>Ga0081455_10006653_pt1 | contig 12358 bp, 12 predicted proteins | sample TabmetS3T2R1_FD_70207 | JGI IMG/M metagenome (GOLD analysis project Ga0081455, IMG submission 70207) | Tabebuia heterophylla rhizosphere microbial communities from the University of Puerto Rico - S3T2R1 | ecosystem: Host-associated > Plants > Roots > Rhizosphere ... | reverse complement strand
CCCGCCGATCACCGGCGAGGTCTTGCAGCCGAAACCGGTTCAGGCCAACACCCGGCCGTTCTGGATCGGTGGCGGGCGCGCCTTGGAAACCGCGGAACTCGCCGCCAAGCTCGGCATGAACCTGATGTTGCCGAGCGCCTTCGGCGAACCCAAATCCTTTGCTCCGATCGTGCAGCATTACCGCGACGCCTTTGCCAAGGCAGGCCATGCGCATTCGCCGCTGGTCGGCGGCTGCTGGCATGTCTGGGTCGACCGGGACAGCCAAAAGGCGCATTCCAGATTCGAGCCGCGCTACCGCGCCTATCACGCATTCAACACAGGAACCTTGATCGCGGTGAACAGGACCGTGCCGGACTACCTGCGGGCGCCATTCAACTACGCGGCGCTCACCACAACGGGGCCGGCGATCGTGGGAAGTCCGGCCCAAGTGGTCGACAAACTGTGCGCCTTCCACGACATTCTCGGCACCGACGTCAATCTTGTGATGATGGACGTCGGGGGAGCGCCGCGCGATGAGTTCTTGAGCGCATTCGAGCTGCTGGCAAAGGATGTCGCTCCGCAGGTGGCAGCCGTTTGATCCTCGAACGCACAATCGGCTGAAGGCGGAAAACGGAGCGCTCGTGCTGTCACTTGAGGGAAAGACAATTCTGGTCAGTGGAGGCGGCACCGGTATTGGCCGCGCGGCGGTGCTCGCCTTTGCGGTCGCGGGGGCCAACGTCGCTATTGTCGGCAGAAGACCCGGCCACCTGGAAGAAACCGCAGCGCTGATCGGAGACGCCAAGCGGACGCTCGTCATGCCGGCCGACGTCTCCGACCGAATCCAGGTTCGCGACGTGGTTGCCGCCGTGGTGGCCCGGTTCGGCCGAATGGACGGCGCGCTGAACAACGCTGCGATCTTCGGCCCCGTCGTCCCTATCCACGAATATCCGCCGGAGGACTTTCTCAAGGTTCTTGCGGTGAACACCGCAGGCACGTTCTGGGCGATGCAGGAGCAGATCAGGCATATGCTGACGACGGGGGGCGGCTCGATCGTCAACGTCGTCTCCGCAGGCGCGCTTCGGATCACCGTCAACTGCTCCGCCTACATCGCGGCAAAGAACGCGGTGATCGGGCTGACGCGCGCCGCCGCGCTGGAATATAGCGCCAAAGGCATTCGCGTGAACATGTTCAGTCCCGGCATCATCAAAAGTCCGATGACCGCGGCCCTGACGGAAGAGCGGATGGCCGCTCTCAGCGCGGTCGTACCCATCGGACGCCTAGGCGAGCCCGAAGACATGGCCGGCGGATTGACCTGGTTGTTCTCGGACGAGGCCCGCTATGTCACCGGATCGAACCTCTTCATCGATGGAGGCTTTTCCCTATCGTGAGGAGATGCGCACAGCCATACTGCGCACGCACGATAAACGAAATGCACGCGCACTTCACGAGCCTCGGGGATCCCGGGCATATCAGAGCGTCACGCTACAGGACAGATATCGAGGAGATAATTCATGAGATCTCGACTGCTCGCCGCCGGGTTCGGCGCGTTCATCTTGCTCGCGGGGCTCCAGCCCGCCGCAGCGGACCAGAAGGCCGACATGGCGGCGATCAAGAAGCTCGTGGAAACCGAAATGGAAGGCGCGTCGACACACGACATCGAGAAGACGATGTCCATTTATGCGCCGGGCAACGACATTGTTCTGTTCGACGCGGCGCCGCCGAACTATGTCGGCAATGATGCCGTCCGGGCCGCCTTCCTGAAGTATTTCTCGGGCTTTCCGGGAAAGCCCGAGGCGTCGATGGCGGACCTCCGTATCGATGTATCCGGGGATCTGGGCTACGCACACAGGGTCGAGACCTGGAAGATGAAACGCCCCGACGGGACGGTGTTCACGACTGTCCAGCGTGTTTCGAACGTCTACAAGCGCTACGGCAACAAGTGGCTTTGCGTGCACGAGCACGCGTCGGTTCCGCTGGACTATTTCCAGCCGACGAACCCGCCAAAGGCACAATAGGGTCGCCGACCACCACGGGGACAACGGCGATTGCACCAGCCAAGGAGAGTCGCATGAACGACGATTTTTTCTCGCCCTCGTACGACAACGCCATTGTGACGGGCGGCGGTAGCGGAATCGGTCGTGCAGTGACGTTGGCCCTGAGCAAGAGGGGCGTCACCGTATGGATCATGGGGCGCCGGGAGCAAAAGCTCGCCGAGACCAAAGAGTTGTGCAGCGATTTCCAGGGACGCGTCGAGGTTGCTCAATGCGATATCCGGGATCTCTCGTCGGTTCAGGCAGCCTTCAAAAAAGCCGGCGAGAGCGGCCCCATTCAAACGTTGATTCATGCCGCCGCCGAGGTTCGGCCCTGCGCCGCCGAGCGGCTCACGCCCGAGATTTTCAGCGAAGCGGTGTCCTCGCAGCTCGTGGGCGCCTTTCACGTCTTCAACACTTGGGCGCGCGCCCTGATCAAGGCGCAGATGGAAGGCGTGCTTCTCTGCTACACATCCTCTCCCGCCGGGCGCGAAACGCCAGGGCTGTCGCACTCCAGCGCGACAAAGGCGGGTGTCGAGGGGCTGATCCGCACCTGGGCGGTCGAGCTTGGACGTTTCAATCTCCGCATGAATGCCATCGGCCCGGGCTTGTTCCCTCTGGACGACACTTTGCACATGCGCGACAGCTTTTTCGATGTCGACATGTTCCGGAGAAACGTGCCGCTCGGCCGGTTCGGCGTGGTTGAGGAAATCGTCGCGCCATCCTTGTTCCTCGTCAGCAAGGGCGCCAAATACATCACGGGCGAAATCGTCCATGTCGATGGGGGCCTAAGACTAAGGCCGCCATTCGGCTTCACCAGCGAAAATCTGGGGACCTACGGCGCGGACGTCTGATTGTTCTATTGCTTGTCGATAATCTTATCGAGGTTATCGCGCATCTTGACGAGGACACGCTCGAAAATCTCGAGCTCGGACTCTGAAATCCCGGCGTTGAGCTCCGGCACTCTTTTTTCGACAGCCTTCAGCATGTGGACAATCGCTGTGCGCCCGGCCGGAGAGAGGTGAATTCTCCAGGCGCGCCGATCCCTGGGATCAATTCGGCGCTCGACATATCCAAGCGCTTCGAGGTTGTCGATCATCACGCCCATCGAAACCTTCTTGACCTGCATGATCTTTGCGAAATCGGTTTGGATGATGCCCTCGTCCTGACCGACCAAGCTCAGAGTGCCGAGACACCACCACTGCGCCCTCGTCAAACCGAGACCGCGAAAAGCGTGAGTCCAGAGTTTCAGACGCGATCGAATGATCTCGTTCATGAGAAACCCAAGACGTGAATCTTGATTCACATCGAAAGCAGGGACGGTCGAAAATCGAGGCTGAGTTTTCGGGGAACGTGAGTTTTTCACGGTTTCTTCTGCCTTGGTTCCACGCGATCTGCGGCGGATCGCTCAGTTGAGATGAAAGAGCCAACGAGACGCCCACAAAATCAATCTCAAGAATACTTTATTTCTTAAGCTTGTGTATAGTTGACCTATAGTGCCTTGGATAAGCCCTATGACCCGGCATCCTGGGTGCCGGCGGCGGCCGATCCAATTTCTTGAATTCCCTGAAGTTATAAGGGGTAAGGACGAATGCCTCACCCCGCAGCCCACGCTGGTCCAAAAGGAAGACTGTCCAACGCAGACGACTACATCCGGCCGCCGTCAGCGCTTCTTGGTTCCTTCGTAGAGATCCATGACATGCTTCGTGTCGTGCCAGACCGGAAGAATGTCGACCGCCTTTCCGTCTTTGAATTGCCAGTATTCCACAATGGGGATATCGAATCTGCCATTCGGCGTATCCCCGCTGATGCGGCCGCTGAACGCAACGAGATCGGTGTCGTTCGTGACGAGGGACCCGAATTCGAAGCGAAAGTTTGGAAAGGTCTTTTGGACGGCTTGCATGAGATCCACAAAGCCTTGAGGCCCACGCCAATCCCCCCCGATGGGAAGTGACGGCGCTTCATGAACAACGCAGTCATCCGCGATGAATTCGCGCGCCACATCGACCGTGAGCCCGTGAAAAGACTGCGCAAGAACCTCCAACGTCTCTCTGATCGTGCGCTTGGTCATGAGCCTCACAAGCTTATCGAGAAATGGGTTCGGCTCAGCGGCCTCTGTTCGATACACCCTGCTCGGTCGAGATGATGATCTGGTTTGCGCCGCGGTCGAGAAAGTTCTCTTCGTCTTTCGCTATCGCGTTTGCGACCTCTGGCCGGCTGAAGACGGTAAACATCTCATCGAGATCGTGAGATGTTGCGAAGGTGAGCTCGGTCACCACGTCGAAATCCGGCTCCGAGACCTTTTGAGGATCCGCGCCACCGACATAGCTGAACTTGTGGTCATAATCGAGATAAGTGCGTGTGTACCCAATGACACCCGGTATCAGCCACTTCGAGATCAGGGGCGCGTGGTTGTTCTCGTAATAGGCCTTGAAGGCTTCGCGCGTCATGCCGGATTTGCGCTTCAGCAGCGCGATCAACTTAATCATTTCCCGTCCTCCCTGGACTGAACTAAGAACGCACGATTCCGACCATCAACGGATCGGCTCGATCTTGGCATTCAAGGTCTCGAACCCCCGGCGCGGATTGCTGCCATTCCAGGTTCGACTGATCTCGCGCATCTCGACGCACATCTGCGACCATCCGGGATTGGCCTCGACGAGCTCGATATACCCACCGATCGTATCGAAAGCTTCGAGATAAGCGATGCGTCCGCCGCTCGGCGCCGTCGCAATAAATCCCTCCTTGCACCCTGCCGCGAGATAGCGGGCATAGGTGGCATCGAAATCGACATGGTCCATCATGATGTGATGATAGATCCCGCCCCGCGGAACGAGCGGGTGCATCTCAAGCCATTCCCGATAGGGACCCGGCGCATTGTTGGTGGGTTCGATCAGCTCGATCTGCATGTCACCGTGATAGCCCAGCCCAACGATACAGGTCATGTCGGTGGGCTTGCCGTGGAACGTCTGGTTCGTCAGCGGAAAGCTGCCGATATAGAAGGGACCCGCGCCGACCTGGTCGATCCAGAAATCCAAAGCCTTTTCGAGCCCTCCCGGTCGGGTGAGGTAGGCGAGCTGCATCACCGATTCACGAGGGCTGATCATGCTTCCTGTCTCCTCGTCAGCCGCCGCCGGGGCGGTCATGTTCTATTGGGCCGCAACGCTGTTTCGGTCGCCGCCACATCCCAAACAAGAGGGATCGCGTCGACGACCGGCGTGACACCGGGTTTGTACTTCAATCGCGCCCCCGGAGCGATCTGGAACTCCGGAATGCGCTTCATCCATTCCTCGAGCGTGACCTGAAGCTCGAGCCGCGCGAGCGGTGCGCCCGGACAGCGATGCGAGCCACCGCCAAAAGTCAAGCTGGCCCGGTGATCGCGCTGGAAATCGACCGTTAGAGGATCGGCATTCTCTCGATCATCCGTCCCGGACAACGGTGTCGGCATGACGAGAACCTCGCCCGCTTTCAGCTTTATGCCCGCCAGTTCCGTGTCCTGAACGATCTCCCGGCCGTTCATGACGATGGGGTAGCGGCGGAAGATCTCATCCACTGCGGCGGGAATGAGAGAGGGATCGGCGATCAGCTGAGCGCGATGGCCGGCGTTACGCGCGAGAAAGACAATGGCGAAGCCGAGCATATTGACCACGGTGTCCAAACCGGCTTGAACGACCTGTGTGCAGAGGGAGAGCGCCTCAAGCTTGGTGATCTTTCGGTCTCCAATCTGACCGTTCATCAGCCGGCTCAGAATATCAGTTCCGTCCTTGCCGACGCGCGCATCGTAGACCGGCGACAGGTAGCTGAAGAATTTCTCCGTCATTTCTTCCATCGTGAGCGTGCCTTCCAGCCGCGTCACTTGATCCGACCAGTGCTTGATTTGGCGGGCATCTTCGCTCGGCAGCTCGAGCAGATGCATGAACAGGCGGATCGGCAACTGATCGGCGAACTCCGCCTGGAAGTCGCACTGGCCTTTCGCGCGAAAGCTTTCGATCAGCTCGACCACGAGATCCCGGATCTGATGTTCGTAGGTATTGATCGTTTTTGGAGCGAAACTGCTGTTGAGCAGAACTCTGAAGGGGCGATGCTGCGGTGGATCGACCGTTGTCGGTATCCAGTCGAACTTCTCGCCGATTTCCTTCGGCACGATCAGGACGCGGCTGGAAAAGCGCTTGTAGTCCTCGAACGCTTCAGCCATCGGTTTGAGCCGCGTCGCGATCCAATGCCCGCCATTGCGGGGCGTCCACACGAGATCGGGTGTGCCGGGCCTGCGTAGCGTTTCCCACGCGGCGTGAAAATCGATCTCGGCGCCGGGCGGCGCCCACACATCGAAATCCACCACGAGATTTTCGGGAACATGCGACGGCCTTGGTGCAAGCCCGGTATCCATTGTTTTAGTCCTCCCTGTCCGTCGCGGTTAGGCCGCGATCACACGGTCAAGCCGCTCCTTGGCTTTCCGGAGTTCTCACAACAAGGCCGTCCAAAGCTTCAGACGTTTTTATCTGACAGGCCAGACGTGAGTTCGATTGACGACCCGCGACCAGCTCCAGCATATCGCTTTCGATCATACTCAGGGGTGGAAGGCGGCCGACCCACCCCTCCTCCACAAACACATGACATGTGGCGCAGGAGCACGCGCCCCCGCATTCGGCGTCGATGCCCTCGACGCTGTGGTGGAGCGCAACCTCGACCAGACTCATGCCGCCCGGCACCGAGAGCACTCGCTCCTGCCCGGAATGGTCGACGAACGTTACCTTCATCTTATCCGCACCGCTGCAGCGCTTCTCCGCATCCTCCACCGAGAGAGGACTCAATCTGGGACGACGCAATACATCCCAATCTTAGCTTTCCCATATAGTACCATAGGCGTACTATTGGTCAATAGTCCCGACGATGATTGGTCAGTCTCCTTTCCGCAAATGAACCGGGTCCGGGCGGGTTGCGTTTCGCCCGGACTCGGGTCGACAATCCATTCCCTCGGGGGTTCGAGAGGCAATCCCATGGCTGAAGACCAACCGAAACCCGCCGGACCGGATCTCTCACAGGGTGTCGCACTCGAGGCGCTTCCCCAGCATGGCACAATCATTGGCCATGTCGGCGACAACGAGATCCTTCTCGTGTGTCAGGGTAATGAGATCTTCGCCGTCGATGCTCATTGCTCGCATTACCATGGCCCCCTTGCCGAAGGCCTTGTGGTCGACGGAACCGTACGCTGTCCCTGGCATCACGCCTGCTTTGATCTGCGCACCGGCGAAGCCTTGCGAGCGCCGGCGTTGAGCCCCATCACATGCTGGTCGGTGGAGCAGCGCGATAGTCAGGTGTTTGTCCATCGGCAACGCCCCGCGCCGAAACCTGTAGCGCGGACGGGAGGGCCTGAGAAGATCGTCATTGTCGGCGGCGGGGCCGCCGGGTTTGCCGCGGCCGAAACGTTGAGGCGGGCGAATTATCAGGGAAGCATCGTCATGCTAAGCAACGACGATGCCTCCCCCGTCGATCGTCCCAACCTGTCGAAGGACTATCTTGCCGGCAGCGCGCCGGAAGACTGGGTCCCGCTCCGCCCAGACAGCTATTACGCGGAGAACGCGATCGATCTTCGTCTCAAAGCCAATGTGACTGCTCTCGATCCGCGCGCGAAGGAAGTCCTTCTCGGCGACGGCGGCACGGTTCCCTATGACCGCCTGCTGCTTGCGACCGGAGCCGAGCCGATCCGGCTGCCGATCCCGGGCGCCGATCGGCCGCACGTCCATGTTTTGCGCTCGCTGGCGGACTGCCGCGCGATCATCGCAAAAGCCACCACCGTGCGGCGCGTGGTCGTGGTGGGCGCGAGCTTTATCGGCTTGGAAAGCGCGGCGGCGCTACGTGCCCGCAATCTCGAAGTGCATGTCGTCGCACCGGAGCCGCGGCCGATGGAAAGGATCCTTGGCCCGGAGATGGGAGACTTTATCCGTGCGCTTCATGATGAGCATGGCGTGATCTTTCACCTTCAGGACACGCCAACGGGAATCGAAAACAAGAAGGTCACGCTGAAAAGCGGCGGATCGATCGAGGCCGATCTCGTGATCCTCGGCGCGGGCGTGCGGCCGCGCACGCAGCTTGCCGAGAGCGCCGGCTTGCACATCGATCGTGGTGTCGTGGTGGACGCCTATCTCGAAACGAGCGCACCGGGGATCTTTGCGGCGGGAGACATCGCACGCTGGCCAGATCCTCACAGCGGCGCGCTGATCCGCGTCGAGCATTGGGTTGTCGCCGAACGCCAAGGTCAGACCGCGGCGCTCAATATGCTTGGAGAGCGCGAGTCCTTCACCGCCGTCCCATTCTTTTGGAGCCAACACTATGACATTCCGATCAACTATGTCGGTCATGCGGAAGCGTGGGATGACCTTGTGATCGAGGGCGACATCCGTGCGAAGGATTGCCTGCTCCGGTTCAATCGCGGAGGCCGCACGCTCGCGGTCGCGTCGATCTTCCGCGACCTCGCGAGCCTTCAGGCCGAGCTCGCGATGGAGCGTCAGATCGAGGCTTGAGCCTTTGCGGCCTAAGCGGTGGCCAAGCGCTTCCTGGTCCGCAGATCGGATTTTTCCCGATCCCAGGTGGTTGGCGTCACCGCGTCCTTGCGCAGTTCGACCTTCAGAACCTTGCCGGTCGGTGTGCGCGGCAGACCGTCACGAAACTCTATGAAGCGCGGAACCGCGAAAGCCGGGATGCGATCGATCGCCCAGCGACAAAGGTCCTCTTCCCGCAGGCCCGCACCTTCGCGCAAAATCACCGTCGCCTTGACGTCGTCTTCGGCGACATCGGACGGCACGGCGTGGATCGCGACGTCGGCAATGTCGGGGTGGGAAAGAAACACCGCTTCCATTTCCATGGACGAGATGTTCTCCCCGCCTTTGCGCAGATAATCCTTCTTGCGATCGACGAAGGTGAAATAGCCGTCCGCGTCGAACACGCCGAGGTCACCGGTGTGCAGCCATAAATCCCTGAACACCGCGAGCGTCGCCTCGGGCCGGCCCCAATAACCATCGAACATGGCGCCGGGCACCATGGGACGGATGCAGACCTCGCCGGGCACGCCGGGCGGACATTCCGTGCCGTCATCATTCACAATGCGCACATCGTAATCGGCAAAGCGTCGTCCCGAGGTGCCGTCCGGTTGCGGATCGCCGATGCGATGCTGCGTCACGATGCTAGCCTCGGTCTGGCCATAGCCGGGAGACCCGATGGCTTTGACGCCGAACCGATCCTGCCATGCCGCCTTAACCGAAGCGGGCAGCGGCGCACCGCAGACCATCCGGATCCGGCCGTAGCATCTCTTGGAGGCATCCGTGTCAGGGGCCGCGGCAACCAGCTGCAGCATCGATCCCATCATCAAAACGAAATTCGTGCCGGTGGCTTCGATCTCGTTCCAGAAATTCGAGACCGAGAATTTATGGATCAATTCCACCCGGGCGCCAACCATCAGAGCGCCCAACGATAGGCCGCACGTTCCGACGAGATGAAAGAGCGGAAGCGGCATCCAGATGACGTCATCGAATTTCATGCCATGCGCTCCGTTCATCACGCGCGCGTGTTGGCAGGCGTAGCTGTGGCTGATCATGCAGCCCTTCGACGGACCCGTCGTGCCGGACGTGTAGATCAGCATCGACAAATCCGATGGCGAAACCTCGATGCCGGGACTCCCGGCGTTCTGGCTGATGATGGTTTCGAATGCCGCGGCCGGCCAATGCGTGCTTTCGGGCCTCTTACCTCTGTAGATCACGCGCTGTGCGCGCGGCAATCCCTCGGCGATGCTGTTCAGGCGGTCGATGTAGTGGCTCTCGGCGATGATGAGCTCGGCGCGGCAGTCCGACACCTGATGGCGGAGATACTCCCCGACATAGCTCGTGTTCACCGGCGCGCTGATCGCGCCGATCTTGTTGATCGCATACCACATGAGGATGGCCTCGATGTGGGTATCGAGAATGGTGCAGACGGACTCCCCTTTCTTGATGCCGAGGTCCGTCAGTCCGTTGGCAATCCTGTTGGTCAGGAGATCGACCTCGCCGAACGTCAGCTTCCGCTCCCCCTCGCCGAGATACACACGATCCGGCCATTTGCGTGCGGCAGATTTCAGAGCGGCAACGACCGATCTGCTGTCCAGATGAGGTTGCCTGTCCATACGTGTCCTCCGCGCGCTTTTCGGATCCCCGGGCGCCCATTATGGATGACCCCGAGTTCGGGGCCAACTGGCTGCCTCAGCTCCGGGATAAGTTGCCGGGAAGCGCTAGCTTGCCGGTCCGTGCGCACCCGTATAGGTGAATCCCATGGCCGCCCACCCTTCCCGTGCTTCGAACATGGCGCGATAGGAGCCGTTGCGGATATCCTCGACCACATCGAGATGAACGGGGTTCCAGCCCAGGTCCGACCGGGCTCTTGGCGATGTCGACCGGCTGTTCACAGCAATGGCCAAATCCACCCAGCCGGCGCCCCAGAGATCGCAGGCCTGCGCATAGTCGATGCTGCGGGTCGGGCAACCAGTCGCGGCGCTGATCGCTTCGGCAAGACTGCGAAAATTCGCCTCGCCTGCCACCGCGTGGTAAAGCGCGCCAGGCGGGCCCCTCTCGGCAGCGAGCGCATAAACCTCGGCAAGATCGTCGACATGGACGTTGGAGTACAGATTGAGGCCCCGCCCGAGATAGCAGACCGCGCCCGTTTTCAGAGCGGAATCGAACATGCGCGGGATCTGGATGCTTCCCGCATTGCCCCAGATCAGCGGAGGTCGCACCACGATCGTGCGCAACTGGCCGTCCGAGGCGTCTCGCACCATGCGCTCGTTGCGCAGGCGGATCACGCTGTCGGGTGTCGGCTGGAAAGGGAATGGATCGTCCTCGGCAAAGCAGTTCTCGTCCCACTCGCCCATGCGGTTCGGCAACGAGAGCACGCCGGTGCCGGAGGTGTAGAGAAACACCCTCTTGCCGCCTTCGACGCCGCTCAAGATGGCCTCGAGCAACGGCACCTCTTCCGTCCACGTCATCATCGCGGCAAACACGACTGCGTTGTAGCCGGCGACAAGACTCCGCACAGCAGAACTATCGCTCAGCGCGCAATCAACCGGAACGACATGTGCGGCGCCGAGCGTTTCGTGATGTGACGGAGTTCGCGCAACGCCGTGAACGTCATAGCCACGGCGCCGGAGCGCACGCGCCACCGCCGCTCCGACATAGCCGGTCGCACCGAAGATCAACGCTTTCATGATGCAACACTCGTGTTCGCGCGCGCCCCGTCGCTCTCGGCTGCGACAGTTGCGGCAACGTCATTCGCAGCAACAAAAGCAAACACCATTGCTGGGCCCAGAGTAGATCCGCCGGCCGGATAGGCATCCCCAAAGGGTGCACCCGAACAATTGCCGATTGCATAGAGCCCTTGAATCGGAACTCCGTTCTTGTCGAGAACCCGCGCTTTGGCATCGGCCTTCAGGCCGCCTTTGCCACCGAGATCACCAAGGTCGACACGCAGTGCATAATAGGGCGGCCGGTCGATCGGGCCCAGACAGGGGTTGGGGAGGTTCTTCGGATCCCCGAAGAATTTGTCATACGCGCTCGCGCCGCGTCCGAATTCCGGATCCGCGCCGGCCTTCGCATACTCGTTCATGCGGGCAACGGTGCCCGCAAGCGTCGCCGGATCGACGCCGATTTTTCGCGCGAGCGCATCGATGCTGTCGGCTCGGTAAAGATAAGTGTCCCACCAGTCGCGCGGAATTCGCGAATCCGGCATCGCAATCGATGGCAGGATTCCTCCGGCACCGTATTTCACCCGGTAGTTGGCGTCGAAGATCATCCAGCAGGGTACATTGGCTCCGTTGCGGAGATGATCCTCGATCATGGCGAGACCGAAACGATCGTAGGAGCAGCCTTCATTGACGAACCGCCGGCCGAGCCGATTGATGCACAGGCTGTGCGGGTGCTTGTGGTCGATCCACATCTGATGCGTCACGTCGACATTGGCGACCTCCCGGGACGGAAGCTGCATGCTGGGCGCCCACCAGAAGCATTCCATCGACTCCGTCGCCGCGCCGATGGCCTCGCCCGCTACGATGGCGTCACCGGTGTTGGCACCCTTGGGGGTCTGACTCCAGCGCGCATCCGTCGGCACGGGAAGATAACGGTCGCGCATCTCCTGATTCTGCTCGAAGCCGCCGGCGGCCAGCACGACGGCACGCGCGCGGACCCTCCAGGGCTGACCTTTGCGGCGCACATCGACACCGATGACACGCCCCCCCTCCACCACAAGCCGCTCGAGCTTCGTGTCGAGGAGCAGCGGCACCTTTCGATCGTTGAGCGCCTTGCGGAGACGGCCCACCAAGGCGGCGCCGAGCG
>Ga0081455_10006652_pt1 | contig 12358 bp, 12 predicted proteins | sample TabmetS3T2R1_FD_70207 | JGI IMG/M metagenome (GOLD analysis project Ga0081455, IMG submission 70207) | Tabebuia heterophylla rhizosphere microbial communities from the University of Puerto Rico - S3T2R1 | ecosystem: Host-associated > Plants > Roots > Rhizosphere ... | reverse complement strand
AGGCAGGGTCTTTTACTCCAGGCCCGCGATGCCCCTGCTCACGCACATGCTCGCCTCAGCGACGCTTCCCTGACCGAGCTGCGTTCCACGAGGCAGCTGCCTGTGCGAGCGACGCGTGTTACTCCTGGAGTCGCGCCACCTCACAGAGCGCCCTCTGCAACCGGCGCTCCTCCTTGAGCGCTGTCTCGGGAGCTAGGACCACAGGTACCAGCGTCAGTTCCTGCCCAAGGGGTGCCATAGGGAGCGGCGCCAGATCCACGACGAGGGACCTGCACGTCCCCCGCAGGTCCAGCAGAGCGACAGGGGTGGTAAACGTGTGCGCTGGCACCTTCGTCGTGCGGCCCACCGCAGGTGTGGCCGTACCCGCGAGGACGCCGGTGGCGACGAGTTCACCCGCCTCATCGAACAGCACCGCTTGCAGTGTGAGCCGCCCTGGAAAGGTGCCCCCATCGGCTAAGCGACCCGTCACGGGTGTCTGCGCGAGGGTCTTCGCAACGACAGCAGCTTCACTCAGCGGCAGTGGGAGCAGCAACCCCAGAGCCGCGCTCACCCCAAGCACCATGGAAAGTAGGAAGCGTGTCATAGGGCAACCTCCATGCGAGAGTTCAGGATGCGCAAGAGACACTGTCAAGTAGATTAGCAAGATCTGTGCCACAGCTCTGGCCCCACCTACGAGAGGCAGGCTACGCGTGAAGAGAGGGAAGGGACACGACTTGGAACGTTAAGTTGATTTGGGACCAAGTGGGAGCAGTCGGCTAGGTGGGCATCAATACCTCCAGGATATGCGTACACGAGCGACCCTGAGCAAGAAGCTGCTCGCCAAACTGCGGTATTGAATACCGCAAGAAAATGATCTCTTGGGTTGAAATACATTGAAGCATCCTAAGGGATTATTGTTACCGGTGGGGAGGGGGAGAAATCTTATTTGCAACAGGCGCCGCATTCACAATGCCAGGAGCGCGATTATGAATGCGGCCTGGGCAAGCTACATATTCTGTAGGGCATATACAAAAACGATAAGCGAAAGCGGTAGGTAGAACAGCCACAGCATGAATCCTAGCATACTGTTTCTCCCTTCTCACTTTGAGAACTCCACAGGTAACTGATGCTGTTGGTGTTCGCCTAAGACTTCGTTCCAGCCTCGGTGTCTCCCCAAGTTGTAGGCACAGAAAGTGGCCAAGAAAAAGGCGACCCATACTGCAACACACCAAAATATGATCAGTGTTGGAATCACAACGTTTCTCCTTTTCTCTCTCTCATTTTGAAACCCTTTATATCGACTTGAGAGAGATAATCGGTTGGTGTGAGGAAGTTCCCTGGGCCCGAGCAAGCCCAGGGAACTCAGCAAGAGATGTCCATGAAGGGGCATATATCTATAAACGGTTTTCTTCCTTCAAGAGGCTGCAAGAAGGAACCGCATTATTGGCTAAACCAACTATCCTACTCCTATTGCAAACGTACTGCACAGGCCGTGCCAGTTTGTAGGGAATGGGGGTAGTGATCTTATCGGACAAAGTCCTACTCACTTATTGGTGCTTGTACGCTTTCGGCATTTGAATTTTTAACGGAGCGCATAGTGACGTGAGAGAGGGCGCTGAAGGAAGCCGTGGTCTGCGGTCACGAGGCTGGGAAGGTAGCCTGCGCTAGGGCCGTGGCCGTGAGGTGAGGCCGGGGCTCGCGGGCACAGCATGCCATGACAGCGCTGTCGTAGAGGCGCTGGCACAGGACCACTTACTGCGGACAGCGGGCGCGGTCGGCGGCACGACGTACGCTTGCCTCCATGCCCAACGACACGGCATCATAGCTGGGAGCGACTGTGGGCAAGCCGTCTCGCTTGCCTCGTACGGTCTGGGACCCGCCTCCCCCTGGAGAGCTCTGCCGGTGCTGGCGAGCACAAGGCACGCATGGAAATATGCAATGTTCGTTTTTTTCTATGGATGAGCACAATATTTTCTATTTGCCGTATGTTGCTCTCCCTCGTACATTTTCTGGGGGGGCGGCGACGAGACGCATGGCCTACCGCTTGGGCTCTTGTCTTGCTGTCTCCCACGTGTTCTCACGTCAGAGGGCGAGTGGGGCACAGTCCCTCGCCTGCCGTCATGTGCAGCGAGCAGAGGAAGTCGCTATGCAGTGTCCGGTATGCACGACTGGCTCCAGATCACGGAGCGCCAGGGGATAGACATAGATTATTGTCTACAGTGCCGCGGGGTCTGATTAGACCGGGGGGAACTCGATAAGCTCATCGAGCGTTCCCTCACCGTGCCCTCCTCCGCTGCCTGGGGCGGACAGCGGCACGCTGGGGAACGGGCTGAGCGCCGTGCAGCGCATGGGTGGGAGGACGACGCACGTGCGCGGCCCCATCGGCGCAGGTCCTTCCTGAGCGAGTTTTTTGATTTCGCTTAGCGCCTGCGGGACACACAGCCAGCTATGTGTCCCGCTGTAACTCATAAGACAACAAGAGGACGCCAAACCTATGTTCAGAAGTTTCGCCATGTTCATCCCTGTCCAGGAGTATGGTCAACGCCTTACGAGGCATGGCGCTCGGGGCTTTGGCTGGCGCCTCATGGTGCCAGGGTTCTGCTTAATCTGTGCCGCCCTCGCCATGGTCATCTGGCCCGAATTGCTGGCGTACTTTGTGGCCAGTCTGCTCCTATGCGGGGGCACCGTGTTGCTCATAGTGGGGTGGCGCATGCGCCAACTTGAACAGCCCACGCGTCGACACATGTCCAGCGTTCCACCGCTGGATCTGAGCTACAGGGAGGATTAACACTGCTCAGCCTGGGAGGCCGCTCCCCTCTCCTTTCGAGCGCGCACACGCACGCACGCGAGGGGGAGGAGGTCACCGGGGGGCTGGGGCATCAGAGAATGCGAGGTATCATGCCGCCTCACGCCATGTGGTGGCGCCTCCTGTGCCATGCCTGTGGTCGCACGGTGGGGTCGGTGCCAGGAAACCCAGCACACCCATCGCGGTGTCAGCACAGAGGCGCCGGCCCTCTGGAGACACTGTTGGCTTATGAGGCAGCGTGACGCCTCAGCCAATACAGCGCCATCCCTGGCCACATACCGGGATGGGCGTCCAGGATGGGCTGGAGGGCCTCAAGTATGGTGCGCTGTGAGCCCTGCGGCATCAATGGCGCCAACACCTCCCGAAAGCGGCCTTTGATGCCCAAAATCTCCGCCTGGACATCCGCAGACCGTGCAGCCTCCTGGTAGATCAAGTCGGTCATGGTGGCCATGTCCTGGAGTTCGATAAAGGTTTCCTGCCCCGTTAGCCATCCCTGGGCTATCCACTGCTCGATCTCTTCAGCACGTTGCGTCAGCGTCTTGCGTGGCAGCGCCATCCGTGTCCTCCTCGTTGCGCATACTCTGAGTAGCGGGCACATGTGTGCGGCGTCTCTGCATCATACCCGACCTTGCAGAGGCCGCATAGGGCCACAGGCGTTGACATCCATCGGCTTGGTACGCTGCCGGCGCCCAGGCACCTCCTGACGCCATAACCGCAGCAGTGCCAACCCTGATGAGAGGCATGAGACGCATGGAGAGGAAGCCATTGAGAGGCTGGTGGGCACGTTGACGGAAGATAGAGAGCGCAGTGACGATGCTGTGGAGGCCTCTTGAGCCATGGCTGCGGCCATGAGGCCATGTCGGTGCCAGGGAGTACCGTACGCCCTGCACAGCGCCGTCGCAGCGACGCTGATCTAGGGGTGCTGACGCCGTATGCCACTGGCACCGCTCGCGCACTAGACGTATATGGGCCGCCTGACGTCAGCCTTTGACCTGGCGGTGCACCCGGTCAATCTCGGCGAGCACGTCTTCAGGCCGGGTCTCCATCTCCAGGTCGGCCAACTCGCTGTCCGCGTCGTTCTCAATACCCAGTTTGTCTTGAATGGCATCGAGCATCTGCAGCACGCGAGTGAGTTCATGCTCCGCGAGGAGCCCGATCTGCAAATCCAACTCCGCCCGGCGGTCTGCCTCGTCACTGAAGCGGTTCTGACTAATGAGCACAAAGGTCGACAGAAAGATCGCCTCCAGCGACACAATCATCGTCAAGAGCCCATAGGGGAACGGATCGAACTGTGGTATCCCGACACGGCCGGTATTTACGAGCAACCAGGCGCTAAACCAGCCGATATGAAGGTACACAAAGAGCATACTGCCCGAAAAAGATGTGATGGCATCGGCCAGGCGTGTTTGCACGGTCCGTTCGCGTGCGGTTTGGAGACGCAGCTGCGTGATGGTGCGAATATTGCGCTCCATGACATGGGAGAGGAGCGGGGGAGTCCCTTCTGGTTCTTCAGGGAGGTTCACGTGCTCGTGTCTCATACGCAGACCCTTGTCCGGAGGTTAGCATTGCCACGGAGAGAGAGCACGAGCAGCCTCAGCACACAGCCCGAAAGCACGGCTCTTGTGGCCGCAGTGTGCCTCCTGGGCTGCGTCACAGTCCTCCGCGTCATATCCTGGCTCTCTTCACTCTCGTAACTAGGCCACAATGCCTGTGATGCTGCGGGACAACATCACGATACTGCTGGCGTGGAACGAGGCGCCAACCACAGCCACGTCGGCAAGCTGTTTCATTCCACCAGTGCAATGACGGCGCTTCTCTCCTCCTCGTCCTCTTCGAAGGTGCCAATCAAATAGTCCACACTGACTCCAAGAGAGCGAGCGATCCTCTTGGCCGTATCGGTATTCATGGCGGTACGTATGCCGTTCTCAAGCTCGGAAATGGTGGCATAGCGCACGTGCGCTTGCCGGGCCAGCTCGCGCTGACTCCACCCTTTTTTCTCGCGCGCTCGCTTTAGTCGTTCTCCAAGTCTCATAAGCACCCCCAGAAATATAATGTTACTATAACGGTAGCAAATTTTAATATGTAGAACAATTTTTTAGGATTTCTTGGTTGAAATAACGATACATTTAGCGTAGCATAGACGAAATCAAAGACAGATGCTCTGTGACAGTTGTGAATCCTCGCGAGGTCGGTGCTATGAACCCAACAGCCGGAAGTGGGGTAAATCCGAAAGACCCCGTAATGGGTGCTCGGGCCTTCCACAGGAAGGTAGGAGGTGAAACCGAAAAGGACACATAGGTAGAGATGAGTTGGGCACAATTGCTGCCCTGCATGTCACCGCGATGGTGAGTCTATAGCATTCTTAGCTGCGGTTCACGCTCTAGCCCTGGCAATGCTTGGCACGGTCAATGATCATAGCAAGAGATATAACGGTATCAGCCAACGAGGCAAGGGTAATGTTCATTTACGCTGTGTTGTTGAGGCGTGGCTCCTATCCCAGAGGAGAAACATATGGGTGTGAAAGTCCGTCAGAAAAGCGGCAAGTGGTATGTGTTCATCAACCATCACGGCCAGCGCAAAGCTAAGTGCGTCGGTGATAGCAAGCGCGCGGCTGAGGAGGTAAAACGCAAGCTCGAAGCGAAACCGACGCTTGGAGACGCGGGACTACTGGATGCAGCTCCCAAGTCGATCGTATTTGCCGACTATGCCGAGCAGTGGCTGGCGCAGTATGTCACTGTGGCATGCAAACCCTCTTCCGCGCGCATCATGCGAGGCATTGTGCGTAACCATCTCCTGTCTGCGTTTGGTACACAGGCACTCCGCAGTATCACCCGGGCTCAGGTCAAAGCGTTTGTGCTCCAGAAGCATCAGCGCTATGCCCCAAAGTATGTCAAAAGTCTGCTTCACGTGCTGCAGACGATCTGCGAGCATGCCATCGATGAAGAAATCCTCGATCATAACCCCGCGGCGAAGCTGGGAAGATATGCCCTTGAGCAACACCGGATGTCCCCTAGGGAGATTCTCCCGTTTACCAGTGCTGAGCTCACGCGCTATCTGGCGGAGATGCGCGCCTCTTATCCACATTACTATGCCTATTTTCTCTGTTTAGCCCGGACGGGTATGCGCGAAGGCTTAGGGCTGCGCTGGGATGACATCCAATGGGGGCAAGACGCCAACGATACTCATCGATTTCTGCACGTCCAGCGGACCTATGATCCAGCCCACAGGACATTTAATACCCCAAAGAATGGTCGCAGTCGACGCGTGGATATGTCGCACGAACTCCGCGCAACGCTCCTGGAGTTTAGGAACCGATGTTTTGATGCCGCCGTTCTCCAGGGGAAGACGACCGTCCCCCAGCTCGTCTTTTGTGGGGCCCACGGCCGGCCATGGTCCATAGCCTGGCTCTCGACGATCCATCGACGTGTCTGTGCCCGGGCAGGCCTGCGCCTCACGCGTATTCACGATCTCCGGCATAGTTACGCCACGATCCAACTGTATGAGCACCATGCCCCCATCCAATACGTCTCGGAGCAGTTGGGGCATGCCAGTATCAAGATTACGGTAGATACCTATGGGCATCCCCCCCAAGGCACCAGTATTGCGCTGGCGGATCGGCTTGACCACCCTTTGACCAACGCGGCACCATATGCAACCCCTGCGCAACCAGATGTCTCCAACGTGGTGTAATCTACTGCAATATCAAAGAGCTGATGCTATCACAGAGAAAAACATCTCTTTTCAGCGCTCAGGCCGTGGTATACAATGTAGCGGCACGCAGGTCAGTGCGGTGCTGACACGGCTATATGAGGAGGTTCGCATGTCCCTAATGATGGCGTTTGTGAAGCGCACAGTGGTCTGTCTCATAGCCCTGGCGCTGGTGTACGTTGTTCCGACCCTGGCCAATCCCAACAGCTATCCGCAGTTTGCCCAACGGCAGGTGGATCCAGCCATCCCGATTTTTTTTACTGGTGTGGAGCGCGTCAAGGCGCAGCTCGATGCGGGCCATCCGCCAATGCTAGTGGATGTGCGCAGTGTAGAAGAGTACAATACCGAACATCTCCCGCAAGCCAAGTCCATTCCGCTGGAAACATTCCCTAGGCGTATGGCCGAGATCCCGCGTGATATTCCGGTGGTCTTATATTGAACCTGTCCGCACCATCTGGCCAGTCTGGCCTATCAGGAATTGTATCGCGCTGGGTATCGGAACATGCAAGTGCTCGACGAGGGCCTGCCAGGCTGGAAGCAGCATCAGTATCCGCTGGAAGGGCCGCAGCACCGGTCACAGCTCGCCGAGTGAACTGTGCCTTGCCACGGGCTGTGCCAGTGCTTTCGCTTGACAGCCTACATCCTCATTGCTATATTCCCCCCGCAGTGTAGAGAGCTGGTGCCGGGAAATTGTTGTAACTGATGAGTATGCTTAGCATAGTCAGGCTTCCCCTCCCCTCTTTCTGCAGTTTGAAGTCTGAGCAGTGGTGCCTTGCCACTTGCTCTCAATGTGTTCCGCATTTTGTGCACAGGTACGGAGAACGTCGCATGCCAAGAGGTTCTGTCAAGTGGTTTGATGATCGCAAGGGCTATGGATTTATTGCTCGCGAGGGTGGCAAAGACATTTTTGTCCACTTCTCGGCGATCCAAGGCGCTGGTTTTAAGACCCTCAGCGAAGGGGAAGAGGTGGAGTTCGAAATTGTCAATGGCCCGAAGGGCGAGCAGGCAACGAACGTCCAGAAGGCCAGAGAGTAGCGCTCTCGTTGCCCTATAGCGCTGACCCACACCCTGCATGCGGCACCGCAGGGTGTGGGTTTTTTTATGCCTGAGCCTCGAGTTTGTGGGGGCGGAGGATAAGGTGTTCATACTCGGACGGATCGACCAACGCTTCGATAATCACCGGCCCACCAGCCTGGAGTCCCTGGGCCAGGGCGTCATGCACCTCTGCCACCGTACGCACAGTGCTCACAGGCACGCCGAAGTAATGGCTTGGTGGCGGGTATGGGGTGGGCCAGAGGGGCGTGCCATAGCACGGAAAGCCCTGGTGTTCTTGTTTCAGGGTGATCAGTTGTAAGTGGCGATCGACCAGCACCACAAACACTACCGGCAGTCCGAGACGTACTGCCGTTGCCATCTCCCCCACCATCATCAAAAATCCCCCGTCCCCCGTTACGCAGACGACTTGCCGTTCAGGGTGACACAGCTTCGTGGCGAGGGCCGCAGGAATCCCAAAGCCCATGGACGACCAGCCATTAGTCATCACCAGATGGCCTGGCGCAGGCGTTCGCCACACCTGCCCGATCAGGTGCGTATGGGCACCGACATCGCACGTCAAAAAACCATCTGCCGGCAGGAGTTCCTGAATCGCCCCGAGGACCTGTGAGGGTGACAGCACGGCGCGTGGTGCGGTGAGCGTGGCGAACATGCGCTGCCGGCGCTCGCCAATGGCAGCGAGATCCCACGTGTGTGGCAAGGGTGGTAAGGTCGCTAAAAAGCGCAGCACCGTACCGATATCTCCTACCACTTCGGCCGCCAGATGGCAGGAGGCATCAACGTCTGCTGGAACTGTATCCACATGTAGCAGCGGCACCTTGGTGAGCCACTCTTCGTAGTTAAATTCCACAGGATCGTAGCCAATGGCCAGCACCATGTCGGCGTCCTGAATGGTTTCCGCGACAATGTTGCTGAGGGCGTGAAACACCACCCCCACGTAAGAGGCATGATCTTCACGTAAAAAACCCTTGGCCATGGGCGAGAGTACAACGGGCAGGCGCTGACGGTCGATGAAGTGCTGTAACGCGTCCCATCCCGTGGCACGTAGGCAGGAGAGCCCTAGCACCAGGAGTGGCCGTTTGGCCTGACGCAGGTGGCGGGCGAGTGCATGCAACTGTTCTTCCACCGGTGGCGGCGCCGGCTGGCCAAGCTGCATGCGGACGGTACCAGACTCAGGGGCCATGGGCTGTGGCCCCAGGTCCTCGGGCAGCCCAAGGTGCACGGGCCCTGGTACTTCTGCTGTGGCCACCTGCACGGCGCGTCGCAGCGTCTGGCGGAGATTGGCGGCCTGGAGACGAGTGGTCCACTTGGTCAGCGGGTGAAACAGCGCCTGGTGATCGATGTGCATCTGCAGCGTCCGGTGGCGCATGCGCTCCGGTGCCTCAGTGGTAAACGCTAGCACTGGTGCGCGGTCAAGGAACGCCGTACCAACCCCCGTGCAAAGATTCGTGGCCCCCGGACCGTATGTTCCATAGCAGGCTCCAGGGTGTCCAGTGAGCATGCCACAGACAGTCGCCATAAACCCTGCCGCTGCCTCAGTACTCGTCAACACGTACTCCACTGGTCCCGTGCGCATGGCCTCCATATAGGGCGCCCAGGGTCCACTGGGGACCCCAAACACGTGCCGTACCCCAGCTTCGGCCAGCAACTCGATCACGGCTGTCGCAACGTTTGTCATGCCTGCTCCCTTGGCGGTCAGCGTCCTCTATAAAGATCATTTAGAACTGTCCTGGGGACTGGGAGTTGTTATCACAATAGCCGGGGTGTGCAGGTAAATGTGTGCCACACGCTGCACATCGGCCTTGGTAACCTTGGCGATCTGCTCTGCTTCATGGTCGCTGAAGTCATACCCCAGGCCATAGAGCTCGTTGAGCGCCATATCGCTGGCCATCTGGTCGTTGGTTTGCCGCTGCAAGCGGGCGGTCACGAGCGCCATCTGTTTGGTGTTGTCTAACTCCTCATCGCTGATCTGTCCAGCTTTGGCTTTCTCTATGTTCTGCAAGATCATGTCGACCACGGTATGGACTTTGTCAGGTTGCGTGGCGGCGTAGATACCAAAGTACCCAGACTCCAAGCCTAGCCAGCTAAAGGCATGCACCACATAGACTAGTTGCTGACCACGGAGTGCATTGTGGAGCCAGCCGCCAGGCAGATCCAGACCCGAGACAATGCCATCAAGGATGTACAGGGGATAGCGATCAGCCAGGTTCGTGAGTGTTGTCCCAGGGAAACCGATGTAGATGGCGGCGACCTGTTTCTGGGTCTGCTTGACCTGGCGGCGCACCTGCGTCGGGAAAGGCTCTGCCAGCACCTCCGGAAAGGTCACAGGACGGGACAGGAAAGTGTTAAAAGTTTTTTCTACGATGGTCACTGTGTGGGCTGGGTCGATGTCACCAACAATGGCCAGCACCATATTGCCTGGCACCACATAGCGCTGATAAAAGGCGACCACATCCTGACGTTGCAGACGCTGCAAGGTCTCAGCCGTGCCTTCCGGCGATAAGCGATATGGACTAACGGTGAAAAACAGTTGGCGCCACAGCCTCTCGATCTCCGTACGCCAATCATCGTTTTGCCGTTCCAGGGTGGCGAGCAACAACCGCCGCATGTGCGCGAGTTCGTCGTCAGGAAAGCTAGGATGGAGAATGATGTCCGCATAGACCTGGAAGATCTCGTCAAAATCCTCGCGCAAGCATGTTGCATTGACGAAAAAGCTGTTGTTGCCAGACTCCGCGATTATTGTGGCACCCCTGGCATCAAAAATTGCCGCAATCTCCTCGGCACTGTGACTGGTCGTGCCTTTCGGCAACAAGCTGGCAGTGAGTTGTGACAGCCCGTTGGTGTCGGGCGTTTCGACACGTACCCCCCCTTTGAAGTATGCTTGCATGGCCACGATCGGCAAGGCAGGGTTGCGCTTCAACAAGAGCGTCATGCCATTCGCCAGTACTTTTTTGACCACTGGCTCTCTCTGCGCCACTGGGGTCGGGGTGAGTGCAGACGGGATGTCACTTTTAGGACGCACGACCGCCTGTACCAAAGTCTCCTCGCGGAAATAGAGACGCGCCACCTCACGGATGTCCTCAGCCGTCACCTGCTGGATATTCTGGACGTACGCCTCACTAAAATTTGCATCATAGGTGCTGAGCATATCGAGCCCTAGTCCGTGGGCCTGTTGCTCGACGGTCTGGCGCTCGAAGACATAATCGGCCAGCTTTTGCTTCTTGGCTTTGGCCAGTTCCTCGGGGCTCACCAGTTCCTCACGCAGACGATATAACTCTTGGAGAATCGCCGCCTCGGCGGCTGGTACCTGCTCAGGAGCGAGCGCTGCCGACACGATCATGGCGCCCACAGCGTAGGCGGGAGTGTACGAGGCAGTCTGAATCGAGTAGACGAGCTGCTGTTCTTCCTGAATGCGTCGTACCAGGCGTGCGCTGTCGCCATTCGCGAGAATATAGGCCAGGATATCCAGGGGATAGAGATGCGGATGGGTCAACGCGACCGTGCGAAACGACAGACTCATGGTCGCTTGCGACACCGCCATCTCCTTCACGACCGTACGCTTTCCCAGCTGTGGAGGCTCCTCTGGCAGACTGATGGCTAGTAGGGGCCGGCGCTCCCCCTGCCCAAACGTCTCACGCATGTGCGCCAACACCTCAGGCGTCTGCACATCGCCCACCACCACCACCACCATATTATTGGGGCTATACATGCGCTGGTAATAGCGCACCAGATCGTCACGGGTAACTTTTTGTACCAACTCTTTATACCCAATGACCGGATAGCGTGCCGGATGCACCTGAAAGCGGGTTTCCATAGCAATTTGTGCCAGCATCTGCTCAGGATTATCGAGACCTTGCTCAAGTTCGCGCTGCACGACTCCCTTTTCGCGCTCGAACTCTTCAGGCATAATGCTGCTATGGAGCATCCAATCAGCAAGCAGTTCCACGGCCGTGCGCCAATGTTCTGTGGTCGTATTAATGTAGTAGGCCGTATGGTCCACCGTCGTATAGGCATTCGAGTTATTGCCAATAGCCTCCAGGAGACGGCGGCTTTCTGCTTCACTGCGCGTGCTCGTGGTGCCCCCGTGAATAATGTGCTCGAAGAAATGCGATATGCCGCTGCCCAGGTACTCTTGCTCGTAGATACTGCCGGTACGGACAAACACCTCCACAGCCACAACCGAGTTGGCGTGATTTTCCTCAATAAGCACCGTTAAGCCATTATCCAGCGTCGTCTGGAACACCGCTGCCTGCCCTGACCCAGTCACGGCGATCAGGAGGCAGAGGCCACAGAGCATCTGAGGCAGCCGACTGCGCATAGTCTCTCTCTTCCAAAGTTTAGGGGATACGTGGTGCGTCTCAGGCGGTCAGGCGCAGCAAACGGCTGGCATTGCCACCCAGCACGGCACTCTCCGCCTCTGGCTCGAGCCCTAACGCTTTCACCTCAGCCACGGGGTGAGCGAGTCCGGCCGGCAATGGGTAATCGCTGCCCACCACCAGGTGTTCAGCGCCGTAGGTGTTGACCAGGTAGCGCAGCATGTCCTGGCGAAAGGCAATAGTATCAAAGGTAAACTGATCGACGTAGGTCGAGGGTGGGCGTGGCACGGCAGCTCGGCATTCGGGGTTGTTCCGGTACCCCATATCGAGGCGCCCGAGCAGGCTTGGGAGAGCTCCACCTGCATGGTACAACACTACGCGTAAGGCGGGATGCCGTTCCAGGACCCCGCCATAGATGAGCAAGGCCGCGGCTAAACCAGTATCATACAGGTTGCCTACCAGATTTCCTAAGCCATAACGGGCCAGCATGCCCTGG
>Ga0081455_10006651_pt1 | contig 12358 bp, 11 predicted proteins | sample TabmetS3T2R1_FD_70207 | JGI IMG/M metagenome (GOLD analysis project Ga0081455, IMG submission 70207) | Tabebuia heterophylla rhizosphere microbial communities from the University of Puerto Rico - S3T2R1 | ecosystem: Host-associated > Plants > Roots > Rhizosphere ... | reverse complement strand
GCCACGATCAGGGAGTGACGTTGCGATGCGCTCGGCAATCAGCCGTGCCACAGCCTCAGTGGTTGTGAGGGTCCCGGCGAGCTCCGGGTGCGTGTCGAGGTTGCGGTAATTGAGATCTATCAAGGCACGGTTCAAGACCTCGGCTGCCTCTCCGATGTCGATCACAATCGATTCCGCGGTCAGCGTCTCGCGCCATAGCGTCAGCTCAACCACGTATGTGGCGCCATGCAAGTTCTGAGCCGGACCGAACGCTGGATGGGGGAGGCTGTGAGCGATCATCACATGATCACGAACCGTCAGGTGGAACAAGATCAGGCCTCCTCGTCACCGGGGTAGTCGATCACCTGGCACAGTGTCTTGGCATCGTCGTTGAAGATCATTTCCATAGTCTGGGGTAGCGCGCCGAACGGCGCATGCCCAGTGATGAAGACGTCGAAGACCGGATCTTTGAGCACCCGCATCGCAAGTGCCAACCGGTCGCTGGTGGTTCGCCGAGATCGACGGGCTGGCGCGACGGCGCCAACCTGGCTGGCCCGGATCGCCAGCCGCCGGGAGTGGAACGCGGCGCCCAGGGGCACCCGCGGCTGCACCGACCCGTACCAGGAGAGCTCGATCAACTCGGCCTCCTTACCCAGCAACTGCAGGCTGCGGCCGAGACCTGACTCGGTGGCTGAGCAATGGAATACAAGATCATTATCCCCGGCACTGTCGTCCGGGTGCACCAGCTCGACCCCCAACGCCCTCGCGAGCGTTGATCGGGACGGGTTCACATCGACAAGCTGCAACCGATCGAGTGGAAAGCTCCGCAGCAAGGCGGCCAGGACACCGCCGACCATGCCGGCGCCCACCACGGCAATTCGGTCGCCCATGCGTGGTCCCGCGTCCCAGAGTGCATTGATGCCTGTTTCGACCGTTCCGGCCAGCACTGCGCGATCGCTCGGCACCTCGTCGGGCACTTTGGTCAGCGCGCTTGACGGCACTACATAACGATCTTGATGTGGGTGCAGGCAGAACACCCGGGCGCCTCTCAGATGATCCGGACCCTGCTCCACGACACCGACCGACAGGTATCCGTACTTGACCGGGCCTGGCCAGCTCCCCACTTGAAACGGGGCGCGCATGGATTCGCCTACCTCTGAAGGGATGCGGCCCGCGTGTACCAGCATCTCGGTGCCGCGGCTGATGCCAGAGCAGATGGCCCGGACCAGCGCCTCGTCGGCGCGCGGAGCCCTGGCAGCTTCGGTCCGCAAGACGCCGTGCCGCGGCGCCATTGTCCAGTACGCGGTCCAGCGTTCCGTCGCCATGTGATGCATTCTCCCGTCGCCTCTAGCGCGCTGAGGCGGCAGGCTGGCGCTCTCTTTCACTGGGGAGGCGTACGTATCCCACCACGACCGCGAAAACGACGGCCCCGACAGCCGTAAATGCGTACGTTTCCCACCAGAGGAGCGAAAACGATGAAACTCGACGAGCTCAGGTCGCGGGAGCACCTGTGAAATGCTGATCGCGTGTTCCGCACGTTGGAACTGCTAGGCGGACTCTCGCTTGTGACCGACCTCGGCAGCGGGTCGCCTCTAGAGGAGTCGCTCAAGCGTTGCCTGGTCGCAGTCCGCCTCGCCAAGATCATCGGCAGCACGGACGCTGAGGTAAGCGACGTGCTCTACACCGCCCTGCTCCAGCACCTCGGATGCACGGCGTACGCCCACGAGGTTGCCCAGGTGTGGGGTGACGACGTCATCACCACGCGAGTGAACTTCCTCAGCAGTTCAGGTGAGGCCAAGGACATTTGGCGAATCTGGATCCCCGGAATGGCGAATGCGACCGGGAGGTCGAAGGCCAGAGTGTTGGCAACCACCGTTGTAACCGCCAAGCGCCTGGACACGGGTCTCGCGGCGACCTGCGAGGTTGCCCGCGGGGCTTCCCAAGCGCTTGGGCTGCCTGAGCCGGTCCAGGTCGGCCTGTCCCACATGTTCGCGATGTGGAATGGCAAGGGCTTCCCGAGTACTGCGGGTGAGGCGATTCCCCAGCCCGCGCGAATCATGCAGGTCGCCCTGACAGCGGTGATGTTCGCTTCCCATGCGAACACCGAAGTAGCTATCAGCGAGGTCCGGCGGCGCGCCGATACCCAGCTGGACCCATATCTCGCCGATGTGCTGATCGCACGAGCTGATGAGTTGCTTGGCGACCTCAATGAGATTGATGCATATCAAGCCGTACTCGACGCCGAGCCGGAGCCGGTACGCCGCGTGGAGAAGAGTGAACTGGCCGACGTGGCACGAACCTTCGGCAACCTTGTTGATCTGAAGAGTCCGTGGCTCCAGGGCCACTCTGCGGGTGTCGGTGATCTTGCAGCCGGCGCTGCCGGGATGCTCGGTTTGCGCGAGGAAGTGAACGCGGTACGCGTGGCTGGGTATCTGCATGATCTTGGACGAATCGGTGTCTCCAGCGGGATCTGGGACAAGGCCGGCCCGTTGAGCGGGATCGAGCGGGACCAGGCACGGCTGCACGCCTATCACAGCGAACGGATCCTGGCGCGGATCCCTCCACTGACGAAATTGGCCAAGCTCGTCGGCGAACACCACGAACGCTGTGACGGAACCGGCTATCACCGAGGCTCCACCGCAGCCCAGTTGTCGATGACCTCTCGCCTGCTGGCCTGCGCGGATGCCTACCGACGATGGATTGAGGACCGTCCTTACCGGCGGGCTATCGCTCCGGCACGAGCCGCTGATCGGCTGGAAGCAGAGGCTCGGGCTGGCCGGCTCGATGCAGATGCGGCCGCTGCGGTGATCGAGGCGGCCGGTCTTCCTCGCGGAGTCCGGCGCGCTCGGCCGGCAGACCTGACCGAACGGCAGGTGGAGGTGCTGCGGCTGGTGTCCCGGGGTTTGTCCAATTCCGAAATCGCGGAACGGTTGGTGCTGTCTCGACGGACCGTTGAGCACCACGTTCAAGACATCTATGTCAAGATCGGCGCCTCGACCCGCGCCGGGGCCGCCATGTTTGCGATGCAGCACGGATTGCTTGACAAATCTGGGTAGTTCTGCCCATGCCCGATGGGTCGTCGCACCCCCAGACTCCCGATATGACCACCATCTCGGCACTCAGGGCACGATCCGACACCCGCGAACGGCTGCTCACCCCTACCTTCATCCGGCTGACTCTTGCTGACGTCGCGTACTTCACCTCCGCCGGCGTTGCGATCTACACCCTTCCGCTCTGGGTGACCGGGCCGGTCGGTTCGGACAAGTCCGGAGCCGGACTCGCGTTCGGAGCCTTCGCCGTTACCGCCCTGATCTTGCGTCCCTTCGCTGGCCGCCTGGCTGATACTCGGGGGCGGCGTCCATTGCTCGTCGGTGGCGCGCTGCTCAGCGCCGTCGGGATGCTCGGCACCGCGTACGCCGAAAACCTTGCACTCGTGGTACTACTGCGTCTGCTGCTAGGAGTTGCCGAAGCGGCATTCTTCGTCGCCTCGCTCGCCGCGCTCATCGACCTGGCACCACCAAGCCGGATCGGCGAAGCGACTAGCTACAACTCACTCGGTCTCTATCTCGGCCTGGCCTTCGGGCCGCCGCTCGGCGAGCTGCTGGTGAGGACAGCCGGCTATAGCGCCGCCTGGCATGGCGCGGCAGCGCTCTCGCTGATTGCCGCTGTGTTCGTCACCAAGATCACGAACGTTCGCTCCGCTGCTCCCACAGATCGTGCGGCAAAGTTGATCCACTGGAAAGCCGTACCACCAGCGCTTGGCTTCTTCGCCTCGGTGGTCGCTATGGGAGCCCTTTTCGCCTTCGGCTCCCTGCAGGCCAACGCTGTGGGACTCAGGCCGGCGAGCGCACCGCTGTTCGTCTATGGCCTGGTCGTCGTAGCTGGCAGGTTATCGCTTGCTCGATTTCTGGACCGATTCCCACCGCTGCTGCTCGGTGCCGTCGCACTGATGATCATCGGTAGTGGTCTGATGATCATGGCATTGTGGAGTACACCGATCGGCATCGCTCTCGGCGCAGGCGTGGCGGCCCTTGGCGTCACACTGAGCACGCCAGCCTTCTTCTCCGCGATCTTCGCGACCGCCCAACCCAGCGAACGCGGCGCCGCGTCCGGGACGGCCAGCGTATTTCTCGATCTTGGGCTTGGCGCTGGCCCAATGCTGCTGGGCCTGGCAGCCCAGGCTGTCGGCATCCCATTCGCCTTCGGACTCGCTGCTGCCGTGGCGATAGCCGGATCCGGGTGGACGCTAGCGATTCGCCAGCGCGGCCGGAGGACGGGCCGCGTTGCAGCGTGATGCTTTGCGACTTGCCAAGCGAACCGATCAGATTCGGCGGGCCGTCGTAAGCCGCGCGGGACGGCAGAAACCCGGCTACGGTCGGGATCGTGGACCGCAGCAACGCGGCTCGCAGTCGCGAGCGGAACGATGGTCGAAGCTGGTTCGAGAGATTCGTCGAGCGGACCCAGCAGCTGGTCAGTCGCGCGCCGTTCTTCTTCATATGCGTGTGCATCATCGTTGCCTGGGCGATCAGCCTGCCTCTGTTCAGCGACGCCAAGACCTGGATGGCAGTGATCCACACTGTCTCCAGCGTGCTGTCCCTGCTGCTTTTGGTCCTCCTGGAGAATTCCGGTCGACGGGCCGAGGAAGCGGCGCAGGAAAAACTCAACGTGCTGGCTGAGGGTCTCTCCGATCTGATGGAGTCACAGGCTCACCACGACCCTCAACTTCAGGACGCCGTCAAGCGTCTGCGGGACGCGGTCGGTTTGGAGGAACGGCACTGAGCTAGTGCCGAGAGTTGTGGACTCGTGTGGCTCGCTCTCTGGCGCCGCGCGACGTCAGGAGGTGGCCAGGTAATGGTGAACCTGTTGAATTGCGGAGGCTCCCTCACCCACGGCCGAGGCAACCCGCTTCACCGAACCGCGCCGCACATCGCCAGCTGCGAAGACACCTGGCGTGCTGGTCTCCTGGGGCAATGGTGGTCGATCCAGTGGCCAGTCGAGGAGATCCGAGCCGGTGAGGAGGAACCCCTGTGGGTCACGCTCGACGCTGCCGGCAAGCCAATCGGAGTGCGGATGAGCGCCGATCAGCACAAATAATCCGTCGGCGAGCTGGGTGTGTTCGCGGCCTGTGGAATCTCGTACCTGGATGGTTTCCAGGCGACCTTGACCATCGACGCCAGTCACCGTCGTGTTGAGCCGAACGCTGATGTTGGGCGATCGTTCCAGCTCGTTGATCAAGTATGCGGACATTCGCTGGGACAGCGTTGGACCTCGCACCAGCAGCGTGACGTGAGAAGCGAAGCGGGCCAGGTGTGCCGCGGCCTGTCCGGCGGAGTTCGCGCCGCCGACGACGAAGGCCCGTTGGCCTTCCATCGCTGTAGCCTCGGTGACGGCTGCGCCATAGAACACACCGGCACCGAGCAGCTCATCAATGCCGGGCACATCGAGCCGGCGATAGGTAACGCCCGTTGCGATCACTACGGTGCGGCTGAAGGTCTGATTTCCGTCCGCAAAAGTCACTAGCCGGTCCTCGCGATCCGCCTCGAGTCGGACCACGGACCGAGTGAACACCAGCTCCGCACCCATCACGAGCGCCTGTTCCACGGCACGCGACGCGAGCTCGCGGCCACTGATACCGCGCGGGAAGCCGAGATAGTTGCGTATCAAGGACGTGGTCCCGGCCTGGCCGCCGACGGCTTCCCGCTCCAACAGCACTGTGGCGAGGCCCTCGGATGCCGCGTACATGGCGGCCGTAAGCCCGGCCGGACCGCCACCCACGACCATCAGGTCGTATTGACTGCTACGTGCTGGCCTCGTTTGAACGCCCAACGCCTCGGCGAGCAGTTCGGGCTGCGGGTCGACCAGCACCCGGCCGTCAAACAGCAGCGCGACCGGATGATCCCCAGGCGGGACACCAGCTCGTTCGATCAGCTGTCGCCCTTCCTGTGTGGCGACGTCGTAGAAGCCATGCACGATGTTGTTCCGAAAGAGCAAGTCCCGTAGCTGATGGGAGCGGGCCGACCACTGCGGCCCGACCAGCCGTACCACCTCTGGTTGTGAGCCTGCAGCGACCACAGTGCGGCGTCGCTCACTGAGCAGCATCGAAACCGCAGGGTATAGCTCGAGTTCAGGATCACCCCAAGGCTTGTTGAGAACTTGATCAAGCTGCCCGAGAGCGATCGCACGTACCGCGGCAGTGCCACCGGCATAGTCACCGTAGGTGATGAGCAGCAGCCGTTTGGCAGCTGGATAGAGCTGGTGGCACGCGCCGAGGAAGTCCACCCCTGTTGTCTCGGTCAGCCACTGCCCCGCTATTACCACTGCGACGTGATCATTGGCGTCGAGCTCGGCCAGGGCGACATCTGGGGCGTCGGCGGTGACAATGCGGTAGTCGGCTGCGAACCGGCGATTGAGGTCCCGCCGCATAGCGGTGATGATGTCGCGCTCGTTGTCGACCACCAGCAGCACTGGTTGCGCCATGCCGGGCTATTCCGGTCCGGGTGTCTGCGCGGTACCTTTCGGACCCGGTGCCGGCATGAGCGTTTCATCGGTGTAGCACCAGATCCAGTCCTCTCCGGGCTCGAGGGAGCGGACGATCTGGTGACCCGGAGCGTGCTCCCGAGCGTGCCGACTGGCGTGCTGGTTCTTGGAGGAGTCACAGCACATCACAAGGCCGTCGGTCATGCACATCCGCAGGTGGACCCAGGTATCTCCTTGATCAAGACATGCCTGGCATCCTGCTGACTGCGGCTCGACGTCAAGAATCTGATCAAGGTGGCTGCACTCCCGTGCCGGCTTGCCGCGTAAGCGCTGGAGAGCAAACCGGACAGTCTCCAGCAGTCCCATTGGCCTTCTCCTGTCTGGATCGCTTCGTCTGGTCTCGCTAACAGTCTCCTGGGTGGTGCTGCCGACTCCCGCGCGTGGTCCGGCGACTAGCGTGTGGCAATGCCCGACTACGGCCGCGACCTGACGTTTGGATACTTCCTCATTCCCAACGCCGCCGACCCACTGCTCGACACGGCCCGTGAGATCGAGGCCCGCGGCCTGGACTGGATCGGTATTCAAGATCATCCATACCAGCGGCGCTTTGTAGACACCTGGGTGCTGCTTGGCGCGGTTGCAGCTGCCACCACCCGAGTGGGGTTCTTCCCCGACGTAGCGAACCTCCCCCTTCGCCCTCCGGCTGTGATGGGGAAGGCAGCCGCCAGCCTCGATGTGTTGAGCGGCGGCCGCTTCGAGATGGCGTTGGGTGCCGGCGGCTTCTGGGATGCCATCGAGGCCTACGGCGGTCCGCGGCGTACACCCCGCGACGCACTCGCTGCCCTCGAGGAGGCAATCCACATCCTCCGCCTCATGTGGAGCGGCGAGCGCAACTTACGGTTCGACGGGGCGCATTACCGCGTCGCCGGTGCGCATTCTGGTCCGGTCCCAGTCCATCCGATCGGCATTTGGCTCGGCGTTTACGGTCCGCGGGCGCTGCGCCTAGCCGGTCGGCTCGCGGACGGTTGGGTGCCGTCCCTGCAACGCGACGTCGCTCGGCTGGCTGAGGGCTCGGCCCGTCTCGATGATGCGGCTGCAGCCGCAGGGCGCGAACCGTCGGAGATTCGGCGCGTGATCAATCTCAATGGCCAGATCACCGATGGCGCACGCTTTGGCCTGCTACGCGGTCCAGTTGATCAGTGGGTAGATGAGCTGACCGACTTGGCGGTCGGGTACGGCTTCGACACGTTCCTGTTCTGGGGAGAGGGTGATGATCAACTTCCGCGCTTCGCCGAGGAGGTCGCACCGGCCGTACGCGCACAGGTGGCCGGCGAGCGCGGGCGATCCTAAGTGTTGCGCCGCAAATGCTGCGATGTAGCTACTCGGGCTGACCTTGCCCGGCGACGTCCGGCATCGGATCTGAGGAGGATTGCGCCTCGGGCGAACCTTCCTCGCCGGTCCTCGACAGCGGAACTCCTGCAGGATGGGCCGGCTCAGTAGTGTCCTCAGCGCCGAAATCTTGAGGGCCTACGTCCTCCGAACCGTAGTCCTGAGGGAGAACGTCCTCAGAGCCGTCGAACTCAGAGCGGTCCTGCGGAGCGTCGGGGTCGCTACCTGACTGAGCGCCGGGTGGCACCATGTCGTCAGTTGGGTCGGGGTCGACATCTCCACCGACCGGCCCTTGCGCCTGGGACATTTCACTCATGATCACTCCTCACGGTCGGGTTACTCGCCGCTCTGCTGGGCATGCTCGAGGAGATCCTCCTTGATCTCCTCTTTCGAGCTGGAGCTCACCCCACTGAGCCCGGCGTTCCGAGCAGCCTGCTCGAGATCCTCGCGGCTGCCCTGCCCCGGTCGGTCGCCGAGGTGCTCGGTCCGAGCAGTCACGAATGCTTCGGCAAGCTCGGCCCGCCGCGCCTCACTCAGTCGCTGCTGCATCCCGGGCAGCACGCGGCTTTCCTCCTCCTCGACGTGGTGGTTGACCGCCTTGATCAACTCGTCGAGGGCCGCATCGAACTCGGCTGATTCGGGGTCCATAGCTGACATCTGTTCGAGCGTGTGCTCAGCCTCAGCGTGCTCGCCCTGACTGTGTGCGACCTCATCCGTCTCGCCAGCCTCTTCCTTGGCAACCGGGTATACCTCGGCTTCCTCGGCTCGCGAGTGTCCAATGAGCAAGGCACACAGCACCGGGAAGTTCAAGCTCCTTGTTTCCGGCTGGCTCTTCAGCAGGTCAAAGAGCCGCTCCACCTCACGATGGTCACTCTTGATCAACTCGACGACATCTGCAGCGGGCACGTTGCCTTCCCCCTCGAGTTCGGTTTGCCACCCCCCCATAGCCATCTCGGCGCCGATCGAAACCAGCCGCACTAGATGACTCAGAGCTCGCCGAAGGGCTCAGCGCGCATGCGGCCGCGCTCAAAGTTTCAGTCCGCGACCAGCAGCGCCTGCGGAGCGGCAGCCTTCATCCGCGTCATCAACCACTGCTGCTGAGCCTCAGTTTCCTTGGCACACTCCTCGCCCGTTCGAATGAGGTCTCGGTCCCGGGCACCCTTGGCGGCCTGATCAACCACGACCCATGCCATGCCCAGGTAGCTGGCCAGCAGGTACAAATCATGAAGATCACGCAGCAGTCCCAGCCCGCCGCGGCGCGTCTCAGAAAGTCCGTCGGCGTGCAGGCGCTCGGGTTCGCCGGAGGGATCGGAGCCATATCGCGCCGTAAAAGGCCGCAGCTGTTCTTCTTGATGATCACATTGAGCCGCAAACTGCTGACAGATCAGGCGTACATCGGCCTCATCTGCATGACCTTCGGCAACCTGGCGGTAGGAGTGCGCAAGGGTGGCGCAGCCGGTCTCCAAGAGACCGAGATACGAGGACAGGTGCATGATCAATCGCCCTCTGGATCGACGCCGTCCGATGCCGCCGCACTCGTACCGAATCCCGCCTCGGTTGCCCGTACGATGCGTACGGCTCCGGACTTGAAGTGAGGCTGTTTGGAGACCGGGTCCCAACTGGATGGGGTCAGATCGTTGGCTGCTGTGTCTTCGTCACCGTAATGGAACGGCACGAACAGCGTGCCAGGCCGATTTCCCGTGCAGCGGGCAGCCACCTCAACAGCGCCACGCTTGGACTCGACACGTACCAGATCACCGTCGCTGATCTTGAGCTCGGCGGCGTCCGATGGTGCCAACTCCACCCACGGCTCCGGCGCCGCTGCATTCAGCTCCGGCGCTCTCCCGGTCTTGGTCCGAGTGTGGAAGTGGTACACCGTCCGGCCGGTCAACAGTTGCATCGGGTACGCGTCATCCGGCGATTCTGGCGGCGCTGTCCACTCCGTACTCTTGAGCCGGGCCCGGCCGTCGAAGCGAGATGCTGCATGCGCGGTGCTGGCCACGTTGCTTCCGGTGGCCAGGTCATGACCGTACGTCTCGCACTCGTCGTCATCGGTCATGAAATGGTGGCGGACATAGAGGCGATCGGTGCCGTTCGGCGCCTCATCCGTGCACGGCCATTGGATTCCGGGACCGTCGCGAAGCGTGTCGTAACTCAACCCCGAGTAGTCGCAGGGCCTACCGCGCGAGCATTCCCGCCAGGCGTCGAATGCACCCTCCGGTGTGTCCCAGGGCGGGAGCGGGCGGCCGCTGCGATCGGCAAAACCCATCCTGCGGGCATAGTCCAGCCAGATCTCAAGATCACTTCGCGACTCACCAGGGGGAGGCACAGCGCGCTCCGACAGATGCACCGTCCGGTCGGTGTTGGTATAGGTACCGGTCTTCTCGCCCCAAAGCGCGGCAGGTAGCACCACATCGGCGAAGGCAGTTGTCTCGGTCAGATAGCCGTCGCTGACGACCAGGAACAACGAGTCCTGGCCGAGGATCCGCCGGATCCGGCCGAGCTCTGGTAGTGACACCGCCGGATTGGTACCGGCGATCCATAAGAACTTGATCGAGCCCTGTTCGACATAACGAAAGATCTGCATCGCATGGGTCGGCTCGGCCCAGTGTGGGATGACGATTGAGTCGACATCCCAGAGTTCGGCCAATGCGGCGATGTGCCGTTCGTTCTGCCAGTTGCGGAATCCTGGTAGATCGCCATCGGCGCCGGTCTCCCGGTTGTTCTGAGCGGTCGGTTGGCCATTCATCTGCAAGATGCCAGCGCCAGGCCGGCCGAGCATGCCGCGCAGCAAGTGGAGATTGTTGACAGCAACTGCGGCCGCGGTTGCCTGATGCGATTGATAGAAGCCCTGCAGGACGGTTGATATGACGGCGGATGAGGTGCCGAAGACTTCGGCTGCCGCCTCGACATCGCGGGCGGCGACACCGCATATCTCGGCAACGCGGGACGGCGGGTAGTTGCCGACCAATGAAGCCAGTGCCTCGAAGCCGCGGGTGTGGTCGTCGATGTAGGCGCGGTCGATCCAGTCGTTGGCGATCAGTTGCTGCAGCAGGCCGTTGACGAGTGCGAGGTTCGTGCCTGGCCGCAGTGCCAAATGGATCTCGGCTGCTTTGGCTACCGGGGTCTGCCGTGGGTCGACCGCAACCAGCCGTGGTGGGTCCGATCCGGCCAGCCGATCCAAGATCCGTGACCACAACACCGTCTGGGTGGCCGCCACATTGTGCCCAAAGCAGAACAGTGCCTCGCAGATATCAAGATCGGCGTACGAGCCGGGCTGGCCGTCCGCGCCGAACGATTCCTTCAGCGAGGCGGCGGCGGTCGCAGTACACAGCCGGGTGTTGCCATCCATGTGCGGAGTCCCGATGCCGGCCTTGCCGATCACCGCGAGCGTGTAGTACTCCTCCAACATCAGCTGCCCGGATGTGTAGAAGCCGTGGGACAGCGGTCCTTTGCTGTCCAGCAACTCCCTAGACCGGCTCGTGATCAGATCCATCGCCTCGTCCCAGGAAGCCTCGACCAGTGTCGAGCCTCTTCTGATCATGGGCCGGGTCAGTCGATCACGAAGCTGTCCCTGCCAGCCGTACAGGCCCTTGGGTCCGAGGCGTCCGTGGTTGACCCGGTCGTCGGTTCGTCCCCGAACCCCGACCATCCGGCCGTCCTTGACCGCGATGTCAAGCCCGCAGCCATTGCTGCAGAGTAGACAGGCCGAAGGAACCCACGAATCGATATCCTCGGGCGTCAGCCCTTCAACCAAATGCAGATCTACGCGTACGGGCCAGGCTTGGCCTGGCGAGTAGGGCCTCCGCTCGCCCCAGATGTCGTCGCCGATGCGTGCAGCCATGCCGCAGGCGTACCCGCGTAAAGGTCGGCCACACCCATGCCAACAGCGATTCCGATGCCGCGGCGCTCAGCGCTTGGCGGCGTAGCAAATCAGCCTTGTGCCCGATTGACTGGCGCATGTGTTCGGTGCGCGGGCATACTCGTGAATCCTTATGCGCATCCTCTGCACTAGTAATCCACTTGTCGGTCATTGGCTGCCGATGCTGACGCTCGCCCGGGCCGCTCAGCAGCTCGGGCATGACGTGGTGATTGCGACCGGTCCGGACGCGGTTGGCGAGATCGAGCGACGTGGATTCACGGTCTGGTCGATCGGCTCCGACCTCCGAACGATCCAAGCTGGTGCGCGGAGCCGGCCGCGACGAGAAACCGAAACTGAGGAGCAGCGGTCAGGTCTCGCCATGTTCGCCGACCCGGCAATCGGCCGCGCCCGTGACCTGCTAGATCGGACGGCTGATTGGCAGCCAGACATCGTTGTGCGGGAGATCTATGAACTGGGCGGGACGTACGTCCCCGCCAGTTTGCATGTGTTGCATGGGCTGGGAGCTCACTATCCGAACTTCATCAATCTCGCAGAGCTGGCTCTTGCCCACGTCCGTTCTGATCTTGGGGAACCAGCGTGGCAGGTGCAGATGGCCGACACCTGGTACGTCGATCCGTTCCCACCAGCACT
>Ga0081455_10006650_pt1 | contig 12359 bp, 11 predicted proteins | sample TabmetS3T2R1_FD_70207 | JGI IMG/M metagenome (GOLD analysis project Ga0081455, IMG submission 70207) | Tabebuia heterophylla rhizosphere microbial communities from the University of Puerto Rico - S3T2R1 | ecosystem: Host-associated > Plants > Roots > Rhizosphere ... | reverse complement strand
AGGTTGGCGATGCTCAGCTCCAACGCGCTAAAATGCTCGACTAGGTCGCGCAGCATGGCGTCAGAGAGGCGGTCTTTGTTGGTCCACTGGGCGTCGCCAAAGATGCCGTAGAGCTTGTCAGGATTGGCAGTCTCGATGGCGCGCAGGGCGTTCTGCAAGGCGCGGCCAACATCCGTGGCGGTCTGACGCACCCGGCGCCAGTGAGCTTCGGATGGAATCTGGAAGCGGTGGTCCTCCGGGAAGAGGGAGAACTGCTGGTCACCGTCGGACTCGGCCAGCGCGGTCCGTGTCTCCTCATCGAACACGTCGCACAGGCGCTTGTAGAACAGCAGCGGAAAGATGAACTGCTTGTAGTCGCCAGCGTCAATGGTGCCACGTAGGAGCGTGGCGGCACCCCAGAGGTAGGATTCGAGTTGTTGTTGGGTGATGCGAGCGCTCATGCCAGCAGTCCCTCGCGTTTGAGAATGGCGATGAGTTTGTCCTCCGCGGCACAGGCGGCTGCGGCGCTGGCCTGCAGGCGCTGCATGGCCTCCTCCACTGTTACAACATCCCGAGCGACCTTCGGCTCGACGTAGCGCGGGATATTCAGGTTGTAATCGTTGGCGGCGATTTCCTCCAGCGTGACCACGCGTGCGACGCCTTCTACATCCTGGTAGGCGTGATACCATCTGTGGATGCGCGTGACGTGCTCGGGCAGCAGCTCGTTCTGGGCGCGACCGGGCTTGAACTCCTTCGAGGCGTCGAGGATAAGCACTTTATTTTTGCGGTCTGGCGCTTTGCGCTGGCGGAAGACCAGGATGCAGGCGGCAAGACCAGTGCCGTAGAACAGATTCGGACCGAGGCCGATGACCGCTTCGAGCAGGTCCATGCCGAGAATTTTTTGTCGGCTCTTGCCTTCTGCGCCCATGCGGAAGAGGGCACCATGCGGCAGCACCACGGCCATACGGCCAGTCCTGGGAGCCATGGAGCGAATCATGTGCTGCACCCAGGCGTAGTCACCACTTTTAGCCGGCGGTATGCCGGCGAAGTTCCGTCCGTAGGGATCGTTGCTCCAGACCTCATCACCCCATTTTTCGAGGGAGAAGGGCGGATTGGCGATGACACAATCGAACGTCGCCAAATCATCACCTGAGAAGAACGCCGGATTGCGCAGTGTGTCGCCACGTACGATCTGAAAATCCGACGCGCCATGCAGGAAGAGGTTCATGCGGGCAATGGCGGAAGTGGTAAGGTTCTTCTCCTGGCCGAAGAGCTTGCCCCAGAGCGTGCGGTCATCGCCGTGGTTCTCTTTCACATGGTGCACAGCTTCGAGCAACATGCCACCGGTGCCGCAGGCCGGGTCGTAGATGGTCTCGCCCTCGCGAGGATCGAGCATGTTGACCATCAGCCGGACCACGGAGCGCGGTGTGTAGAACTCGCCGGCCTTTTTGTTGGTAGCATCAGCAAACTTTTTGATGAGGTATTCGTAGGACTGGCCGAGGATGTCGGCCTGCGCCACCTGGTTGCCTAGCGCAATGCGCGAGAAATGCTCGACAAGGTCGCGCAGCAGCGCATCAGAGAGACGGTCTTTGTTGGTCCACTGGGCGTCACCGAAGATACCGTAAAGTGTTTCCGGGTTCGCCTTCTCGACCCCACGCAGAGCGGTCTGCAGCGCCTGCCCCACATTGGTGGTTACTGCTCTGACATCACGCCAGTGGCAACCTTCTGGCACCTGGAAGCGGTAGTTTTGTGGGAAGCGGGCGTATTCCTCGTCGCCCCCGGATTCTTCCAGCGCCGCCTGGTACTCCTCGTCATGCACGTCGGAGAGGCGCTTGAAGAATAAGAGCGGGAAGACGTAAGTCTTGAAGTCTGCCGCATCCACCGGACCGCGCAGGATGTTGGCGGCTTCCCAGAGATGCGATTCGAGCTGATTGAGAGTGACGGTGTGCGTGGTCATGCGACACTTCCGCCCGAGCTGTACATGGCATGCCGAACAGTCAGGCATGGACCAACAGCTGCAGCTGAGGCACAAATCTCTATCGTGGCGCGCGTTTTGCTACCCATGGTCAGCCTCCTCTTATGGTGCTGTCCCTATTATAGTCCTTGTGCTCAATTTCTACTCTCTGAGGTAGTCCTAGCACGTGATATAGAGCAGTGGAAAGTGCTCGGTGGAGAGGCAATCAGGCCATCATGCGCGCTCGCCGGCGTCCAGATCAACCGGAAATTTGATTGTTTTACCATGATACACATTGCCAACAATACGAAAAAAGGACCGAGCTGTCGCAGGGTGGACGTGAAGCAGTTGGGTGAGACCATCCTCACAGACCATACGCTCAATGGTTTTTCCGTCAACCATCATTGACTCAACAACGAGTCGATACGTCTGGAGCTTCCCATCTACCAGTAAATCGACAGCGAAACTACGGTCGCTTCCCAATGGGGAAACATTCTGCACTGAAATCATCTTTACCTCTGAAAGACACAAAAGAGCATCCAGTGTGCCATAAATTCCTTCTGAAGTTTTGCAAAGTGTATCATAGTGGGGATGAGGAAGAGACGCTGGCTGTATTGCGTCCTGGAAGCGTGTGAATCCTGGCACCCATACAGGTCTTCCGCCAGGCACGTTTTTCTCAGCCTGGGTACGCCCGGCAGCTATGGCGTTCTGCAAACCACTACGGTGCAGACCAAAGGCCCAGGGATGGCCAGTGTGCTGTTCCCTATCTCTTCGCCTAGAGACCGCGAGAGTCGTGCAGTAAATGCGGCTAATCTATGCAGTTATTGCTTCACGTGACTAAGCCCCTGTGCCGTTATTTTTCTCCCCGGTCTCAGTGGAGGGAAGCGTTACATACACATCATAGCCACGCACGGTGACCGGATAGGTCGGCACAGCGGGAGCTTTGGGAAGGTTAGCACAGACTCCGTCGTGGAGGTTAAACCGCCAGCCGTGCCATAGGCACGTCACCGTGCCACTATAGATAGGGCCATTATTGAGTGGCGCGCCGGCATGCGGACAGACGTCTTCCATAGCGTAAAACTGTCCCTGATGGCGGAAGATGGCCACAAAGCGATCCCCCACACGGAATTCACGTCCTTGGCCTTCGGGGATATCATCAATACTGGCGAGTCGGATCATGCCTGATGTTTGGACGCTCATGGGACAGCCTCACTCCTTTGGTTAACGTGTAGAGTACAACAAACGCAGCAATACATTGGCCAACAAGTATATCACCAGGATAAGACTCATCCAGGTGAGCTGACGGTCCAGGCGCCGCATACGCTGAGCGTATGCGGGAGAGACAGATAGCAACACACGGTGCACCACATAGAGTCCCATGATGAACAGCAGCGTGCGCATCGTATGTCTGGGACCCTCACCCTGTAATAAAACCCTCTCCGCGAGGGAGAGGGGACGAAACAGCTCTCTTCACATCCGCGTTCTACGCTCGATCCGCCCGGAAATAGTCGGCTTCCGGATGATGAAATACCAGGGCTGAGACAGATGCCTCTGGATCCATCATATACCCCTCAGTGAGCTGTACGCCAATGTCTTCTGGCTGCAGCAAGGCGAACAGTTTGGCCTGATCCTCAAGATCGGGGCAGGCGGGGTAGCCGAACGAGACGCGCAGGCCGCGATACTTTGCCTGAAAACGATCGCGCATGGTCATTTCGGGCGGATCAGGGAAACCCCACCAGGCCCGCAGGTCCTGATGCAGTTTTTCCGCATACGCTTCAGCCAATTCAATAGCCAGGGCCTGGATGGCATGCGAACGCACGTAGGCGCCAGCGTCCTTGTACGCGGTAGCCAACGCACGCACCCCAAGGCCGCACGTGACGACGAAAAAGGCTACCGAATCCATCTCACCTGAGTCGACAGGGCGGACGAAATCGGCGAGGCAGAGATATTGCCCGCCAGGCTGGCGCGGGAAGGTAAAACGTTCGAGCACCCGCGATGCATCACGCGGATCATAGATCACAATGGTGTTGCCATCCGCCTGAGCTGGGAAATAGCGATACACCCCATGCGCACGCACTAACTGCTGCTCTATCACCTCACGGAAGAGGGTGTCGACACGCTCCTTAATCTCGATTGCCTTCGGATCACCCTGCTCGAAGAGCTTTTGCACATTGCCCCGCAGCCCCATATGCTTCCCATACAGCATCTGGGCGTTCAGATAGGGCCACAGGTACTCCAGCGACAGGTCACGAAAAATGCGGCGCTCCCAGTCGGGCACCGTGGGCAGAGGCACATCACGTCGCAGCGCTGAGCGCTGTTCCACGACCCCAGACGCCTGCACTGCCGGCTCTACGGCCGCTTCCGCACTGCGACGCAAAGCGTGCTGTTCAGAGCGTATGCGGGTAATGAGCTGCTGACGTGGATGTGGTTGGCTCAGCTGATTGGCCAGATCCAGGCCACTCATGGCATCCTTGGCATACAGCACCGGGCCATCATATTCCGGGGCAATTTTGGTTGCCGTGAATTTGTTGGACAGGGCTGCCCCGCCCACGAGCAAAGGCACACTAATGCCAGCCGCATTCAGATCCTGCGCTGTCACCACCATCTGCTGCGCCGATTTGACCAGTAATCCGGATAGCCCAATGTAGTCTGGTTGCTCTTCCCGATAGACCTCAATGAGCTGCTGCGGTGGCACCTTGATACCGAGGTTGAGCACTTCGAAGCCATTGTTGGTCAGGATAATGTCCACGAGGTTCTTACCAATGTCGTGCACATCACCCTTCACCGTGGCGAGAATGATTTTCCCTTTGAGCGCGCTGTCCGTCTTCTCCATATGCGGTTCGAGATACCCGACGGCTGCCTTCATCGACTCTGCGCTGAGGAGGACTTCGGCCACGATCAGCTCGTTGTTGTTGAAGAGGCGGCCCACCTCGGTCATCCCATCCATGAGTGGACCATTGATGATATCCAGAGGTGTGTAGTGCTGCAGGGCTTCGTCCAGATCATCGAACAACCCATCTTTCGTGCCCTCGATGATATAGACCGCAAGGCGCTGCTCCAGAGGTAAGGTAATCTGCGGTTTGTTTGCCGTGGTCTTTTTGCCCCTGTAGAATGCGCTAAAGGCACCAACGGGATCGTCACTGCTCCAGAATAACAACTCCTCAGCCAGCCGGCGCTCCTCCTCAGGAATGGAGGCGTAGCGGCGGAGATTTTGCGCATTGACAATGGCGTAATCCAGGCCAGCCTGGGTGCAGTGATACAAAAAGACGGCGTTGAGCACTTCCCGTCCGGCACTGGGAAGCCCAAAGGAGACATTGGAAATCCCCAGGATCGTACTACACCGGGGCAACGCCTGCTTGATCAGGCGCAGGCCTTCAATCGTCTCCGCCGCGGAGCCGATGTAGTTCTCATCCCCTGTGCCCACCGGAAAGACTAGCGGGTCAAAAATAATATCTTCCGGTGGAATGCCGTATTTCTCCACCAGCAAGTCATAGGAGCGCTGCGCAATGGCGAGCTTACGCTCACGTGTTACCCCCATACCCTGGACCTTATCTTCGTCAATGCAGCCCACCACCACGGCGGCACCGTAGGTACGCAGCAGGGGTACTACTGCCGCAAAACGCTCTTCACCATCTTCGAGGTTGATCGAATTGACAATCGCTTTACCCTGCGAATGTTTTAACGCGAGCTCAATGACGCGGGCGTCTGTCGAGTCCACCATCAGCGGCACGCGCACCTTGCCGGCCACGAACGCCAGGAAGCGTTCCATGTCGCGATATTCATCACGATCCGGATTCGCCAGACAGATATCGATGACCTGTGCCCCGCCTTTGACCTGTGCGCGGCCGATCTCTGCGGCCGGCTCGTACTGTTCAGCACTGATCAAGTCGCGGAATCTTTTAGAGCCTATGACATTCGTACGTTCGCCAACAATGACCGGCCGGCTCTCTGCCTCCAGCGGTAAATAGTCTAATCCAGAGACCGCCGCAGGCCGTGTGCTGACTAGCAGACGCGGGCGCTTGCTCTGGACCATCTCAGCCAGGCCCCGAATGTGCTCTGGGGTCGTTCCACAACACCCGCCAACGATGTTCAGCCAGCCGTTGTCGATAAAACGCTCGAGCTGGGTGGCCAGGGACATGGGTGTTTCGTGGTAGTGTCCTTCTTCGTCTGGGAGCCCGGCATTCGGATGACAGCTCACCGGCACGGCTGCCAGAGCCGCGAGTGAGCGCAAGTGGTCGGTCATGAACTCTGGACCGGTAGCACAATTGAGACCAATCGACAGCGGTTGGAAATGGGTTACGGACGTATACAGGGCCTCAATGCTCTGCCCCCCCAGCATCGTACCCATGGCCTCAATAGTGCCAGAAATCATCACCGGCACGGTGATGCCGGTCTCCCGCATGGCGCGCTGCGTCCCCAACATGGTGGCTTTCAGATTGAGGGTGTCCTGCGCTGTTTCGATCAGTAAGAGGTCCACCCCTCCTTCAAGAAGCCCCAACACCTGTGTATAAAACGCCGCCATCACCTCATCAAAGGTAATACCACCCGTGACGGAGATGGTTTTGGTTTGTGGACCGAGCGAGCCGGCGACAAAGCGTGGTTTCGCACCTGTACTGTAGGCCGCAGCGACCTCACGCGCCAGACGTGCCGCGGCCGCGTTGATGGCATGCACCTGGTCCTGCAGATCGTACTCAGCGAGGACGATGCGCGTACCGCCAAACGTATTGGTGAGGATAATATCGGCGCCAGCTTCAAGATAGGCAGTGTGGATAGCCTGCACCACGTCGGGCCGCGTCAGATTCAAGTATTCATTACAGCCTTCGTAGTGCGGACCACCAAAATCATCAGCGGTGAGTTCCTGGCTTTGTAAGACAGTGCCCATGGCACCATCAAGCACTAGGATACGCTCGTGGAGAATCTCATGAATATCCATGTAGCTCCCAACGTGCCGGCCATGCCCTTCACACTGCACAGACGGTGTTGCCATGATAAAAGATGCGTATAGCGATCATCATTGTCCTAGAGCGATACACAGCAGTAAAGAATAAAGAAATGTACCAAAACGTCTCTTGAGAGACAACTACTTCTGTTAGAGATGTCGCTACCCGCCACGCCTTACATCGCTGTACGGCCACCATCGATCGTAAAGATCGAGCCAGTCACCCAGGAAGATTCGTCCGAGGCCAGATAGACAGCCAGGTGCACGATATCTTCTGGCGTGCCCACACGGCCGATAGGATGGCTGTTAATATACTGCTGCCACTGCGACGCTTCGGCTTTGAAGTGCGCGGTCATCGGCGTCTCCACACCGCCTGGACAGATGGCATTCACGCGCACTTGGTGGCGCGCATAGGCCATCGCCATGGCTCGCGTCAGGGCGATCACACCGCCTTTACTGGCTGTGTAGGCATGACCGGCGAAGGGGCTACCAATGAGGCCTGCAATCGATGCCGTGTTGATCACCGAGCCTCCACCCGCCTGCATGAGCGCCGGCACACCGTACTTCGAGCACAAAAAAATGCCACGTAAGTTAATGTTCAGAATCTGATCCCACGTCTCCACGGAGAGCTGTGTCACATCGCCGTCAATGTTTGCCCCAACGATCCCGGCGTTGTTGTAGAGGATGTGCAGGGCGCCGTATTTCCGCACTGCGGCGTCGACCATGTCACGCGCGCTGCCTTCAGCAGAGACATCCCCACGCACAAAATATGCCTCCCCACCGTTCTCCTGCACCATGTGCATGGTTTGCACACCGCCCTCTTCGTTCACGTCACTCAGGGCCACCCTTGCTCCTTCCGCCGCAAAGCGTACGGCCGCCACCCGGCCCTGGCCGCTGGCACCTCCGGTGATCAAGGCCACTTTGCCTTCCAGTCTGCCTGCCATAGCCCTCCCCCGTTCTCCTGTAGTCCTAGAGCGACGGACGCTGCCAGCCGCCGAGCGCCTGCTCGAGATGTTGCGCCACCGCGAGTGCCACATCCTCCCGCCAGGGGCGGGCCACCACCTGCACGCCAATCGGCAACCCCTCTGGGGACGTCCCACCACGCACCACTGCCCCTGGCCAGCCTGTCAGGTTGTAAGCGCTGGTGTAGCTCGTGCCTTTGCGCATCGCATCGGTCATGAGCATGCCATGGGGTGGGGCTGGATAGGCACACGTCGGGCACAGAATCACATCATAGTGTTCCATGAAGCCAAGCATGGCGCTGCGGAACCGGTCTACGTCTTCGAGCATGGCCGTAAACTCAGCTACCTCCACTGCCTTTACCTCATCAAAGCGCTGGCGCAGCAAGGGGTGAATCTCCACCGTACCCGCCTGCCGCAAAAGCCGGCGCACCCAGGCGCGCCCATCGCTCCCTGAGAGGTTATTCGCCAGGTCTGCCGTCTGCTCGAGCACTGCCGGACGGTCTTCTTCGACGCTGGCGCCAGCCTCGGCCAACGCCGTCGCTGCCGCCCGTACAGCGGCGGCCGTTTCAGGCGTCGGCGACATGAGGCCATTGTCCGTATACATCGCGATGCGCAGCCCTGTGATGTTGACAGCTTGCGGATCACCAAGGGGCAGCGGCACAATGGCCGGGTCGCGCCAGTCGACACCAGCAATGATTGGAAGCGTCAATATTAAATCTTCGACGTACCGCGCCATGGGGCCAAGCTGCGTCAGCGCATCCACTGCACCCATGCCAAATGGCACAATGTGCCCGGTTCTGGGCACCCGCCCAGAGGTGGGCTTGATGCCAGCAATGCCACAGAAGTGGGCTGGTAGACGAATACTGCCGCCGGTATCGCTGCCAATATCCAGTGCCGAGCCACCGGCGGCAAGAATCGCTCCGGCCCCGCCACTGCTCCCGCCTGGAGTGCGCGACACATCGTACGGATTGTTGGTGCGCCCGTAGACGAGATTGTCAGTTTCTCCCGACAGCGTCAGCTCCGGCGTGTTCGTCTTGCCCAGTAAGATAGCACCGGCAGCGCGCAGCCGTGCCACCACCGTGGCGTCCTGCTCGGGCACCAGGGCTGCCCGTCCCTTGGTACCGCCTGTTGAGATCACGCCGGCCGTGTCGAGCGAGTCCTTGATGGTCATGGGCACCCCGTGCAACGGCCCCCGTAGCTCGCCTCTGGCAAGGGCTTGATCGGCCGCCAGGGCCTCCAGGCGGGCACGCGGGCCAACGCTTTGGACAACGGCATTGAGCGTCGGATTCACCGCCGCAATACGCTGCAGGTGCGCCTCGACCACTTCGGTGGCAGAGACGCGCTTGTCACGGATAGCCTGGGCAATGCTGGTCGCCGATGCGTAGATGATCTCATCCATGCCTTGCTCTCCTGTGTCAGACACGCCTAAACGTGCAGTTCCACCAGCTCTGGAGTGAGCGTCCCCGCATGCACATAAAGCCGGGCAACGGTCACTGGGAGGGTAAAACGCCTGGGGCCAGCACTGCCGGGGTTGATAAACCAGACTCCCGCCTGCTGTTCGAGGCGTGGCCGGTGCGAGTGCCCACAAATCACCCCCGAGAATCCCACCGTGGCAGGATCAAAGTCAAGGGTTTTGACGTCGTGGAGGACATAGAGCCGTAGGCCATCCACCTCGACCATCGCCGTTTCTGGAATGGCAGCGGCCCACGCGTCCTGGTCATTATTACCACGCACCGCAACCACAGGCGCTATAGCCTCCAGCGCTGTCAACACTGCGGGGCGGCCAATGTCTCCAGCATGAATGATGCGCTCAGCCCCCGCCAGTGCTGTGAGCGCCTGAGGGCGCACGAGGCCATGTGTATCTGAGATGACCCCGACAAAACTCTTACCAGGCTGCCCCGTCCCCTGCGGCGCCATGTTGCCTCCACGCCGAAACAACCTTGAAGCGGACAAGAAACTTATATATACGTTTAGCATACACTGGAGCACGGATTTTTCCAGGCAATTTTGCCGCACTTGCCGTCAGAGGAAAGGAGACACATTTTGCAGCCTGCCAGGTTTCTTGGATTGTGCGTATGCGTCGTGACCCTGCTTCTCCACACCAGTGACCACATCGCAGTAGCACAGGCACCCACCCCAGGGGGTCCCACAGTAACGATGAAGGAATTCGAGTTTACCCCGAAGGAAATGAAGGTGAAGGTCGGCACCACTGTCACCTGGATGAACGCTGGGACCACTGCGCATTCGGCGACAGCGATAGATAAGTCATTCAATACGAGAAACTTGCAGCCAGGCGAAGCCAAGAGTGTGACGTTCAGCACGCCCGGCACCTTCGTCTACCACTGTGTCTTCCACGGTAATCCTGACGACAAAAGTGGGATGATCGGCACGGTCATCGTCGAGCCATAACATTGTCCTCTAGAGAGGCCGAGGACCTTCGCGACCCTGAGGTTGATCAGCAGCGCCCCTCGCCCCTCAGCCAATATAACCCTTGTGCACCAGCATCTCAGCCGCCAGTACCGTGCCCTTGGCGGCCCCCATCTTGGTGTTGTGCGATAGCACCACGTACTGCAGGCCATTGTCAAAAGCCGTATCGGCCCGTAGACGGCCCACTACAGTGGCCATGCCGTCGTCGGTATCACGATCCAGGCGTGGTTGTGGTCGATACGGGTCGTCATGCACCACGATAAACTGGCATGGCGACGACGGGAGACCCAGCGCGACAAACTCGTGGCCAAATTGCTCCATAACCTCGCGCGCCTCCGACACGGATGCCTGTCGTGAAGTGACGGCAAGCACGCTTGCTGTATGGCCATCCATCACGGACACACGCGTGCAGGTGGCACTGATGCGCACTGGCAACGGCTCCAGGCCAGCCGTGGTGACCTGACCGAGGATTTTGCAGACCTCGCGCCGGACTTTCTCTTCTTCCTTGGGGATATAGGGAATAATATTGTCGATGATGTCGAGGCTGAGCACACCACCATTGCGGCCAGCGCCGGAGACAGCCTGTAGCGACGTCATGACCACAGTGTCGAGCCCAAAAGTTCTCACCAGTGGTGCCAGAGAGATAGCCAACCCGACAGTTGTGCAGTTGGGATTCGGCGAGATAAACCCTTTCCAGCCACGCTGCTGGCGCTGTTGCTCGACGAGCCTGGCATGGTCGTCGTTCACACCCGGGATCAGGACTGGCACGTCGTCCTCATAGCGAAACGCCGAGGCAGTGCTCAGTACTGGACAGCTTTTGGCATACTGTGGTTCCAGGGTTTTTGCAACGTCAGATTCGATGCCAGTGAAAATGACGTCGAAACGGGAGGCATCAAGGGTCTCGGCATCCTCCACAGGCAGGTCGAAGATGGCCTTGTCGGCAAGTGGTCCAGCATACCAGCGCAGCGCGCCTGTAGACCGATCACGCAATGCCTCTCCATATTTCTGCCCTGCCGAACGCTGCGAGGCGGCGAGCGCCTCAATCCTAAACCAGGGGTGCTGCTGTAATGCCAGGACAAATTGCTGGCCAACAATACCTGTGGCGCCAACAATGGCAGCCTTGAGCATAAATAGTGTCTCCTCTCCTGCAGTGCCTCACGATATCCGTGCGTGTATACCGTATTAGGGAATATAAACGTTATTGTGCCACAACGCCTGCGGGAGTGCACCCCCAGAGCTGCCCGGCGTACGGTGAGCAGGATCTGCCGGCGGCCGCTCCCCGCCGCGTGTGCTGGGGTGCCAAAGCTTGCCTTGCCAGAAACGTCCTGTCAAGCTCCCATCCCCAGTCTCACTTTACCTCAGGGTGAGCGCAGCATATGCCGTGACAGGGGGATGGTCATCGCGACAGACGAATGCGGCAGCTATCTCCATTGCTTCTCAAAGGTCTCATCAGACGATTAACGCCAGTGATTGAGAATGTAGATGTGATTCGCCAGTGGCACCCCTACCGCTTCGAGATGGGCTATCGCAGTGACGATTTGGCGAGGGGTCATATCCCGCGTCGGATCGTTGTCGAGGCGGATGATCAAAATACCAGGGTGCGTGCCTTGCGCCGCCTGGACTACCTCATGTAAATCTAGAAAATCGTCATGGTTTTTCGTCACCAAGACTAGCGATTGTCGCATTGCATGAATAAAATGACGCGTGTCTGGTGCCCCGGATAGATGGACCTCTACAGGAACGATGACTACATGCCCCGCATTGGATAAGAGTGCCACCAAGCGCCGATCCGCCGTGTCATCATCCAAGTAGAGGTTCATGCGTCTGCGGATGTATCAGCAGGGACAAAGGGGGATTTATGCAGGCCCAATTGCTGCATCCTGGCCTCTTCACGGGCGCGCTCGGCCTCTAACAATGCCTGGCTGTGCATCGCGTAATCGATGGCCTCGTGTACTACCTCAACAGGAAGATCGTAGTCCTGGGCAATTTCTTCTGGTGTTCGCGGCTCTGCACCGACTGTTAAACGATACAAGACCTCAGCACGGATGTGACGTCCTTTAACCCAAAGCTGCCGGTAATTCGAGCCGGGACGGGGTTC
>Ga0081455_10006649_pt1 | contig 12359 bp, 11 predicted proteins | sample TabmetS3T2R1_FD_70207 | JGI IMG/M metagenome (GOLD analysis project Ga0081455, IMG submission 70207) | Tabebuia heterophylla rhizosphere microbial communities from the University of Puerto Rico - S3T2R1 | ecosystem: Host-associated > Plants > Roots > Rhizosphere ... | reverse complement strand
CGGTGCGACTGGCCCAGGCGTCCGTGGCGAATACCAGGTGGCGCAGCGTCTCGACGAACGACCACTCATCATCGACCCGCTCCTGTCGGGCGTCCTCAGGCAGTCGGCGCGCCCGGGCCACCGTGTCGGACCAGAGGCGTTCGATGGTGTCCCACATCTTGCGGTAGTCGTCGGCCGTTTGCATCCCGCGGACCTGCGCACGTTCGGGATGACGCCGATCGAGCTCGGCCTCCACGAAGGCGGTGACGTCGACGTCGTTCACAACGACATCGCCGATGAGCCCAGACAGGTTCACGTCGACGAGCCACGAGTCGACGATCTTCACTCGTCGCAAGTCGCAATCCCGGAAGGTCGCGCCAGTGAAGTCCACACCGGTGAACTGGGCGCCTCGGAACGCGGTGGTGTCGTCGTACTTGTCTGGCATCGCGACAATTGTGCCCCGAGCGGCAATGTCTGCCCGACGCTGCAGGCCTCCGTAGAACCCCGGGCAGGTGGCGCTGGGGCGCGCACAGATTGCTCGCTCCGGGCGGTCCCCGCCCGGCGGATCACCAGCACAGACCGACACGGCACGAGATCGGCGGCATGGGGCGGGCATCGATCACGCCCGCAGCGCGAAGTCGCCCCGGACCCGGCCCCGCTCGAACCGGCAGCCACTCTCACCAACTGCGGGGCTGGGCGGACCTTTACCGGGTGGATGCGCCTGGGCGGGTTCGCCTCCGAGGTCAAGCCCCGGGCAGACGTGCGCCTATCGGCAGGCCTGGGTGTCAGAACTCGTGCCGATCGTGCAGATCGTCGCCGAAAACCACCATGCGCCCGGCGTCGTCTCGCGGGGCTGGACCGACGTGCTCAACGGGTACGTCGTAGATCGATTGCTCGGGCCACCGGCGGCAGTGCTCCGCGACGGCGAGAACGATCGCCTTTCGCTCGTGAAGCCACGTGAGAACGGTGTACGCCACCGGTGCACCACCGCCAGCCGGCTCCACGTTGACCGCGAACCGCTCTGACCGTGGGAGTTGCGTCACGACACGCAAGCTTGCCCGAAGTGCGACCGAGCGGCAGATGTGTGTCTGGTCCCCGTTTCGCCGCCCATTGCAGGTCCCAGTTGCAGCCGCCGCAGATGGACGAGTCCCGCTCCGGCTGTGCGGGAGACGCCTAAAAGAGATCCGGTGTCGCCGGCGTCACGTCGTCGAGAAACGCACTCACCATCGGCACCAGCACCCCCGACTGACCCGCGATGCCAACGTGCGACGTCGCCGGCAGGATCACCAGGCGCGCCGCCGGAGCCGTCCGCAGCACCCCCGACGCCGCCGCTTCCTCGTCGCCGCCACCGCGCAGCTCGAACATCGCGAGCGCGTGCTCCGGCGTCACCCCGTCCGCATCGCCGATGATGACCATCGTCTTCGCCGAGATCGAACGCATCTGCGCATCGCTGATGTTCTGGTCCTCGATGTTCAGGACCTTCATCTTCTCGAGGTAGGCGTCGAACGCCGCGGCGTCCGGCGTGTGGTCCTTGAACGCCTTCTCGACGGGCGTACCGGCGAACGCCGTGGCGCTGAGACCATCGATACCCTCCATCACCGACGGGTACCAGCCGTCCTTGCGGTAGGTGGCCGACAGCGAGACCAGCTTGTCGACGAGCGTCGGGTGACGGAGCGCGAGCTGCAGCGCGACCCCGCCGCCCTGCGAGTAGCCCATCACGTCCGCGCGCTCGACCTTCAACGCGCGCAACAGTGCCGCGGCATCGTCGGCGAACTGCTCGTAGGACATCTTGCGCGAGGTATCCGGGGTGCGGCCGTGGCCTTGCTGATCGAAGACGATCACGGCGCGCTCGCCCGCGAAGGCCGACGCCCACGAGGCCATCGAGTCGGTGGACATGAACGCGCCGGGGATGAGCAGCAACGGAGACGTCCTCGACGTGCCGAGCTCGCCATGCACCTCGTAGTAGAGGCTCAGACCGTTGATCGGCAGGCGACCATTGCGCGAGGGCACCGTCGCCATCACGTCGGGCCGTAGAGCCGGGCGACGTCGGGAGAGTCGAGCCACTTGGAGTAGGTGGGCGACTTCGGCCAGCCGGCGGGTGAATCCTGCCATTCCTCCTGGCGGCCCCACGGCAGGATGTCGACCAATCCGAACGTGTAGCTGAGCTGTTCGGTGCCGCGGCCGTCGGTGTGCCAGGTGCGGTAGACCTTGTCGTCGTCGCGGAGGAACACGTTCACCGCGAACCCCGCGCCGGGCGGCGCGCCCACGTCCGCGCCGAACGAGCTCTCCGACGACGAGTACCAGTCCATCGGGTTGCCGACCTTGGTCTTGTAGGCCAGCGCCTCGTCGATGGGCCCGTTGGTGACGATGACGAAGCGGGCGTCGTAGTTGTCGAGGAAGTCCAGCCGGACGTACTGCGACGTCAGCCCCGTGCAGCCGCCGCACTGCCACTCCGCGCCATCGGACCACATGTGGTTGTAGACGATGAGTTGGGAGCGCCCATCGAACATGTCGACCAGTCGGATGGGGCCGTCCGGACCGATCAGCGTGTATTCGGGGAGCTCAGCCATCGGCAGCCTGCGGCGTTGTGCTGCGATGGCGTCGAGCTCACGGGTGGCGGCCTTCTCCCGCACACGCAGGTCGTCGAGGGCGGCCTGCCAGGTCTGCCGGTCAACAACGGGGGGTAGGGCGTTGGCGGTCTGCTCGGTCACGGTTCCTCCCGGGCTCGGATGGATCTGTCGTGATGTGTCGACCGGAGACTGCGGCAAAACTCATCGCACGACCCCCGCCACCGGATCCGCAAGCTGCTCGTGGTCGCCGCCGAGCGTCTTCATGATCGCGGCTAGGCCAAGGTGCGCGGCCTACTCGGCGACCGCACGACGGCGGCCACCGCCGAGGCCCGGCCCTGGCCCGCACCCTGGGTCCAGTGGCGCGAACCCGTCCTGGCGTGGCACACCACCGGCAACACCGGCGGACCAGTCAGTATCGGAACTCGTTCCTGGCGCCGAAGTGGTTGCTGAGCAACCAGAACTACGCCAGGAACCGGAGCGGGAGGCCGCCTCTGTCAATCCCCGGTCGATCGCGGTCCGCCAGTGCGCAACGTCCAGGCATGTCGTACCTCGGGCAATGTCGGCCCGCGGGTACGGGCGTCAGCAGCCGACGGGCCGTCGTCTCGCCGACGGACCAGGTACCAAGCCTCGACCTCGCCCTTCCCCTTGACCGCGATCGTCCCCCGGGGCTCGCACTCGAACTCGTCGACGAGCAGCTCGTACGTCGAGCGAGTGATCTGGATCCGGCCCGGCGTCCCGTGGGACTCCATGCGGCTGGCCGTGTTCACGGCGTCACCCCAGAGGTCGTAGAGGAAGCGCTTCCGCCCGATCACGCCGGCCACCACCGGGCCCGAGTTGATCCCGACCCGGAGCTCCAGGCCGAGGCGCCCGATCTCGTCGTCCGAGCGCATCGCCTCGCCCCAGAGGTCGTAGAGGAAGCGCTTCCGCCCGATCACGCCGGCCACCACCGGGCCCGAGTTGATCCCGACCCGGAGCTCCAGGCCGAGGCGCCCGATCTCGTCGTCCGAGCGCATCGCCTCGAGCATGTCGAGCGCCATGAGCGCCAGCGCGCGGGCGTGGTCCGGGCGCGGCGTCGGAACGCCCGCGGCCACCATGTAGCAGTCGCCGATGGTCTTGATCTTCTCGAGCCGGTACCACTCCGCGAGCTCGTCGAAGCGACTGAACAGGTGATCGAGGTAGGCCACCACCGCGGCGGGCGCGAGCCGCTCCGACCAGGGCGTGAAGTCGACCACGTCCGCGAACAGGATCGAGGCCGACGCGAACTGATCCGCAATCGGTTGGGTCTCGGCCTTCAGCTGGTCGGCGATCGAGCGCGGCAGGATGTTGAGGAGGAGGCTCTCGGCCTTTGCCTGTTCCCGCCGGAGCGCTGCGATCGCGTCGGCGCGCTGCCTGGCGAACATCGCGAGCAGCGTGAACACGATCGTGCCGCCAACTGCGATGTTGAGCGCCAGCATCGTGCTCGTGAACCAGCCGGGCGGCGGCGGCCAGGTTGGGCCCATGATCTCGCCGGCGATCCCCGATCCGAGGAACACGACGAGATACGCCACGTACCAGCGCGCCGCCGACCGGACGTCGCTGAACACGAGCGCCCCGATCGGGGCGAGGATTCCCCACAGGCCGACGCCGGCGGAGTCGAGGAACCCGCCGAGCGGGACCATCGACAGCGTCGGAGCGAGCAGGATGGCGACCTGGCCCACCCGGAGCAGCCAGGGGAAGTCGCGTGTGCGCGCGAACACGGCGATCGCACCGAGCAGGACGCCGAAGTACACGAGCGGCACAACGCCGACCGGCGATCCGAACGCGAGGTACAGCGTCCCCCACAACGCCGCGACCGGCAGGATCAGCACGGAGATCAGGACGAGCAGCGCCTTGCGGGCACGCAGGTCCTCGTCGTCGTCGGGATCGGCGCCGACGAGCGCCAGGCGCGCGGTGACGCGATCCGACGCCGCTCGGATCCCGTCCAGGAGGCGCATCGCGGGCGACGTTACACGTGGGCCCGTCGGCACCTGCGGCCGCCAGGAGCCGCCGGCGGAGACTCGGAGCCCCGGGAAACCTATTCGGTAGGCAGATGCTAACCGTTAGTGTTAACTTACTGTCCTATGGACGCGTGGGCCGCCCTGGCCGACCCGACACGGCGCTCGATCTTCGAGCTCGTGGTCGCCCGGCCGCGGGCGGTCGGTGAGCTCGCCGAGGTGCTGCCCGTCACGCGTCCCGCCGTCTCGCAGCACCTGAAGCTGTTGAAGACCGCCGGCCTGGTCCTCGCTCGCGCCGAGGGAACCCGACGGATCTACCGGGCCAACCCCGACGGTTTGGGTGAGCTGCGCGCGCAGCTCGACCGGTTCTGGAACCAGACGCTCGCCAACCTCAAACAGCTCGTCGACGACCCCGAGGAGGACACATGACCACCCACGCCCAGAGCACGACGGTGGAGACCAGCATCGTGGTGAACGCCCCGGCCGACCGCGCCTTCAAGCTCTTCACCGAGCAGTTCGACCGCATCAAGCCCCGCGAGCACAACATGTTGGGCGTCGAGATCGCCGAATCCGTGTTCGAGCCCCGGGTCGGGGGCCGGGTCTTCGACCGCGGCGTGGACGGCAGCGAGTGCCAGTGGGGCCGAGTACTCGCCTACGAGCCACCGGCCCGGATCGTGTTCACGTGGGACATCTCCCCGGCGTGGCGGATCGAGACCGATCCCGACAAGGCGAGCGAGGTCGAGGTGCGCTTTGTCGAGGACGGGCCCGACCGCACGCGCGTCGAGCTCGAGCACCGCCACCTCGACCGGCACGGCGACGGCTGGGAAGGCACACGCGAGGGCGTCGCCGCCGACCAGGGGTGGCCGCTGTACCTGCAGCGCTTCGCCGCCGTCGCCGGCACCGACTGAGCTCCGGCGCCGCTCGGGCGCCGAGCTAGTGGGGTGGTCGCCACGAAGGTGCGGTCGTCGGCGCCGGCCAGGTTGGGCATGACCGCCGTCCGATCCGCGTCGAGGCGATTGCGAACTTGCGGCAGTTAGGGCCCCCATGGGGGCGCTAACCGCCGCAAGTTCGGATTGGACGGGTCGACCGGGCCGGCTCGGCCACGGGCGAGCGGACGTCGTGCCCGATCATCGGTCCGCGCCGGGAGACCACACGCCGGTGGCGGCGGTGCGGGCGGCGTAGTCGGTGAAGTCCCGGGGCGGCCGGCCCAGCACGCGCTGCACGGCGTCGGTGACGTAGGGCTTGTTGCCCAGGACGTCGCTGAACAGGTAGGTCAGGACCTCGATGAACTCGGCAGGGACGCCGTACTCCGCGGCGCCGGCGGCGTACTCCTCCACCGACACGGGCACGTAGGCGATGTCCCGGCCGCTGGCCCTGGCGATCTCCGCGACGGCCTCGGGGAAGTTGAGCAACCGCGGGCTGGTCAGCTCGTACACCTGCCCCGCATGGCCCGGCTCGGTGAGCGCCGCCACGGCGACGTCGGCGATGTCGTCGGTGTCGGCGAAGGGGTCGAGCTGGCCGTCGAGGGCCGGGAGCACAACCTCGCCGGCCCGGATCGGCTCCAGCAGGTAGTCCTCGCTGAAGATCTGCATGAACCAGGCGCTGCGCACGATGGTCACGTCCGCGCCGGTGTCCTGGAGCGCACGCTCGCCCCGCTGGGCCTCGTCCTCGCCCCGGCCGGTCAGCATCACCAGCCGGCTGACGCCGTGCTCGATCGCGAGCTCGGCGAACGCCCGGGTGGCCTTCGTCGGCTCGGGAGTGACCAGGTCCGGGTAGGGGATGTATGCCGCCCGCACGCCCTGCAGCACCGGCGACCAGGTGGACTGGTCGTCCCAGTCGAAGCGCGGCTGTCCTGAGCGGGAACCAACCCGCACGGGCAGGCCGCGTGCGCCGAGCCGGGCGGCGACCCGGCGGCCGGTCTTGCCGGTGCCGCCGAGCACCAGCGTCGGCCGTTCGATGTGTGAGCTCTCGGTCATGGTGGATCCTCTCGTCAGTGGGGGATGCATGTGCCGTCCACTCTGGGGGACCCGATCCGGTGCACCAATGCCCGGCCGTCGCCAATTCATGCCCGTTCGTCCAGGGACTCGGGACGATCGCGCCACCAGGCCGGCAGACTGGGCCCCATGCGAGGCGAGGATCCCTGGACCACACCCGATCCGCTGGGTGAGGCACTGCACTTCCTGCGGATGTCGGGCACCTTCTACTGCCGGTCCGAGCTGACCGCTCCCTGGGGGCTATACCTCCCGCCCGAGCCCGAGGCAATGTGGTTCCACGTCGTGAACGCCGGGCGCTGCTGGCTCGACGTCGACGGCGACGAGCCCCGGCAGCTCCAGCCCGGTGACTTCGCGCTGGTGCCGCACGGCCAGGGCCACCTGCTGCTCAGCGAGCCAGGGGCCCCGGCCCCGCGGGTCGACGGGCTCGAGTACGACTACGCCAGCGACCGCTACGCGATCCTGCGGCATGGCGGCGGTGGGGCACCCACGAGCGTCGTGTGCGGCACCGTGCGGTTCGGGCACCCGGCAGCCCACAACCTGGTGGCGATGCTGCCCCGCACGATCGTCATCGAGGGGTCGCCGGGGTCGCCGTCGCCCGAGGCCGACTGGATGCGGAGCACGCTCCGGCTCATCGCGGCCGAGGGGCAGGAGCTGCGGCCAGGGGGCGAGGCCGTGATCACGCGGCTGTCGGACATCCTCGTCATCCAGGCGATCCGCTCCTGGATCGCCGGCGACCCGGCCGGGCGGACCGGCTGGCTGGGAGCCCTCCAGGATCCCCGCATCGGCCGGGCGATGTGGCTCGTGCACCGCGACCCGGCCCAACCATGGAGCGTGGCGTCTCTGGCGCGGGAGACGGCCATGTCGCGGTCGGCGTTCGCAGCCCGGTTCACGGAACTGGTGGGCGAGCCGGTGATGCACTACGTGACCCGGTGGCGGATGCAGGTCGCGCTCGACTGGCTGCAACAGGACGACGTCGGCGTCGCGGAGCTTGCAGCCCGCCTGGGCTACGAGTCCGAGGCGGCGTTCAGCCGCGCCTTCAAGCGCACGATCGGCGTCTCCCCCGGCGCCTCTCGCCGGTCACGTCCCGACACGGTGAGCGAGAGCCCGGACCTCGCCACCGCCTGACGGGATCAGGGGCTCTGCGCTCGCTCGAGCTGCAGCATCAGGGGATCGAGGAACGCCGTCATTTCTTCCGAGTACCACTCCCGGTGTCGCTTCCAGAACTCACGGAGCACGGGACTGCTTGTGATGACGCTTGCGAAATATGTGCGCCACGGCTGGGCGAGGTGGCCCGGAAGGAGCGGCATTTGCGTGAGCACGTTGTCAATGAGGTTGACGAACAGCTCCGCGGTCGCATCGATCCGTTCGAGTTCCTCGGGCGATTCATCAGTCAGTTCCTGCTCTTCATAGAAATAGGGCCGCAGCGATGGCCGGTCGACAAAGAGGCGATTGATCTGCAGCATGTTGTCGTTCATCGCTTGATAGACCGAGGCGAGCGTGGCCTGAACGCCGTGGCGCGATTGCCTGGTCATCTCTCGGACCTGTATCCCGATGAGAATGACGGACACGGTCAGCACGAGGTTCCCGAACAGGGCCACGGCGAGTGCGGCATCCACCCGCACAGATTGCCTGACGTGAACCGTGCGTGACGCCCCTGGGAGACGCCGCCCGGGATCAGCCGAAGGTGAAGCAATACGCCTCGACGCCCGCCTCCTCGAACTCGACCTCGAACAGGCGGTCGGCAATGGGTCCGGATTGGCGGATCAGCTGATAGGTGCGCTGGTCACTCACCGTCCCGCTGGCGTCCGCGTCCACGTCGCTCCCGCGGGCGTCTGTCGCGAGGTCGCCGTCGAGGAAGACGCGGAACGGAACCGATGCTCCCTGGGACGACGGACCCATCACGAGGTTCACATCGCGCGCGTGGAACTGGAACGCGATCCGTCCGCCGGGCTCGTTCAGCACCCCTGCGTCCCCGGTCACCGTCCAGGTCCCCGAGAGCCCCCAGGCGTTGAGCGGAAGCCGTAGGGGCGGCGTGTAGACGACGGACTGGTCGAAGCGGGCGACGTTGTCCTGCGCGAAGCCGGTGCTCTGGCGATAGCCGACGTAGGTCTCCGGCGACTGCAGCGTCGCCCAGTCGGCGGCCACCTCCAAGCCGCGGGGGTCGACCGTCACCAGGTCCTGTTCGATGTCGCCTGCGCCGGCGTCGAGCAGCAACTGCTGGACGACCATCTCCGTCATCGGGTACTCGCCCTCGCCGAAGTGGTGGAACCGGATCCGGCCTTCCGCGTCGGCGATGTATACCGCCGGCCAGAAGTGGTTCGCGAAGGCGCTCCAGACGGCGTAGTCGCTGTCGATCGCAATCGGGTACTCGACGCCGAGGTCGCGCGACTGCGTGATGACGTTGTCGACATTCCGTTCGAAGCCGAACTCGGGCGTGTGGACACCGATCACCGTCAGCCCGTCGTCCCCGTACTTGGCTGCCCAGGCGCGCAGGTAGGGGAGCGTGCGGATCCAGTTGATGCAGGTGTAGGTCCAGAAGTCGACGAGCACGACCCGTCCACGCAGGCCCTCGGGCGTCAGCGGCTCGGAGTTGAGCCATCCCGTCGCGCCCCCGAACGACGGGAGGCGACCTTCGACCGGCAGCGCCGGCCGCTCTCCGGCCAGGCGGTGGGCGATGGAGCGGATCAGGCCGGGTCTGCCGGACGGGGCGGACCTCGTCGCGGCGTCGGATGCGAGGTCGGCTGACCCAGTGGTGTCGGTCATGGGGATCTCCTTAGGGACGGATGTTCGAGACCTCTAGCGGCGTGACCTGAACGCCGACGCAGGCGATCGGACACGGGGCACTACCGGACAGACCGGAACGCAGCACGCAACTCCTCGGCGAAGAGCTCCGGTTGCTCCCAGGCGGCGAAGTGACCACCCTTGCCGACCTCGTTGTAATAGATGAGGTCGGGATACGCCTGTTCTGCCCAACTCCTCGGCGCCTGATATTGCTCGCTCGGAAACACGCTCACCGCCACCGGGATGGACACCCCCTTGGCGTTGAAGAAGCCGCCCTCGTATTCCCAGTACAGGCGAGATGCAGAGACCCCTGTGTTCGTCAGCCAGTACAGCGTGATGTTGTCGAGGATCTCGTCACGCGTCAGTTCGCCGGCAGTGCTGGTCGTCCGGCTCAGCGCCGCGACTACCGCGGCGGCCGGCTGGCCGTCGGCATCGTTGTGGTCGAGAAGCCAGGCGGCCAAGCCGACCGGTGAATCCGCGATGCCGTAGAGGGTTTGCGGGCGCGATGCCATGAATCTGGCGTACTCGACCTGCTCGAACGTCCTGATCAGCTGCTCATACGCGCGTCGTTCCTCAGCGGAGAGTCCGGATGGCGGCGGGTCGCCGGCCAGGGACGCCTTGTCGACGTCGGCGGGAACGGTGGCCGGCATGTTGGTGTGGATGGCGGCCAGTCCATCGGGTGCCTGCAAGCCCATCTGGTCGACGACGAACGCCCCCCAGTCGCCGCCTTGGGCGACGTAGCGGGTGTAGCCGAGGCGGGTCATCAGTTCCGCCCAGGCTCGGCCCATGTGCTCGGGACCCCAGCCGGGTCCCGTCGGCTTGCCGGAGAACCCGTAGCCCGGCATCGACGGGATCACGACATGGAATGCATCCGTGGCGCCCGCGCCGTGTGCCGTGGGATCCGTCAGTGGATCGACGATCTTCAGCTGCTCGATGATCGAGCCGGGCCACCCGTGGTTCACGACGAGCGGCAACGCATCCTCGTGGTGCGAACGAGCATGGATGAAGTGGATGTCCAGTCCATCGATCTCGGTAACGAACTGCGGCAGGGCGTTCAGCTTCTCCTCGCAGGTGCGCCAGTCGTAGTCCGTTGCCCAGTAGCGCGCGAGCTCCTGGGTCATCGCGAGCGGCACGCCCTGCGAATCGTCCGCCACGGTCTCCTTCTCGGGCCAGCGCGTCGCCGCGATCCGCCGGCGAAGGTCGACGAGATCCTCCTCCGGGACGTCGACGTGGAAGGGACGGATCTCGACGGTGGCTCCGACGTTGCTACTCATGACGAACGTCCCGTTGTGGATGGGCAATGACGAGTGGTGCGCACATGTGTGCACACAGGCGCCCGACTAGCGCAGTGGGCGGAACGCGGCCCGCATTTCGCTGGCGAACAGGTCCGGCTGCTCCCATGCGGCGAAGTGGCCGCCGCGGTCGAGCCTGTTGTAGTGGATGAGGTTTTCGGGATACGCCCGCTCCGCCCAGCTCCGCGGGGCTTGATAGAGCTCGTCGGGGAAGACGCTCATGGCAAACGGAATGGTGATCTCCTTGGCATCGAAGAAGTCCGCCTTGTTCTCCCAGTAGAGACGAGCCGAGGAAACCCCGGTGTTCGTCAGCCAGTAGAGCGTGATGTTGTCGAGGATGTCGTCTCGTGTGAGACCACCCGCCAGCTCCCCATTCAGGGCCTTCTCGACGAGTCCGGGCTGGCCCGTACCGTCGCCGTGATCGAGCATGAACGCCGCGAGGTCGACGGGTGAGTCCGCCAATCCGTACAACGTCTGCGGGCGCGTGGTCATGATCTGTGCGTAGGCAACGTGCTTTGCGTAGAACCCCCGCAGCTGCTCGTACGCGGCCCGCTCCTCCTCGGTGAGGTCCGATGGCGGCGGGTCGCCGCGCTGGACCGCCTTGTTGATCTCGGCCGGAGCGGTACCGGGCATGTTGGAGTGGATGCCGAGCAACTCCGGTGCCGCCTGCACACCCATGGCCTGGGTGACGGCCGCACCCCAGTCGCCGCCCTGCGCCACGAACCGGGTGTATCCGAGGCGCTTCATCAGGGCCACCCAGGCCTGCGCCGTGTGGACTGGATCCCACCCGGTGGTGGTCGGCTTGCCGGAGAACCCGTACCCCGGCAGCGACGGAATGACCACATGGAACGCATCGTCGGCGCCGGCGCCGTGCGCCGTGGGATTGGTGAGCGGCTCGATGATCTTCAGCTGCTCGACGATCGAGCCAGGCCACCCATGCGTGACGATCAGCGGCAGCGCGTCCTTGTGCTGGGACTGGACGTGGATGAAATGGATGTCGAGCCCGTGGATATCGGTCATGAAATGCGGTAGGTCGTTCAGCGCCGCTTCGCACTTGCGCCAGTCGTAGTCAGCCCCCCAATAGCGCGCCAGCTCCTGCATCGTCGCCAGTCGAACGCCCTGCGTATCGTCGGCAACGGTCTCGCCGTCAGGCCACCTGGTCGCGTTGACCCGCCTGCGCAGTTCCGTGACCTCCTCCTCCGAAAAACCAACTTTGTACGGGCGGATCATGTCGTCGGCAGGCATCACTGGCTCCTAATGATTGCGAGGTGCGGCGCGACCCGGCGAACGTTGTTCGTAGCTCGCGGCGGCGTTGCTACGGGCGCACCCGAGGAGTTCGGTGCGCGGTCGTCGGGTTGAGGCGGGCTGTCCTGACATCCGCCAATCTCCGCGCTGGCCTGAAGGGGGTGGCCCTACAGTCGCACACACCGGGTGGGCGCGTCACCACCCCTAGGGGCTATGAGTCGCCCTCACGGCGACTGGCGCGCCGCTCCGGCCGGCACCAGTGACACGTCGAGCTCGAGGTCGACGTACTCGCCCAGGGCGACCCCGCCGCCCGGGACCGGCGCATTCCACGTGATGCCCCACACGGCGCGCTGCACCTTGGCCGTCGCCTTCAGGCCGAGCCGGGGATTGCCGAGCACGTCCGGCGCCTGGCCGAACACATCGACGAGGAGCCGAACCGGTTGGGTGATCCCGCGGATCGTCAACTCGCCGGCCACCGTGTAGCGACCGGCGGTCAGCACCGTCGCATCGCGGGAGCGAAAGGAG
>Ga0081455_10006648_pt1 | contig 12361 bp, 12 predicted proteins | sample TabmetS3T2R1_FD_70207 | JGI IMG/M metagenome (GOLD analysis project Ga0081455, IMG submission 70207) | Tabebuia heterophylla rhizosphere microbial communities from the University of Puerto Rico - S3T2R1 | ecosystem: Host-associated > Plants > Roots > Rhizosphere ... | reverse complement strand
ATTCGGAAAGGCGCATCATGCCCCGCTTCTGAAGAAGCGAAGTAGCCCTGTCCTCCTGGCGTTGCGGTTCCTTTCCCATGGAACCCATATGATACAAAACCTTACAAATGTCAAGAAATTTCGCAAGGATATATATCAATATTCCTACTATGCCATTGATATAATTGAAAAATTTATCAGAGTGTTTGGTTTTTTTGTATGTCGCCAAGGTAGATAGTCAATGCGATTTTGAGAAGGCACGCGGTTTGACGGCCTCGGAGAAGATTCTCACGTCGTCGCTGTCGATGAACAGATCGCAGAACGTGCTGTTAGCCTTCGTCGAAGCCATCGGATCAAATTACCGGATGCCGTGATCTGGGCGACAGCACAGGTGCATGCCTTGCTGCTCGTCACGCGCAACACCAGGAATTTTCCAGATGGCGGTCCCGGTGTCCGCGCCTTACAAGCTATGAAGATACCGACCGAGATCCAATGTTGAGAGTGTCCCCGAAAAGCACAAGTATTTTTGCTACGCTGCGCTTAGTTGACTCAAGTTTCTCCGCGAGAGGGTCCGCAAAAATACGCTGGCGTGCGATGGGAGGCAGTCAGGCTGCAACGGGAGCGTCAGCATTTCCGCGAGCACGCTGGCGATCGCGCTCGTACTGCGTTCGTGGCCGATCAACATGAGCGTCTGCGTCTCGTGCACCAACTCACGTACCGGCACATAGACCAGGCGGCCGACGCGCCGCTCAAACTCGATATCGAACGGCGTAAGAAAGGTGATGCCATTATCAAAAATGGCGGCGTGGCGCACAATCTCGATGGCGTTGGTTTCGATGATCGGCAGCGGTTCCAGCGAAGCTTTCGCAAATGCCGAATCGAGGTAAGGCCGGATCACGGTCGACCCGTCGGCGATCACCAGCGGATAGTCGACGCAGTCGCCGAGCCGGATCTGGTTGCGCTTGGCGAGCGGATGGCTCGGCGCCATCACCGCGCCGAGCTTGCCGGCAGCGCGGGCCAGTACCTTCAGATGACTGCCGCGGGTGAAATCGAAGCCGATGCCGAGGTCGGCCTCGCCGCTGGCGACCGCGGATTGAATGTCCTCGCCCGTGGTCAGCAGCGTCAGGCAGAGCCGCACCCGGGGATTGGAGACACGAAACTGCTTGACGGTGCCGGGCACGAGGTTCGAGGCGAGACCGCTCATCATCGCCACTGTTATCTCGCCCCGGCGCAAACCTTTCAGTTCCTCGATCTTGCCCTGGGCGCGGGTCAATTCCTTCAGGGTCTGGCGAATATGGCCGACCAGCACCTCACCCGCCGCAGTCAGAATCAGCTTGCGCGGCAGCCTTTGGAAAATGGGCGTGCCGAGCTCGGTCTCAAGCGCAAGAATCTGGCGACTGATGGCGGAGGCCGCGACGTTAAGATGGCTCGCAGCCTTGCGGATCGATCCGGTGCGCGCCACCTCGTCCACATAGGTCAACAGGCGGCTGTGTAGCATCCCCTTGCTCCTGCTTGAAAAAGTCCTCGCTCCGGAAAACTGCTGTTACGTTGCCTGAAAGGCAACAGTGTTTGCGAAATAAAGCGCTTTTGTGCAAGCCTTTCGGCGTGCTGAATCCATCGTGGCTCGTCACGCGTACGCCCCGCGCCGTCGAACCGACCGCAATCAGGAGTCTCCTCTATGGCGTTCAGCGTCGAAAACCTCGCTCAGTCCAAGGCCTTTCGCATCTCGCCGACGGACACCAACTATTTCGTGATGCTGTTCGATCATGAGAGTGACCGGATCGACAATATCTTCATCATCGAGATCTTCCGGCCGGGCGGCGCGACGCCGCCCAACGAACATGCGGCCGCGCACGAATTCTTCCATGTGCTGCACGGCGAAGGTATCGCGCGCTGCGACGGCAAGACACTGCCGATAAAAAAAGGCGACTCGCTGCTGCTGCATCCCGGCTCCGAGCACGTGATCGAGAACACCGGGGCCGGCAAACTGTATTGCTTGACGGTGATGACACCGAACGAAGGCTTTGCCGAATTGATCCGCAGCGGCGAACCGGTCGAGGTCGAGGCCGACGACATCGCCGTGCTGCAGGGACGCGACATGGCGGGTCAACGATGAGCAATATCCGCCTCCAACCGGTCGATGACCTCCTGCCCCTCGGCGCCAGCGCGCGCAACCGCTGGTCCGTCTCGGCGACGCAGGCAAACCTTGTACGGCCGTCGGTCCCGCCGCAGCCGGTGACGATCGATGCCGGTGCCAAGCTCGTGACCTTCGATCTCGCGCGCACCGCCATCATCGTCATCGACATGCAGAACGACTTCTGCCATCCGGACGGCTGGCTCGCCCACATCGGTGTCGACGTGACGCCGGCGCGCGCGCCGATCGCGCCGCTGCAACGGCTGTTGCCGGTGCTGCGCGGCACCGACGTGCCGGTGATCTGGCTCAACTGGGGCAACCGGCCCGACCGGCTCAACCTCAGCCCGGCTTTGCTGCATGTCTACAAGCCGTCCGGCACAGGCGTCGGCCTTGGTGACCGGCTGCCGGGCTCCGGTGCGCGGGTGCTGGAACGCGGCAGCTGGTCGGCTTCGATTGTCGAGGAGCTGACCGTCGAGCCCACCGATATTCATGTCGCCAAGTATCGCATGTCAGGGTTCCAGGACACCGAGCTCGATAGCATCCTGCGCAACCTCAATGTCACGACGCTCCTGTTCGCCGGAGTCAATGCCGACCAGTGCGTGCTCTGCACGCTGCAGGATGCCAACTTCCACGGCTACGACTGCATGCTGCTGCGCGACTGCGCAGCCACCACCTCACCGGACTATTGCATGGCTGCGACCGTCTACAACGTAAACCAATGCTTCGGCTTCGTGCTGGAGTCTTCCGTCCTTACCGCTGCCCTCGCCAGCCGCGGGCCGCGATTGCCGAGGTGACGCGCCATGAACGATCTTACGCCCTTTAGCGCCACATCCAGCCGGCATCCATCGACGGATAGGCTAGCATCGCTGCTCACCGATCTCGGCGATATCCCGGTCGTGACTGATCCCACCATCGTGCGCCGACGCTCGCGCGATTTCTTCTGGTACAGCCCGGTCCTCAACGATCAGCTCAACGACAAGTCGGCCGATCTGATCGTCGCGCCACGCGACGAGGCCGATATCGTTCGCGTCGTCGCGGCCTGCGTACGTCACCGTGTGCCACTGACGGTGCGGGCCGGCGGCACCGGTAATTATGGCCAGGCGGTGCCGCTCGCCGGCGGCGTGCTGCTCGACGTCACCGCGCTCGACACGATCGAATGGATCAGACCCGGACAGATCCGTGTCGGCGCGGGCGCCAAAATGAATGCGATCGACGCCGCTACACGGCCCTCCGGCTATGAGCTGCGGATGCATCCCTCGACCAAGCGTACCGCGACCATCGGCGGTTTCGTCGCCGGCGGATCCGGCGGCGTCGGCTCGATCACCTATGGCGGCTTGCGCGAGCCTGGCAACATCCTCGCCGCGCGCATCGTCACCATGGAGCCGGAGCCCCGCATCATCGAACTGCGCGACGACGCGGCGCAGAAGATCAACCGCGCCTACGGCACCACGGGCATCATCACCGCGCTCGAAATGCCGCTGGCGCCGGCAGAGCCATGGGTCGATGTGGTGGTCGCTTTCGACGATTTCCTGGCCGCGATCGAATTCGGCCGGGAGGCGGCGCTTTCCGACGGCATCGTCAAGAAGCTGCTGTCGCCCATCACATGGCCGCTGCCGTCGTATTTTGGTGCGCTGAAATCCTATTGTCCCGAGGGCAAGAGTATCCTGATCGCGATGATCGCCGAGGGCTCGCTGGAAAACTTCAGGAATCTGCTCGGCGATCGCGGCACCATCACCCTGGAGATGCCGACCGACGAAGGCCCCGGCAAGGTGCCGCTGTACGAATACACCTGGAATCATACCACCCTGCAGGTGCTCAAGAACGACCGCACGGTGACCTATCTGCAATGCCTGTACCCTCATGACCGGCTCCTGCAGAAGGTTGAGGAGATGCGCACGATGTTTCCGGACGAAGTGCTGCAGCATCTCGAGTTCATCCGCTTCAACGGCCAGTTGACCTGCAGCGGACTGCCGGTGGTGCGGTACAGCGACGCGGAGCGGCTGAACGAGATCATCCGCCTGCACGAGGCGCACGAGGTCTTTATCGCCAATCCGCACGTGTACACCGTCGAGGACGGCAGCCGCTACAAGCGCGTCGATGTCGATCAGCTTGGATTCAAGCACGAAGTCGATCCCTACGGCCTGCTCAATCCCGGCAAGATGCGCAGCTTCGTGGCGGAGCGGTGACGGGGAAATCACGATGGGAACGGTATTCGGCGAGACGAACTGGCGATCGATGAGCCAGGAGCAGCGCGACCTCGGGCTCAACAACAGCGCCGCCGTCGCGGGCAGCGCCGAGCTTGTCGCGAACTGGGAGCAGCGCTCCGCCGCCGTGCGGGGCAGGCACTCCACGCATCTCGACTTGAGATACGGGCCACGCGACCGGAATCGAACCGATTTCCTCAAAGCCGCCGACGGCGGCCCGACGCTGGTCCTGATCCACGGCGGCTACTGGCAGATGCGCTCGAAGGAAACCGTCACCTGGTTCGCCGAAGGACCGATGGCTCACGGCATCAATGTCGCGCTGATCGGCTACACCCTGGCGCCGGAGGCGACCATGGACGAGATCGTTGCCGAGATTCATCAGGCTCTCGACGCCCTGGTCGACCAGCTTCCCGCGCTCGGGGGCGACCCCAGCCGCATTGTCGTATCAGGCTGGTCGGCAGGTGGACATCTGGCGACGATGGCGCTGTCGCATCCGCGCGTAAAGGCGGGCATTGCGATCAGCGGCATCTTCGATCTCGAACCGATCCGCCACAGCTTCCTCAACGTCAAGCTCAAGCTCGACGAAGTGACGTCGCGGCGCTATTCGCCGCTGCTGCACCCAGAAGGCCCTTCGGCGCCGCTGGCGCTGGTGGTCGGCGCGGCCGAACTGCCGATGCTGCGCCAGCAGACCGCCGACATGGCCGCGCACCGCGCCATCAACGGCTTGCCGGTGAGCTATGAGGAAATCCCCGGCGCCGACCATTTCTCGGTCATGCTCGCGCTGGGCTCGCCGACCGGCCGGATCACGACCCTGATCCGCCAGCTGTTCGAGCGCAGCTGATCAGCGCGGCAGTTTTGCCGCCTTCACGTCGTACAACAGCTTGATGAACTGCCCCGAGGCGTGCTCGGCGGTGAGACGGCCCTTGTCGGCGGTAGCCTTGTGCGCTTCGCCGACCGCACCGTCGGGATTGAGGTCGCCGGCGATCCAGGCATAGGCAATGAATCCGGTCGGCCTGAGATGGTCGAAGGCCGCTTCGTCGTCCTCGGCAACGGACCGGAAGTCCTTTGCGCGCGCCATGTCGACCAGCTCCGGGTGGAAATGCAGCATCAGCGAAGTCTCGAAGTCACCGCCGTGAATGCCGAACTTCAGCTCGCGCTCGCTGTAGAGGCCGGCCGGCTTGCCGAGCCGCGACCAGGCAGACTTGACCACCAGCATGTCGGCGCGCACCCGCAGTTCGCGCGCGACGATGCCCATCACCTCGTCGTTGCCGCCGTGCGAGTTGACGATCACGAGTTTCCGCACGCCGGCGCGCGCGACCGACAATCCGAGCTCGGTCCAGGCCTCGATCAGCGTCGCCGCCGGCAAGGTCAGGGTACCGGGCATCCGCAGATGCTCATTGGATTTTCCGATCTGCTGGATCGGCAGGATCCGGATGTCGAGATCATCGGGTAGACGATCGATCAGCGTCTCGAGCATGCCACGGTTGATCGCCGCGTCGACGCCGACCGGCAGATGCGGCCCGTGCTGCTCGATGGCGGCGATCGGCAGGATGGCGATGGTGCTCGCCGGATCGAGGCCTTCGAATTCACGCGAGGCATATTCGTCCCACCAGACCCGGCGGCGCGGCTTGTCCATGTTCGATTCCTTTTCACGTCGCACCGCTCCGTTGCGGCGCGTACGACCATGTTGTCCGACTATGACATCGCGGAGCCGTTGACAATGGTGCGCGCCGAGGCGCGGCCGGGGCTTTTTATGTGTTGCCTAAAAGGCAACGTATGCCTCGAATCAAAATGCTTCCGGATGACAGACGGTGCGTGCATCTTTTGCAGTGCCGGGATTGTTGCCACCGGGATTCCGCCCCATCGGAATTCCATCCGATCGAGATCACACCGAGGTTGCCATGAACGCCGTCATGACCATCGTGTCCCGCGCCCTGCTCGTCACTGCGGCCTGCCTTGCCTTCGTCGCCCCGTCGACCGCCGCCGACAAGGTGACCTTTCTGACCAGTTGGTTCGCCCAGGCCGAGCACGGCGGCTTCTACCAGGCCAAGGCAACCGGGCTTTACGAAAAGGCCGGGCTCGACGTCACCATCAAGATGGGCGGACCGCAGGTGAACGGTTCGCAGCTGCTGCTGGCCGGCGAGACCGACTTCCTGATGGGCTATGACATCCAGGTGCTGAAGGGCCGCGAAAAGGGGCTGCCGCTGGTGACGGTGGCGTCATCGTTCCAGTTCGACCTGCAAGGCATCATGGCCCATGACGACGTGGCAGATCTCGCCGCCTTGAAAGGCAAGCCGATCCTGATCTCCGGTTCGTCGCGGACCACGTTCTGGCCGTGGCTGCGCGCCAAATACGGCTACACCGACGACCAGATCCGCGCTTACACTTTCAACCTGCAACCGTTCTTTGCCGACCCCACGGTGTCGCAGCAGGCCTATCTCTCGTCCGAACCGTTCCAGGCGCAGCAGCAGGGCGTCAAGGCAAAATTCTTCCTGTTCGCCGACGGTGGCTATCCGCCCTACGGCTCGACGATGGTGACCACCGAGAAGACGCTCGCAGAGAAGCCCGATGTGGTGGCGCGCTTCGTCAAGGCATCGCTCGAGGGCTGGCGGGACTACCTCAAAAACCCTGAACCGGCGAACGCCCTGATCAAGGTCGACAACCCGAAAATGACCGACGCCCAGATCGCATTTGCGATCGACAAGCTGAAGCAGACCAAAGCGCTTGACGGTGGTGACGCCGCCACCGGCGGAATCGGCATCATGACGGCGGCGCGGTGGAAGCAAACCTATGACTTCCTGGTCGCCGCCGATCTGCTCGATCCAAAGACCGAATGGCAAAAGGCGTTCACTGATCGCTTTGTCAAGGATCTGAAGATCGGCTTCTAGCACACGGCGCCGAGGCACGAAGTTTGCAGCGATCCGATAATCATTACCCCACAAAGAAGCCTATCATGAATGCTCCCCTGCCCAGTGCCCCCCTGGATGCGCACACCACGCGACGCGCAGCCGATCGTCCGCCGGCGGTCGAGGTGCTGTCCGCAGAAAAGATCTTCGCCAACGGCACCCGTGCCCTGGCACCGATCGACCTCACGATTGCCGAGGGTGAATTCCTCACGCTGATCGGCCCGTCCGGCTGCGGCAAAAGCACGCTGCTCAAGCTGATCGCCAATTTGATCCAGCCATCGGACGGTCGGATTTTGTGGTGGCGCGGCGATTTCGGACAGGTCGGCCAGGAAGACCGCGGCCTCGCCTTCGTCTTCCAGGAGCCGACCCTGATGCCCTGGGCGCGGGTCGATACCAATGTGCGGCTGCCGCTCGACCTCGCGGACGTGCCACGCGGCAAGGCCGATCCGCGGGTCAGCGACGCCATCGCCCGGGTCGGCCTCTCGGCCTTTGCGCGGCATTACCCGCGCCAGCTCTCCGGCGGCATGAAGATGCGGGTGTCGATCGCCCGCGCGCTCGCCACCGAGCCGAACCTGCTGTTGATGGACGAGCCATTCGGCGCGCTCGATGAATTCACGCGCAACAAGCTCGATGATGACCTGATCAAATTGTGGTGGGAACGCAAGCTGACCACCGTGTTCGTCACCCACTCGATCTATGAAGCCGTGTTCCTGTCGACGCGGATCGTGGTGCTCGCCGCGAACCCCGGCCGCATCTTCCGCACCATGACCATCGATGAACCGCAACCGCGCAGCCAGGATTTCCGCGACAGCGCCCGGTTCGCCGCCTACTGCCGCGAACTGTCGACCTGGCTCGCCGAAGCATCGTTGCCGTCGGCATCGGGAGCCACGCCATGAAGCCGCTGTTGCAATCGGAGACTTTCGTACGAATCGCGGCGCCGCTCGCGGTCGGCGTGGTGCTGCTCGCGGTCTGGGAAATCGGCTGCCGCCTCGGCTCGATCCCGGTCTATCTGTTTCCGAAACCGAGCGACATCTTCGCCAGCCTGATCAAGAACGGGCCCTCGCTGCTGCGCGCGCTGCTGATCACCTTGCGCATCACCCTGCAGGCGTTCGCCGCTGCCGTTGTGCTGGGAACGCTGATCGCCTTCATGTTCGTGCAAAGCCGCGCCATCGAGGTCAGCCTGTTTCCCTACGCGGTGCTGCTGCAGGTGACGCCGATCGTGGCGATCGCGCCGCTGATCATCATCCTGGTGAAGAACACGCAACTCTCGCTGACGGTGTGCGCGACGCTGGTGGCGCTGTTCCCCATCATCTCCAACACCACGCTGGGCCTGCGCAGCGTCGATCCCGGGCTCGCCAACTATTTCCGCATGAACCGTGCCAGCCGATTGAAAACCCTGGTGCGGCTGCGGATTCCCGGCGCTCTACCGTACTTCTTCGGCGGCCTGCGCATTTCCTGCGGGCTCGCGCTGATCGGCGCTGTCGTCGCCGAGTTCGTCGCCGGCACCGGCGGCCGCTCATCGGGACTGGCCTATGAGATTCTCGATGCCGGATTCCAGTTGGACATTCCCAGGATGTTTGCCGCACTGTTCCTGATCACCGTTACCGGCGTGTTGCTGTTCGGCGCGATGGTGGGACTGTCCAAACTCGCCCTGTCGAACTGGCACGAGAGCGAGCTTGGAACCGAAACATGAGCGCATTGCTGATCGAGAATGCCAAGGGAATTTTCACCGGCCTTCGTGGCGAAGCGATGCGCGCCCACGGATCGATCCGGATCCGCGACGGTGTCATCATGGCGATCGGCGCACTCACGCCGGAGGCCGGAGAACGAAGGCTGGATGCGTCCGGCTGCGTGATCTATCCCGGATTGATCTCGACCCACCATCACCTGTTCCAGAGCGTCTTGAAGGGGGTGCAGGCCGGCATCAATCAGCCGCTCGCCGGCGGGCTGCGGTCCGTACCCTATGCTTACTGGTCGAAGATCGACGAGGAGGCGCTGGCGATCGCGGCCCGGATCGGCCTCGCCGAGCTTCTGCTGTCCGGCACCACGACTGTCGCCGATCACCATTATCTGTTTAGCGATACCTATCGGTTCGATCCGGCGGCGGTGATTTTCGAAGTCGCCCGCAGCCTCGGGCTGCGCCTGGTGCTCTGCCGCGGCGGCGGCACCAAGACCAGCCATATCGGCGGCGGTGATGGAGCGCCGACGCCAGTTGAACCGCTCGAGCGCATGCTGGCCTCGGTCGAAGCCTGCGCCCAACGTTTCCATGATCCCTCTCCTGCCGGGCTCACCAAGGTCGCAATGGCGCCGACCACGCCGACCTGGTCGCTGGAGCCGGGTGAGCTTCGCGAAGTGATTGCCGCCGCGCGGCGCATGAAGCTGCGGCTGCACAGCCACCTGTCGGAGACGTCGGACTATGTCGACTTCTGCATGTCGGTGCATGGCAAGCGCCCGGTGCACTGGCTTGCCGACCACGACTGGCTCGGCCCCGATATCTGGTACGCGCACATGGTGCATCTCGACGGTGACGAGGTGAATATCCTCGCCGAGACCGGCACCGGCATGGCGCACTGCCCGCAGTCGAACTGCCGGCTCGGCTCCGGTGTCGCGCCGGCCGATGCCCTCGCGGCGCTCGGCGGCGCGGTGTCGCTCGGCGTCGACGGTGCAGCGTCGAACGAGGCCGCCGACATGGTCTGCGAGATGCACAGCGCCTGGCACACCCATCGTGCGGTGAAGGGCGCGAATGCCGTCACCGCCGAAGATGTCGTGCACTGGGCCACGGCCGGCGGCGCGCGGGTGCTCGGCCTGCCGCTGGTCGGCACGCTTGCGCCCGGCCAGCAGGCGGACATCGCCGTGTTTGATCTCGACCAGCCGCGCCACTTCGGCATGCATGATCTCCTGATCGCGCCCGTGACCTGCGGTGGCGCCCGTGTCCGCCATCTGCTGATTGGCGGGCGGACCGTCGTCGACGACGGCACCATCACCGGCCTCGACCTTGCACGACTTCGATCCGACGCAGCGCGCGTCGTGACACGCATCGCCGCCTGAACTTTTGGGAGAGACCTCATGCTGGCCACCAAACAACCAGTGCTTCGCCGCTTCTGGTACGCGATTATGCCGATCGAACAACTCGAGAGCGGGCCGCAGCCGTTCACACTGCTCGGAGAGCCGATCGTGCTGTTTCTCGATGCCAAGGGCGAACCCGCGGCGCTGGAGGATCGCTGCTGCCATCGCACCGCAAAACTCTCCAAGGGCTGGTGCCGCAACGGCAACATCGTTTGCGGCTATCACGGCTGGGAGTACGACCGCGACGGCATGTTGGTGATGATCCCGCAGTTTCCGTTCGAGCAACCGATCCCCGACGCCAGGGCGCGCGCGTTCCACACGAAAACCCGCTACGGCTATGTCTGGGTTGCGCTGGACGAGCCGCTGCGCGACATTCCCGACATTCCAGAAGACCGCGATCCCGCCTATCGCCGCATCTTCCAGTTCTATGACACCTGGAACACGGCGGCGCTGCGGCTGATGGAGAACTCGTTCGACAACGCGCATTTCGCCTTCGTGCATAAAAATACGTTCGGCGACATCGATCAGCCCCGGCCGGAGAAATACGAGATCGTCGAGACCGATTACGGCTTTGAGGCGGAAACCATCGTCACTGTCAAGAACCCGCCGATCGCGGCGAAGATCTCCGGTACGACGGAGCCCTACACAAAGCGACACATGCGCAACAAATGGTTCATGCCGTTCTGCCGCCGGCTCGACATGGAGTATCCCTCCGGCATCCGGCATATCATCTTCAACTGCGCAACGCCGATCGCCGACGGCAATATCCAGGTGGTGCAGCTCCTGTTCCGCAACGACACCGAGGCGGACTGCTCGACGCAGGAATTGATCGATTGGGATGCCGCAATCATCGCGGAAGATCGGGATATCCTGGAATCGACGGACCCGGATGCGATCGTCGACATGGGCCGCAAGATCGAGAAGCACATGCCGTCCGATCGCCCCGGCATGTTGATGCGCAAGCGTCTGCTCGACCTGCTGCACGAGCACGACGAGGAAGAGGTGCCGAAGCCGATGGCCATGGACGCCAGCGCGCTGGAGCGGAGCCATCTGGCGGTGTAGTCAGATGCCCGTCGCGGCTAAATACCTACAAGCATCGGTGTGCCGCTCAGCATTCGCTCGCCATTTTGGATAGCTCGCGACTTTCGTCGGCATGCCCAGATCGTTGTCGGCAGGGGTACGAACGCACAGCATCCTTTATATCGTTGATGTGACAGCTATCTCACCAGGCGCGCGTTGATTGTTCCTGGTCGAGAGCACCATTGCCGATCACGCGGAAGGCGATGTTCGGATCGTAGTGTTGCTCTCTGTCGGTCCGTGCACGGCGCTCGTTTTCCTGCCGGCGATACTTATGGCCAGCCGTGGCTGTTGAAAACCAGCGCATGTGCCCCGCCTGAAGACCGGGAGCTCCGCCGCGTCATGCGCGCGTCACGCTTTGCTTATAGCCGGTCATACCGACAGCAGATTGCCGCTTGTGGAGTTTACGATGCCCGCCTCGTCCGACCTGCCGGTAGTTGGCGCCGCGTTGACCAGCACGACCCTCGCATTGCACCGTGGCTGGATTCTCGAACGCCAGCGCGATCTCGAGATCCAGGATTTCTTCGAGGCGGAGACGCTTGACGGCGATTGGCGCACACGGGTCGAGGCGATCCGCAAACTTCTCGACGGCTATAAAGGCCGGCTCGGCATTCACGGGCCTTTCTGGGGCTTCAAGATCGACAGCCAGGATCCGCTGATCCGCGCGGTGGTCACCAGGCGTTTGCTGCAGGGGCTGGAGGTTTGCGAAGCTCTCGGCGCAACGCAGATGGTCATCCATTCGCCCTACACGACGTGGGACTACAACAATCTCGACATCAATCCCGGCGCCCGCGCGCGCGTCATCGAACGGGTCCACGCGACACTCGGGGATGTCGTGAAACGCGCCGAAGGCATCGGCTGCGAACTCGTCATTGAAAACATCGAGGACAAGGATCCAATGGATCGCGTGCAGCTTGCGAATAGTTTCGCAAGTCCGGCCGTGCGCGTCTCGCTGGATACCGGCCACGCCAACTACGCCCACGGCTCCACCGGCG
>Ga0081455_10006647_pt1 | contig 12361 bp, 19 predicted proteins | sample TabmetS3T2R1_FD_70207 | JGI IMG/M metagenome (GOLD analysis project Ga0081455, IMG submission 70207) | Tabebuia heterophylla rhizosphere microbial communities from the University of Puerto Rico - S3T2R1 | ecosystem: Host-associated > Plants > Roots > Rhizosphere ... | reverse complement strand
GATTTTATCGAGTATAGCAAAGAGGATTCGGTCACCAGTATCTTCTCTTCACAGACTCCTACTATCCGGGATGTTTTGGACTCCTTAGACAAAGCGGCAACTGATACACGCGTCGTCGCACTGGTTGCACGAGTAGGAAGGAACTCGCTCGGGCTCGCACAGATCCAAGAGGTACGCGATGCGATCTTCGCTTTTCGTCAGTCGGGAAAGCCTGCAATTGCCCACGCTGAAGCCTTTGGCGAGTTCGGCCCCGGCACAGGCTCCTATTACCTAGCCACGGCGTTCGATGAGATTTATCTCCAGCCTTCTGGAGACGTAGGACTCACCGGCTTGATGTACGAGAATCCCTTTATCCGCGGAACATTAGACAAGTTGGGCCTCATTCCACGATTCGATCATCGCCAAGAATATAAGAATGCGATGAATATGTTTACCGAGCAGAAATATACACCCGCACAACGAGAGTCAACACTAAAAGTGATGGACTCGCAGTTCGGACAAATTGTCAGCGGGATTGCCGCGGCACGCGACTTGTCGGAAGACACGGTCCGCGCCCTCATCAACCAGGGACCATTGTCTGGACAGGAGGCGTTGGCGGCGAAACTCGAGGCAGAGGAGACGAAACGCGATGGCAAGCCCGGCGAGCAGACGGCGGGGGAACTCACCACAATGGCATGGTACGCCTTATGCGCAAACGAATTCACAAAAGCGCTAACCGCCGCCAATCGCGCGCACGCGCTACTTCCCGAAGACCTCGGGATCGAATCCAATCGGGCGCACGCACTCCTGTTCACGGAGCACGCAGTTGAAGCTAAGGCGCTCTATCTTGCCTACAAAGGCAAGTCGTTTGGGGGCAGTAAGCTATGGGAGCGTGCCATCGCTGAGGACTTCGCGGAATTCCTCAAGGCGGGTTTGACGCACCCGATGATGGTCGACATGGAGAAAGAGTTGGCCATCTCGCGCTAACGGATGTCCGCTTTGGGTCAAAAGCAGACATATGCAGTGCAAAACGCTATGTCCGCTTTACCCCCAACAGCGACCGAGAAAGCGGACTTCTGCAACCAGTCATGTCTGCTTTACCCCCAAAAGCAGACGTGTGCGGTGCAAGCGCAGATGTCTGCCAAGGGCCAAAAGCGGACATTTCGCGATTGCCCTGCAGCGACACAAACGAACGACAACGTTGGAACAAATTGCGTCTGTCTTCCGTTTGTTTGTCTGTAGCCCAAGCAAAACTGGAGCGTTGGGGAGGCTTATATGAACAATATTATTTATTTGGTCGGACTGGTCGTCGTCGTCGTAGCCGTCCTTTCGTTCTTCGGGTTGCGTTGATATGCGCTTTGTCCGCTTTGCGTCAGAAGCAGACATGTGCAGGGCAGACTATTGGCGGAGGAAATCGCTATGCGAACCATTGGTATTTTATTTGCAGCGGGCGTCTTGCTTTCGTTGAGTTCTAGTTTTTCCTCAACAGAGGCGGCAACAAGAACTACAGTAAGTGGCGATAATCCGCCGCGTTTTAGCACCACTGCGGCCAAACACCGGTCGCCGACAGCAAAAAAACATGGTGCGAATGCGTATGGTTTTTGCCCTCCGGGCCAAGCGAAAAAACCAGGAAGAGGCAGCGCGTTCCGCTGCTAGTCGCGCGCACTATATGACCTAGAGCTTCGCTTTTCTGAACAACGCGAACAAAGCGACGTCGGATGCGTTCTTGTCCCGGCTCGACGCATCAAGCCCTATCTGCTTTGTACCAACCTTCGCGTTTAAGTTGCTCGTATTCCTGGGGTGTTGGATTGTCGGGAGGCCATTTACGAGGTGGCGCAGGTACTGACTGTGGCGACTTCATACGATGAGTTGCTTTGTCAGATACAGACCGTTTTTTCGGTTCTGCCATGGCCGTACTTGACGCCACCACTAAAGCCATGGCGGCAGCAATAATGCAGAGCGGTTTCATTGTTGCACCTCGTCGTACGATATATGGGCCAATATTGACCCAGGATCATCTGCCTGCTTTTTCCCTTTGCTCGACCTCCCATAGCCTCTGCTCCATGCCTAACAGGGTCGACCAAGCACCCAACACGACCGTGACGAGAAGCGTGGTGTACGAAACAGTCACAACGTACATCCCCCAGCGAGAGCTCCGGATGAGAGCGATGCCACCAGCTACACCGAGGAGATAGGCCACAGTTAATGGAATCGCGCGGGACATCTTCATGCCGCCGCGATGAGTGTCGTCCCGGTGCTTATATATGAAGGTGTAAGTGGTGCTGACAGCAAACCATAATCCCACCAAGTTAAGGACCACTATCTCAGCGCCGAGAAACGGTACCGGCTGAGGAACGAGGATAAGAACTGCTTCCACAAGCAATGTAAGAAGATAAAGCGTTTGGTTGTGGGTGCGAACGCGAAATCCGGGGTTGCTCACGACCTCGCCGAGATGAATCGATGTAGCAATGAAAAGCAGGCCAATGAGCGCGGCTGACGATGTGCCCAGCATTACGTAGAGATCGTGCCACGCGTCAATTAAGACCACGCTCTCCATATCCATAATCCATATTATTTGCCCATCGTGATGGCAAATGCCAAGTCGGTTAAGGGCCAATATCCAGCATTCTGACATTGATCGGCCGGGTCCAAACATAGGACCATTGGCCAACTCGACATCCGCTTAGGTCCATCACGAAAATCGAATTCTAAAAGGAAGCGCGTGTGCAGTGAGGTCGAATTCAAGGAGCGACCAGGATGAGCGAGACGCTTCAACGCACCGAGCAAGTGATCACAGTGGCAGAGTTGCGGGAGATGCTGGACGACGAGGATGAGGAGAGCTTCGCCGACCTGACTTCCAAGGGCGTGGCGCAGGTTCGAGGCGGCGCTTGGCGTCGCGAGCAGGACGGCCGCTGGCGCTTCTGGCAGAACCCAAACTGGTCGGATGATGATTGACACCAAATGCGTGATGTCCGCTTTGGGTCATCAGCGGACATGTGCGCCGCAAAAAGTGATGTCCGCTTTGCTCCCGAAAGCGGACATTTTACGCCCCAGAGATTCTATGGCCAACGCCACCTATCACGCCCTTACAACTGACAACCTCAGCATCTTCCAAGACTTCTAGCGCGTGCGGCGTATCGGGAGGAATAAGCGCGGCCATGCCGCTGTCAATAATCGTCGGCTGGCCGTCAAGCGTGAGACGGCACTTTCCGCTCAAAACGAGGAGAACCTGCTCGTGAGGATGAGCATGTTGCTTCGCTCCTTCACCGGCCTTGTATCGCAACAATCCGACTTCGACCTGCGTGCCAGTGATCAATCGGCCATAGGCTGTAGAATGCTGTGGCGTCACAAACTCTTCTGGAAGATCTTCAAGTTGGTAGATGGGCATAACACCTCATGCACTATGCACTGTTGCTACCGACCGCGATCACGCCCGACCGGCAATACTCAAATCGCGCTGGCGCACTTGCACCCCAAAATGTGACCACAGCTATCGCCGCTACAACCTACAATAGGTCAACAGCGAACATTTTTGCACCTCTTAGTTTGACCTAAAGGCTGCATTGCTCTGCTGAAGCAGCGATGTTGTGGTGTTGCTTGAGGTTTTTGCGGCAAGATTAATTTCTACAACAGCATGACCGCCGCGATCTCTGAAGCGAGCTGAAATAATGGCCATGTTTAATTTCTGAAGCTCCTTGGGAAGCGTGCCCTTCAACTTGGCCAGGTCAATTACGCTTTGAAGCGCTTTGGACATCTTCTGGTTCATATCCGCAATTGCAGGATTCAAATTCGTATTCGTCAGGAAAGTTGGTTCACCCTCGAACTTGATGGTGGGTTCGGTAACCCTTAACGCAACATTTGCATCGTCTTTTTCTGCTAGAGCTACCGGTAGCATCCCACGAAATGGTTCACTGCCATCCATGTTTTTCCGCACGTTTCTCCAAGTCCGTTGTACTGGAAGCTTCAAAGTCAGAAATGCAATTTTTTTGGGCTCCCATCGGACCGCGGATTGCGGACGTCCGGCAATGCACGACCAAATATCAATATCGCCGCGGATAAATATTAAAAGTTGATCGCTACGCGGCCAGAGTGAGCCGCTCTTGAACGATACAACGGGATTTTGACCATCAGCGTTTCGATTGCAGTCAACTGCAGTGCGCTTGAAGCTGGCCACGATATCCGAAAATTTTTTCTGCAGATCTATCAGGTCGGCGAAGAGTCTTGCGTCGACGGTGATTTCATCGCCAACCGAGTTGACTGAAATCCATGACGTCACGCTCAGGGTTACCGGTATGCCGTTAATGCTGCTTGTTATCGGGATCGGCCCGACAGCCAATTGAGCTGACGCTCTCGACATGAGAACGACCACGAGCAATGTGCCCAGCAAAAGCGCCCGCATGCCCCGTCTCCCCTCAATCCCTAAATACCAACAGAGCATCTCCGGGGTCGTTTAGTGACCAAATTGCAGTTATCCCCGTTGTGCACCGGATTCTGAGGTCGCGCTGGCAATACTTCTTAAATGATTCTCTTCGTCGAATCTGTTTTGGAGATAGCGACACGACATCAATCGGAATTGGTTTTGTCTAAAACCACCACACTACTGGTGCTATCGCACCACTTGTGCCGAACGACTCAAAGCGGACTCCCGCAAAAGATCATGTCCGCTTTGCCCCTGAAAGCGGACGTGTGCGGCGCACCGGTCACAGCGTCGGCCTTCACATTCGCCGGTCAGATGATGTGGACGAGCCAAGGCCATTTCGCGGGCCGTATCTGGTACTCGATTTTGTCGAAGGACAGATCGTAGTCCTCTGGAGCTTCTAGTTCGTTCCAGCTTTCGACTGAATGCCGCTGTTCTTCCGCGATACGCGCTGTGATAGCAGCCCGGCTCGTCCAGTCGGTAAAAACGTTTGGCATGAACACCTCCAATCGCTCGGAGTTTCATGTGTCTCACGGTGATAATCTAAGATCTTGCCCAAGGTGCGCGTGTAAGGTGGTTCACAAACATTACAAATTTAGACGGGTCATGTCCGCTTTACCCCTAAAAGCAGACATGTGCGGTGCAATTTGCAATGTCCGCTAAGGGCCATAGCGAACATCGGCAGATTACGACTGGTGACGCTCGACGAGGTTCCCGTTGGCGTCCACTACGATGTCGGTGATATCGAGTTTTTCTGTACCGGCGATTTGCATCATCGCCAAAAGAATGGCCGCTATAAGAATTACTTTTGTAAACGTTTGCAACGCCGCTCTAGTTAGAAACAACGCGGCGGGCCTTTAGGCGATCACACGCTTCGCATTTGAACACTTGCACTAGCGCGTCTCCGTCGCGTGTGTGAACTTCTTGGTCAGAATGCCAAGCCATCGGTTGCTCGCACTTCGAGCAGATAGGCGGTTGGATGGTATCGCGCATCGGGCACTCCACTATTTGCAGGCGTTGCAATACTGTCAGAGGCACAACACACCCTCACAACGCTACGCGGCTTTTCCGACCGCAGTTTCAAAGTGCTCGCAGTTAGGGCACTGAAAAGTGTGTAGGTCATAGCCAGGACGCTCTGGCTCTATTCCAATAAGGAACGTCGCTGTCCCGCATGCGGAGCAGTTTGGTCGCACAATGGAATCGGAATACGACGTAGTAGGTGTGAAGATGGCTCTCATGCGGCTTCCGTCTGATGACATCGGCATTCGACACCCTTTGCTAGCGAAATTTGACCATCACTGTTTCCCCGTACGCGCACATCCCGCATTCATAAGTGCGCTCTTCATAATTGTCGCGATCTGCCGGTTCGATGCGCGACAGAAACAATTGCAATCCGCAACTCGGACAACGCCGTCTGGCAATCGGCGGCAATGGGGACGGATCAGGACGATTTGGCTGCGGCATGGACGCTCTCCCTGACATTTACAGGCGGGAGCGCGAGTGGTCTCTCAGTCACCGACGCCTGGACAGAGCCGCAGTCGATGATCTTTCCACTCGACGTCCAATCAACGAATGAGTCAATCCGCGAAGGTTTCAAGCACTGTTCAGTCGGCAAAGGTCTCACTGACTGTGGAAGCCGCTAATTGAGTAAATGTCCGGTACCGGACGCAGGCTGCCGAACCTCAAACATTGCAAGACCATCGGGGCCGAATGACTAAGTGGAATGGCGGATGGGAACCCTAAAGAGCACTGAGCCTTGGTCGTTTGTGACCCTGATTGCCTTCGTCGGCGCGTCTTTTACTTTTCCGTATTCGTCCGCCAACCCTTCAGCATGCGCACGCGCTGCCTCGTCGTTAACGAGCATTGCGCCACTAACGTCGAAGACTTCGACGCCGTCAACGAGATGAAAATGGTATCGCCGCACGGGGGGCAACGACTGGTGAGATAGCTGGTTCCCCTTTTGCCTGCTTGGTTCTGATCTTAATGATTTGTAGCGATGTCCGCTTTGGGTCAGAAGCAGACATGTGCGGCGTACCAACTCACGTCCGCTTTACCCCCAATAGCGACCACGAAAGCAGACATCGGCAAACCGTTATGTCTGCTTTACCCCTGAAAGCGGACATGTGCGGCGCAATCTGGGATTTCCGCGTTCGTTTGCAAGTTGCCGCGACAAAGCCATGGGCGCATGCTGTCGCAGCATGGCTGATGATTCGGATCACAAGGATTTAGACGTCGTTATATCCTTGCTCAAAGCGGTCTATTGTCGCGACGGGGCAGACGTCGCGGTGCAGACAGCGAAGCAAATGATCGCCGCAGCTGCCGCTCTTCTGACGTCTGAACACGGACCGGATGAAACGCGTCGCATCTTGCGAATTGTAGGCAAGGCGCAAGGGAGAACATCGTAAACTGCTCTGTCGTTCACCCGTTTCTGTTTCGATCGAATGTCCGCTTTCGAGATGAAAGCGGACATCGCCGTTGTGACAAGCAAGTCAGACGAACCGCGCCGCTTCTTGCTCGGTCGGCAACCGTCCGTGCGGTGTGAGTTGGTCGACGACACCAGGCAGCTGTTGACTCAGCCCATTTAAAAGGTCGTCGCGGGACATTCCGGAAAACCCCGCCAATGTATTGATCCGGTCCGCCCCGAGTGCGCTCGCCAGATCATTTGGTGAAATCGACTTGTTGGCCCCGGGACCAATCCACGACTTTGCAACATCACCTTGGCCATTCTGCTGGAATTGCTTGAGCAGGTCGTTCAAGCCACCGCTTACTACGCTTCCAGCGGCGCCGCCTCCGAGTAATCCGCCCAATCCGCCCTTAAGCAGGTCATCAAGTCCACCACCAGTCGCGCCAGAACTGTCGGAATTGGTACCAGCGCTTGCCTGATTGGCTGTGAAGGCCTTGATGGCCTGGTAAGCGAGCACGCCGATTATTGCTTTTGTGATCGGAGACATGCCGCCGCTGCTCTCCGGTGCGCGTTGCCCCGATTGTTCATTCGACATACCACTGAGGACGTCAAGCAATCCCATGTTTGCCTCCTGTTAAACGCAAAATCGACCCCGGTTTATGTTTGCTTCTCAGAGTTGCGCAGCGCGGAAGGTGTCACAACTCGCGACCTCTCCTGATTTCAAGCCGGTCATGAACCACCGTGTGCGCTGTTCCGAAGATCCATGCGTAAACGAGTCCGGCACGACATAACCCTGCGACTGCCGTTGCAATCGATCGTCTCCAATAGCCGACGCCGTCTGCATTGCAGCTTCGACATCACCAGGCTCGATAAATTTCCATTTCGCTTGCGCCCGATTGGCCCAAACGCCAGCAAGGCAATCCGCCTGCAGCTCGACACGGACCTGCAGGCTATTGGCGTCGGCCTTTCCCATTCCACGCTGCGCCTCCTGCACCTTCGGCAGCAGTCCGAGCAGATTTTGCACGTGGTGGCCGATCTCGTGGGCGATCACGTACGCTTGCGAAAACTGGCAGGTCTTGCTGCCCACATCGCAGGCACGAAACCGCCGCTCTAGATCTTGAAAGAAGCTCGTATCGAGATAGACCTTTTGGTCCAACGGGCAATAGAACGGACCCATGGCGGATTGTGCAAAACCGCAGCCGGATTGTGTTGCACCCGAAAACATGACCAGCGTGGGCTGTTTGTAGGGCCTGCCCGATTTTTCAAAAATCTCTTTCCACTGCACTTCTGTGCTGCCAAGAACCGCGGACACGAAGCGGCCCATTTCGTCGGATGGCGCTCCCGTTTTTGCTTCTGAGTCGACATTTGTTTGTTGTTGCGTGCTGCTGCCGCCTGACAACATCTCCGCACCTCCAATCAAGAGGCTCGGATCAATGCCCAAGGCCCAGCCGATCAGGCCGAGCACCACGACGGTGCCAATCCCAAGACCGCCGCGGCCGCCAGGCAGCCCGCCGCGGGCACCACGTCGATCCTCAATTCGATCGCTCTGCGGCAATTCATCTATGCGCATGAGCGGGCCACCTAGCTGCTCTTTTGCAGTTTCGGGGCCAAAAAGCCCCAAACGGCAAGCACAATGATGGCCCCGACGACCGCGCCTATAAAGCCGGCGCCTTCGCCAGCGCGATACCAACCAAGGGCTTGCCCGAGGTACGTCGCAACAAAAGACCCCGCAATTCCAAGTGCTGCTGTGAGAATAAAACCAGCTGGTTCGTTCGAAGATCCCCGATGGAGAAACTTAGCAACAACGCCAGCAACAAACCCAATGATGATAGTCCAAATGATACTCATGTCTGCGCCCCCACGAGCCAATGAAGCACTTTGTGCCGGTCAAGGAGCCACCGCTCCCACTTTGCTCTCCAGTTTGGCTAGCCGGTTACTTTCGCGCCATTGGACCGTGGTCCAATCGCGTTTCTGTCTAGGCGTGAAGCGGAAATAGCTGATGTCCGCTCTACCCCTAAAAGCGGACGTGTGCAGTGCACGCGCCCGTGTCTGCTAGGGGCCAAAAGCAGCTTCCGCAAAACGTCATGTCTGCTTTACCCCCGAAAGCGGAAAAGTGCGCTGCACTCGCGAATGTCTGCTATGGGCCAATAGCGACATCGCGCATGAAATTCGCCATTGCCACGCCGACAGATGCAATCGCGGGCCGAGGATCGAACTAGATCGTTGCCTCAGTCCGCGATTGCGGGAAAGCCAGCGATTCTAGTCGTCGTCAGACCGACGGTCTTCTATGACATCACTTACGTCCTTGAGAACAAAAAGCGTAAGGGCCGCCATGCGCTGTTTTTGTTCTGGGCTAAGGGTTTGATATAGCGGCTGCCACGCGTTGGCGAGGTTCTTCAGGTTGGCTGCTCGTTGCGATAGGGCATCGGCGCGTCGCAGCATGAAACTGACAGGATCGCGGTTGCGCAAGATTTCGGCAGGACCTTCGTCAACTTTGCTACCTACCGTTTCTACTATTTTTGCGATACGGGCTTGTCGGTCCTGCGCCCGGTTGCGAATGGCGTTTTCGACAGCTGGCCAGTATTTCATTTGGTCAGGTGTAAGTTGTAGGGCGGCCTTGACGAGATCAATCCGCAAGTCCGTCAGGCTATTCCATTCCGTCGCGCTTAACCGGCCCGGTGCGGCGGAAGGAGTCTGCGCGTAGGCGAGTGAAGACGTAGCAACGAACAGTGCAGTCGCCCCGACTGCTATCGTTTTTAGCATGGGTGATCTCCCAGTTGGGTTGCCCCGGAAGCCCCACGAAAAGAATGGCGACAGACTGAGTGGTTGTGTTGACCTAAATCAAGGTCCTGAACATTTGTTTCTCAAGGTCGCTTTCTGCTTGCTCGTTTAAATGCGAATAGGCGGTAAGATGCTCTGACCACACCATCAGAAGTTCTGGCGCATTAGGCGATGTTTGCTAACGGCCAATAGCGGACATTTTTGCAGCGCCTGTAAGAACTCCGCCGGACGTCATTTGACGTAGGACCTAGGGCCAATACCAGTGCCCTGCTGATTATTTACTGTTATCCGCCGGTCAAAGCGGGGGACGTGATGCCCGAGCACGCCAGGTCAGAACTTAAATCTTTCAGTCTTAGTCTCAGCGAAAGGTGCCGCGCTTTGGCCGCCGGATGCCGATCAAAAGCTCGCTCATTCCAAAATGACAAGCCGCGTACCCAGATGCTGCAACTCGCAGCCGACTACGAGCGGAAGGCAAGGCTAGCTGAGGTTTGGAAACGTCGTTGCGAAAACGATTTGATTGACGCTGATATCGAAAGCTCTAAAGCTTTCGCCGGTCGCAGCACGCACAAACATTTCTTTTAGACCTTCCGCACGACGTGATGTCTCGCCAAGCACCAGAGAAACGTCGGGGCTACCTGCGGTTTGCGGATTGCGGCTTCAGCGTTCGGACAACGAGCGTCCTTATCAAAGCCGGGATCGATGCGCCCGAGAAGCTCTTGGCCATGGCCCCGCAAGACATTCTAATTCCCGTTCGTCGGCAATATCGCGAACGCCGCAATGCAAATACCGAAATTTTTCATGATTCACCTCGGCTTCATGAAATCAAAAGGCGAAAGTCAAAAAAGAGCCGAGCACGTCAATTTACGCAGTCTTTATATGGTCTGCTCGCTGCAGCAGGTGCATCCAACTTTCGGAGGAATGCGCTGTATTAAATACTAATGTGTTCGCAAGAAAATTGATCTTACCGCAAAAGCAAACGAATTGTCGCGGCGAGTGCGAGGCTGATATTCGGCAGGTTGTTTTGATAGGATATTTGGAGGGGCGCGTCCCAGCAGCGGTACGCCATGTTCAGGTTCATCACCATCATATGCGTCTCACTCCTACTTGCGGTCAATTCAGCCTACTCGCAATCTTCTCCTCCAAACTCTGATCAGGCAAAACGAATTCAAATGCTCGTCGATAGAGCAGCCGAACTCGTCAATACAAAAGGAAAGGAAGCGTTCTCCGAGTTTCGTCAGCGCGGAAGCGAATGGTTCTCAGGTGATACCTACATTTTTGCTTATGCTCCCGATGGCACCGTGGTCCTCAACCCCGCCTTCCCGGCACGCGAGGGGCACGCATACCACGGAGAAAAAGATAAAAAGGGAAAGGCTTTTCACGACGAGATCATGAAGACCGCGCAGACAAAAGGATCAGGATGGGTGGACTATTGGTTACCCAAACCTGGACAAGCCGAACCGTCGCGCAAATGGAGCTACGTTAAGGCCGTAAAAGCCGAGGGGGTCGCCGTTATTGGTGCAGGCTTCTTTCCCGAGTGACGCGTGCGTGTGATGCGGAGCAGCAAGGATCAACGCCCATATGAGGCACGCACAGGCGCGCTTCAGTTTCTCTCTCGTCACGAGTTGGACGGGGATACCGTACTGCGATACCTGCAGCGGGATCCATCTCCGGCGCCATACGTTTTCTTAACCCGGCGGCTGCACGGTATCTCCCGACCGAACGTTGTGAGCAGATGTTGGCGCGGATCATGCATCCGGCAGAAACATATCGACGACGAGCCGAGCGTGCGGAACGTGCCTGCGAGGAGGCCCGCACCCCGGAGGCCAAACGATTGGCGCGCACTGCGGCCCAGCGCTGGCGTGAATTGGCGGAGCTTGCCGAGCGTCGGGAGGCGGAAGGCCCTCCGATCCCCGTCCGTTTTGGCGACGTCGACGAGGCCGTCCATTACGCCCAGCAACACAAGTTCGCGCTCTACTGGAAAGGCACGCACGCCTTTGCGAAGCGTCAGCGCGAACTGGGCGAGCGCTTCGTGTCGCGGCCCGTGTTCACGCGCAAGGGGTCGACCTACGTCGGCCTGGTACCGCTCGACAAGCAAAAGAAGGCGGGCGGAAAAGGACGATAAGGTCTCTCCACAGTGCTGCAATTGCCGTCGCACAAGTGAGACCGTAGACTTGATCCCTGCAGTGCCGACCATTTCCATCCGGGGATAGAACTCGTGTTGAGACGTCATGTTGCGACCGTGGCTGCAATCGCCGCCCTGGTTGGTCCCGCCAGTCTCGCGCAAGCCCAGTCCGACGCCGAGCTGCTGCGCGGCGGCGGCCCCAAGAAGGGCATCTACAACATCTTTGGCTTGGACGGCACCGGCCTCGGCCGCACCACCGTGCGTTATGACAGCAAGTATGCGCCAGGGACCATCGTCATCAACACCGCAGAGCGGCGGCTTTATCTCGTTCAAGACGGCGGCTCGGCGCTACGCTACGGCATCGGTGTCGGCCGGAGGGGCTTCCAGTGGAAGGGCACGCACAAGATCACCGCGAAAAAAGAAAATCCGGATTGGACGCCGCCACCGGAGATGATCGCGCGGCAAAGGGATGTGCCTCGGCACATGAAGGGCGGCGATCCGGACAATCCGCTCGGCACGCACGCGATGTATCTCGGCAGCACGCTCTACCGGATTCACGGCTCGAACGATCCGGATTCGGTCGGCGAGGCGGAATCATCCGGCTGTTTCCGGATGAGGAATGAGGACGTCGCAGATCTCTATAAGCGGGTACCGGTCG
>Ga0081455_10006646_pt1 | contig 12364 bp, 11 predicted proteins | sample TabmetS3T2R1_FD_70207 | JGI IMG/M metagenome (GOLD analysis project Ga0081455, IMG submission 70207) | Tabebuia heterophylla rhizosphere microbial communities from the University of Puerto Rico - S3T2R1 | ecosystem: Host-associated > Plants > Roots > Rhizosphere ... | reverse complement strand
CCAGCTTGTTCGGCTTGCCTGATTGCACCACCTCGCGGCCCTGGATATGGCCGCGGTCGCGCAGCTTGGTGAGCTCCCGATAAATTTGCTGGTGGTCGGCCTTCCAGAAGAATCCAATGGAGTTGTCGAACGTCTTGGCGAGCTCATAGCCCGTCATCGGACGTTCGGTCAGGCAGGCAAGGATCGCGTCACCCAGCGCCAAGACGCTAGCCTCCGGCTCTCATTCGTGATTTGACATTATGCATAAAGTTGCATATGCGTCAACGCGCATAAGCTCCGGAGAGGTCATTCCCCGGCGCGCCAGCCCGTCATCGCCCGCACAGGAGACATGATGACCATGAGCGGCCTCGACAAGTGGTACGGCTACATGAAGTCCCATGACACGGCGGCGTTGTGGGATCTCCTGCATCCGGATGCTGTCTTCGAAAGCCCTGTCGTCCACACGCCGCAGCGCGGGCGCGACATCACCTTCAAATATCTGGCGAGCGCCGAGAAAGTTCTCGGCGGCCCCGGCTTCAAATACATCGGCGAATGGCGCAGCGCGAACGGCGCGGTCCTCGAATTCGAAAACGAGATCGAGGGCATCAAAATCAACGGCGTCGACATCATCACCTTCAGCGATGACGGTAAGATCACGCACTTCAAGGTGATGGTACGTCCGCTGAAGGGAATCAATCTGCTGCACCGCTTGATGGGGGAGCAACTCGCCAGGCAGTGACAAGAGACGAGGGAGCAAGGCCGCGACAATGTGCGGCGCCGTTTATGTCGCAACGGCTGCCCGGAGATTTGCCGGCCTGCTCACTCCCTAGGACTACCGGAACGCGATAAGGTCGGGTTCCGGACCGCCACCGACGAATTTCATTTCACACGCCTTCGCCACTCTTTGCCGCTGCCGGGAGAACATCATGCCGATCTATAAAGCCCCCGTGGAAGACGTCACCTTTCTGCTCAACGACGTGTTCCAGATCGATCGTTACGACAATCTGCCCGGGTTCACCGACGCCTCGGCCGATGTGCGCGAGGCCATCATCGGCGAGGCCGCAAAGCTTTCCGAAGAGGTGCTGCAGCCGCTCAACCGCGTCGGCGATCTCGAAGGCTGCAAGCGGCATGACGATAGCTCGGTGACGACGCCGAAGGGTTTCAAGGAAGCCTTCAAGCAAGTCGCCGAGGGCGGCTGGCTCGGCCTGTCGGCGCCGGCGGAATATGGCGGGCAGGGGCTGCCGGTGACGCTGAGCCAGGTGGTCACCGAATTCCAGAGCGCGGCCAACATGGCGTTCTCGATGTATGGCGGTCTGACCATGGGCGCCACCGCCGCGCTATTGGTGCACGGCAAGCCCGAGCAGAAGAAGATGTTCGTGCCGAAGATGGTGGCGGGCGAGTGGACCGGCACCATGAACCTCACCGAGCCGCAATGCGGCACGGATCTGGGCCTGTTGCGCACCCGCGCGGCGAAGCAGGCCGACGGTAGCTACAAGATCACGGGCACCAAGATCTTCATCTCGGCCGGCGAGCACGACCTTGCCGAAAACATCATCCATCTGGTGCTGGCGCGTATCGAAGGCGCGCCCGCCGGCATCAAGGGCGTCTCGCTGTTCGTGGTGCCGAAGGTGCTCGTCAATGCCGACGGCTCGCTCGGCGCACGCAACGGCGTGTCCTGCGGCTCGATCGAGCACAAGATGGGCATTCACGGCAATTCCACCTGCGTGATGAACTACGACAACGCCACCGGCTGGCTGATCGGCGAAGAGAACAAGGGCATGCAGGGCATGTTCGTGATGATGAACGAGGCCCGCCTCGGCGTCGCCGTGCAGGGTCTGGCGCAGTCCGAAGTCGCCTATCAGAACGCCGTCAACTACGCGCGCGAGCGCCTGCAGGGTCGCGCGCTGACGGGTGCGAAGGAGGCGGACAAGCCGGCCGACCCGATCATCGTGCATCCGGACGTGCGCCGCGTGCTGCTCACCATCCGCGCCTTCAACGAAGCGGCGCGCGCCATGGTGGTGTGGACCGCGCTGAAGAGCGACGTCGCGCACCGCTCTTCCGATCCGAAGGACCGGGAGGCCGCCGACGACCATATGGGCCTGATGACCCCTGTCATGAAGGGCGTGATGACCGACGTTGGATTTTCCAACGCGGTGCTGGCGCAGCAGATGTATGGCGGCCATGGCTATATCGCCGAGCACGGCATGGAGCAGTTCGTGCGCGATGCCCGCATCGCCATGCTCTATGAAGGCGCCAACGGCATTCAGGCGCTCGACCTCGTCGGCCGCAAATTGCCGCGCAATGGCGGCCGCGCCGCGATGGCGTTCTTTGCCGAAGTCGCAGGCTTCGCCAAGGAGCATGGCGCCGACGAAGCCATGAAGCCGTTCGTCACGCCGCTCTCGACCGCGCTCGGCCACCTGCAGCAGGCCACCGGCTGGCTGATGCAGAACGCGATGGCCAAGCCCGACAATGCGGGTGCCGCCGCCACCGACTACATGCAATTGTTCGGCCTCGTCGCCTTCGGCTACATGTGGGCGCGGATGGCGAAGGTGGCGCAGGACAAGATTGCCGCCAGCGGCGCCACGCCCTATCTGAACACCAAGCTGGTGACCGGCCGCTTCTTCATGGAGCGGATGTTGCCGGAAACCCACGTCCATCTCGCGCGCATCCAGACCGGCTGCGCGACCACCATGGAATTGGCGGCGGAAGCGTTCTGAGATTTTCCGCCGTTTCGCTGCCCTTTCGCCTATAATATTATGATCCTCATACCAGGAGGGCGTCATGCCTGAGGCATATATCTACGATCACGTTCGCACCCCGCGCGGCCGCGGCAAGGCCGACGGCGCGCTGCACGAAGTCACCGCGCTGGCGCTCGCCACCGTGCCGCTGCAGGCGCTCAAGGAGCGCAACAACCTCGCTGAGGACGTCGTCGACGACGTCGTGCTCGGCGTGGTCGACCCGGTCGGCGAGGCCGGCAGCGACATCGCGCGCTTCGCCGCCCTCAAGGCCGGCCTCGGCGAATCTGTTCCCGGCGTGCAGATCAGCCGCTTCTGCGCCTCCGGCCTCGATGCCGTGAATTTCGCCGCCGCCCAGATCATGGCCGGCCAGCATGAACTCGTGATCGGCGGCGGCGCCGAATCGATGAGCCGCGTCGGCATCGGCGCCTCCGGCGGCGCCTGGCCGATGGACCCCTCGATGGCGGTGCCGGCCTATTTCATGCCGCAGGGCGTCTCGGCCGATCTGATCGCGACCAAATACGGCTTTTCGCGCGACGACGTCGACGCCTACGCCGTGCAGAGCCAGCAGCGCGCCGGCAAGGCGTGGGACGAGGGCCGCTTCAACAAGTCGGTGGTGCCGGTCAAGGACATCAACGGCCTGACCATCCTTGCCAAGGATGAGCACATGCGCCCGACCACGACGATGCAGTCGTTGGCGCAACTGCAGCCGTCCTTCACCATGATGGCGCAGATGGGCGGCTTCGATGGGGTCGCGATCCAGTCGCACCCGGAGATCGAGCGCGTCAATTACGTGCACCATGCCGGCAACTCCTCCGGCATCGTCGACGGCGCGGGCGCGGTGCTGCTCGGCAGCAAGGAAGCCGGCGCGAAGCACGGCCTGAAGCCGCGCGCCAAAATCCGCGCCTTCGCCAATATCGGCTCGGAGCCTGCGATGATGCTGACCGGCCCGGTCGACGTCACCGAAAAGCTGTTCGCGCGCTCCGGCATGAAGAAGTCGGACATCGATCTGTTCGAGCTCAACGAGGCTTTTGCCTCGGTGGTGCTGCGCTACATCCAGGCGTTCGACATCGACAATGCGAAGATCAACGTCAATGGCGGCGCGATCGCGCTCGGCCATCCGCTCGGCGCGACGGGCGCGATGATCCTCGGCACTGTGCTCGACGAGCTTGAGCGAACCAACAAGTCGACCGCGCTGGTGACTCTGTGCATCGGCGGCGGCATGGGAACGGCGACCATCATCGAGCGAGTCTGAAGCCCGTAGGGTGGGCAAAGGCGCTCTTGCGCCGTGCCCACCATTACGACCGCTGCAAGAAATGGTGGGCACGCTGCGCTTTGCCCACCCTACGAATTCAAGCTTAACCGCCGCGCCTGGGATCGGCTGCGGCACCGAGGGAGCAACCAAATGGCCTTCAAGAATTTCAAGCTAGAGACCGACGCCGACGGCATTGCGCTCGTCACCTGGGATATCCCCGGACGTTCGATGAACGTGCTGGACGAGACCTCGACGAGCGAGCTCGAGGAGATCCTGAAGCAGACCACGGCCGATGCCGCGGTAAAGGGCGTCGTCATCACGTCAGCCAAGGAAGCGTTCTGCGCCGGCGCCGATCTTTCGATGCTGGAAGGCATGAACAAGGAATACGCCAAGGTCCTGAAGGAGCAAGGCGAGGTCGCGGCCAACCAGATGCTGTTCGACCAGAGCCGCCGCTTCTCGCTGGTGCTGCGCGGCATCGAAACCTGCGGCAAGCCGTGGGCGGCGGCGATCAACGGGCTGGCGCTCGGCGGCGGCTTTGAAGTGACGCTGTCCTGCCACTACCGCGTGGCGGCGGAGAATCCCAAAACGCGCCTCGGCCTGCCCGAGGTCAAGGTCGGGCTGTTCCCCGGCGCCGGCGGCACCCAGCGCGTGCCGCGCCTCGTGCCGCCGCAGGATGCGATGACGATCCTGCTCAAGGGCGATCCGGTCACCGTCGACAAGGCCAAGGCACTCAATCTGATCCACGCCATCGTGCCGGCTTCCGATCTGATCAAGGCGGCCAAGGACTGGATCAAGGGCGGCGGCAAGGCGGTCGCGCCCTGGGACGAGAAGGGCTTCAAGCTGCCGGGCGGGCCGGTGTTCTCCAAGGCCGGCATGATGATGTTCCCGGCCGGCAATGCGATCTATCGCCGCGAGACCTACGACAATTATCCGGCGGCGCGCGCTATCATGAGCTGCGTCTATGAAGGCCTGCAGCTTCCCATCGACGCCGCGCTCCGCGTCGAGTCGCGCTATTTCACCAAAGTGCTGCGCTCCAAGGAGGCTGCGGCGATGATCCGCAGCCTGTTCCTGTCGATGCAGGAGCTGAACAAGGGCGCGCGGCGTCCGCCAAACGTGCCGGCGACCAAGGTGAAGAAGATCGCCGTGATCGGCGCCGGCTTCATGGGCGCCAGCGTCGGCTACGTCTCGGCCCGCGCCGGCCTCGACGTCGTCCTGATCGACCGCGACCAGGAAAGCGCCGACAAGGGCAAGGCACACGCCAAGAGCGTCATCGACGGTCTCATCGCCAAGGGCCGCGCCAAGCAGGCCGAGGCCGACGCCATCATGTCGCGCATCACGCCGACCGCGGACTACGCCGCGCTCGGGGATTGCGATCTCGTCATCGAGGCCGTGTTCGAGGACCGCAAGGTCAAGGCGGATACCTTTGCCAAGGCGCAGCAGTACCTCAAGCCGGATGCGATCTTCGCCTCCAACACCTCGACGCTGCCGATCACCTCGCTCGCCGAAAACTTCAAGGAGCAGGGCAAGTTCGTCGGCATCCATTTCTTCTCGCCGGTGGAGAAGATGATGCTGGTCGAGATCATCCTCGGCAAGAACACCGGCGATGTCGCGCTCGCCGCCGCGCTCGACTATGTGCGGGTGATCGGCAAGACGCCGATCGTGGTGAACGATTCCCGCGGCTTCTACGCCAACCGCTGCGTCGGCCGTTACATCGCCGAAGGCAACGAGATGTTCCTCGAAGGCGTGCCGCCGGCGATGATCGAGAATTGCGCCAAGATGGCCGGCATGCCGGTCGGTCCACTGTCGCTGTCCGATGAAGTCGCCCTCGACCTCGGCCTGAAGGTCATGAAGGCGACGGAAGTCGACCTCGGCCCCAACGCCATCAACCCCGATCAGAAGAAGCTGATGGTGGAACTGGTCGAGAAGCAGGGCCGCCTCGGCCGCAAGAACAGCAAGGGCTTTTACGACTATCCCGAGAAGGGCAAGGGCCAGAAGAGCCTGTGGCCGGGGCTATCAGCGCTGCAGCCGAAGCAGCTCGATCCCGATACGCTCGATATCGAAGAACTGAAGCAGCGTTTCCTGGTGGTGCAGGCGGTGGAAGCCGCGCGCACGGTGGAGGACCACGTCATCACCGATCCGCGCGAGGCCGATGTCGGCTCGATCCTCGGCTTCGGCTTTGCGCCGTTCACCGGCGGCACGCTGTCCTATATCGACTTCATGGGCACGCGGAAGTTCGTCGAGCTCTGCCACAAGCTCGAGGCCAAATACGGCTCGCGCTTCACCCCGCCGAAGCTTTTGGAAGACATGGCGGCGAGCGGCGAGACCTTCTATGGCCGCTTCCCGCCGAAGAAGGCGGCGGCGTAAGCTTGTAGCCCGGATGGAGCGAAGCGAAATCCGGGGCCGCACCCGCCTGTCGACGCATGAGTCCCGGATTGCGCTTCGCTCCATCCGGGCTACGCCCAAACAACAAGGGCCGGATCATCGATCCGGCCCTTTCGCATTCCGCAATCCGTGCGCGTCTCAGGCCGCCTTCAGCAGGCCTTCCTTGGTCATCGCTTCCTGCACCTTCGGGCGCGCGGCGACGCGGGCCTTGTAGGCCATCAGGTTCGGCATGGCCGAAAGGTCGAACTTCAAGCGGTCGGTCGCCCACATCAGCATGGTGAAGAGGTAGCCGTCGGCGACGGTGAACTGCTTGCCCATCAGGTAGTCGCGCCCCGTTAGCGCGGTTTCCAGGTACTTGAACTTGCTCATGGCGCGGTCCTTGAAGAAGGGCTTGGCCTCCTCGGTCAGCACCGGCGAGAACATCGGTCCGAGATTCTTGTGCAGCTCGGTGGTGATGTAGTTCAGCCATTCGAGCAGCTTGTAGCGCTCGTCGGAATCGCGGGGCGGTGCCAGGTTCTTGCCGGCCTTGTCGGCGATCATCTGGACGATGATCGGGCCCTCGGTGACCAGTTCGCCCGAATTGAGCGCCAGCGCCGGGACCTGGCCCTTCGGGTTGACCGTCAAAAAGTCGTCACCGTTCTCCAGCTTTTTGGCGCGCAGGTCGACCTTGACCAGATCATAGGGCAGACCGGCCTCGAGAAGCGCGATATGGGGGGATAGCGAGCAGGCGCCCGGGGAATAATACAATTTCATGGGGTTTTCCTTCCCTCGACATTATTGGCGGACTGACTAAATGCATCTGCATGAAATAGTCAAGATTGATGCAGCTGCATTTAGTGCGGTACACTGACAAGTGACAGATACGGACCGGACCATGAAACGCAAACCATCGACCGAGGCGACCGCCGCCTGGATCCGCCTGATGCGGGTGCAGAGCCGGGTGCTCGATGCCGTGGAGCAGGATTTGAAGAAAGCGGGCTTTCCGCCGCTGGCCTGGTATGACGCGCTATTGGAACTGTCGCGCGCGCCGTCCGGCGAGATGCGCCCGGTGGAACTGGAAAAGCAGATGCTGATCCCGCAATATTCCACCTCGCGGCTGATCGACCGCCTGGTCGACGAGGGCCTGGCGGCGCGGCGCGAATGCAAGATCGACAAGCGCGGCCAGTTCGTGGAGATCACCGAAGCCGGGCGCGAACTGCAGAAGAAAATGTGGAGCGCCTATTCGGCGGCGATCGAAAAGCACGTCGGCTCCAAATTGTCCGATGCCGACGCCTTGAAGCTGTGCGGCCTGCTCGACCGGCTGGGCTGCTCCTGCTCCGACGTCAAGGCGGCGGCCGCCCGCGACGGCGTGCCGGCGCGATGACTTCTTTGATACGTTTCGTCGGTGCGGACGAAGCCGTCCGCATCCCCTCAGCTACACGGCGCGTTCGGTCGAATCGCCAGATATCCGGATTTTTTCATGGCGCGTGACCAGATCGATATGACGCCGCTGCAATCCCGTGACGAACTCGTCGCGTGGTTCGAGGCCGGCAGCAAGCCGCCGTCCGAGTTCCGCATCGGCACCGAGCACGAGAAGACGCCGTTCACGCTGGAGGGGCGTCAGCCCGTGCCGTATGAAGGCGCGCGCGGCATCGGCGCGCTGCTCGAAGGTATGCAGCTCCTGCTCGGCTGGGAGCCGATCATGGAGCGCGGCAACATCATCGGTCTCTATGATGTTACCGGCGGCGGCGCGATCTCGCTGGAGCCGGGCGGACAGTTCGAATTGTCAGGCGCGCCGGTCGAGACCGTGCACCAGACCCAGTCCGAGCTGATGGCGCATCTGGCGCAGGTCCGCGAGATCGCGACGCCCCTGGGGATCGGCTTTCTCGGGCTCGGCATGACGCCGTCCTGGTCGCGCTCGCAGATCCCGGTGATGCCCAAGGGCCGCTACAAGATCATGACCAACTACATGCCGAAGGTTGGTCAGTACGGCATCGACATGATGTACCGGACCTGCACGGTGCAGACCAATCTCGACTTCTCCTCCGAAGCCGACATGGTCAAGAAGCTGCGCGTGTCGCTTGCGCTGCAGCCGGTGGCGACCGCCCTGTTCGCCAATTCGCCGTTCACCGAAGGCAAGCCCAACGGCTACCTGTCGTTCCGCTCCGAGATCTGGCGCGACACGGATAACGCGCGCTCCGGCATGTTGCCATGGGTGTTCGAGGACGGCATGGGGTTCGAGCGCTGGGTCGACTACGCCCTCGACGTGCCCATGTACTTCGTCAAGCGCGGCGACACCTATATCGACGTTGCCGGCTCCTCGTTCCGCGCCTTCTTCGAGGGCCGCAACAACTCGCTGCCCGGCGAGCGCCCGACCTTGTCGGACTGGGCCAACCATCTCTCGACGATTTTCCCGGAAGTCCGCCTCAAGCGTTATCTGGAAATGCGCGGCGCCGACGGCGTGCCGTGGGACCGGCTGCCGGCCTTGCCGGCGTTCTGGGTCGGCCTGCTGTACGACAATCAGAGCCTGGATGCGGCCTGGGATCTGGTCAGCCACTGGACCGCGCAGGAGCGTCAGGCGTTGCGCGACGACGTGCCGCGCTTCGGCTTCAAGGCCCGGATCAAGGATCGCTATTTGTTCGAGATCGCCCGCGACTGCCTGAAGCTGTCGCATGCGGGTCTGCGGCGGCGCAACCACGTCGATCATTCCGGCCGCGACGAGAGCCGTTACCTCGAGCCCCTGGAGCGGATTCTCGATTCGGGCCGCACGCCAGCGGAAGAGATGCTGGATAAATTCAACGGCCCCTGGGGCGGTTCCGTCGAGCCCGTCTATCAGGAATACGCGTTCTGATCGAACGGGTTGCCTGGCATTTGGGCCGTTCACTTATCTGGGGGTAGACGGCCGGCATTACGCCGGTCGTTTTGCTTCAGGCGACGACGTCGACGCCCGAGGGCGTGCCCTGAAGGCGCTGTAGAACCTCAAGGGTGCGCGTAAGCGTTTCGGCGTTGTGTGTATCGCCGCGCGACTGCGCGCCGGCGATGCCGGCCTGTAACGTCGCAAGGAAGTCCATCGGCGTGTTGCGTGCGCTGTCGAGCTGGGCCGCGGAAGGCGTGCCGCCGCCGGCCCACGCCAGCGCGGTCGGGATCATGCCGACCAGGCTGCTCGAATCGTCGAAGGACATCCTGCCGCTGCGGATGAGGCCGTTCATGGTGCCCTGCATTTGTGCCGGCGACATGTTGGTGAAGTTATAGGTGCTGACCCCGCCGGCGGCCTGGTCTGCCGTGCCGGCGCTCGGGCTCGACGTGCCCGGGGCGGGTGCGGTGCCGTTGCGTTGAGCGACGTAGGGTGAATAGAACGTTGCGCCGTTGACTTGCATGGAGATCTCCCGGGCGTAGTGCAACAGCCCCGAGCAAGTCTTGCGCCAGGCGGGAACGCGCGGTTTTCAGCTACCTTACGGTCGATATCGGCAATCGTGGCCAGTATCGAGCCGGCAGAGATTTCCGCCGGCGGGCAAGGTTTGCCGGACAAGTTCAGCGGCGAGGGGGCGGTTCCGTCGAGCCCGTCTGTCGGGAATACGCGTACTGATTGAATGGGTTGCCTGACATTTAGGCCGTTCATCTGCCGTACAGGTTGATGGCGCTCAAATGACAGCCGACGGAGCGTGGTCCGAACGGCCGGGGGCCGGTTTTCGAAAATCATGCTCAAACGAGCTGGAGTAGGACGATTCGTAGAAGAGTCATCCCGCTCTGGAAACGCGTACCCGAAAGCAACCGCGAATGGGGACTATTCGCATGCTCAGGGCGTGTGTGGTGGCGCTTGCCTTCCTGGCGGCGGCCATCGACACACGTCCGGCACTGGCGCAGGCCAATTTCGATCGCCCTGGCGGCGATTATCTCAGCTCGCCCGTGCTCTCCGGCGATCCGGCAGAATGCGCGCTGGTGTGCGAGCGCGACCGGCGCTGCCGGGCGTGGAGCTTCAACTATCCGACCGACCTCGCCAATCGCGCGGTGTGCTGGCTCAAGAGCAACGTGCCGCCGCGCGTGGAGAGCGATTGCTGCATCTCCGGCATTCGCGGCGCCGGCGTGGTCGAACGGCGCAACGAGGCCATCGAAACCTCGATCGACCGCTTTGGCGGCGACTACAAGAGCTTCGATCTCAAGCGCAGCGACGGCGAGGACGCCTGCAAGGCCGCCTGCGCCGCCGACAACAAATGCCGCGCCTGGACCTACGCCCGGCCGGGCTATGCCGGCAAGGAAGCGCACTGCTTCCTGAAGAAGGAGATCAAACCGCCGCGAAGGAAGGCGGGGTTTACGTCGGGCGTGGTGCGGTAGCTCCAATCCGCCGTCATTGCGAGCGTAAGCGAAGCAATCCATCTTGCCGCGAAGGCAGTATGGATTGCTTCGTCGCTTTGCTCCTCGCAATGACGGCTCACCCTCGGTCCGCCGGCAACACCGTGACCTCCGGCCACAGCGCCTTCCATCGCCGCGCCTTCGCTTCATAATTCGCCGCTGAAAAATTCGGCCCCGGATTCGGCCGCACGATCAGCGCGGCGACATCGTCATAACCATTCGGCGCATATACCTCGTAAGCCTCGCCCGCGCGGCGGATTCCAATCTGCGTGTTCTTGGTCAAAAACCGGTCGATGCCCTGGGTCGAGCAACGCAGCTCCGGGTAGGGCAGGCCATGTTTCTCCGGATACCAGAGATGAACGCGCGCCTGATTGCGCGCCTCGACCGTGATGCCGCGCGGCGCAAGCCGATCGGTCAATTGGCGGATGATCTTGTCTTCCGCTTCCCACGATGTGTCGGGATCGAAATAGAACACGTCGTAATCGTTGATGCCGTAATCGATCGCGCGCTTCGTCAGCACGTTCCACACCGTCTGCACCAGGCATCCCGAGACCAGCCACGCATCCGGCAACGCCAGCCGGTGCAGCTCTTCGGCAATGATTGCGTTGGCGGGATTGCGCAGGGCAGCGGTAAGGAATTGGTCTTTGTCCATAGGCACACCGCCGTAGGGTGGGCAAAGCGAAGCGTGCCCACCACTGATGTCGCTGATTGGAGAGATGGTGGGCACAGCGCAAACGCGCCTTTGCCCACCCTACGCACCGAGGTCAAACTCCTTCACCGCCTTCTTCGACGCCAGCGTGCGCCAGTGCCGGCGCAGCAGCGGCTCGACGGTGGCGCGGCTCGTCTTCGACAGACGGATCAGCACCATCGGATAATCGCGGTAGTGGTCGGTGAAGTAAAATACCTTCGGCTGGCTTTCCACCAGCATCTCGCGCTCGTCTTGCGGGACGCCCGGCATCACCAGGCTGTCGCCGTCTTCCTTCAGCCGCACCAGCATCTTCTTGCGCACCTTCAGCGCCGGCGTGCCATATGACGCGCCATCCTCGACCTCCGGCCACGCCAGCGCGAGCTTTCGGACGTCGTCGAAGGTCATGTTGCGAGCCGCATGCTCTGCCTCATCCCGAGGAGCCGCGAAGCGGCGTCACGAGGGATGGGCCGCGAGCACAGGGGCCTCATGGTTCGAGACGGCGCTGCGCGCCTCCTCACCATGAGGATTGAAATCAATGCACGGCCGTGAAAAACCGCGCCACGCGAAAACCGGAGAACCAGGTCCAGACCGGCTGGCTGCGCATGCCGAGATCCCAGGAGCCGACCACGGCATCCGCACGGCCGACGAGGTTGTCGATCGGGAGCAGGCCGACGCCGCCGTCGCGCACCGACACGCGGCTGTCGGCGGAATTGTCGCGGTTGTCGCCGAGCACGAACAGCTTGCCGGGCGGCACGGTGACTTCCGGCGTGTTGTCGAGCCGGCCGTTGTCACGCATCTTGAAGATCAGGTGCGAGACACCGTTCGGCAGCGTCTCGACATAGCGATAGGCGCGCTCGACATTGCCGTTGTCGTCCTCGGCGTCACCCATGCCGTCCTGCTTCAGCGCGGCGGGATGGTCGTTCACGAAGAGCTGGCCCTGGCGCATCTGGATGCGGTCGCCGGGGACGCCGACGACGCGCTTGACCCAGGCCTGCG
>Ga0081455_10006645_pt1 | contig 12364 bp, 11 predicted proteins | sample TabmetS3T2R1_FD_70207 | JGI IMG/M metagenome (GOLD analysis project Ga0081455, IMG submission 70207) | Tabebuia heterophylla rhizosphere microbial communities from the University of Puerto Rico - S3T2R1 | ecosystem: Host-associated > Plants > Roots > Rhizosphere ... | reverse complement strand
ACGGCTATCCCGTCAAGGCCAACGGCGACAACTTCCGCTTCCTGCTGACCGACGGCACGCTGTCGGCGCCGGTCAACGAATCCCTCGACTTTGTTTTGCCCGCCAACGTGCCGGCGAACGCCATGGGCGAGCAACAGGCCTTCGGCGACTACATGGACGCCTTCCACGGCACGCCGGCGACGGCTTTCGACCAGGCCGATACGCCGGAGAGCCTGGACATCCGTATCCAGAACCTGAACCTGCGCAGCGACGCGGTCTTCAGCTCGCCCGCCGTGACGGGAACCGCAGGCGATGACGTGCTCACCGGTTCGGTCGGCAACGACACGATCGACGGCCTCGCCGGCAACGACTTCCTGTTCGGCAACGCCCTCGACGATGTTCTCACCGGCGGCGCGGGGATCGACTTTATGGCCGGTGGCGCCGGCAATGACGCCTATTTCGTCGACAACCCCAGCGATCAGGTGGTCGAGAATCCCGGCGAGGGCACCGACACGGTCAATTCGACGGACCATTTCCGGCTCTCGGCGAGCTTGGAAAACCTGGTGCTGCAAGGGGGCGCCAATCTCCAGGGCTATGGCAACGCGCTCGCGAACACGCTTACCGGCAATGCCGGCATCAACCTGCTCAGCGGCGGAGGCGGCGATGACACGTACTTTGTCGACAACACGAGCGACGCCGTGCTCGAGAACGCCAACGAAGGCAATGACACCGTCCACGCCACGGATCACTTCAGACTGTCGGCCAACGTGGAAAATCTTATGCTCGAGGGCAGCGCCAACCTGCAGGGCTACGGCAATGAGCTAGCGAATACGCTGACCAGCAACACCGGGGTCGATCTACTCGTCGGCGGCGCCGGCGACGACACCTACGTCATCAACAACGCGGCCGACTATGTGCTCGAGAACGTCAACGAGGGTACCGATACGGTGCTTGCCAGCGTTCATTTCGGGCTGGCGGCCGACGTGGAGAACCTGACGCTAACCGGCAGCGCCGACCTGCAGGGCTACGGCAACGGCGGGGTCAACGTGGTCATCGGCAACAACGGCAACAACCTGCTCAACGGCCGCGCCGGGGCCGACACCATGCAAGGCGGAGCTGGGAACGATGTCTACTTTGTGGACGACGTCGGGGATACGATCGTGGAGAATCCCAGCGAGGGCACCGATGCGGTATTTTCCACGGTCAGCCACAGCTTGGCGGGGAACGTGGAGACCCTGGTGCTGCAGGGCTCCGGTAACCTGTCGGCCACCGGCAATGGGTCGAGCAACACGCTCTATGGCAATTCCGGCGACAACACCCTCGATGGCGGCGCAGGCGCCGACGCGCTCATCGGCAATGCGGGCAACGACACCTTCGTGTTCAACATGGGACAGGGAGACGGCGATCTCGTCATCGACTTCGCCGGCAATGGCGCCGCCGCGGGCGATTCATTGCAGTTCGTCGGCTACGGCGCGGGTGCGACCTTCACCAATGTCGATGCGACGCGTTGGCAGGTCAACTTCAACGGCGGCGCTTCGCATGAAGTCATCACCTTCATGAACGGGGCGACGATCGACGCGAGTGATGTTCTGTTCGCCTAAGATGGCCTGTTCGGTACTGGTGCTGATCGAAGCAGCGGCGACCGGGGTGCTGCTCCCCCGGTCGCTATCGAACGCGAAGCGGCATTCTCGCGCCGGCGGCGCGCTACATCGTCCGGCGCGGCGTCACCTGCAACAACTGCCGCAATTCCTCTTTCCAGAGCCTCGCCATGCCGGTCGTGCCGTGGCCGCGCGTGTCTTCACCGGCGGGAATGAGATAAAGGCGGCCATTCTTGACCCGCTTGAGCGCGCGCTCGGTGATGCCGGTTTCCGGCGGGTTGCGCTCGTCGTCGGCGGAATTGATAGCCAATAGCGCGGCCTGAATGCGCTCGAGCCCCGGCGATGGGTCGTAGTCGCCCGAGGAGTCCCACTGGTACAGGAAGTCGTTGGCGTCGGCAGGAGCGGGCGCCGCCAGGCGCTCGTCGACGAGCTTGTCGGCCTTTTCGCGCGTGGGCGCCAGCTTCTGGTAAGCCAAGGTTCCTCCGCTGGTCGCGATGGCGAAGAACACGCTGGCCAGCCGGAGCGACCGCGGCTGGCTGGTGTAGTTGCCGTTGTTCCAGTCCGGGTCGCTGCGGATCATCTCGATCATCATCCGCCGCAGCATCCAATTGCGGCTCGCCATCGGCGTCGGCTGCGACGCCATCGGCACCAGGGCGTCCATGACGTCGGGGGATTTTTGGCCCCACAGCCAGGTCTGCATGCCGCCCATCGAGTTGCCGAGCACGAGGCGCAGGCGACGGATGCCGAGCCCGTCGGTCACGAGCCGGTGCTGGGCGTCGACCATGTCGTCGTAGTTGTACTTGGGAAACTTCATCCGCAGCCCGTCGGAGGGCTTCGAGGATTTTCCGGTTCCGATCGCGTCCGGCAGGATGATGAAGTACTTGCTCGCATCGAGCGGCTGGCCGGAGCCGAACAATTCGCCCGCGAAGGCGGGCGTCAGCATGCTGGCTCCCGAACCTCCGGTCCCGTGCAGGATCAGCACGGGGTCTCCCGACGCGTTGCCGACGGTCCGGTAATGCAGGCGCAGCTCGGGCATGACTTCGCCGGTATGAAAGCGAAAGTCGCGCGCGATCCAGCTGCCCTCCTTCGGCGCCGGATAGTCGGCAGCCGAAGCCAACGCCGATGTCAGCGCAAACGCGAGCGCTGCCGCCATGCGGATGGTATTCACTCGTCCCTCCCTGGATACAAGCCCCGGCCGGCAGGTCGAGGATCAGGCTAGAGCAGGTTGGTACGACGCGGAAGAGGCGGTGTGCGGGCCCCCGCAGGCGTGGGGTGCGCCAATCCGTGCGGCTTTGCGCCTTTTTGTGACCGCTGTCACAGCGGCTCACCGGAATGACGGGGTAAGCAGCATCATCGAAAACCAGGCGGACCAATGCGCCTTCAAACGTTACAGGAGACTGTCATGACCACCCTGCGTCGTGGAATGTTTGCCGCCCTTACCCTCGCTCTGATCGGGCTTCCAAGTGCGGCCTTCGCCGAGTTCAAACCGTCGTCCGCACTGCGCTCCGCCTGCATGAACGATGCGTTCAAGCTGTGCAGCTCGGAGCTCGGAAGCATGGACCGCCTGCTTGCCTGCCTGCAGGCGAAAAAGTCCCAGGCGAGCGCGAAGTGCCAGGCGCAATACGACGCCGAATCGAAGACGGCAGAAAAGAAGTAACCCACCGTCCAAGACCCCAAAACCGACTCCCGGGGTTGGGTGCTCTAGTAGAGCCCGGGAATCAGTCGAGACGTTCGGCGGCGGTACGCATCGTACTCGCCGCCGAACTGCATGCGCAGCAGCGCCTCTTCCGCCCGGATGCGCGCAACGAGCGGCGGGATCATGAGCGCCGTGAGCAGCACGCCGACGCCGGAACGAAAAGCCAGCGCCCATCCCAGTGAGTTGACGAGCAGGCCCAGATAGCTGGGGTGGCGGATGACGCCATAGACGCCGCTCGTGACCAGCGTATGCCCGGGCTGGATGGCGACCAGCCCGCTGAACCGGCGGCCGAGCACGAAGACCGGCCAGATGCGCAACGCACCGCCGGCCGCGAAGAGTGCGACACCAATCCAGCGGACTGCGTCTCCGTCGAAGGTCCAGAACTCGCGGCGATCGGTGTAGGCGGGGAGGTACGCGCTCAAGAGCCCAATCAGCCCGAAAGCTGCCAGCACCCAGCGGTTGCCGCGATCCTCGCGCTCGCCCGAACTGAGATTTCCGCCGCTGAACAGCGCGACGCCGACCAGCACGCAGAACACGATGGTCAGCGCGATCAAGGGTGGGTGGGAGAAGAAGGCCGCAAACCCGCCCCAGCCAAGGATGGCGAGCCCGAGATAGGCGAGGGTTACCACCACGGTGAACAATGCCAGTCTCGGGGTGAGCGTCATGGCCGCCTCGCTTGCACGAATCTCTCGCTTGATAGAACGCAGGGAACCGCCCAACGCCATGCTCCAAGCCATGCGCACGGCGCGATGCGGGGCGTCGGAGAACAGACATCTCGCCCGGCTCTACCGGGCATGCGGGGTGGTGGTGTACCCTGACCTCCGAAGCCGCCGGGGGGCGTGTCGAAGTCCGCTTGCGCGGTTTCGACAAGCGCGTGTCGCTTGAACTCGGAACACCGTCGGATGCGAACCTGCGGAAGCTGCACCTTGTGTTGCAAGGTGATGGAGATCAAGGAGCTGAACAAGCCGCTGAACAAGTGGTGCGAGTTTTGCGACAAGGGCATAGGCTGCAAAATCTATCCCACCCGCCCATCCGAGTGCCGAACGTTCGATTGTCTCTGGCTGAAGGACGAGAACTTTCCCGACGAGTTCCGGCCGCAGCGATCCAAGATCGTTTTCACGCTCGAACACGGCGGCAGGCGCATGTCGGCTCACGTCGATGCGTCCTTTCCCGCCGCATGGCGCGAAAAAAAGCTGTATGCCCACCTGAAGCGATGGGCGACCATCCAGGCGCAGCGAAATGGTCAGATGATCGTCTTCATTGGGACCAGAGGCATTGCGATCCTGCCGGACCGGGATGTGGACCTCGGCGACGTGAACATCGAAGGGAAAGTGATCTATTACCAGGTGAACCGCGCCACCGGCCGCATCGAGGTTACGGTCGAAGGGTGACACTTCGGCCTCGACGAGGTCGAGGCGAGGCGGCGAAAGCAGAGCCGCGGTTCAGTCTTCGTCCCAGGCGTATCGGCGGCAATGGTCGAGATAGGCGGCTTCATGGGAGGCCAACCGTATACTTCTCCTTTGGAAGGTGCATGCAGAGCCGCTGGTGTCCCGTCAGCGGCTCCGATTTCTGTAGTTCCGCTCTGGCTTCGCCCTTTGTGCGGCCCAACGACACCCGCAGGTTCGGGGCGCGCCGCATGATGAACCCGGCTGCGCTGCCTTGGCGGACCGCTCATTTGGCGGTAACGTCCTACTAGAAAGGCCACACTGGGGGAGACAATCCGATGGCAGACACCGCGCGGCAAATGCCCGAACATGTCGGAGCAGCCTACACAGACGCTGCGGACAACATAAGGTTTTTAAAGAGGCAGCAGTGGCTGGCGACCAATTACGCCGTTGTTGTATATGCGGCTATTTTCTTAATCTCGGCTCACTATTTTAGTCGAACCGACTTTGCACGGAATTTGCTTGGTGTACTCACAATTGTTACGTTTGGTGTCCATTGGTTTATGATGAACCTATTTGAGGGCGGAATTACGAAGTCTAGAAATCGCCTCGGTTGGATTTACAAAACGTACTTTAGCGGTGAGGAGCGTATCGGCCTGGGCTTGGAACAGGAGCCAAGGCATCAACCTGAAGTGTTCATTTCGCTTCTAGCGGTGTCACTGATCGGAGCTGTCCTGACTGCGATTTATCTGTGGTCGGTTCGCTGATGCTGACGCGTGAGAGCCGGACGCCGATCAGCCGATGCCACCACCGCCACCACCGCCGCCAGCCGCGCCGGAGGACCGCCCTTGGATGTGGGCGAGCGGTCACCCATAGCCTTTCCGATATTGCGCCACGGCCGTGAAAAATGTGACGTCCCCGCCGGTCACACCCGGGCGGTCGCCCGCACCTCGCGCGGGAAGAGATCGTCCACATCCATCCGGCGGTGGGTGACGCCCTGGTCGTGGGCGTAGCGGCAGAACGCATCGATGGTCGGCCGGCTCGCCTCGATGCCGTAGGGATAGGGATCGGGCCCGTAGCCGGCGGCGATCTCGTCGGCGATCGCCGCGGCCCAAGGGAGCGGAATGCGCGCACAGGTGAAATCACGCAACCGGGCGAAGCAGCGGCGCTTCGCCTCGTCGAACATCTTGAAGAGGTTCATGGCGACCCACGGATGCTGCTCGAACACCGAGCGGCGGATCGTCATCAGATGCATGATCGGGAAGACGCCGGTTTTCTTGAAGAAGCGCTCCTCCTCGGCGCGATAGTTGGGATAGAGCCGCACCACCTGACCGCCGGGCGCGAACGCATCCGGCGCGCGCGCCGAGATCACGGCATCGACCTCGCCGCTTGCGAGCATGGCGGAGAGACTGCTGTCGGGCCGGGCCTGATACTGGATGCCGCTCGGGAGCTTGAGCTCGACCTTCTCGGCCCGGCCCGGCTCGTTCACGCCGGCCTGCAGCCAGCGGATCTTGGCGAGGTCGACGCCCTGGTCTTCGGCCAGGAACCCGCGCACGTAGATGCCGGCGGTCTGTGCCCATTCCGGAATGCCGACGGCGCGGCCCTCGAGGTCCTTCGCGGTTCTGATGCCGCGGTCGGCGCGCACGTAGATGGCGGAATGGCGATGCACCCGCGACGGGAAGACCGGAATCGCGATCATGGGCGCGGCGCCCTGCGACGTGAGCGAGATGTACTTGCCGAACGAGAGCTCGGAGACGTCCCATTCGAGGCCGCGCGTGAAGCGGAAGGTGATCTCCTCGATCGACGGAAAGATCAGCGGGGTGAGCGCGATGCCATCCGCGCGCACCACACCCTGCGCAATCTCGCGCACGTGCTCGTAGTCGCAGACCGCGAGCGTGAGGTGCAGCGCGGCAGTGCCGCCGCTACTAATGATTTGCGGTGCGCGCAACTCCGGCGCGGCTCTGCGCGTTGTGTCTTGCCCTTGCTTGTCGTGTCCTGGCCTGTCTTGGGCGGTCATGGCGGCTCCCGTGCTCGCGGGCCATTGTTAATGCGCCGAGGCGCCGTTCGCAAATCGCGCGCCGGTGCGCGCCAAATGCCCGCATAGGGTGCAGGCGCGGCATGATCTTTGACAGGAGCTTTGCTAAGTGGTCTTTGGCGGGCCAACAACGAGAGAAGAGGCCATGAGGAAAACGTCCCTTCTGCTGCGGCTCCTGGCGGGGGGCACGCTTGCCGCCATCGCAGGCTCCGCCGCGGCGCAAGCGCCCAAGCCGTGGAAGCATGGCATCATCGCCCCCAAGGCCGACGCCGGCTTTCTGCTGATGGCGGCGCGGCGCGGCTTTGCCGAACGCGAGGGCCTCAAGCTCGACCTGCTCGAGGTCAAGGACGACCAGATCGGGCTCAAGGCACTGCTCGCCGGCGAGCTCGACAGCTACGAAGGCGGCGCGCAGGGCGCCATCGCGGCGAACGTGCGCGGCGCCGACGTGAAGATCGTGGGTTGCCATTGGGTCGTCGTTCCGCACGGCATCATGGTCAGGGCCGGCATCGACAAGATGGAGGATCTCAAGGGTAAGGTGGTCGCCGTTTCGGCGCCCGGCTCCTTTCCCGACATGCTGGCGCGGGTGGCGCTGACCAAGTTCAAGCTCTCGCCGTCCGACGTGCGGCTTGCCGCGGTGGGCGGCGACCGCGACCGCTACACCGCCCTGGTCGGGGGCGTGGTCGACGCCGCCGTGGTGTCGAACGAGTATCTGCCGCTGGCGTCCTCGAAGAATCTGAAAATGCTGCTGGAGGGGAAGGACGCGCTGCCGAACTTCCTGCGCGTCTGCATGTTCTCCAGCGCCAAAGCGATCGCCGAGCGGCGCGAGGATGCGATCCGCTACCTCACGGCGCAGTCGAAGGCATTGCGCTACGCGTTGGCGCATCGCGACGAGACCATCAAGCTCACGGCCGAGGCGACCGACGCCAAGCCCGACGATCCGCGCCCCGCCTTCGTCTTCGACGACGCGATCAAGGTGGGGGCGATCGCGCCCGACCTGCCGCTGCCGATGGACAAGCTCGCCTGGATGCAGCAGGAGATGGTCGAGCTCGGGCAGATTCCCAGGGCCGGCGATCTCGCCAAGATGGTCAACGGCGACATCCGTGCGCAGGCGCTGGAGCGCGTCGACAGATGAGCCGCATCGCCGAACGCGGACAGCGACGGAGCAGGGGAATGCTTGGCGTTGTCGCGGTATCCGGATGTCTGCTCGCGGCGGTACTGCCGGCGGCCTCGGCGCAGGCGCAAGGTTTAAAGCCTTGGCGACAGGCGATGATCATCCCCAAGGCCGATGCGGGCTTTTTCCTGATGTCGGCGAAACGCGGATTCGCGGAGCGCGAGGGGCTCAAGGTCGATGTGCTCGAGGTCAAGGACGACCCGATCGGCATGAAGGCGCTGCTCTCGGGCGAGGTCGACAGCTACGAGGGCGTCTACGGCGCGATCGCCGCTTCCGCTCGCGGCGCCGACGTGAAGCTGCTCGGCTGCAACTGGCACGCCGCGCCCTATGTCATGCTTGCGCGACCCGGCATCGGGACGATCGAGGAGCTGCGCGGCAAGTCGATCGCCGCATCGTCGCCGGGCACGCCGCCCGACATGGTGGCGCGCGCCGCGTTGGTCGCGGCCAAGCTGCCGCTCGACCAAGTGAAGCTCGCGGCGGTCGGCGGCGACCGCGACCGCTTCACCGCCCTGCTCGGCGGGGTGGTCGACGCCGCGGTCGTGTCCAACGAATACATGCCGCTGCCGGCGGTGAAAGACATGCGCGTGCTGGTCGAGGCGCGCCAGGTGCTGCCCAAGTTCCTGCGCTTCTGCACGCTCATGACCGGCAAGACGCTCGCCGAGCGCCGCGAGGACGCTGTGCGGTTCATGGCGGCGCAGATCAAGGCCTTTCGCTACGCCGTCACCCATCGCGATGAGACTCTCGCGCTCGCACGCGAGGCAACCAGTGCCAAGGCCGACGACCCGCGGCCCGCCTTCATCTATGAGGAGGGATTGAAGCCGGGCGTGGTCGATCCGGAGTTCTCGATCCCGGTCGAGAACCTCGTCTGGATTCAGGACCAGATGATCGCGCTCGGCCAGCTCGCCAAGGCCGGCGACATCGGCCGGCTGGTCTACCCCGACATCCGCAAGGAAGCGCTGGCGCGCATCGGCAAATGATGCGAGAGGGAGATGGAAGGCTGGCTGCCAGGGCAGTAACGATCCCACTGCCGTCGCCACGTGGAGTGCGGCATGGGTGAGGTGACCCTGCACGACATATCGAAGCAATTCACGCTGCGCGTGGACGGCGCGGTGCACACCGTGCAGGCGCTCTCGCGCGTGAGCTTCAAGGTGCACGACGGCGAAATCGTCTCGCTCATCGGCCCATCCGGCTGCGGCAAGACCACGGCGCTGCGCATCGCCATGGGGCTGGAGACTGCCTCTGGCGGAAAGGTCACGGTCGATGGGCGCGAGGTGACCGGATGCGGTCACGACCGCGGCATGGTGTTCCAGTTCGCGGAGCTCCTGCCCTGGCTCACCGCGCTGCAGAACGTGATGTTCGGCCTCGAAATGAAGGGCATGCGCGGCACGGAGCTGCGCACCACCGCGCGGCGCTATCTCGACCTCGTCGGTCTTGCCGATTCACTCAACCGCCGGCCGCACCAGCTCTCCGGCGGCATGAAGCAGCGCGTGGGGATCGCCCGCGCGCTCGCCATCGATCCCAAGGTGCTGCTGATGGACGAGCCGTTCGGCGCGCTCGACGCGCAGACGCGCGAGACCATGCAGGCGGAGCTGCTCGAGCTGCATGCGCGCACGCGCAAGACCATCCTGTTCGTCACCCACGATCTCGACGAGGCGGTGCTGATCGCCGACCGGATCGTCGTGATGAAGCACGGCATGGTGCAGGAGATCATGACCGTCCCGCTCAGGCGGCCGCGGCCCGATCTCGGCGTCGTGCGCGGCATGCCGGAATTCGCCGACACGCGCTACCGCGTGTGGAAGGCGCTGCACGATCCGATCGGCACGCTGCATTGAGGCGGATGAGCCATGGTCGATGTCGCCGAGAGAGCAGGCACGCGGGCGCAGACGGCGCCGGCGGCCAAACCGCGCCGCCCGCTGCCGAGCTGGGTCATCACCGTCGCCTCGCTCGTGGTGCTGCTGGGGACGTGGGAGATATTCGGCCGCGATGTCAATCCGGTGTTCGGCTCCTATCCGAGCGCGATCGCGGAGGCTGGCTGGCAGCTCGCGCGCACGGGCAAGCTGTGGGCGGCGCTCAGCGACAGCTTGCGGCCGTTCCTGCTCGGCTATGGGCTCGCGATCCTGATCGGTGTGCCGATCGGGCTCATCACCGGGCGCTTCCGCACCGTGGAAGCGGCGATCGGCATCTACATCACCGCCGGCTATGCCATGCCGCTGGTGGCGCTGGTGCCGCTGCTCGTGCTGTGGCTGGGCCTGGGCTTCGCGGTCAAGGTGGCGGTCGTTTTCCTGATGTCGGTGTTCCCGATCTGCATCAATACCTGGGTGGGCGTGACGGCCGTGCCGAAGACGCTGATCGAGGTTGGCAAATCGTTTGTCGCGCCCAATTCCGTCATCCTGCGCCGCATCGTGTTGCCGGCGACGTTGCCCTACATCATGGCCGGCATCAGGCTCGCCGTCGGTCGCGCCGTGGTCGCCATGGTCATCGCCGAATTCTTCACCTCGATCTCGGGGCTGGGCGCGATCATCATCACCTCCGCCAATAACTTCGACACGGCGACGATGTTCGTCCCGATCGTGATCCTCATGGTGATGGCGATCGGCCTCACCTACCTGATCGGCGCGGTCGAGCGCTGGGTGGCGCCGTGGCAGGCCGAGATCGCCGGGCGCGACGAGTAGAGCATGATCCCGAGAAGTGGACACCGGTTTTCGGAAAAGATCATGCTCCGGCAATAGCTGCGCGTGTCGCCGCGAGGCTTCGCATCCGTGATGATCGCAAGGCCTACTTCTGCCGGGCGAGGAAATAGGCGAGCTCGACGAAATCCTCGTCCTTCATGCCGTAGACCACTTCCGACATCTGCGCGTCGTAGCCGCGCCGCGAATTGTCCTTGTAGCCGCGCAGCGCCTTGAGCAGATAGTCCTCGCGCTGGCCGGCCAGCCGCGGGACGTTGTCCTGGCCCTGATAGTTCGACTGGTGGCAGAAATTGCAGCGATTCTGGGTGGAGATGGCGCGCGCTCGCTCCATGCGCGCCGGGTCAGGATTATCGGCAACCGGCACCGGCGGTGGCAGCTTCGAGATGACGTCGCCGGCCTTGCGCAGGTCGTCGTCGGAGAGCCCCTTGGCCATCTCGTTCATCGGCTCGGTGACGCGCAGCTTGTCGCGGAACATGAGAAGCTGCACCATGCTGTAGAACGCGGTTTGCGCGCCGAGCGAGGGCGTCTCCGGGAGCTGCGAGGTGCCGTTTTCGCCGTGGCAGGCGAAGCAGGTCGGCAGCCGCGAATCGAGCGGCTGCGCCTGGACGGGAAACGCAGCCAGAGCGGCGAGGATCGCCCCGACAGCAAGGCTGCGCATTCCCTGTCTCCGCAAATCAATGAGGCAAAGGTCGAGAGGCGAGGGCGGCGGAGCGCCCCCGCCGTTGAACGCTCAGCGTGCGCCGGCGGTGCGCGCGGTGCCGTAGCTCACGCGCCAGACCGCGCCGTTCCAGTCGTCGGAGACGAGAATCGAGCCATCTTTCATGACCATCACGTCGACCGGCCGCCCCACATAGCTGTTGTTCTCGAGGAAGCCCGTGAGGAACGGCTCGATCGGTCCGGCGGTGCCGTCCTTTTTGATGTTCACGAGAATGACGTCGCCGCCCATCTTGTTGGTCTTGTTCCAGGACCCGTGGCGCGCCACCAGGATGTGGTTGCGGTACTTCGCGGGGAATGAGTTGCCGGTATAGAACTTCATGCCCAACGCGGCCGTGTGCGGCCCCATCAGCGCGATCGGCGGCACGAACTCGTCGCACCTGCGGCCCCAGCCGAATTCCTGATCCGGCAGATTGCCCTGATAGCAGAAAGGCGAGCCGAAGTGCTGGCCGACCTTGGTCATGCGGTTGAGCTCGTCGTTGGGAAGGTCCTCCGACATCCAGTCGCGGCTGTTGTCGGTGAAGTACAGCTCCTTGGAGGTCGGATGCCAGTCGAAGCCGACGGTGTTGCGGATGCCCTGAGCGATCGTCTCCATGCCGGTGCCGTCGAGGTTGACGCGACGCATGGTGGCGTAGCCTTCCGGCGGTAGGCAGTTGTTGCAGGGCTGCCCGATCTCGAAATAGAGCTTGTTGTCGGGACCGATGGCTATGTATTTCCAGCCGTGCGCCTCGTCCTTCGGCAAGCCGCTGAGGATGACGGTCGGCTTCGGCGGGTTGTCGAGATTGTCCTCGATCTTGTCGATCTTCGAAAGCTGCGACAGCTCCATGATGTAGAGCGTGCCGTTCTTGAAGGCGACGCCGTTCGGCCGGTAGAGCCCCGAGGCGATGATCTTCACCTCGCGCTTGCCGCCCTTGTCGACGATGGCATAGACCTTGTCCTGCAGCCGCGAGCCGACGAACACGGTGCCCTTGTCGCCGAGCGCGAGCGAGCGCGCATTCGGCATGCCGCTGGCATAGACCTCGACCTTGAAGCCCTTCGGCGCCTTGATCTTGTCGACCGGCAGCTTGTCGGCCGCCGCCGCGAGCGGCGGAGCCGGCAC
>Ga0081455_10006644_pt1 | contig 12365 bp, 12 predicted proteins | sample TabmetS3T2R1_FD_70207 | JGI IMG/M metagenome (GOLD analysis project Ga0081455, IMG submission 70207) | Tabebuia heterophylla rhizosphere microbial communities from the University of Puerto Rico - S3T2R1 | ecosystem: Host-associated > Plants > Roots > Rhizosphere ... | reverse complement strand
TCGATGTCCTTTGGCGCCTGGTCAATGACGTCCTTGAGGATCTTGATCGCCTCGTCGCTGCGGTCGACGGCATCGAGATTGGTCGCCAGCTGAATCTGCGCATTGCGCTTCAGCGGCGAATTCGGCGGCACGCGCTCATAGACCTTGATCGCCATCTGCGGCTTCTTCACCGACTCATAGAGATCGGCGAGCGACAGCAGCGCCATCGGGTGAGTGGGCGCGAGATAAAGCGAGAGCTGCAGATAGACCAGCGCCAGATCCTCGCCGCCGCGGCGGGTCAGCGTGGCGCCGATGCCGTACAACGCTTCCGCTGCACCAGTCTGCGCGGAATCGACCAGCGGCGGCAGCTTCTTGCCGGCGCGGACTTCGCGCAGGCCTTCCTGCACCAGCGGATGCCGCGGCAGCTTCTTGTCGAAGGCTTCATAGATCGCTGTAGCCGCGGCGCCATCCTTGTTGCGCGAGGTCCAGCGCGCATAGGCGTCGACCGCCCGAAGCATGGAATCATCCAGCTTGTAGGTGCGCTCGAACCGGGCGCCGGCGTCCTTATCGCGACCCGCGAGTTCGAGGATCATGCCGGCGTGCAGGTCCTTGAAGATCGGATACCACTCCGGGCCGGTCAGCTTGTCGATATTGGCGAGCGCCGCCTTGCTGTCGCCGGCGCCGAAACTCGCCCAGGCCGACAGCAGCGTCGCGACGAGGTCCGTGATGGGACCACGGATCGACTGGTTGATGTTGAGCTGCGCGGTTGCGTATTTCTTTTGCTTGAGATCGCGCACGCCGACCACCAGCCGGGCCACGCGGTTGGACTTGTCCTGGGTCAGGACGCGATCGGCAAGCTTGACCGCCTCGTCGATATCGCCGTCGGCGAGCGAGGAGATGAAGGCGCGGTCGAGCAACTCGTTGTTCTTGGGATCGGTGCGCAGTGCCGAGCGGTAGAACGCCGCCGCCGAACCTGCGTCCCGCTCCACGCTGGCGTGACGCGCGGCGAGATAGCTGCCCGCCGTCGTCATCGACTTCAGATCGTTCTTGGTCGGAAACTGCGCCGCACTGTCGGTCGGATGCTCCGGCGTCTGCGCCAGCACATGGCCGGGCAACGCGAGCGCGGAAACGGTGAGCGCGGCAATCGCCCAGCGATGGAAACGGGTGAACAGCATCACGGTCTGCCTGGCTCCAGGATTTTTCACGGCATATGGCAATCAGCGAGGGCAGCCCCGAACCCTGCGGCCTCAAGGCCAGCGACAATGCCGCTTTTGGCGTTGAACCGCAAGGAAAAGGGCTGGCGAATCAAGTGGCATATCGGCCGGCCGCCGCCGGTTTAGCCGACTTTTCCTGCAAACGCTCGCAGTATGGCGGTATCGTGGCCGGATATATGCTTTACTCACGCAAAGGTGGTTACATCGCTTCGTAGTTCGGCCCGCCGCCGCCTTCGGGCGGAACCCAGGTAATGTTGCCGTTCGGGTCCTTCACGTCGCAGGTTTTGCAGTGGACGCAATTCTGCGCGTTGATCTGGAAGCGCGGACCCGAGGCCTCCTCCACCCATTCATAGACACCGGCCGGACAATAGCGGTTGGAAGGGCCGGCGAAGACGTCGTGCTCCGAGGTCTTCTGCAGGTTCATGTCCGCGACCTTGAGATGGACCGGCTGGTCCTCCTCATGATTGGTGTTGGAGAGAAAAACCGACGACAGCTTGTCGAAGGTGATCTTGCCGTCGGGCTTCGGATACGCGATCGGCTGGTGCTGCTTGGCCGTATCGAGCGTGCTGCGGTCCGGCTTTGCGTGCGACTGCGTGCCGAACAGCGAGAAGCCGAGCGTGTTGCACCACATGTCGAACCCGCCGAGCGCGACGCCGATGATGGTGCCGAACTTCGACCACAGTGGCTTGACGTTGCGTACCCTGTGCAGGTCCTTGCCGACGGCAGAATCTCGCCAGGCGTTTTCGTACTCGACCAGTTCGTCACTGGCGCGGCCGGCACCGAGCGCGGCTGCGACATGCTCGGCGGCGAGCATGCCCGTGCCCATCGCATTGTGCACGCCCTTGATTCGCGGCACGTTGACGAAGCCTGCGGCGCAGCCAACCAGCGCTCCGCCCGGGAAGGTCAGCCGCGGCACCGACTGGTAGCCGCCCTCGGTAATGGCGCGCGCACCATAGGCGAGCCGCTTGCCGCCCTCGAACACGGAGCGGATCGAGGGGTGGGTCTTGAAGCGCTGAAACTCGTCGAACGGCGACAGATAGGGATCGTCATAGTTCAGGTGCACGACGAAGCCGACCGCAACGCGGTTGTCATCGTAGTGGTAGAGGAAGGAGCCGCCGCCGGTTGAATTGTTGAGCGGCCAGCCAAAGGAATGCTGGATCAGGCCTTTCTGATGCTTGGCAGCATCGATCTGCCAGACTTCCTTCAGGCCGATGCCGAATTTCGGCGGCTCGCTCTTGGTGTCGAGGCCGAACTTCGCAATCAGCTGCTTGGATAAGCTGCCGCGCGCGCCCTCGGCGAACAGCGTGTACTTGCCGAGCAGTTCCATGCCGCGGGTGTAGGAATCCTTGTGCGTGCCGTCCCTCGCGATACCCATGTCGCCGGTGGCGATGCCTTTGACCGCACCCTTCTCGTCGTAGAGCACTTCGGCGGCGGCAAAGCCCGGATAGATCTCGACGCCGAGCGCCTCCGCTTTCGGCGCCAGCCAGCGGCAGACATTGCCGAGCGAGCCGATGTAGCAGTGGTGATTGTTCATCAGCGGCGGCATCATGAAGTTCGGCAGCCGGATCGAACCGCCTGCGGTCATCCAGTAGAAGCGATCATCCGTGACCTGCGTCTTCAGCGGACAATCGGCGTCCTGGCGCCAATCCGGGATCAGCTTGTCGAGCGAAACCGGATCGATCACCGCGCCCGACAGGATATGCGCGCCGACCTCGGAACCCTTCTCGACGACGACCACGTTCAGGTCAGGATTGATCTGCTTGAGCCGGATGGCCGCGGCAAGGCCGGACGGGCCAGCGCCGACGATCACGACGTCGAATTCCATGGATTCGCGCGGGGGTAACTCTTCGCTGCTCATGATCTGTCTCGTGATCTGCCTTAAGGCCGGTTAAGCACTTGGGCCCCGTTGTTTCCGATTTTTGAAGAGAGGACAACCATGGAAATGCGTTTCGCGATGGCGCAAGCCGGCATAGATTGACCGGAACGCCGCATGCGACCGAAATGATCCCTGAACCCGCCCCTACCATTCAGCAATTGCTGGCCTTTTACCTCGAGGCCGGGGTCGATTGCGCGCTCGGCGATGAGCCGGTCAACCGCCTGGCCGATCAAGAGTTGGCGCCCGAGCCGCGCGCCGCCGTGGCACACCAGCCGATCCCGCGTGCGGCGCCGCTGCCGCCCGTCGCGGCAGCGCGCGCGGAAGCGACCGTCGCGCCCGATGTCGCGATCAACTCGGCCCGCGAGGCGGCGCGCACCGCGCCGACGCTGGAAGCACTGCGGCAGCTCCTGGAAAATTTCGACGGCTGCGCGCTGCGACACACCGCAACAAAACTGGTGTTTGCCGACGGCAACCCGCAGGCGCGCGTGATGTTCGTCGGCGAAGCGCCCGGGCGCGATGAAGATATCGAGGGGCTGCCCTTCGTCGGCCGCTCCGGCAAGCTGCTCGACCGCATGATCGCGGCGATCGGGCTCGATCGCAGCAAGGCCTATATCGCCAACGTCATTCCGTGGCGGCCGCCCGGCAATCGCACGCCGACGCCGCAGGAGACGCAGATCTGCCTACCCTTCATCCAGCGCCAGATCGAGCTCGTGAACCCCGACGTGCTGGTGACGCTCGGCAATCCCTCGACGCAAGCACTGCTGCAAACCCGCGAAGGCATCATGCGCACGCGCGGCAAATGGCTCGACTACGACACCGGCACCCGCACCATCCGCGCCATCGCCACCTTCCATCCGGCCTATCTTTTGCGCTCGCCGTCCTACAAGCGGATGTCGTGGCAGGATCTGCGGGCCATAGCGAAGGCGCTGCAAGAAGCCGCGTAGCGAGCTTTATGGATTCTTCGGCCGTACGATGGCCCAGCCGATGCGGAGCAGCGGCTGGCGGCCGTTGACGTACCATTCGAACGCGCGCGGCACTTCCGGTACGAGGCCCGGGAAACGTTTCGCGATATCGGCGGGCGGCGTGCCGGCGGTATCCGATGCGCGCCAGACCACGATTCCGCCGGTCTCGGCGAATTTCGCGGCGTTGAGCCAGGGCGTGCGCTGCGGAGTCGCGTCGAGCAACAGATGCGGACGTCCGCTATCGAGCGCAATCAGGCTGGCAAATTGCGGATCACCCGCCACGGCGCGCAGCCGGTGGTTGGTGCGACGCTCGAAATTTTCGCCGAAATAGCGCGCAATCTGCCGCCCCGGCGCCGAGGTCGTAACCTCCGCGGCCGTGGTCCAGGGCAGGAACAGCGTGGCGCCGATGGCGATGGCCGCAGGCGCAATCACGGCGAGCGCCCAGACTGCGCGTAGCAGCCGCTGCCGCCTGAGATACACGAGATCGCCGGTCGCGACGATTATGGCGAGCCCCGACATCAACAGCGCGATCCCTGCCCCGCCGCTGACGGTGTCGAGATTGAACAGGCCCGCGATCAGAGTTCCCGCCACCGCGGGCGCGATGGCGAAGTAGTAGACGAATTGGCGCGCCAGCGGATCGACCGGTGGCCGGAAAATGATCGGCACCTCCTCGGAACCGCGGCCGAGCAAGCCGGAATTGAGAACGACCAGGATGATGACCGCCGACATCGCCAGCAGCAGGCCGCCGAGCAGGCTGCCCCAGTGCAGCGCCCGCAAGCCAAGCGCATCGAGCGCCGGCCACGGCGGTAGACCGAGCGCATCGGCGCGGATCAGCCAGATCAGGTAAGGCAGCACCAGCACGACGATCACGATCAGCGCATACAGCGGATCGAGCGAGGTCACCGTGCGGCGGCCGCGCTCGGTCGCCGCCGCAAATCCGGCAATCAGCAGCAGGAGCAGCGGCGCCGCCGACGTCGTCAACAGCAGCAGGCCCGCCTCGATCGACCAGGCGAACCAGGCATTGCGGCGGTTCTGGCCGAGCAACTGCCAGGAATGCATCAGCAACAGCGCCCAGAGCGGGCGCGCCAGCACCGCAGGGCCGAATTCGAGGCTCGGCGCGCCAAAGGCGGTGATTGTCATTGTGAGCAGGACCGCGAGCACCGCCTGCTGACCGCCGACAATGGTCCGCGACAGCAGATAGACGGTCCAGAATGTCGCGATGCCGCAGAGCTGCGCCAGCACGTAGACGCCAAACGTGTGGTTGCCGGCGGCGCGATAGGCGATGTCGGCAAACCAGAATGCCAGCGGCGGGCCCATGTCGGTGCCGACCTGATATTCCCGGCCGAAGGCCAGCATGGTGGCGAGGTCGCCGGGCGGGCTGCGATAGAGCAGCACCGACACGAACAGCCACAGCAGGGCCTGCAGCAGCACCACAAGCCAGACCACAAGCCGCGGCCGAGCGCGGATCAGTTCGACAATCAGGGAGGTGAAACGCATCAAACGCCCGAAAAATCCCAAAACCGGCCCGGCGGACCGGCCGCATTCGTCCCTGACGTTTGATAAAGGGCGCAAGCCGCAGAGGCAACTGGCGTCAGGTAGCGTCAAATCGTGACGGAAACCTCGATACCGGTCTGAGATTCCAGCGAAAACAGGTCGGCGGGAACGGGCGAAGGATAGTGCTTTTCCCGCGCGGCGATCACGGGAGCAAAGAAGCTGCGGTGGTGTACCGACGGCCCGAGCCGATCCAGCGCCTCCAGATGCTCCGGCACGGCATAGCCCTTGTGGCTCTCAAAGCCGTAGCCCGGGCAATCCCCGGCGAGCGCGCACATCAGGCGGTCGCGCGTGACCTTGGCGACGATGGACGCCGCCGCGATCGACTTGACCAGCCCGTCGCCGCCGATCACCGCCTCGCAATCGCAGTGTGTGGCGAGCCGGTCGCGGCCGTCGACGAAGACATATTTCGGCGCCTCGGGCAGCGCCGCGACCGCGCGAGCGAGCGCCCACAGCGAGGCGCGCAGGATATTGTCGCGGTCAATCCGCGCCGGCGAGGCATAGGCGACGGCAAAGGACGAGGTGACGCAAATCTTCTCGAACAATTCCTCGCGCTGCTCAGGCGTGAGGCGCTTGGAATCATCGATGCCTCTGGGAATCCGGTTCGGATCGAGAATGACGGCAGCGGCCACCACCGGGCCTGCAAGCGGGCCGCGGCCGGCCTCGTCGCAGCCGGCGACCGGCCAGATGCCGCGCTTGATCAGCGCGCGCTCGCGCCGAAAGCTCGGCGGCGCAACGGCTATGACGCCTTCCGGCAGCTTTGCCTGCGTCTTTTCCGGTTTGGCTTCCGGCTTCTTCGCGGATTTGTCCCGACTCATGGCCGGGATCCTGCGCAAGCTTTCCCAGCCGCGCAACCGGGAACCGGGGACTTCTCCCGTTATTCAATATTGACGACCGACAGACCTTGACTGATCAGTCCGCCAAATGCACGCGCCGGTCGTCGCCGACCTCTATGCCGGGCGCGACCACGACTTCCCAGGGGTGGCCGTCGGGATCGACGAAGTAGCCGGAATAGCCGCCATAGTTGGTACGGCACGCCGGTTTCAGCAGCGAAGCGCCCTTCGAGATCGCGAACTTCAGCGCCGCATCGACCTCCTCGGTCGAGCTGCAGTTCCAGGCGAGCGTGAAGCCGCGGAAGCTGGCCGGCTGCTTCTGTTCCGGCAATGTCGCATCTTTCGCAAGCTCGGCCCGCGGAAACAGCGCGATGACAGTGCCGCCTGTATCGAAGAACGCCACTTCCTCGCCGGTCGCGCGAAACTTTCGTTCGAATCCCAGCGCCTGATAGAAGGCGATGCTTTCCCTGATATCGTGGACGCCGAGGGTAATGACCGTGAAACGCGGAACCGGTGGCTGTTGACGCATATACCCTCCTCGCCGCCCCTAAAGTTCTAGAACAGGCTGAGCTGTTGTCCGTTGCGCTTTGGCTTGGCGAAATGATCCGTTGTCAGTTTGGAGCGGCGCTTGTTGAGGCCGAGCTTCTCGCAGGCGATCTCGAAGCGGCGGCCGATCATCCAGGCCACCGGGCCGGTGCCCTTCATCCGCGTGCCCCATTGCGAGTCGTAGTCGCGCCCGCCCCGCATGTCGCGGATCAGGGTGAACACGTGGCGATAGCGGTCGGGGTAATTCGCCATCAGCCACTCGCGGAAGAGATCGCGCACTTCGAGCGGCAGGCGAAGCAGCACGTAGCTTGCTTCCTTGGCGCCGGCATGGGCGGCCGCATCGAGGATGCGCTCGATCTCGGAGTCGTTCAGCGCGGGGATCACCGGAGCAACCATCACCGTCGTGGGGATGCCCGCCTCCGCGAGCTGCTTGATTGCCTCCAGCCGCTTCGGCGGCGTTGAGGCGCGAGGCTCCATGGTGCGCGCAAGTTTCGGGTCAAGCGTCGTCACCGACAGGGCGACTTTGGCGAGGTTGCGCTTGGCCATGCGTGCGAGAATATCGATGTCGCGGGTTACCAGCGCCGACTTGGTCACGATGCCGACGGGATGGCCGGCGCGCTCCAGCACTTCGAGGATGCGGCGCATGATCTTCATGTCACGCTCGATCGGCTGATAGGCATCGGTGTTGGTGCCGATCGCAATCATCCGCGGCTCATAGCCTGGCGCCGCCAGTTCCTTCTCCAGCAGTTCAGGCGCATCCGGCTTGGCCAGCAGCTTCGATTCGAAGTCGAGACCCGGCGAGAGGCCGAGAAAGGCGTGGGTCGGCCTCGCGAAGCAGTAGACGCAGCCATGCTCGCAACCGCGATAGGGATTGATCGAGCGGTCGAAGCCGATGTCGGGGGAGTCGTTGCGCGCGATCACCTTGCGCGAAGTGTCCAGCGAAACCGTGGTCTTGAACGGCGGCAGTTCCTCAAGGCTCTGCCAGCCGTCGTCGAAGGCAACCCGCGCCTCCGCCTCGTAGCGGCCGGACGCATTGGATTGCGCGCCACGGCCGCGCCGCCGCTCGCGGTCGATCGCGACCGCAAGCTCCGGAAAAGGAGTCGCACCCGCCGGCTCGGAGGGCGCCGTGACCGGCGGGTGCTTGAGGGCATGAGAGGATGCTCGGCTCATGGCCAACACATAGCACACATTGAGAACAAATCAAGAACACACAATCCCGTGTAGTCGGTAATTGTGGAGCGATGAAGCCGTAATTCCACCGATCACGCGCCGAGAAATCATAGGGGAACGCTGATGCTGAAATTTGTTTCAAAGGTACTGCTGCCGGCCGGCGCGCTGGTCCTGGCTGGAGGTGCGCCGAGCTGGGCTGACGGAAATGCAGCGGTCTGCGCCCAGACTTACGGCAAGAGCGATGGACTTGCGTGCAACTACGCAAGCTATGAGCAGTGCCGCGCAGCCGTCAGCGGCATAGCCGGCGGCTGCATCGACAACCCGTATTTGCGGGCGGGTTCGTCGCCTGCGCAGCCGCAAAAGCGGGGCAGACGGTAGTCCCTAGAGGCATGATCCCGGCTGGCCGTTGCCGCAAAAAACTGCACCGGAATGGCTGCTTTGAGTGTGACAAGGTGATAACAGTGCGGCGTTTTTCACCCGTTTGAGCCAGCGAAGCGCCAATTCCATGCTGAGCGTCATCATCCCGACCGAAGGCATCGAGCAGCCGGCCGTCGCCACGCTTGCGACGCTGGTGCCAGGCGCCGCCGCCGGCGTCGTCCGCGAAGTGCTGCTGGTCGACCGTGGCGGGTCCAGCGTGATCGAACGGGTGGCCGACGTCGCCGGCTGCCGCTTCCTGGCTTCCGATGGAACCCGAGCTACAGCGCTTGCCGCCGGCGCCCGTCAGGCCCGCTCGCCCTGGCTGATGTTCCTGCATGCCGGCGCCGTGCTCGATTCCGGTTGGATCGAGGAAACCACCCAGTTCATCAACGGCGTTGCCACAAGCGGCCGGCCGCGCGCCGCGGTCTTCCGCTATGCCCGCTCGCCCTATGCGGAGCGCCGCCTGCGCGACGGATTCAAGGCCATCGCCCGCATGGTGGCCGGCCCCTCGGCCGAACAGGGTCTTCTGATCGCGCGCGACCATTACGATCGCCTCGGCGGCTACCGGCCCGACGCCCGCCGTTCCGAGGCGCGCCTCTTACGCCAGCTCGGCCGCTCCTCCCGCACGCTGCTGCGCAGCCGCATCATGGTCGTCGCCTGAAGCCAGGACCGAGCCAGAGCTAACGATCTCGCACGGCTTGGACACAAAATAGCGAAAACAACCCCATGCAAAGTAGAAACCGGCTCGCAGCATCCGCGCCGCGCGGTCTCGGGGTTGAATGGTCCGTCGCCCCCTTAATATCTATCCCGGCCTTTATACTTGCTTTTGTCAAATAATTATTTGACAATGGCAAATATCGAGGTGCACCCATGGCCGACCAGAATCTTGACCGCCAGATCGCCGCAGTCCGCGCGTTCAACCGCTTCTACACCCGCAAGCTCGGCGTGCTCGACCAGCAACTCTTGAAGAGCCCGTTCTCGCTGAGCGAGGCGCGGGTGCTTTACGAGCTTGCGCATCGCGAAGAACCGGCAGCGAAGGAAATCGGCATCGAACTCGGCCTCGACCCCGGCTACCTCAGCAGGATCGTCCAAAAATTCGACGATGACGGATTGATCACCCGAAAGCCATTGCCTGCGGACCGGCGGCAGTATCGCCTCGCGCTGACCGCCAAGGGACGCCAGACCTTTGCCAGGCTCGAGCGCAGCATGCAGGACGAGGTGGGCGCAATGCTGGCGGCACTGCCTAACGGCGGCAGCCGGCGGCTGATCGAAGCGATGGCCACGATCGAACGGCTGCTCGACACCGCCGACACGTCACCGCCGCCCGCCATCCTTCGCAACCACCGCCCCGGCGACATGGGCTGGGTGGTGCAGAGCCACGGCGCATTCTACGCCGGCGTATACGGGTTTGACGCCTCGTTCGAGGCACTCGTCGCCGAGATCGCGGCAAAATTCCTGACCTCCTTCGATGCCTCGCGCGAGCGTTGCTGGATTGCCGAGCTCGAAGGCGTCCCGGTCGGCTCGGTGTTTCTGGTCAAGCACAGCGACGATGTCGCCAAGCTGCGGCTGCTGCTGGTCGATCCGGCCGGGCGCGGACAGGGGCTCGGCAAAAGACTGGTCGGCGAATGCGTCGCCTTCGCGAAAGCCTGCGGCTATCGCAAGATCACGCTGTGGACCCAGAGCATTCTGGTCGCCGCCCGAGGCGTCTACCAGAACGCCGGCTTCAAGCTGGTGGCCAGCGAACCGCATCGCAGCTTTGGGCAAAGCCTGATCGGCGAGACCTGGGAGCGCGAGCTGTGAAACATAGCGTTTTCAAGCGAAGTGGCTTCCGGTTCGCGTGAAGAAAACGCGTCAAGACGAAGAGACTTCGCACCGTGATCGACCGCGGCGGATCACGCCAGAACTGATGGCGTTCTACAAGCTCAGGGCGAAACAGCTTCGTGACCAAGCCTTTGTCGATGCGACGCATGCTCTGTGGACGCTATTGAAGAAGCTCGTCGGCAGGCGCTGAGCTACGCCGACGCACCCTTGGCCTTGGGCCGGCGCAGATGCTCGTCCAGCCGCGGCATGATCTCGACGAAATTGCAGGGTCGCGTGCGGTAGTCGAGTTGCGCCGCCAGAATTCCGTCCCAACCGTCGCGGCAGGCGCCGGGCGAGCCCGGCAGGCAGAAGATGAAGGTGGCGTTGGTGACACCAGCCGTGGCGCGGCTCTGCACGGTTGACGCGCCGATCTTGGCGTGGCTCAGCATATGGAAGGCAATGGAGAAACCGTCCATCCGCTTTTCGAACAACGGCTCGATCGCCTCCGGCGTGACGTCGCGGCCGGTGAAGCCGGTGCCGCCTGTCGTGATGATGGCGTCGACGCCTTCATCCGCAATCCAGCGCTTCACCACGGCGCGGATCGCCTCGACATCGTCGGTGACGATCTCGCGCGCCGCCAGCTTGTGGCCGGCGGCGGTCAGGCGATCGGCCAGCGTCGTGCCGGATTTGTCATCCGCCAGCGAACGGGTGTCGGAGATCGTCAGCACCGCGATGTTGAGCGGCACGAATTGTTTTGTCTCGTCGATGGACATGGCCGTCGTTACAGCGCGCCGGCGCCAAAGGTGTTGCAGGCCTGCACCGTACCTTGCTGATAGCCGGTCATGAACCACTGCTTGCGCTGCGCAGCGGAGCCGTGGGTGAAGCTGTCCGGCACCACCCTGCCCGTCGCCTGGCGCTGCAGCGTGTCGTCGCCGATCGCGGTTGCGGTTCTAAGCGCCGCGTCGATGTCGCCCGGCTCGATGAAGCCCGGCCGCTTCTTCTCCTCGCGGTTGACCCAGACGCCGGAGAGACAGTCGGCCTGCAGCTCGACCTTGACCTGCAGCGCATTGGCCTCCGCCTTGCTGCCGGCCTGCTGCTGCATCCGCGTCACCCGCGGCAGGATGCCGAGCAGGTTCTGGATGTGATGGCCGGCCTCATGCGCGATGATGTAGGCCGTCGTGAAGTTGCAGGCGGATTTGCCCGAGCAGCCGCGGAAGCGCGTCTCGACCTCGCGGAAGAAGCCGGTGTCGAGGAAGATGGCGCGGTCCGGCGGGCAGTAGAACGGCCCCATCGCCGACTGCGCCATGCCGCAGCGCCCGCCATTGGTGGCGTTGCGGAACAGCACGATCTTCGGCCCGGTATAGTTCTGCCCGCTGGCCTGGAAAATCTCGCTCCAGCGGTCGTCGATTTCGCCCAGGATGCCGGAGATCATGCTGCCCATCTCGTCGGTCGGCGCGCCGGTCTTGCGCTGGCCCGAGGGGCGGTCGGTCTCATAGGTCGGTGCGCGTCCGCCGCCGGTAAGAATTTCTGCGCCGCCAATCAGGATGCGCGGGTCGATGCCGAAGGCGTAGCCAAGCAGACCCAGCACGATGATGGTGCCGATGCCGAGGCCGCCGCCACCCATGGGAATGCCAAGGCCGCCGCCGCCCATGCCACCGCCGTCTTCGCCGCGACGGTCTTCAATATCATCGCTACGGCGGAAATCATCGTAACGCATGGCGGTTTCCCCTCATTTCAACCCTTGTGCGCTGCAAGCAATAGGCAACGCGGCACAGACGTAAAATTTCCATTGCGTTAATCAATAGCCCGCCCGGCAAATATTGCCTAGTGCACCTGAACGCGCATGAGTGCACGGACTCGCGCATATGCTGCGCCGGACTCGTCAACACGCGGCATGGGTTAAGTCGATTTTTACTTTGCCCGGTCAATGTATCGCCAGTCGGTTGTTTAGTCCCGCGTCGCCGACAGCGTCGCCTGAGTCAGAGTAATTGAGTCATGGTTGTGTCGCGTCGCGGGG
>Ga0081455_10003207_pt2 | contig 12366 bp, 14 predicted proteins | sample TabmetS3T2R1_FD_70207 | JGI IMG/M metagenome (GOLD analysis project Ga0081455, IMG submission 70207) | Tabebuia heterophylla rhizosphere microbial communities from the University of Puerto Rico - S3T2R1 | ecosystem: Host-associated > Plants > Roots > Rhizosphere ... | reverse complement strand
GCCATTGTCGGCAGTCATTCGGTCAACGGCGTCTCAGCACTTCATACCGAACTGGTGAAGACCACCCTTGTGCCAGATTTTTTCCAACTCTGGCCAGAACGCTTCAACAATAAAACCAACGGCATCACCCAACGCCGCTGGTTACTGCAGGCTAACCCCCTTCTGGCGCAGTTGTTGACGGACACCATCGGTGCGGCGTGGATTACGGATTTGGAAGCGCTCAAGGCGTTGGAGCCTGTGGCGTTGGATGCGGGATTTCAGCAGGAGTTTCTCGGCATCAAGCGGGCCAACAAGGAACGGCTTGCCGTCGTCATCCGGGACCTCACACGGGTGACGGTCGATCCGGAGACGCTCTTCGATGTGCAGGTCAAACGGATGCATGAGTATAAGCGCCAGTTGCTCAACGTCCTGCACATTGTGCATGAGTATCTCTGTCTGATCGAGGATCAGCATGCCCCTGCTGTCCCTCGTACCTACATTTTTGCTGGGAAGGCGGCGCCGGGTTATTGGGCAGCCAAGCAGATTATCAAATTGATCCATAATGTTGGACGCGTCATCAATACTGATCCACGGGTGCAAGGCCAGCTCAGGGTGGTCTTCATTCCTGACTATCGTGTGTCGCTGGCGGAAAAAATTATTCCCGCGGCTGATCTGAGCGAACAAATCTCCATGGCTGGCACCGAGGCCTCAGGGACAGGCAACATGAAGTTTGCCCTGAACGGTGCGCTGACGATTGGGACGCTGGATGGCGCCAATATTGAGATTATGCAGGAAGTAGGCCAGGAGAATATCTTCATCTTTGGGTTGCAGGCCCACGAGATTCAGACGCTGCGTACGCAGGGTGCCTACGAGCCCAGGGAATACTATACACGCTATCCCACCCTCAAGCGCGTCCTCGATGCCCTGAATACCAATTGCTTCTGTCGTCAGGAGCCAGACCTGTTTCGGTGGATTTATCATGCGCTCTTAGACCATGGGGATAGGTATTTTCACCTGGCCGATCTCCCTTCGTATATTGCCGTGCAAGCACAAGTGGGCGTAGAGTTCACCCACCCTGCTCAATGGGCCCGTAAAGCTATTCTGAACGTGGCACGGGTTGGTATATTTTCCAGTGACCGTACGATCCGACAATATGCCAGCGACATCTGGCAGATCACAAGCATACCAGAGGGGAGTAATGCCAGGTAGCTCCCTCTATAACCTAAGGAGCGCTAAAGATGGTACAGGCAGCAAGCTCCAATCCATTGATGGCCGGTTTACCCCTCGACCTGGTGCCGCAGCCTTCCACCTTTGTTATCCTGGGTGCCGCCGGTGACTTAGCGCGTCGGAAGCTTATACCTGCTCTGTATAATCTGGCCCTGGATGGCCTGTTGCCAGTGAGTTTTGCCGTGCTCGGGGTGGCCCTGAACGACCTGGATGATGCGGCCTTTCGAGCCTTGGCACAGGAAGGCGTGATGCGTTTCTCGCGCCGCCGGCTTGAGCTCGCGCGCTGGTCAGACTTTGCGCGAGCGTTGTTTTACGTGCCAGGCTCCTTCGAGGATGCCGCCGTCTTTACCGCTCTCAAGGACCGTCTCGAAAAGATCGAAGATGAATTCGGCATTCCAGGCAATCGCGTGTTCTATCTCGCTATCCCTCCCCAACTGATTATCACCTGTGTCGAGCAGTTGCAGAGCGCCGGACTCATCACCAGGCCGGCGGAGGGGCCGCAGACACGCATCATTGTGGAAAAGCCGCTGGGCAGGGACCTGGCCAGCGCCCGTGCCATTAATGACAGACTGACGCAGGTCGTCGACGAGAGCCAGCTTTTTCGTATCGATCACTACCTCGGCAAGGAAACGGTCCAGAATCTCTTGATCGTGCGCTTTGCCAATGCCATCCTCGAACCGTTGTGGAATCAGAAATACGTCGATCATGTGCAGATTACGGTGGCTGAGGACGAAGGCGTCGGCACCCGTGCTGGCTACTACGAAGATGCTGGAGCCCTGCGTGATATGGTCCAGAATCATCTGCTGCAGGTGCTTTCACTGGTCGCCATGGAACCACCCTGGTCCCTCGATCCTGATGTGGTACGGGACGCCAAGCTCGAGGTATTGCGCTGCTTGCGGCCGCTACGCGGGCAGGACGTAGAGCAGTGCGTGGTGCGGGCCCAGTATGGTCCCGGCTATATCCATGGTGAGGAGGTGCCAGGCTACCGCCGTGAGGAAGGCGTGCGGCACGACTCGACGACCGAGACCTATATAGCTCTCAAGTGCTTTATTGATAACTGGCGCTGGGCCGGGGTGCCTTTCTATATGCGTACTGGCAAGCGCCTGCCCAAGCGAGCCAGCGAGGTCGCCGTGTTTTTTAAGCCAGTGCCCCAGATTTTGTTTAACGCCGATCCCTCTTCACCACTGGCGCCCAATGTGTTAACGCTGCGTATCCAGCCGAACGAAGGTTTTTCACTCCGCATGTCGTCCAAGGTGCCCGGGCCGAGGGCGCGAGTGTATCCGGTACTGATGGATTTCCGCTACGGGACGACGTTTGGGGACACGTCCCCCGAAGCCTATGAGCGTTTACTGCTGGACGTTATGGCCGGTGATGCCACGCTGTTTATGCGCCGGGATGCGGTGGAAGTCTCCTGGGCCTGGATCACCGACATTTTGCACGCCTGGGAGCAAAGGCGAAGCCGCTTCTTGCCAGAGTATCCGGCGGGGAGTTGGGGGCCTTTGGAAGCTGATAGACTGATTGAAGCGGAGGGACGTGCGTGGAGAATACTCTAACCCCAACGGCATGCGATGCTCCTGCACCGCAGCCGGTCGATCTTGCCGCGGTCGAGGAAGAACTCGCCCGCTTCTGGCATGATCCTGAGGCACCTGAGGCAGGGGCGCCGGTGACGCGGGCCTGTATGGCCAATCTGGTCATATGCTGTCGCAACACTGACGAAGAACGTGAGCTTCTCCAAGAGATCCCGTCTATCGTCGCGTCGCACCCATCGCGTGTGCTGCTCCTCGTAGCCGATGTAAACCGCCAGAGTGAGGGGCTCGAAGCCTTTGTCTGTGCGCACCGCCGCCTCACCGAGGAGGGACAGCAGATCTATAGCGAGCACGTCACCGTGCGGGCGGGGGTCGCCAGCATCCGGCGTTTGCCGTCGATCGTTCGCTCTCTGCTGCTCGGCGACCTGGCGACGACCCTATGGTGGGCCACCCCTGAAGCTCCGCCATTGCATGGAGTGCTTTTTGATGAGCTCGCTGAGCTCGCTGACCAGGTTATCTACGACAGTGTTGCCTGGACGGACCCCTTACATCAGCTCATCGTCATGGCCAATTGGATAGCACGTGGACACGCCAAAAGTATTGCCGATCTGGCCTGGCAACGTCCCAGGCTCTGGCATCGCCTGCTGGCTCAGAGTTTAGACCCTGGGTATGCGCCTGGGGCGCTGGAGAGTATAACCGAAATCCATATCGAGCATGGCCCTCATGCGCTCACCCAGGCCTGGTTGCTGGTCGGGTGGCTGGCCTTACGGCTCGGGTGGCGACCGCAAGGCGGTAGGGTTATGCCAGGGCCTGAAGTCCACTGGCAATTTGCCTGGCCTCATGGCGCGCCGCGCGTCCGCATTCGACGCCTGGAGTCAGGAGCGGCAGAGATCAGGCTTATGCGGGTGGTAACGCGGGTTGCCGACCAGCCCGTGACCTTTCATTTTCGTGCCGAAAGCGCCAGCCGGGTGAGTGTCTTTGCCGAGGGTCTGGCTGACCGTATGCTCTCGCTCGCTGGCCCAGTGCATTCCCATGCCGCCATGGTCGCGCAGCAGCTGCCTGACTTAGTGCACGACCGGCTGTTCGAGCAGAGCGTGGCGCTGGCACGGACGATGGCTGAAGCGATGCTGTAAGGCAGCGCCGTGCTTACATACAGGGTCGTCTGTATCGTCAAAGGCCCATGGGGCTACCTGTATGGCATCGTGGATAAGCACGGCCAGAGTATAGGAAATTCAACGGCCTTTTCCGCCGGCCGCATACACCTCCTCGTACTGTGCCCTCTGGCCACTCTCTAGCGGGTGCTGGGGCTGCCCGCGCTGCCACGTGCAGACTCCGCGGGTCCACAGTCGGTATCCACGCACTCTGGCCGATCTCCCGTGGGGTGCCTACGCCGTATACTTGCAGCTCTGCGTGCGGAAGTTTTTCCAGATTCCCCGGCTTTAGTAGTATACTCTCAACCTATTGATATTATTCGCGTTCTTGTGCGACGGATGGTGCCACCAAACGTTGCGTGGAAACGTGAAATCAAGAGGTGAGCGGTCCTCACCATCTGAGTCCCATCTGTCCACCACTAAATTCGATGGAATTTGAGAAATCTCTAGTTTAAACCCCCGTTTTCTGTACAGAATGGGATATGAGTCTGTAGCCTGGTACGTCGTGTCCAGAAAACTGTTCCAGAAATCAGCGTCGCATTGGTGGCAAGCCGGGAAGTTTTTGAACACCCCCTCTCGCATGCCCCCTGGACCGGCAGCCATGGTACAATGGTCCTGCTCAGCAGCAGAGGGTGGGAAGCCGTGTGGATCCTGAGACAAGCCGCCGTCATCGCCCTTGATGATTCCCGCCGAGTGCACCGATGGCGTGGAGGACTTTCTGGTGATCGCGCGCCAGTGCTTGTGGGTTGTCGTTGTATCCTGCCTGGTCACCGGCTGCTTAGGGTCTTTCGCTGATCACATCCCGATTGACCCCGCAACGGTGGCGGAGCTCAGGCGTCAGGTGCCCGTCTACAGCGAGAGTGACGTGCACACGCGCGCGTATGTGCTGCTGCAGCCCCTCAGCGCGACCTCCTGCCAGAACAAGTTCTGGGATCCCGCACCGACACAGGAGGATGCGACCGATCAGTTACGGGCGAAGGCCGCACGCCTCGGCGGCAACGGCCTCGTGCACGTGGGATGTGAAGCATCGGGCATGGGCATGACCTACGTGAGCAAAAACTGCTGGACGTGGCTGACGTGCCACGGCACGGCCATCCAGGTGACACGCTAAAGCCGGGTGGAGGATTGGCCGCTTGTGCCTCCATTCGGCCCAAATATAGCGAAGCTTCTATTTCAAGAGGATTGTGACGACGTTAGGGTTTGACTGCTCAAGTCGGCGGCATGGGCAATCGTTGGGGACGCGACCCAGTGCTTGACCCGGCTCTCTCTGATCTCTATATTCAGTCAGGTTAAACTTGGTTGAACTCCAATGAGGACGTGAGATGGCACGTGCTACCAAAGTCGTGGGGTTTTCTGTCCCTCCTAGTGTGGCCGAGGAGGTCGCACAGATTGCGCAGGAAGAACACCGCACGAAGAGCGAGCTCTTCCGGGAAATGCTCCGAGTCTATCAGCGCTTCCGGCGCCACCGGGACCATGATGAGGAGCGTTGGGTGCAGGAGCTGATCCAGGAAGCCCAGGACGAACACGCCCGCCACCCCATGACGGTCCAGGAGATGCTGCATGAAGAGGCTGAGCTAGCACGCTATGGCGCCGAGCAGGCGAGACACCTCGGGATCACGCCCCGGGACATCCCTCGGATCATCGCGGCCTCCCGGAAGCGCCACCGAGTTTAGGGCGGTGTGCGATACGAATGTCTATGTCTCGGCCTTCACCTTCCCCAGAGGTGTCCCGTGGCAGGTGTGGCGTCATGCCCTCCACCGGTGGTATCAGCTCCTCGTGTCTCCAGCCATCGTCCGCGAAGTTGCCGGCGTCTTACGGGAAGATTTTCACTGGGAGGAGAGACGCCTGCGTCGGCGTCTCAAGCTCCTGGTGCGCTTGGGGGAGATCGTCACGCCCCAGACCACGTTGCACGTCATCACCAATGACCCGGACGATAATCGCATCCTCGAATGTGCGGTGGAAGGCCAAGCGCATCTGATAGTCTCTGGTGACCGTGACCTCCGGAGGCTGAAAGTCTACCAGGGTATCCCTATTGTGACACCCACCGACTTCCTGCGCACCATAGGAGGATAAAGAAGTAGCAAGATACGAGCCTCTGAGGGAGCACTACCTTCTGAACTGGCGTTGGGCATGGATTACATGGCTTATGCCCTTGACCCGGATGGTCATTGTATCCAGCTCTACTATTACATGGAGCAGCTTGGCTGGGACGGCCGGCCCCGCCCGCAGAGTCAGCGGCGGCAGGTGACCGGAGTCTGGCCCGAGGCCCTGGAACCACTTTCGGATACGTACGTTGACCAGGTCTTCCAAGGGCCACTCGGCTGATCAGCTTCCTCTTGCCGTGGGACAGGGCTGGGGTGAGGGCCAGGCGGGCATGGGAAATACTCCCTGGGTCCCTCACCCTCTCCCGCTTTCCGGGACCGACAGATTATTAGCACGTACTGTGGGCCTGCAAGTCGAAGGCGGGGGTTAACGCTGTTCAGCAGTCGCCACAACGGCCGCGAGTATTTTTGCTACCGCCTCCGTTTCGTCACACGGACCGACCAGCGTTTTCTTGCCGTTCACCACCGTGGTGGGGACATCATCCGCGTGGTAGCGAATGGCGAGATAGGGAAAGAGGTTCACCATAATCACGTCCGTTGTGACCAGCTCATTTGCCAATGCTAACCCGGTCGCCAGCGCCACGGCTGACGTACAGCTCAGTCACGTCGGCGAGACAAGCACCTCCAGGTGTACTGGCTGTGTGAGCTGACGGAGGTGCGCAAGCGTGTCCGGACGTAAACCTGGGGTGCCTGCCGCAATTGCCCTGAGCGTACTGAGGAACGTTGCGAGTTCATACCCATCCGGCGTTCCGTAATAGCGTATCCCCGTATCCCGCTCGCCGTACAGGGCAATCGCCGGGGTGCGCGCAATGCCGACGTGTGCTTCCCGTTGAGCATCCCACCGCTCGGCGTACACCTGCAATGTGATATACTCCGATGCGCTGGCAATCTCTTCCAGCAACTGGTGCTCCGCCAACGAATACCAGCTCTCCACATCCGACGTGTAGTAGTGCATGATCACTGGTTGTGCAATATCCCGTAGTGCCTCACGTAGCATGGCTGGATCGACTATCTTGACAGGTGGCATGGCCTTCCTTCCGTTGCCAGGCATGTTCCAGGATGTGTCCCCGCGCCTGCACGGCCCGTGCACGTTGGCCGAGAGCGCCTCAATATGTCACGTACAGTCTAAGCGGGTGAGACAAGAAATCCCATGTGGTATTTTCACAGGCAGCATTCGCCGGAACCATACGCGCCCTGGCATGCGTTGCCGGGTGCCTACCGCAGGAAGGAGGACGGCGCGATGGACCTGCATCAGTTGCGGATTTTTGTGATTGTTGCCGAGGAGCAGAGTCTCACGAAGGGGGCGCAACGTCTGTACATGACCCCACCGACCGCGAGCGCCCACATCAAAGCGTTAGAGGATGAACTTGGGGTGCAGTTGTTTGTCCGCACGCCAAAAGGCATGGAGTTGACGGACAAGGGCGCACTCCTCAAAGCCCAAGCGGAGTATACCTTGCAAGCGGCGCAAGCCTTGGTCAATCATGCCACAGCCTTACAAGCGCAGGTGATTGGACGTCTCCGTTATGGGCTCAATGCGTCCCCGGGTTTTTTACGGGTGGGCGCTCTTGTGCGGCATCTGCAGGAGGGCTGTCCTGGGCTGACCCTCGAATTCATCGCGAGTTCCTCGGGAGCTATTCTGGAGGGGCTACACCACGGGACCATGGATGCGGGGTATATTTTTGGGCCGTCGCCTGCCGCGTCCATTACCACCCATTATCTCAGCATGGCGGAAGTGGTGATCGCCGCACCACGTCCATGGGCGACGCGCATTGCCACCGCAGACTGGGCCGACCTCGCGCAACTGCCGTGGATCGGCTCGGACCTCTATTGTCCCTTTGAAGCCCTCACCGACGAGCTCTTTCAGCAGCAAGGGTTGCGCTATCATCGAGTAGTGCAATCGAGCGACGAGTGCACCAAGGCCGAACTCGTCGCCGCTGGGGTGGGCTTGGCAATGCTGGAACGGAGCGAGGTCGAACAGGCCCAGTGGGCCGAGCGGCTGGTCATCTGGGACACCAAACCTCTACACTGTGCCTTGCATTTCGCCTATATGACGAGGCGTCAAGACGATCCCCTGATTGGCGCCTTACGGGTCGCGGTCATGCAGGTATGGGGCAGGCAAGCCGCGTTGCCACAGAGGCGCATATGACGCAATGCTTAACGGCTCGCAGTTCTTTGGAGATTCTTGGCTTGCTCCAGGGCGATTTCCCGGATGGCCTGATAGGAGCTTGACGTGGAAGTCCCTTCCAGGGCCTTCACCGCCAAATCTTGCGCTTGTTTCAGCACCGCATTGAGTTGCTGCGCGAGATTATCAATCTGTACCGCTTGCTTGTCGATGGTGTCTCGCAGCGCTGTGATTTTTAACGCCGCGATGCGTTTTTCCCCGGCGCTTTCCTGGGCCTGGAGATCGGCCTGAATCTTGGCTTCAGTCTCCACGAGCCGGCGACCCTCTGCCGCGGCCTTCTGCACCGTGGCATCCAGTTCGGCGGGAAACGCCTCAACCTTCGCCTGATACTCTGCAAACAGCTTTTCCTGGTCGGCAATGGCTTGTTCCCGTGCCTCCCAGTCGCGCTGCTTACTCTGGACGAGTATGTCGAGGGCTTCGTAGAGCTTTTTCTTCTGTTGTTCGTAGGTATCCGTCTCTTGCTTACGGGAGCGCTCCCGTTCATAGGCGTACTCAGCCGCCTCGCGCTCTCGGGCCCGTCGCAGGGAGGCATCGCGCTCCCTGATAAAACGGGCCTGCGCATCTTGCTCTTGTTGCCACGCCGCACGTCGCTCAGCCATTTCCTGTCCAAATGCCTGACGTTGCTGCTGCATGTCGGCATCAAACCGCTCGGATTCCTCGGCGTATTTTTGTAGCAACTCGTCTAACGTCTGCTCCGTCACCTCAAGGCCATGCAGCTCTTTTAACTCATGGGTTTGGGCTGCCACACTGCGGCGTAATGCCGCCAGCTTCGTCGCTTCCGCGGTCAATTGGGCCGATAGGGCATTGATGGCGCTGCCAAAACCTGTCCGAAGCACACTCAAACCTTGCAGCACCTCGTGTACCGTGGTCCCTTTCACTGCCTCGGTGAACGGTTTGGCTTCTATGACTTGTGCGGCTCGGGGGAGTGCGGTCTGCTGTCCGGCGCGCAGCTCTTCAAGGTGCGCTTGTAACGTCTGATGTTCTCTGACGAGTTCTTCGTAGGCATCAAGAATCTCTGTTTTGGTACTTTTTGCAGAAACTTCCCTTGCCATGTCATCCTCCTTTCCGCCACTGCGTGGGCGGAAGGTCGCAAAGCCTCCCTGCGCCGACGCAGTCGCGCCATGGGCCGTCCTCGGCCCTTCCTTTCGCGTGGCTATGACACAGCTTCCCTTGGCTGCGCTATTCCCATGTTGGCAGGACCGCCAATCACTTTTGTACTCAGCTCCTGTACTTGCTTCAGTGCCGCCTTGAGATCTGCCGCAAGGGCGTCAATCTGCGCTTTCTGCTGATTAATCGTGTCATGAAGCGTCTGTATTTCAGCCTCTTGGACCTTTCTGTTCGCTTCCTCCTCTTTTGCTAACAAATCGGCTCTCACCTTCGCGGCTTGCTGCGCTGCTTTGACGGCTTCTTCTCTCGCCTGTTGCACTGCCGCGGCAAGTTCTTGGGGAAACGTCTGCACCTGAGCTTTATACGTCTCGAGCAACTGCTGATGCCCGGCGAGGATAGCTTCGCGTCTGGCCCAGTCTTTTTCCTTTTCCGCCGTGGTCTCCGCGAGTTCAACTTCTACCTGTTGCTTTTTCTGCTCATAGGCATCGGTCTCGATCTTGCGCTTGCGTTCCACCTCATACCGATAGGTCTCTTCCTCCTGCTGCCGTTCTTTCTGTAACGCCGCCTCGTATGCTGCCACGGACTGCTCGTGCGCTGCCTGCTCTTTCTGCCACGCCTGCCGCTTCTCGGTAATGTCCCGCTCCAGGGTCTCCCGTTGTCGGGTGGCATCCGCTGCAAAAGCCCGGGCATTTTCCTGATGTTCTTGGGTCAGAATATTGAGCGCCTCGGCGGCAACTGTGATATGGCGCAGTTCCTCTACGTGTCTTGTTTCTACCTCAATGGCCCGTCTCACGTCCTCCAGCTTACGGATTTCGGTGCTTAAGCGTGCCGCCAGCCCCTCTATATCCCCACCAAAGTGCAACTGCAGCTCGGCCAGGCCTTTGACAACACTCTCCACGGTATAGGTTGAAGCGGTCTCGACCACCCGCTTATCCCGTTCTCTCTCCGCGACTTCTTCTCGAATGGCCAGCCTGGATGGGAATGACTTTCTGGCCTCGAACAGTTGCTGAAACGCGTTGAGAATGTGTTGCCTGGTGTCCGTATCGGTTGCCATAGGCTCCCTACCTTTCGCAGCGCCATCGATCTGCTAGTGGAATTTGGGCTCAATATGCCACGGTCCACGGGTCAGTGTCAACAAGCACGGCTGATCCGCGGGCGACTGGGAACCGCAGGATGCGGAGGCGACGTAGGCTAGCATTGTTGTAACACCAATGGTATGCTGACCATACCAGACATGATGCACATCAAGGCTATGTTCTGCGGTTGCATGGCGAAAGGAAGGGGTCGCAAAGGTGTTGATCCGGTCTCATAAGGCTCGTCCAAATTCATAGCGATTGATGAACAACCCAATGACCAGATCGTGCATGCACTCCGTCTTGGAAAAACAGATGGTGCGGCGCACCAACCGTTTGATCCGGGTCCGCAGATTGATGTGTTTGCTCTCGATTTTCTGCGTGTTCGCCTTGCTCACCCGATGCTTGTCGGTGTCGATGTGCCGCTCGTACGCCCCTCACCCATCTGTGTAATAGCGCGTGATGCCAAACGGCTCCAGCAGCGCTTGCAGCTGGAGAAACACGGTATCCTGTTGGCGCCCAAAGACATACGCCAACACGTGCCCACTGTGATGATCAATGGCGTGCCACAACCACCGCGGGTTCGCTTTGCTGCGCACGTAACTCCACATCTCATCGAGCTCTGAGGTCAGGCCACAATATCGGTGCCTTGACAGTTGGGGCAGTGCAGCACTTGGATGATCATTGCGCCTCGCCATCATGCGGGTGTTTCCGTTCTTTCCATCACGGTGGCGATCATAGCATATCAACACCTTTGCGACACCTTCCATGTGCGATATGATGCGTCACACGAACACCGTGGTCGAGCCATCAGAAGTGGTGGCGAACGCGACCTGCAAGGCTCTGCCGCTTAACGTCGCGCTCGTTGTGTGGTTCCGCGCGTTGCGGATGCCTTTTTGCGCGCTGGTGTGGGGGCCTTGCGACGTGCGGGTGCCGGTGCCTGCGGTGGCTCATACGCGTCCTGTCGGTGCGCTGCGGCAAAGGTGCGGGCCGCACTGAATATTAACTCCGGCAGACCAGTGCTGGCCATCATGTCGCTCTGGACCGTCTTCCTGGCGGCGTGCGCCCGACGTGCCGCCTCGGTAGCCAGGCGCTGGCATTCCGGGTGGTCAGGCTCGCCCGGATGCCCAAGCGACGCAGCCAGGTCGTGCGGACCACCCGTGATGCCCGTGAGCCCCGGCACGGACAGAATACCATCCAGGTTGTCGTGCGCTTGCTTCGACTCGATCTGGGCCAGCACAAGCATATTCCTGTTGGTCCACCTGGCAAAGCCAAGCTTGCCACTGTACTTCTCGTGCAGCACGTGTGCGTCGTTGAACTCCGTGCCGCGACCACCGCCCCAGGAGCGCCAGCCATCAGGGGGAAACAGACAGGCGTCGGCAAGCTGTTGCGCCTCCTCCCGGGTCTCGATGTGTGGACCGACCACCCCTTGGATCCCGCGGTCCAGCCACAGGTTGAGCGTGTTGGGCTGGATATTGGGGACCCGGGCCATGACCGACATGCCATAGCCATTGGCAACACGTACAATGTCGTCGATATCCGAGGACGAGAACGCGCCGTGCTCACCGTCGAGCGAGATCGCGTCGAAGCCCACTTGCGCTGCGGCCTCGACCGCCCAGAGGTCCTTGTAGGTCATGGAGAAAACAAGCGCTTTACGCCCTTCTCGGTTCGCTTTAAGGATAGTGTTTTCAATCATCTTTTTCTCCCGGCTGCGTCTCCCTGCGGAAGATCGACTTGGCCATGAGGCGATTGCTGGCAGGTTGCCGTACCGCATTGGACGGCACTTTCTTCTAAGATATTAGTGCTATAAGGACAAGTCAAGGGCTGCAGCAGACCATATTGCCAGGAGCAGCAGTACACACGAGCTACCTCGTCGTGTGCTCCCACTCCGGTAGCACCAATGGTCCAGCCATGGTAATGTAGTGCGGAGCCAAGAAGCGCTGTGATACTCACATGCTCCCCATTGTGTAGGGCATAGAGATGTAGAAGAGGTGCAGATGCAACAAAAATCCTTCGAGC
>Ga0081455_10006643_pt1 | contig 12367 bp, 7 predicted proteins | sample TabmetS3T2R1_FD_70207 | JGI IMG/M metagenome (GOLD analysis project Ga0081455, IMG submission 70207) | Tabebuia heterophylla rhizosphere microbial communities from the University of Puerto Rico - S3T2R1 | ecosystem: Host-associated > Plants > Roots > Rhizosphere ... | reverse complement strand
GGCTCGCCGCTCGTCGTGATCTCGACGTTCAGCGGCGCGGGTCTTCGCATGACGGGCACCGGAGGGAACACCATCCGCGGCGTCTGCGTCGTCGACTTCTCCGGGGGGATCCAGATCGAGTCGAACGACAACCACGTCGAGGCCTGTTTCATCGGTACGGATTTCCTGGGAATCACAGCGATTCCCAATGGAACCGGCATCGCCCTCACCGCGGGTGTCACCGGTAACGTGATCGGCGGGCCCACCGCGGCCGCTCGCAATCTGATCAGCGGAAACACGGTGGGCATCCAGACGACCGGCGGCGGCGCCACCACGATCCAGGGTAACTCCATCGGAACGTCGATCACGGGAGACTCGGCGATCCCCAACAGCCGCGGTATCAGCCTGACGGGAGCCAACGACTTTCAGATCGGCGGTTCGAATCCCGGCGAGGGGAACCTGATCTCCGGGAACACCGACGAAGGCATCTTCATCGTCAACGGAAGCGGATGCAAAATCCAGGGAAATCGCATCGGCACGAACGCGGCGGGCACGGAAGCCCTCTCCAACAACTGGGGAATCTATGCCTCCGTCCACACCGGGCTGGTCATCGGCGGGGATTTCGCCGCCGGCGAAGGGAACCTGATCTCCGCCAACCAGATGGACGGGGTGTACATCGCAACCGGCGGCGTGACCGTGAAAGGCAACACGATCGGAACGGATCTCGTGGCCGCGCAGCCGCTGGGGAACCAGCGCGCGGGGATCTACCTCACCCAGGACTCGCACGACGCGGTCATCGGAGGCGTCGGCCCGGGCGAGGCGAACGTCATCGCCTGGAACCAGACCGGCGTCTGGAACGACGGCTTGCGCAACAAGATTCGCGCCAACCCGATCTTCTTCAACCAGCGCCTCGGGATCGACAACTACCCGGACGGAGTCACCAAGAACGACGCCGGCGACGTGGACACCGGCGCGAACCTTCTCCAGAACTTTCCGCTGATCTCGTCGGTGGACTACGGCGCGACGACGGTCACGGTCCACGGCATCCTGAAGTCGACGGCCAACACGACGTTCGACGTCGACGTCTTCGAGAGCCCGTCGTGCACACCTCACCCCCGCGATCTTCTGCAGAGCGCGTATTACCTGGGCTCCACGCAGATCACGACGAACGGCGCCGGCGATGCGCCCTTCGACATCGTCGTCGGCGACGACAACGCGCCGACGCAGCCTCCCATCTCCCTGACCGTGACGGACCCTTCCGGCAACACCTCCGAGTTCTCGCAGAACGTCATCTACGCGTCCACACCGCGCTCCGGTCCCTCGACCGGCGGAGTCCTCGTCAACCTCACGGGCACGCACTTCGTCCCGGGCGCCACGGTCACCTTCGGCGGAGTCAGCGGCACGGCTCCGGCCGTCACGGACGAGACGACGATGAGCGCGACCGCGCCGCCTCTGCCCGCGGCGACGGTGAATGACATCCAGGTCACCAACACCGACGGCACGTCCGGGATCCTCAAGAAGGCATGGATCGTCGACTTCCTCGACGTGCCGGGAGGCCAGCAGTTCTACCAATTCGTGACGACGCTCGTGTCGAACGCCATCACCGTGGGCGTCGGCAACGGCCTTTACGGCGTCAACGATCCGACGCTCCGCCAGCAGATGGCCGTGTTCCTCCTCAAGGGCCGCCACGGCATCTGCTACGTGCCCCCGGACTGCACCGGGACCTTCACCGACGTCCCGTGCCCGTCCACGTTCGCCAACTGGATCGAGGCCCTCGCCGCCGAAGGAATCACCGGCGGTTGCGGCGCGAGCATCTATTGCCCGCAGAACCCCGTCCGGCGCGATCAGATGGCCGTTTTCCTGCTGAAGGCCGAACACGGCCCGAACTACACGCCGCCGGCCTGCAACGGGGATTTCCCGGACGTGACCTGCCCCTCGCAGTTCGCCGACTGGATCGAGCAGCTCGCCGCCGAAGGGATCACTGGCGGATGTGGAAACGGCAACTACTGTCCGCTCAACCCGAACACCCGCGGCCAGATGGCGGTGTTCCTGGTCAAGACGTTCAATCTGGAGTAGCGCGGCCTGGATCCTCATCGTAAACCCGCCGGCGGATAGAGCTCACCGGACTCCCTCCGATCCCGCTCGTCGCCGGCGGGCTTTTTTGTCTCGCCGCTGATCCCTCCGAGGGCCGATCCGTTCTCGGGGCGAGGTAGACTTTCCTCACACAACCTCGTCGAAGGAGCCGACCATGCGTCGAATCATCCTTTCGCTCGTGGTTCTTGTACTTTCCGGTACCGCTCTGCTCGCCGCTCCCTGCGCCCCGTCGGACACCACGCTCTGCCTCAACTCGGCGCGCTTCGAGGTCGCGGTCTCCTGGCGCGACTCCCGCGGGCGCACCGGCGTCGGCCAGGCCGTGTCGATCACGGCGGACACGGGGTATTTCTGGTTCTTCTCCGAGGCCAACATCGAGCTCGTCATCAAGGTCCTCGACGCGCGCTCGATCAATCAGAAGTACTGGGTCTTCTTCGGAGCGCTCTCCGCAGTCGAGTACGACCTGACGGTCACCGACACAGCCACCGGCGCCGTGAAGACGTACCACAACGACCTCGGCAGCTTCGCGAGCGTCGGGGATACCGCCGCGTTCGATCCGGCCGCGCCCGCGCCAACGCACCAGACGGTGAGGGCGGACGGATCTCCGACGTCACCGACTTCTCTCGAAGCGATGCGGGGACTCATCGACGCGTCCGCAGCGAAGTCCGTCGAAGCCTTCACGCCGTGTCGAGCGGTCGCGTCTACTCTCTTTCTGAACAACTGCCGATTCGGCTTGAGCGTCGATTGGACGGATTCCCGGGGACGCAGCGGCCGAGGCGCTCCGGTCCAGCTCACAAACGACACGGGTTACTTCTGGTTCTTCAGCCCGGCCAACGTCGAGCTCGTGATCAAAGTCCTGGACGCGCGTGCGATCAACGACAACTTCTGGGTTTTCTACGGGGCGCTCTCGGCCGTTCAGTACACGCTGACCGTGACCGACGCTCTCACCGGAGAAACGCGGACATACCGAAATCCATCCGGGACCTTTGCCTCCGTGGGCGACACCGGGGCGTTCCGCTCCGGCTCCACGGTGGGCGCGACAGCGGATTCGGGTCGTTCCGTGACCGCCGCGATCGGCGCGGAAGGCGGTTCCCTGTCTGCCGAAGCGGCCGACGGGACCAGTTTCGAACTGGAGCTTCCTCCCGGAGCGCTGGACCGGGACCTGCCCATTCGACTGACGCCGCTCTCTCGCATCGACGGACTGCCCCTCTCGCGCGGCTTCATCGGCGGAGTCCAGCTCGAGCCCGAAGGCTTGAACCTGGGTGTGCCGGCGACACTGACCATTCGGCCCCCGGGCGGGCTCCGGCCCGGCGCCGTCGCGTTTTCGTACCTCGGGAAAGGCCAGGAGTTCGCGCTCGATCTCTCGAAGGCGGAAGCCGGGTCGGTCCAGCTCCAGATCCTTCACTTCTCGGGGTACGGCGCGGGCAACGCGACGGCCGGAGATGTCGGCAACCAGGCCGCGATCGTTCCGGCCAGCATCATCCAGGCGATTCGCCAGGAAATCGCGGCCATCATCGAACGCGGCCGCGAGCACGAGGACGACAACGGCAACATCATCCCGCCGGAACTGACCGAGTTCGAGGTCTACGAATTCATCACCCAGCTCATAGACGACGCGATCTACGAACGCATCTCACCAGCGCTCGATGCGGTCCTGCCCGATTGCAACCGGGAGGCGATCAAGGCGGCCGCAGGCCTCGCCCTTTCCACGATTCGCGGGATTCACTTTCTCGGCATCGAGACGGATGAACGTATCCAGGTACGCCTGGAAGGGCTCATCACCCAGATCGTCCACACACTCCAGACGTGCCTGACCAAGGCGCACGACGACTGCGTCACCTACCACGATCCGCTTCAGGCGTTCACGATGATCGACATCGAGCGGCAGCTCGAGCTCTTCGGAGTCGAGACGGCGGGCATTCTCGCGCCCGATGGGCCGATCGAGAAGTGCCTCCGCTTCAAAGTCCAGTTCGACTCCACGGTCACCATGGTGATCGAGCCGGCGGGCGCCGCCTTCCGCATACCGGTCACCGCCAACGCCAAGCTTCGCATCGACCCCGACAACAGCGTTCGGGACGTGAGCTGGAAAGGGAACGGCACGACGCTGATCCTGGACAGGTTCATCGACCCCTTGGACCCCGCGGATGGGACCTGCGAGGTCTCGGCGTACAGCCAAACATCCAGCGACTTCGTCGTTGGCGATGCATTGCCCGCCAACCTCCTTCCGCTGTCAACTCGCTACTCCGACGAGGAGTTTCCCGGCTACTTCACGAAATTCGATCTGTCCTTCGGCTACGACCCGGGAGATCCCGCTTTCTCCTATTCCTTGCTCTGCACGGACAGTGAGGGAAGAACACAGACGTTCGATTTCCCGGCGACACCTCCCCCGAACATCTGGCTGGCCGGATACCTGGCCACTCACCTCTTCGATTACAAGGGAGAGGGATTCGGCTTTTTGGCCGAGGGCTGGGACGTCTACGCGCTGCCGGGGATCTACGCCCGCAAGGAGTACCAGAGAACCGGCGCATCCGTCACCGAGGACACGACCATACTCATCACACACACACCGGACGAGCCGTGATCAAAGTGCCTCGGCGCGCCGCCGGACGCCGCGGAGGAGCGAGCGGCGAATGAGGCCGGAGAAGGGGCCGACGAGCGTCCAGTAGACTCGGAACTTGCGGCGGGCGTCGGAGCCGAGGTACGCGACGCGGGTTTCGGTCGAGAGCTCGGTCGTTCCGTCGCCCATCGGCTCGACGCGCAGGTTCCAGGCGCCCTTGACGCAACCTTCCTCGTCGAACGCGAGGAACGCGTCGCGATCGGCGAGGCGGCGCAGGTCGCCGTCGAGGCGCCAGAACCTTCCGGCGATGCCGAACACGACTTCGCGCCCCGGAACTTCGTCGAGCTTCGTGAACCCGAACTGGACGATCTTCTCGGGAAGGGTTCCCGTGCCGGCGCTCAGGGCCCGCCGCCCATAGCCGCGCAGGAAGAAGAGCGCCTTCGTCAGGGGCGACGCGCCGAACTCGTGCGCGAGAAGGGACTGCCAGACGACGTCGGGCGCCGCGCGGACCCGGGTCTCGTGGCGGGAGAGCCGCTCCCCTTCGGGAAAAAGACGGTCGAGAGCGGTCGCGCTCAGGAGGCGGCGAGGGCCTGCGGCGGCGCGCTGCGGAGCGGGGCGATGCGCTGCGCCTCTTCGTGCTCCTTCATGTACGCCTCGGCCTTCATCATGCGCTGCGTGCGCATCAGGACTCGGGTCAGGTACGGGATCTGGGCCGGCCGGACCTGCTTCATCCACTCGATCCAGCTCTTCTCGCCGGAGGTGTTGAGGATCGAGCGGCGCCAGGTCTCGGCGTAGAGCTCGAAGAACCTTTTCGCGCCGAGGCGCGGCTCCCAGAGCACGTGGTGCATGTCGTACTTGAACCAGGGCTGTCCTTCGAGGACCGGAGCGAGCTTCTGGAAGAGCTCCGTTCCGGGGAGCGGCGTCAGGATCGTGTAGCCCGCGCGCTGGAACCCGTTCTTCGCGACGAAGTCCCAGAGCTCCTCGAACTGCGCCTCGTCCCAGTCCGGGTCGACCAGGAAGTTGCCGGTCACGCCGTAGCCCAGCGCGCGCGAGATCCGCGCGGCTTCGAGGGACGCGCCGACCCCGGTGTCCTTCGTGACGTGCGCGAGGCCGGCGTCGGACGCCGCCTCGAGTCCGAAGAAGATGTCGAAGTCCTTCGCGATGGGCCGCCACTCCTCGAGCAGGTCCGCACTGCGGCAGACGAGGTCCGTGCGCGTCTGCACCAGGATCCAGCGCTTGCGGACGCCCTTCGCCTTCAGGGCCCGCGCCAGCTCGCGGCTGCGCTCGGGATGGTTCCAGAAGAGATCGTCGGCGATGAAGACGGAGTCGCCGACCGAAGCGAGGTCGTCCACCACGGCGCCGATCGAGCGCTCGCGGAACGACCGGCCGTAGAGCTGCCAGACCGAGCAGAAGCTGCAGCGGAAAGGACAGCCGCGCGCCGTTTCCACGAGCCAGACCGGCTTGAAGAGCAGGCAGTGGTAGCTGTTGCGGTCGCGCTCGACGAGATCGCGGGAAGGCATCGGCACGGCATCGAGACCGGTGCGGTCTTCGAGAGGCCGGGTCGCGATCCAGCCGTTGGGCGTTTTCAGGCGCAGCGCCGGGACTTCGGACAGCGGCCGGTCCGCGGCGAGCGCGTCGGCGACGGCCGGCACGACCTCCTCGCCGTCGTCCACGCAGATCGCGTCGATCTCGGAAGATTCCAGAGGCCCCGGGAACGCCGCGGCGGCGTGGCCTCCCGCGAGGACGAACGCATCGGGGTTCGCGCGCCGGACCTCGCGAGCGGTCTCGATAACCCGGTCGTATTCGAGCGCGTGCATGCAGGAGATGCCGACCAGTCGCGGGCGGGTCTTCTTCACCCAGCCGCGCGCGCTGTGCCCGAAGCGCAGATCCACGATCGACGGCGTGTGACCTTTCGCACGGAGCGCGGACGCCACGTACTCGAGCCCCAGCGGCTCGACGCGGAAGAAAGGCCCGAGCCCGAATCGCTCGTTGCCGGGATCCGGGCGGATCAAGAGGACGTTCATGCCGACAGAACGAGGATTGTAAACTGTTCAGACCTCATGGGAGCAACCGCGCCGATCGCTCCGCCGCTGACGCCACGCGGCCGGAAGAAGTGGGTCAGCCACGGGCTTTCGAACCGCGTGGTTTACGGCGGCCTGCACTACGGCGCGCGCTGGCTCCCCATGGCGGTCCTGAACGCGATCAACCTGGTCGGCAACGGTCTCGCCGTCACGCTCCTCGCCCGCACGAAAGCCGGCATCCGCGACAACTTCCGCACCGCCCTGGGCGTTTCGGAGACCGATGCCGAAAAGCTCGCGCGCCGGCAGTTCTTCGAGTACGGGCGGCACACGATCGACGTCTGGAAGCTGCGGAGCGAGGCGCTGGTGCCGCGCGTCACGACGCTCTCGGAGGACGCCAAGGTGCTCGAACGCGTCCGCCGGAACGGCCGCGGATTTCTCCTCGTCACCGGCCACGTCGGCAACTGGGAGATGGGCGCCGTGACTCTGCGCGCTCATGCCCTCACTCCCGCGGTCGTCGGTCAGCCGGAGCTCGACCCCAACGTCCAGGAGATGCGGCAACAGCTGCGCGAGCGGCTCGGCGTCGAGTCCATCGACATCGGCTCGTCGATGGCCACGGCGTTCCGCGTCCGCGGCGCCGTCGAGAACGGCCGCGCCGTCGCGCTCCTCGTCGACCGGGCCTATCCGGAGGACGAAGTCATCGTGCCGTTCTTCGGCCGGCCGACGCCCTTCCTGCGCTCACCCGCGCTTCTCGCCCGATTTTGCGGGTGCGAGATCCTGCCGGGCTTCTTCCTCCGCCAGGCCGACGGCAGCTACTTCAACATCTGGGGCGAGCCTCTGAGCGCGGACCCGCGACTCTCCCCCGACGAGGACGCCACGCGCGTCATGACCCGCGTGGCCGCGGACCTCGAGCGCGTGATCCGCCTCCACCCGACGCAGTGGTTCAATTTCTACAGGTTCTGGGACGTGCTGGCGTCCTGAACGCGCCGGGCGCTCCCATTTGCCGTAGACGAAGTTCCCGCAGCAGCGCGCGCAGATCGGAAGCGGCTCTTTCGCGAGCTTCGCGCGGAAGCGCGCGGCCTTCTCGCCGGTCCAGATCTCCTGGAAGGACTGCCGGCGCACGTTGCCGATGAAGTAGTCCGGGAAGTCGCCGCAGAAGCAGACCTCGCCATCGGGCTCGACCTGCGCGAAGTACCAGGCCACGGGGCACATCTCGTGGCCGAACGTCTGCGGAAAGCTCGAGAAGTACTCGGGCACTCTCGCCGCCGGCACGTCGGGGACGAAGGACGTCCACGGACGGCCCAGCGTGGAATCGACGAACCGGCGGCGGCGCAGCGCTTTCAGGAGACGAACGAGCTCCATCATCTGCGCTTCCCGGCCGCCGAAGGCTTCCTCCGCGTCGAACGCGAAGCCCTTCCAGGAGGTCGCCGCGACGCCGAGGTCCTCGCGCATGACCCGCTCGTACTCGGCGCCCACGTCCTCCGGGATGAACCAGCGCAGCCCGACGTTGATGGTGTCGAGCGGCAGGCGCCGCAGGGCGTCCACGGCCGGACCGATCTCTTCGAGGTTGAGCTCGGTCACCGGGAGAATCGCCATGACCATCGGCAGCTTGCGCGAGAGCTTCTTCCGCCAGCGCGCCACGGCCCGGATCCCGGCTTCGGCCTTCTCGAAGCTGTCGGACCGTCCGCGGATGCGGTTGTGGACCTCCGGCGGGCCGTCGATCGAGACCGCAATCGAGTCGATGCCGAGCTCGACGAGGTCCTTCGCCAGCGCTTCCAGGCGTCCTCCATTGGTGATGACCGTGCACGTCAGGCCGCGCCGCTTGATGTCGGCGATCAGCGGGACGATGTCGGGATACAGGAACGGCTCACCGCCGAAGAGGCTCACGATGGGGTTCCAGGCCGCGATCTCGTCGAGCAGCCGGACGTAGTCCGCGAGCGCGAGCTGCCGCTTCGCCCCGATGAGCTCCTGGATGCGCTGTCGCTCGAGCGCGCCGTCGGTCGGGTCCTCCCCCGACTGCGTGCGGTAGATCCCGGTGTCCCCCCACTGGCCGCACATCTTGCAGCGGAGGTTGCAGAGGTTCGTGACGCGCAGCTGCACGAACGTCGGCATGGGCAGACTGTTCGCGGCCGGCGCCGCGAGGTGCTCCATGACGCCGCGGCGGCCCTCCGCCATCCGGCCGAGGTGCCGCCGGGCGAAACCCGAAAGCGCCAGTCCGCGGCGGAAGCTCATGGGATCCCGGGTTCCCCTAGCGCGAGTAGAGGTCGATCACGCGCGTCAGCGCCCTCCGGCAAACCGCGCAGAACGGGACCTCGTCCCGCGTGAACATGATGCAGTCTTCCTGCGGGCGATAGTAGCCCTTCGCCTCGTACAGGGCTCCTTCGAACGCTCCGACCTTGCCGGAGTGCTGGTCGGTCCCGAGAAGCTTCGTCTCGTAGACCAGCTCCTCCCGGAAGAGCTTGTCCATCTCGTCTTCCGGACCGTTCGCTTTGCGGATCTCCCGCCGCTTCGCCTGAAAATCGCGGGAGGCCTTTTCGAACTCTTCCTTCTTCCACGGCGTCGGGAGGGGCGTGCCCGGGGTCACGAGATCCTTCCACTTGAGGTTGGCCGGATCCAGCAGGGCCGTGATGTTCTCCTCCCAGGGCTCGGTCCGATCGCCGGCCGACGGCTCGTAGGCGACCGGCGAGGTGTAGTACTCGTCGGCCAGCGCGGCGAAGTGATGGCCGAACTCGTGCACGAACACGTAAGGCGCCCACAGACTGTCGGCGGCCACCGTGCTGTACTGCCCGAAGATCCCGCCGCCGCCGTACGTGCGCGAATTCGTGAGGATCTCGACGTACTCGTACGGCGCGAACGATGCGACGTCGCGGAAGGAGCGGTTCTCGAACGTCAGGATGTAGCGCTCGCTGCCGAACGCGTCGTACGTCGCGCCGATGCGCGAGCGGCGATGGATCCCGACGGACGGCCGCGAGATCCCGGACTCCTCGGTGGGGGGGCAGATCGCCCACACGTTGAAGTCCCCGCGGCGGCTCTTGAAGGGCTCGACTGCGAAGAGGAGATCGGCGAGGCGCCGGGCGTCCTTCTCGAACTTCCCGCGCTCCGCCGCCGTGTAGCCGTCGCCGAGGATCAGAAAGTCGACCTTCTGCGCGGGGTCACCGGTCTTCTGGATCTCGATTACGGGCCCGGGCGACGGCGGCTTCGAGCTGTCGATGGAGACGTCCTTCGGATCGATCAGGCACGTCCAGACCTCGCGAAAGGCGTTCTGCGCGTTGCGTTTCTTGAGGGAAATCTGGACGGGGCCCGAGGGCGCCGGGAACCGGAGCGACTCGGAGAAGGTGCGGCGCATCTCCTTGGCCTCCCCCGTCGTCTCCCACTCGCCGTAAACCGAGGCGAACCCGCGGGAGTAGACGACGCGGTTCGTGCCGCGGTCGATGACTTCGAAGTAGTACTTGCCCAGGTTCGTGTCGTCGATCGGCTTCCGGGGGTTGCCCGGCCAGGCCAGCGGTTCGAGCACGACGCGGTCGAAGCTGAACCACTCGGCCGCGGAGTCGCCGGTATGGAAGTAGTCCAGCCGCATCGTGCGGACGGGTGTTTCGGCGCTCACACGAGCCCCCGCCATGACGGCGAGGAATAAAGCTGCGCTGACATACGTCCTCATGAAGCTGGCATATCCTACGCTCCTTCGCCGAAGGGCCGGATCGACGCACTCTTTCGAAAGGGAGCCCATGATTCACGAGAGCATCCTGGGAACGATCGGCAACACCCCGGTGGTCCGGATCAACCGCCTCGCCCCTCCCGGAGTCACGATCTACGTCAAGTGCGAGGCCTTCAACCCCCTCTCGTCCGTCAAAGACCGCCTCGCGATCGCGATCATCGAGGACGCCGAGCGGAGCGGGGAGCTCAAGCCGGGCCAGACCGTCATCGAGGCCACCTCCGGCAACACGGGCATCGCTCTCGCCATGGTGTGCGCGGCCAAGGGCTACCCCTTCGTCGCCGTCATGTCCGACAGCTTCTCGATCGAACGTCGCAAGCTCATGCGGATCCTGGGCGCGAAGGTGATCCTCCACCCGGCCGCGGAGCGCGGCTCCGGGATGGTCCGGCGGACCGAAGAGCTCGCGAAGAAGAACAACTGGTTCCTGGCCCGGCAGTTCGAGAACCCCGCGAACCCCGAATACCACCGCAACACGACGGGCCCCGAGATCCTGCGCGACTTCGCCGGCAAACGCCTCGACTACTGGGTCACCGGCTACGGCACGGGCGGCACGCTCACCGGCGCCGGCCAGGTCCTCAAGCTCGCGCGGCCGAAGATGAAGGTCGTCGTCGCCGAGCCCGAGGGCGCGGCGCTGCTCTCCGGAGGCGAGTGGAAGCCTCACAAGATCCAGGGCTGGACGCCGGACTTCGTCCCGGCCGTCCTGGACCGCGAGGTTTACGACGAAGTGGTGACGGTCGGCGACATCGAAGCCCGCGACGCCGCGCGCGAGCTCGCGACCAAGGAAGGCATCTTCTGCGGGATCTCGTCGGGAGGCACGTTCGCCGCCGCCCGGAAGGTCGCCGCGAAGGCGCCGAAGGGCTCGGTCATCCTGGCGATGCTGCCGGACACCGGCGAGCGCTACCTTTCGACGATCCTCTTCGAGGGCGTCAACGAGGGGACGGACGAGGTGCCGGGGATCGCCTGAGACGTCGTCCGGCCTAGAAGCCGGGGACTCGGCGGATGTCCTTCAGCGTCCCGGGCTCGCCGTCGTACTGCGCGATCTGCAGGTGCCCGTCCGGATCGACGGAGAGCGCGGCCTTCGTGTAGATGAACCCGTCGCCGGAGGCGAAGTCTGTCGACTCGAACCCGAAGACGGCGAACGGGTAGTCGAGCGACGCGCCTCCGTCCTCGTCGGATTCGTTGTACTTGATCGGCCGGGCCGTGACGACGAAGTAGCGCCAGCCGTCGTCGATCTTCTCGGCCATCACGAGGTCCACGGGGTAGACGAGCGCGCCCAGCTTGATCTGGCCCTGGCCGCTCCCCCGGATCGCGTTGACGAGCGCCTGCTGCCCGCCGTCCTCGAGCACTTTCTTCAGAGGCTGCACCTCGCTGAGGCTGCGCGGGCTCACGACGACCACGTCGAACGGCATGCTCCGCGTGCCCGTGGGCGTGTTGACCGATGCCGTGGCCGTGAACTCACCGGTGGGCTTCTTGTCCGCGCGCGCCAGAACGGGCGCCGCGAGCAGGACCAGTCCGGCGAGCGCGAATCCTTTTGTCACGGTCTTCAGCATGGCGGCCTCCCTAAAGTCCGAATGTTCTCACCAAAAACGTCGCCATTTGCCCGCGCGTGTTCGATGACCCCGGGCAATAGAGCAGCGGCGTCGTCGAGCAGCCTCCCGTGATGCCCTCGTCGTAGAGCTGCTCGATCCAATCCGTGAAGGGCCCCGGGCAGACGACGTCTTCGAATACTCCCGTGCAGGTCGGCGGGACAAAGCCGCTTCCGTGCGAGGTCTTCAGCAGGAAGACCGCCATCTGGTCGCGGCGGACGGGATTGTCGGGGCAGTAGTTGTCGCCCCCGCAGCCGGCCGTGATGCCCTCGGCCAAGAGCTGCTCGATCCAGTCCGCGAACTGGGACGGACACGGCACGTCCTCGAAGATGCCGGCGCAGGCCGGCGGCACGTAACTCGCGCCGTGCTCGGACTTCAGGAGGAAGACCGCCATCTGGGCGCGCGTCACGGAGCTCGCCACGCA
>Ga0081455_10006642_pt1 | contig 12367 bp, 10 predicted proteins | sample TabmetS3T2R1_FD_70207 | JGI IMG/M metagenome (GOLD analysis project Ga0081455, IMG submission 70207) | Tabebuia heterophylla rhizosphere microbial communities from the University of Puerto Rico - S3T2R1 | ecosystem: Host-associated > Plants > Roots > Rhizosphere ... | reverse complement strand
GGCGGCTCGGTCCCGCGCCATGCGCAGGTCCATGGACAGGGTCACGAGCCGCTGCTGCGCTCCATCGTGCAGGTCGCGTTCGAGACGCCGTCGCTCCTGGTCCTGCGTGACGACCAACCGTTGGCGGGAACGCTGGAGCTCGTCGACCAGGGCGATGTTCCGAAGGACCAGCGCCGCCTGCCCGCTGAGGTCTGCCAACAGCCGCTCGGTCGCCGGCGTCATGGGCTCTTGCGGTGGCATGTCCACGCCGATCGCGCCCAAGAGATCGTCGCGGTCCCGAACCGCGAAGGCATAGCCGGCGTCCAGACGTGGAACCTCGTCGTCCCCCGGGATCCGCTCGGGCGGGGGAAGCGCGTCCGTGGAGGGCCATACCGCAACCGCGTGCAGCTCCCCATCGGACCGCAGCCAGATGCCGACGCGCTGCGCCCCGGTGCCCTCGGCAACCAGGCTCGCCATGCGCGGCAGGATCTCGGGAAGCGACACCTCGTCCAGGCGTTCGGTGAACGTCGTGACGAGCTCGTACGGAGACGCCCGGTCGCCGTACACGATCCGGTCGGCGAATCGATGTGCGCGTCGTCGAGCCGGCTGGAACACGATCGCGGCGATGGCCGTCGCGGCGACGGCCGGGAAGACGCTCTCCCCAGCCAGAACGACTCCGGCGACCCCAACCACCACCGCGTAGATCGCGGTCACGAACGCCGCGAGGGCGGCGTACACGATCGACCTGCGTGCCAGGAACTCGATGCCGCGGACGTGGCGCCCCAGGAGTGCGATCGCCGCCGACAACGGCAGGCCGAGGATCACCGACAGGAGGAACGCCACGCCGAACGGGTCGCCGATCCGATGCAGGCCGAGCACGCCCGCCCCGATCGCGACGACCAGCAGCGAAGCGGACAGGACGGCCACGACCACCAGCCACCGGAGCGCCTGCCGGTCCTCTCGTGAGGCTCGGCGGAACCGCAACACCACGGACACGACCGCGAGGATCAGCGCCGCCGCGAACGCCAGCGACACGACCGCGAAGAGGGTCTCGACGATCGAGGCCGCTTCGGGAACCGCGAGCGGGTTGGTGAAGGGTTCCCCTTCGTAGGTCTGCACCATCCGCGCGGCCGAACCGATCGCCGCCAGCGCGAGCACGGCGAAGACGACGGGCCGCCACCGGCGCGACGGCAGGGCACCCGTCGGGAACACGAGCAGGTACAGCACGACCCCTGGCCAGACCGTGGCGATCAGCAGCCACGCGTTCAGCCACAAGGCCCATCGGGCGAGCTGGAGGCGCCCGTCCGCGAGGGCCACCGTGCTGGCGGCCTCGGCACCGATGGTCGCCACGAGGCCGAACCCGATCAGCAGCAGGAGCCAGCCGCAGGCGTTCCTCGGTAGGCGGAGCGCGATCAACCCGCCGACCACCGCGTAGCACGCGATCGCGACCAGCGCGAGGATGTTCGAGACCGGGTCGCCTCCGATCGCGCCCTCGCGCGTGAACAGGACGGCGGTCACCGCAAGGAGGAGCAGGGTGGCGCCGGCAACGGCGGGCGCCGGCTTCCCCCTCCTGTCTGTCATGGCCGTTCCCTCCCACGCGGGCTCGCGATGGCCAATCGTGACACCTCCGGGATCGGCGGTCATCAGGGAAAACCCTGTCGGAAGACGCGGGATGTCATCGATGACCGGCCCAAGCGGGGTGCCTACCGTCGCCGCATCGTCGAAGGGAGGAGCGAACATGCGGATCGAGCGGACGGTTGCGGGCCCGATGCGGGCGCTGTCCATGTGTCTGAGCGTCGTGCTCATGGGAGGCGTGTTCGGAACGGTGGCGACCGCGCGACCCGGCGCCGGTCACCCGACGTCACCCGTTCAGGTCTCGACGGTCGACTGGGGACGATGCGCCGACCCGTTCCTGCGCCACCAGCACGCGCGTTGCGGGATGCTCGAGGTGCCGCTCGACCACGAGGACCCGAGCGGACCGAAGATCAAGCTCGCGCTCTCACGGGTGCGGCACTCGGTCCCCGAAGATCGGTATCAGGGCGTCATGCTCGTCAACCCGGGAGGCCCGGGCGGCTCCGGCCTGTCCTACTCGGCCCTGGCGAACTTCATCCCCGAACAGGCGGGGGGGCCGTATGACTGGATCGGGTTCGATCCCCGGGGGGTCGGCGCGAGCCGCCCGTCCCTCTCGTGCATGCAGAACTACTTCCACCCGGACCGACCTCCCTACGCCCCGAACACCGACAAGCTCGAGGCCATGTGGCTCGATCGGGCGGCGCGCTATGCGGACGCCTGCGCCGCGAACGCGCCCGAACTCCTGCAACACATGTCGACGATCGATGCCGCACGCGACATGGACGCGATCCGTCAGGCGCTCGGCGTCGACCAGATCAACTACCTCGGAGCTTCCTACGGGACGTACCTCGGGCAGGTCTACGCCACGCTGTTCCCGGGCACGATGCGGCGGGCCATCTTCGACAGCACGGTCGACCCCTCGCTCGATCTGTTCGATCTGGTCCTGGAACAGGACGTGGGGTTCGATCGCAACGTGCGGATCTGGTTCGCGTGGCTGGCGACGCACCACGATCAGTACCACCTCGGCAGGACCGAGGAGGCGGTGACCAGGACCTACCTCGAGGCCCAGCGCGACCTGAAGCGTCACCCGGCCGGCGGCGTGGTCGGGCCCGCGGAGTGGTCAGACGCGTTCCTCAGCGCTGCCTACTGCCAGTGCGTGTGGGAACGACTCGGGGACGCGTTCGCCGGATGGGTCCACGAACGGGCCGCGGGGAAGCTGATCCGTGCGTACCTGATCGCCGACACCCCCGGTGATGACAACGCGTACGCGGTTCGCATTGCGGTGTGGTGCAGCGACATGCCGTGGCCGACCGAGTGGGAGACCTGGCGGACAGCCGTCGATGCTGTCTCCGAACAGGCCCCCCTCTTCGCGTGGGCGAGCGCGCGGGACACCGCCCCCTGCATGACCTGGGGCGTGCCCGCGGGTGTCCCCGTGACGGTCCAGGGCGATGCGACGCCGGTGCTCATGATCAGCGAGACGCTCGACGCGGCGACGCCGTACGAGTGGAGCCTGTCGGTTCGCAGCGAGTTCCCCAACGCCGTCCTGATCGCGGAGCCGGGCGGGACCACGCATGCGGGCGCGTTCACCGGCGATGCCTCCGCGTGTGTCTTCGACCGGATCTACGCCTTCCTGGCGACGGGTGCGCTGCCGACCAGGCAACCCGGCAACGTCGCGGACCTGGAGTGCGAGCCGCTTCCACAGCCCGTACCCGGCCGCTGAGGTCGATCGTCGCGAGGGAGGCGCGGCCGATACCCGCGCCTCCCTCTCGCTCTTCCTAGTCGGCCAGCACCCGAGAGAGCTCCTCGAGGCTCTCGAGGTTGTGGCCGGGCAGGAACTCGTCGATCGAGGGCAGCGCCGCCGCCATCCCCCGCGCGAGCGGCTCGTAGTGCGGGCTGCCCTTGAGCGGGTTCACCCACACGATCTTGTGGACGAGGCGCCGGAGCTTGGCCATCTGGTTCCGGAGCAGATCGGGCTCGCCGCGTTCGAGCCCGTCCGAGCAGATCACCAGGACCGAGCCGCGGATCGACGCGCGCTGGCTCCAGCCGTCCACCAGGTCCTTCAGCGAGCCGCCGATCCGCGTCCCGCCCTCCCAGTCCTGCACCAGGTTGCCGATCTCGTGGAGCGCGCGGTCGGGGTCCTTGGTCCGCAGCGTCCGCGTGACGCGGGTGAGCCGCGTGCCGAAGCAGAACACCTCGACCTTTCGGCCGGCGGCCATCGCCGCGAACGCGAACTGCATCAGCGCGCGCGAGTACGGCGCCATCGAGCCCGAGATGTCCAGGATCAGCACGAGCGGCCGCGCCCGGCGGCGGCGGTCCCGCCAGGCGCGGTCGAACGGCTCCCCCTGCGTTCGGAGCGAGCGGCGCAGCGTCCGTCGAACGTCGAAGCGCGGGCCCGAGGGCGCCGAACGGTAGCGGCGCGTGTGCCGCGTCGGCAGGCGGATCGCGAGTTTGCGGATCATCTTGGACATCCGCTCGCGCTCCTCCTCGGTGAGGTCGGCGAACGACTTGTCGCGCAGCATCTCGGCGGCGCTCGCCACGATGCGGATCGAGGCGTCGCCCTCGGTCTCGGCCCGCTCGTCGGCCTCGTGCCACTCGCGCGCCACCACGTGGTCGTCGATCGCCTTGTCGCCGAGGGCCTTCTCGAGCTCCTCGAGCCCGCCCTCCCCCGGCGGCGCGGGCAGGTCGAGGTCGAGCTGGATGCCAGTCCCGAACCAGTCGCCGAACGCGGCGTCGAACGCCTCGACGTCCTCCGGCCGCGAGATCAGCGACGCGCGCCCCGCCCAGTACAGGTCGGCGCGCTCGCGCAGGCCGAGCGCGCCGGCCGAGCGGCAGAACGTGACGATGCGCCCGGTCCCCACGGGGAGCCCCCGGCCGCGGAGCGCGCGTCCGAACCCGATCAGGCGCTCGAGCGCGGCGGCGTCGGTGGCGCCCACCGCTTCATGGCTCCGCGTTGGGAATGACCTCGCCCAGGCGTTCGGACGCGAGCTGCTGATCGTCGTGGTCCTTCAGCACCGCGCCCAGCGTGACCGCGGCGGTCTCCTCGTCCAGGTGCTCGGCGCCCAGGAACGCGGCGGCGTTGGCCCAGTCGATCGTCTCGGCGACGCCGGGCCGCTTGGCGATGTCGAACGAGCGCAGCCGGCTCACCGCCGCCGCGACGTCGCGCGCGAGCGCCTCGGGCACCTCGGGCGCGCGGGCGCGGATGATCTCGATCTCGCGGTCCAGCGTCGGGTGGTCGATCCAGTGGTACAGGCATCGTCGTTTGAGCGCGTCGTGCAGCTCGCGCGTGCGGTTGGAGGTCACGACCACCACCGGCGGCTCCTCGGCCGCGACGCGACCGACCTCGGGGATCGTGACCGCGAACTCCGACAGCACCTCGAGCAGGAACGCCTCGAACTCGTCGTCGGCGCGGTCCAGCTCGTCAACCAGCAGGACCGCCTTGGAGCCGGCGCGGATCGCCGCCAGGAGCGGCCGCTCGACCAGGTACTCGGGGCCGAACAGGTCCTCCACGCGCGCCTCGTCCGTCACGTCCTGCATCGCGCGCACGGCGATGAGCTGCTTGGAGTAGTTCCACTCGTACAGCGCCTGGCTCGCGTCGATCCCCTCGTAGCACTGCAGCCGGATCAGCTCGCGGTCGAGCAGCGAGGCCAGGACCTTCGCGACCTCGGTCTTGCCGACCCCCGCCTCGCCCTCGAGCAGCAGCGGCTTGTCGAGCGAGACCGCGAGGTAGATCGCCGTCGCCAGGCCGCGGTCGGCCAGGTAGCGCTCGCGGGCCAGGCCCTCCTGGAGGGATTCGACGAGGCTGAACGGCATGCGTCCCATCACGCAAAGCCTACCGGCCGTTCGGGATGCGAGGAGGGAACGAGGATCGCGGCCGGATGGACCGCCGGGATCAGGAGACCGGCGCGCGGATCCCGCGTTCGGCCAGGCGGTTGGTGATGCGATCGCGGAGCAGTCGCTCGACGTCTGGCTTGCTGACCGGCCGGGTCTCGGCCACGGCACGGATCACGACGCCGGTGTCGCTCGTGGTCTCGATGCCGAGGACGGTCGGTCCGCCCATCACGGACTCCTTCAGCGCCGGGTCGTCCGCGAGCTCGCCGAACAGCTCCTCGATCACCGCGCGCGCCTGTCCGGGGTCCTGCCCGTAGGCGACCTGCGTATCGACGATCGCGCGGGCCCAGCCGCGTGACTTGTTGCTCACGACCTGGATGTTGCCGTTCGGCACGATGTGCAGGGTCCCGTCGTAGGCCCGGAGCGCGGTGGCCCGGAACGTGAACCATTCGATGCGGCCGATCACGGGGTTGGCAGTGGTGCGGACCTCGACGGTGTCGCCCACGCCGAACTGGTTCTCGAGCAGGATGAAGAAGCCGCTCAGGCCGTCCTTGACGATGCTCTGCGCGCCGAACCCCAACGCGACGCCGGCGATCCCCGCTCCTGCGATGAGGGGCGCCAGGTTCACGTTGAGGTACCCGAGGACGATGAGCGCTGCCAGCGTCCACACGGCGACCGCGACCGTCGCGTAGCACGCGTGGGCGAGGGTGGTCGCCCGCTGCAGGTTCCCCGCGTCGGACATGCTCGGCGCCTGTTCGAGCCTGCGCCGGAAGCGCCGAACCACGAGCCGCAGGATCGCGGTCGCGATGAGGGCGACGAGGAAGGTGGCAAGGATGGGCACACCCGTGTCACGCAGCCACGTGCCCTGTTCGAGGAACCCAAGCATGCCGTTCATCTAGTCAGACGACGGGGTGCTCCGTCAAAGACGGGCACGCCGAGCGACCAGGCAAGACGGAGGCCGGGCGGCGGGCGCCCGGCCTCGGTCTGCCGTGCGGGGCGTCTCCCCGAACGCCTATCGCGACTGCGCCTCCTCGATCGCGCGCCTGACCAACACCTTCGAGAGCTCCTGCCGATACTCGGCGCTCCCGAACGCGTCGGTGGGCGGGCTCGTGCCCTCGGGCGCGCGCTCGGCCGCGGCCGCCGGATCCGAGCCGCCCGCGAGCGCCTCCTCCACGCCCGCCGCGCGCAGCGGCCGGTCGGCCATGTTGGTGAGCGCGATCGCCGGGCCCGTGCCGTTCCGCGCGAGCATCGCCACGCCGACCAGCGCCCAGTCCTGCGCGCGCCGGTGGAACTTCACGTAGCTCCACCCGCGGCCCTGGGTCTTCGGCACGCGGATCTCGGTCAGCACCTCGTCGTGCGCGAGGTCGGGCTCGAACAGCCCCTTGAAGAACGCCGTCGCCGGCACGTTCCGAACGCCGCCCGGGCCCCGAACCACGATCTGGGCGTCGAGCGCGGCCAGCACCGTGGGCATGTCGGACGCCGGGTCGGCGTGCGCCACCGAGCCGCCGATCGTCCCGACGTGCCTGACCTGCGGGTCGCCGATCTGGGCGGCCGCGAACGGCACGATCGGGCACAGCTCCCGGAGCGCGTCGCTGGCCGCCACGTCGTGGTGACGCGTGCCGGCGCCGATCGCGACCGCGTCGCCGTCCTCGCGGATGTACTTCAGGTCAGCGAGCCGCGAGATGTCGACGAGCCTGGACGGCCTCGACAGCCGAACGCGCATCAGCGGCAACAGCGAGTGGCCGCCGGCCAGGATCTTCGCGTCGGGTTCGCCCGACAGCGCCGCGATCGCGTCGTCCACCGAGTCCACCCGCCGGTACTCGAACGGCGCGGGGATCATGCCGCACCTCCCTTCGCGGCCCGGATCGCTCGCCAGACGCGTTCGGGCGTGGCGGGCTTGCCGACGTCGGTCACGCCGAGGTGCGCGACCGCGTCCACCACGGCGTTGACCACCGCGGGCGGCGCCGCGATCGTGCCCGCCTCGCCGATCCCCTTGACGCCGAGCGGGTTCGTCCCCGAGGGCGTGACCGTGCGGTCCAGCTCGAACGAGGGCATCTCGGCCGCCGAGGGCACGAGGTACTGCGTCAGCGTCCCCGTCACGAGGTTCCCGTGCTCGTCGTACAGCACCTCCTCGTACAGGGCCTCGGCGATCCCGAACGCGATCCCGCCGTGCACCTGCCCGTCGACGATCATCGGGTTGATCACGATGCCGCAGTCGTCCACGGCCACGTAGCGCAGCAGGTCCGTGTGTCCCGTCTCGGTGTCGACCTCGGCCACACAGATGTGCGTCCCGTACGGCCACGTGAAGTTCTTCGGGTCCCAGGTGGCCGTGGCGGTCAGGTCGGGTTCGAACCCGTCGGGCAGGTTGTGCGCCGTCCAGGCCGAGGCCGCGAGATCGGGGACCGTGCGGACCTTGTCGGGCGCGCCCTGCACCCGGAACGCGCCGTCCTCGAACGCCAGGTCCTCCTCGGAGACCTCGAGCTCGTGAGCCGCGAGCGTCTTGGCCTTGGCCTTGATCTTCTGCAGCGCGTAGTGCAGCGCCGCGCCGCCGATCGCGATCGACCGCGACCCGTACGTGTCCATGCCGAGCGGCGTGGTCGCCGTGTCGCCGTGCAGGACCTCGACGTCGTCGAACGGGACGCCGAGCTCGTCGGCCGTGATCTGCGCCCAGGTCGTGTCGTGGCCCTGGCCGTGCGGCGAGGTCCCGATGTACAGCGTGACCTTGCCGCTGGGCTGGCAGCGGACCTGCGCCGCGTCCCAGCCCCCCGCGGCGTAGCGGAGCGCGCCCAGGATGTTCGAGGGCGCGAGCCCGCACATCTCGATGTAGCTCGACAGGCCGATCCCGATCTGCTTCACGTCGCCGTTCTCTCGCCGCGAGGCCTGCTCCTTGCGGTACTGCTCGTACCCGGCCATCTCGAGCGCGCGCTCGAACGCGGGCAGGTAGTCGCCGGAGTCCACCATCAGGCCCATCAGCGAGGCCCGGTCCTCGGTGAACTTCGGGACGAAGTTGATCCGGCGGATCTCTGCCGGGTCCTTCTCCAGATGTCGGGCCAGGTCGTCCACGGCGCGTTCGAGCACGTAGGTGGCCTCGGGACGGCCGGCGCCACGAACGGCATCCGTCGGCGCCTTGTTCGTCATGACCCCGGTGAACTCGTACCAGTAGGCCTGCGTGTCGTACGGCCCCATGTACACCCAGCCGCCCAGCTCGGGGATGCCGGGCGTGAGCAGCTGGAAGTACGCGCCCATGTCGCACAGCTCGGTCACGTGGAATCCGAGGATCCTGCCCTCCTCGGTGGCCGCCACCGTGACGTCATGGATGACGCCGCGCCCGTGGATCGTCACGCCGAGGTTCTCCGAACGCGTCTCGATCCACTTCACGGGACGCCCCGTGAGGCGCGCGAGCACGAGTGCGAGCGCCTCCTCCGCGTAGATGTCCAGCTTGCCGCCGAACGATCCGCCGACGTCGGGCGCCACGATCCGCAGCTTGTGTTCGGAGATGCCGGTGGTGCCGGCGAGCGTGACTCGCGCGATGTGCGGGATCTGCGAGGAGGTCCACAGCGTGAACTCGCCGATCGAGGGCACCGGCGAGGCCACCACGCCCCGCGGTTCGATCGCGCTCGGCGTGTTGCGCGGCGCCTCGTACCGGAGTTTCAGCTTCACCGGCGCGCTCTCGAACAGGCTCTGGTCGCCTCCGCCGCCGTGGCTCCAGTGGACGACCGCGTTCGTGCCGAGCTCGTCGTGCACGAGCGGCGAGCCGTCCTTGACCGCCTCCTCGATGTCGAGCACCGGGTCCAGCGGGTCGTACTCGACCTCGACCGCCTCGGCCCCGTCGTTGGCGAGCCCGCGGCTCTCGGCCAACACGACCGCGACGCCATCACCTTGGAACCGCGCCTTGTCGCTCGTGAGCGGCCAGTGGTCCGAGGTCTTGATGTCCTCGGTGATCGGCCAGACCATGGGCAGAGGTCCGGCCCACTCGCCGGCGAGGTCGGCGGCGGTCCAGGCGCCGATCACCCCCGGGATCTCGAGCGCCTTGCTCACGTCGACCTTCACGATCTTCGCGTGCGCGAACGGGCTGCGCACCACCGCCATGTGCACCATGCCGGGGAGCGTCATGTTGTCCACGAAGCTGCCCTGCCCCCGCAGCAGCGAGGCGTCCTCCTTGCGGAGGACGGGTTGTCCGACGACCTTCTCGGTAACGGCCATCTCGCCCTCCTACACCTTCGCGCCGGACGACTGTCCGGCGGCGTCGAGGATGGACTGCACGATGTTGTGGTAGCCGGTGCACCGGCACAGGTTGCCCTCGAGCGAGTGCCGGACCTCCTCCTCGGTGGGGCTCGGGTTCTCCTGCAGGAAGCTGGCCGCGGCCAGCACCATCCCCGGCGTGCAGAACCCGCACTGCAGCCCGTGGCTGCGCCGGAACGCTTCCTGGATCGGGTGCAGCTGTCCGTTCGAGGCCAGGCCCTCGATCGTGGTGACCTCGCGGCCGTCGGCCTGCGCCGCGAGCAGGGTGCACGACTTCACCGACTCGCCGTCGAGCAGCACGGTGCACGAGCCGCACGAGGAGGTGTCGCACCCGACGTTGGTTCCGGTGAGCCCGAGCGTCTCCCGCAGGAAGTACACGAGGAGCGTGCGCGGCTCGACGTCCGCGTCGCGCGCGACCCCGTTGACGGTGACCGACACGTTGGTCACGGGTCCCCCCCTTTCGGAACGGGTGGAGCCCTCGATGCTATCCCCGTGTCGGTGTTCGCGCGAGTTCGGGTTCGGGCAACGAAGGGGCGCCGTCTCAGGGCTCGGGCCAGGCCGAGGGTCGGGCGTCGCTCGCGGCCTCGGCCGAGCAGTCGGTGCCGGTGCCGAACAGCGTTGCGACACCCGACCCCGACCCCGCCCGCAGCCGGATCCAGAAGCACTCCCCCGTCTCCGCCCTGACCGAACCCGTCCAGGCGCCCTCGGTCGCGAGGACGCTCACCACCTCGGGGTCGTTCGAGCTCTGGTCGGGGTCGATCATCAGCAGGTCCGCGACCGAGTCCTCCCGGCTCAGGCGCGTGCGCGTGGCGTCCGCGAGCGAGCCGTCGGCGGACGCGACGGCCTCGGCGGCGTCGGCCGCCTTGCGCAGGTTGGCCTGGGCGTAGGCCACCGCCCCGGTGCGCGCGACCGGACGGAACACGATCACGAGCACGTATAGGACGACCCCCGCCACGGCCAGGGGGATCACGACCTTCCAGAACCCGCGGTTGGATCCGGCCACGGCCGCCACGATACCCATCCGCCGCAACGCGACTGACTTGACCGTTCGCGCGGGCCGGGGAGATAGTCGCGGTATCGGAACCGGCGGCGACGCCGCTGCACGCTCGGCTGCGTTCGAGGAGGTCCTTGATGCTGCCTTCGAAGTTCGAGTACCACCGGCCCGAGTCGCTTGAGGAGGCGTACGGGCTCCTGTCCCAGTACGGGGACGACGCCAAGGTCCTGGCCGGCGGGCAGAGCCTGATCCCCGTCATGAAGCTCCGCCTGGCGACGCCCGGACACATCGTGGACATCTCCCGGCTCGCGCTCGACGACATCTCCGAGTCCGGCGACACGCTCACGGTCGGCGCCCTGGCGCGTCACCACGATCTCGAGCGCTCCGACGTGCTCAAGGCCGGCTACCCGCTGATGGCGACGGCCGCGCCGCTGATCTCGGACCCCGTGGTGCGCAACCTCGGGACGATCGGCGGGTCGCTGTGCCACGCCGACCCGGCCGGCGACTGGGGCTCGGTGATGCTGGCGCTCGGCGGCTCGGTCGTGATCGGGAGCGCGCGCGGCGAACGCGAGCTGCCGATCTCCGAGTTCCTGGTGGACACGTTCACGACCGCGCTCGAGCCCGACGAGATCCTGACGCAGGTCAAGGTGCCGAGGTCGAGCGGATCGTTCGGCGGCACGTACCTCAAGCTCGAACGCAAGGTGGGCGACTTCGCGAGCGTCGCGGCCGCCGTCCACCTGTCGCTGTCCAACGGCACGATCGGCCGCGCCGGCATCGCGCTGACGGCCGTCGGCTCGAAGAACATCCAGGCCACCGACGCCGAGGCGAGCCTCGCCGGTGCCGAACCCACCGAGGCGGCGTTCGCCGAGGCGGGGCGCCTCGCGGCCGAGGCCTCCTCGCCGGTGAGCGACGTGCGCGGCTCCCAGGCCTACAAGCGCCACGTCGTCGACGTCTACGTGCAGCGCGGCCTGGCCCGGGCGCTCGAGCAGGCCCGCGCCGCCTAGGCCCCGATCCCAGGACGAGATCCCAAGGAAGGGAGAACGATGGAGATCACCGTCAAGGTCAACGGCGCCGACCGAACGGCCGACGTCGAGCCCCGGCTGCTGCTCGCGCACCTGATCCGGGAGGTGTTCGGGCTGACCGGCACGCACATGGGCTGCGACACGACCAGCTGCGGCGCGTGCACGGTGCTGCTGGACGGCAGGCCGGTCAAGTCGTGCACGGTGTTCGGGGTGCAGGCCGACGGGCGCGAGGTCACCACCGTCGAGGGCCTGCTGCAGGGCGGCCAGCTGCATCCGATCCAGGCCGCGTTCAAGCAGGAGCACGGCCTGCAGTGCGGGTTCTGCACGCCGGGGATGATGCTGACCGGCACCGCGCTGCTGGCCGAGAACCCGGACCCCACCGACGACGAGGTGCGCTGGGCGATCTCCGGTCAGATCTGCCGGTGCACCGGCTACATGAACATCGTCAAGGCGATCCAGGCCGCCGGCAAGGCCATGTCCGAGACCACCGAGGACGCCGCGGCGTCCGTGGCGAGCTAGGGAGACCATCGATGGCAGCTGAAGCCGAGGAGATCCGGGGCATCGGGCACAGCGTTCGGCGCAAGGAGGACGACCGCTTCATCCGCGGCGCCGGCAACTACATCGACGACATCCACCTGCCCGGGATGCTGCACATGGCGATCCTGCGCAGCCCGTTCGCGCACGCCAAGCTCAACAGCGTCGACGGCTCCCGGGCCCAGGAGCTCGAGGG
>Ga0081455_10006641_pt1 | contig 12368 bp, 17 predicted proteins | sample TabmetS3T2R1_FD_70207 | JGI IMG/M metagenome (GOLD analysis project Ga0081455, IMG submission 70207) | Tabebuia heterophylla rhizosphere microbial communities from the University of Puerto Rico - S3T2R1 | ecosystem: Host-associated > Plants > Roots > Rhizosphere ... | reverse complement strand
CGCACGCTGATCGCGGCGTGGTCGGTGCCCATCAGCGGCTTGTAGTTGGGGTCCTCGTTGTGGCGCTCGGTGATGATCTCGGCCGCGATCTCCTCGCCATCGCGGCGGTAGCTGCCGAGATGCGCGAACGCCGAATTGCCGCCGAGCATCTTGCCGTCATGCATGCACATGATGCTGCGCCCGAACGCGTCGTTGACGCCGTATTCAACCTTGTAAAGTCCGTCCAGCAATGAAAATACCTGCAAAAAAACCTGTCAATCTGCGGCATCGCATAGCATCAGCGGGGCGCGATGCACAACAGGCCTTAATGTCGCTTGAAATATTGCACTTCGCGCTCGTGCTTTTCCGCGGCCGCGCGCGACTTGAAGGTTCCAAGATTGCGCCGCCGGCCTGTCTTCGGGTTCACCTTGCGGGAATACAGGCGGTATTCGCCGGATTTCAGCTTACGGATCATGTCTAGTCCTCGCGTCGCCTTTGTCTGGTCAATGACGCAGAAAGCAGCGTGTTCCCAACCGGGCGCATCGAACCGAATCGGCAACGGGGTCGACCAACCGGCCATGACCGAGGAAGAGGCCGAGGTGGCGGATATCATTGCGGAGGCCACACCGCTGCCGCTGCTTGATGCGGCCTATGGGCTGTGGCGGCGGCGCTACCGGCTCGACACGCTGGAGGGTCGTCCCACGGCTGAAGAGATCCGCATCAACCGGACGCTGACGCCGGAACAATCGGCGGCCAGATATCGTTACGATCGCGACCATGCCCAGGACGGCCCCGCCTTCAACCATTTGAAGCGCGCGCATCCACGTGCGGACGACAGCGCGGTCAGGCAGGCGATCATCACGGCGGTGAAGTTCGAGGATGCCTGCTTCAGATATTTCGAGCAGACAACTGCCGAGTACTGGCAGCGTTGCGTACACGCCGTGGCACGCGCGCGGAAGGACTATCCCGGCTTCCTCGAAAGCACTTACCAGCAGGCCGCCAACGACGTCGCCTATTATTACAAATAGCGCGCGACGAGAGACTCAGAAGCAAAGCGTCGTCACCACGCCGCCGCGCTTGTCCCTGATGACATAGGGACAGCGCAGCCTTTCCAGCGCCTTCTTGGCGTCCTCGTCGCCGAGCGCGGCGGCGCGCTCGTAATAGGACTTGGCGGCTGTGGAATCCTTCGGGCCGCCGCGGCCTTCGGCAGCGAACGCGCCCATGCGCTCCAGCGCGCCGGGGTGATTTTGCGCGGCCGCCTTCTCGAACATCGCCCGCGCGGCGGCTTCGTCCTTCGTGCCGCCATTGCCTTCGGCGAGCATCATGCCGAGCTGGTATTGCGCTTCCGCATTGGTCTCCGCGGCGCGGCCGAGCAATTCGCGCGAGCGCGCGGGATCGGCCGGCGATCCGCCGCCGCCGAGGGCTGCCAGATTGGAGACGCCGCGGGGATTGCCGGCTTCGGCCGCGCGCCCGAACAGCGTTCGCGCCTGCGCTTCGTCTTTCGCAACGCCGGTACCAGTGCCGTAGGCAACGCCGAGCTCGACCATCGCCGAGGACGAGCCCTTGTCGGCGGCCTTGCGCCAAGCGGCGATTGCTTCCGTCATCTGCCCGTTTGAGGCGTAGGCGCGGCCGAGCTGATACATCGCCCGGCGCTGCGACTTGCCGGCGACGGCGCAATATTTGATGGCGGTCGCGATGTCGCTGGCAGCGACCTGAGGCACGCCCTTGACATCAGCAGGCTTGTCGGGATCGGAGGGATCGGCGGCGAGGCGATCGCACAGCACGAGATCGGCCGATTGCGCAAACGCAAGCGCCGGTGCGGCGAGTGCCGCGACTGCAGCAAGCGATATCAGATGAATGATCCGCCTCATGCGGCACAGGTTGCGTTGTGACGGGTACAAATTCAAGGCTCCAGCCCGGCCTCGCGCAGCACCGCGGCGGCCTCGGGCGAGCGCAGGAATTTCAGGAATTGCTCCGACAAATCGACCTTGTCCGTTGCCACCATGCAACCGGCCGAGAACACGGCCGGCACCTGCAGTTCGCGCGGGAGCGGGCCAACGATCTCTACCCCCGAAACCTGCTTCAGTTCGCTGATCTGCTGCACGGCCAGATCCGCCTCGTCCGTCACGAGACGTTCGGCGGTCAGGCCCGAGGGAACGATAACCGCATTGGCGTTGACGAGGTGGGCGATTCCCAGCCGCACGATCAGCTCGGCGAACAGGATGCCGCTGGCCCCGAGCTGCGAATAGGCCACCGCGCGGGCCTGGGTGAGCGTGGCGCGCAACGCAGCTTCGGTCGAGATATCGGGATGCGCGCGGCCCGCTTTCACGGCGATGCCGACCCAGGATTTTGCGATATCGACGTAGCTTGCCGCCGCCACGCGGTACTCGGTCAGCATTTCGCTCAGTCCCTCGCGGGTGAGGATCACGACATCGGCCACCTCCCTGCCGCGCAGGCGATCGAGCAGCGCCAGCGTCGGCGCAAAGTCGGCATCGACGTGTGCGCCGCTTGCGGCCTGAAACCGCGCCGCGAGCGCAGCGAAGGCGCCCTTCACGGCCAGCGTCGAGAGCACGCGGATGGCTGGCATCGTCCCTTACGCCCGGCGCATCAGTTTGAGCACCGCGGTCAGGCGCAGGCTGCGCTTTCCGGCGAGCGCCGTCGCCTCCATCAGCGCGCCCTCCTGGTCGCAAGTGCCGGCAAATCCGATGCCGACTTCATGGCCGCCAAGGATCGGATTGTCGCCCACCGCGGGCGTGTGCTCCTGGTTGAGGATCTGCCCCTTCCAGCGGCCGTTCTCCGAGGTGTAGGTGCCGAGATAGTAGAACGACGCGTCGCCACCGAGGATGCGGCCGTTGTTGAGCAGCATCACGCCGGTCAAGCCGCCATCGACGCCGTCGAGCAGGCGCAGGTGGATGGAATAAAGCCCGTTGATGATGCCGCCCTCGCCGACCCCGCCGGCGATCGGCACCGCCTCCTCCTTGACCGGCGTCATCACCGACTGGAATACGGCGCCGGGCAATTCCCTCAGCGCGCCCCGGAAACGATAAAGCCCGCCGTCCGCGCGACCCTTCGCGATCAGCGTTGCATCGTCGGTGCCGGCCATGGCGCGGTAGTTCGGATCGGGATTGTGACGAACGGTCCTGATCTCGATGTCAATGTCCTCGCCATTCTCCTCATAGGTGCCGATATGCGCAAAGGCCGAATTGCCGCCGAGCATCTTGCCGTCGCGCACATACATCACGCTGCGGCCCACCGCGTCGTTGAGCTGAAACCTGACGGTATAAAACCCCTCAAACACCTGCCGTGTCCCCGGCAATCCCAAAAGCGCGATCGTGATCGCGCTTTAGCTCTTTGTTTTGAGCATGATCTCCACGCAAACGCTACGCGTTTGTCGCGAGGGAAAACCGCTTCACACTTTTCCGGATCATGCTCCGGCGCAACCGTTCTTAGCGCGGTTTAAGGCCAAGAGGAAACAAGAGCACTGTCACAAAAACGCAATGATCCGCCGGAGCGGTTGCCCTGGCGGATCATGTTGCGGCCGGTCGCCCCGCCGCGGTCAGTATCGTACCGTTAGGCCGCCGCCGACTTGGACGCGGTCGGCACTTCGGAGATCGTCTTCAGGATCTGCGAGGCGATCTGGTAGGGGTCGCCTTGCGAGTTCGGACGGCGATCTTCGAGATAGCCCTTGTAGCCGTTGTTCATGAACGAGTGCGGCACGCGGATCGAAGCGCCGCGATCGGCCAGGCCGTAGCTGAACTTGTTCCACGGGGCGGTCTCGTGCTTGCCGGTGAGGCGCTTGTCGTTGTCCGGCCCGTAGACGGTAATGTGGTCCATGAGATTCTTCTCAAAGGCCGCCATCAGCTTCTCAAAATACTCCTTGCCGCCGACTTCGCGCATGTACTTGGTCGAGAAGTTGGCATGCATGCCCGAGCCGTTCCAGTCGGTGTCGCCGAGCGGCTTGCAGTGGAATTCGATGTCGACGCCGTACTTCTCGGTCAGGCGCAGCATCAGATAGCGGGCCATCCACATCTGGTCGGCGGCGGTGCGTGAGCCCTTGCCGAAGATCTGGAATTCCCACTGGCCCTTGGCCACCTCGGCATTGATGCCTTCGTGGTTGATGCCGGCATGGAGGCAGAGGTCGAGATGCTCTTCCACCATCTTGCGGGCGATGTCGCCGACGTTCGAGTAGCCGACGCCGGTGTAGTACGGGCCTTGCGGCGCCGGATAACCGGAGGACGGGAAGCCGAGCGGACGGCCATCCTTGTAGAAGAAATATTCCTGCTCGAAGCCGAACCACGCGCCCTCGTCGTCGAGGATGGTCGCGCGCTTGTTGGATGCATGCGGGGTCTTGCCGTCAGGCATCATGACTTCGCACATGACAAGCACGCCGTTGGTGCGCGCGCCGTCGGGATAAACCGCGACCGGCTTCAGCACGCAGTCGGAGCTGTGGCCCTCGGCCTGCATCGTCGAAGAGCCGTCAAAGCCCCAGAGCGGGAGCTGTTCGAGCGTCGGGAACGAAGCGAATTCCTTGATCTGCGTCTTGCCGCGCAGGTTCGGTGTCGGCGTATATCCGTCGAGCCAGATATACTCGAGCTTGTACTTGGTCATTGAGCCTCTCTGTTGATGAAGCAATAGGGTGGGAACCGAAGTGCGTGGGACCCACTGGTGTACCCGGCCACCATCGGCCAAACCTTGCTAAGCAATTAAAATGCCAGCTGCTGCAGTGCGGCAGCGTCGTCCACAGGCTCGCAGACCCCGATCTGAAATTTTTTTCTGCGACATAGCGGCGCGGTTCGCACGCGATTTTGCACCCGGAATCGCGTCGATAGCCGCCGAAAGCCGCCACTTTTCGCGGCATCGTCCTCAGGGATCGCCCCTTCCGCTCAAACCTGCGGCAGCCGCAGAGCGACCCATTTGCCGGACCCGACCCAGCCCGCAACCAGCCACATGGCTGGCGCGTTAGGCTGCCAGGTTCTGCCCTGCAGAGAGCAGACAACGGCCTGCCTACGATTTAGACAGCCGATGACTTCTTCTTCATCAGTTTGCGTTGGCGGTGGGCACGAACGATATCGAAATCGGTAACCACTCAGGAATGAGTCGGGCGCACCATCAACCCAACCAGCGTCTCGATGAAAGGAGAGACCGACAATGTTGAATACTGATTCAAGGGGGGGATCTGCGAAGATCTACCAATTCCCGACCGGCGGCCGGGCCGCGCTCGGCGGACGCCGCTACGACGAGGCCACAGCCAACGTTGCCACTGCCCCGCGGGTCAACGAAGCCCTTTGCAGCGACAGCTGGTACCACCAGGCGGCGATCGAGGAATCCAGCTTGATGCGGGATCACTGATGCCGACAGCACATTCCGCTAAAACGCCTGCGAAAATACGGGCGCGATACGCAAAATAAAAAGGGGTCGAAACAACGAGGTTTCGGCCCTTTTTCATGTCAGCTGGCAAGTCGTCACCGGGCGTTTGCCGACCTTGAGGGTGGTGGCCGATTTCGTGACCCGTAGCGTCACGCCGCCGCCGGAATAGCGCGAACCCGTCAAGGCCACCCGCTTCTGCAGCGTCACCGCCTTGCCATCGACCTGCATATGGGCGCGCTTGTCGTACTGGAAAAATCCCACGATGAATTCGCTGCCATCGCCGCAACGATAATTCTGCCAGGTCGTGGTCTGCGCGGATGCCGCCGAAGCGCTGAACATGAGGCCGGCTGCGAGCAACGTGCCGGGAATGGTGGTCTTGCCGGAATTCATGTTTCCCCCTGATTGCTCCGAGTATAGACCAGTTCGGAGCGCTCGGTACAATTGCCCGACGCCAGCCCTGCCAATCCCATCAAGTTCGGTTCGATGTCACAATCCCCTGCCCGCCATCTCAACCTCACCGGCGCCAGCAATTTCCGCGATCTCGGCGGCTATGTCGGCCAGGACGGCCGCCTTGTGCGGTGGCGGAAGATCTTCCGCTCCAATCATCTCGGCCAGCTCACGGCGGCCGATGTCGGCGTGCTGCGCGAGCTTGGCGTGCGCAGTGCCTTCGACTTTCGCGGCAAGGACGAGCGCGGCGAGGCGCTTTGCAGCATCGAGGAGATCGAAACCCATTCGCTGCCGGTCGAGCCGACCGTGGTGGCGGCGCTGCGCGCGATCCATGCCTCCGGCAGGCCGGCGACGGCGGACGATGCGCTGGAGGTGATGCGGGATTCCTATCGCGGCTATGTCGAGCACAACACCCCGCGCTTCCGTGCGCTGTTTGCGCATCTCCTGGAAGACCGCGCGCCGCTGGTGATCCACTGCACCGCGGGCAAGGACCGCACCGGCTTTGCCTGCGCGCTGATCCTCCACACGCTCGGCGTTGCCGACGATGTGATTGCCGAAGACTATTTGTTAACCAACCGCTTCTATCGCCGCGATCCGTCCGTCACTTCCGACCTGTCCGACGATGTCCGGCAGGTGCTCGGCTCGGTGCAGTCCTCATTCCTGGCTGCGGCGTTCGAGACCATCAACGCGGGCTATGGCGGCCTCGACAAATACCTGCGCGATGGCCTCGGCATCGGCCCGGCCGAGCGCGACGGCTTGCGCGAACGCTATCTGGAAGCCTGAATCCCGGGCCAATTGCGATCAGGCTGCTGCTTCCAACTCGGCATCGAGGTCAGCGATGACTTCCTCGAAAGCCTGAATCGCCTGCTGAATCGCGGCGATCTGCATCAGCTCCCAGCCGCTGACAGGACCATTGCGGTTCTGCAGCGCGACGACCAGATCGCGGCGCTGCTCCTTGAGTTGAACCAGCGGCAGGCCGTGGTCGGGCAATGTTCTCATCATGGTATTTCAGTCCCCCTGACTTGTCGGGAGGCGACCATACAGAGGTCGTTCTGCCGTCCAATTACGGAAGTCCGGCAAATTTTATTGAATTTTCCAGGACCGGCCGGTTCCCGGCGGTGCTCAGGTCGCCGCCGGCACCTTGCTGATCGCCTCACACAGCGGCCATAGTGCGCAACCTCCTCACACCGGCCGGAGAGCACATGCTGCAGGATAAAGTCGTTGTCGTGACTGGCGCTGCCGGCGCGCTTGGCAAGGTGGTGGCAGAAGCTGCGTTGGAGCGCGGCGCCCGCGTCGCCGCCATCGACTATGCCGCCGCGCCGGGCGCTCCGGCCAGACAGAGGCTCGAGCTCGGTGGCGTCGACCTCACCGACGCCGCGCAAGCCAAGAAGGCAATCGATGCGGCCGAGGCGTATTTCGGCAAGATCGATGCACTGATCAATATCGCCGGCGGCTTTGCCTTCGAGACGATCGCCGAGGGCGATCCGAAAACCTGGCAACGCATGTATGCGCTGAACGTGACGACCACGCTCAATGCCTCGCGCGCCGCGATCCCGCATCTGCTCGGCTCCAGTGCCGCGCGGATTGTCAATGTCGGCGCGATGGCTGCGATGCTGGCTGGCAGCGGCATGGGGGCTTATGCCGCCTCCAAATCCGGCGTGCATCGCCTGACCGAGGCGCTCGCCGCCGAATTCAAGGGCAGGATCACCGTCAACGCGGTGCTGCCGTCGATCATCGACACCGCAGCCAATCGCGCCGACATGCCGAAGGCCGACTTTTCGAAGTGGGTTGCGCCGCAGGAACTGGCGGAGGTGATCCTGTTCCTGGTCAGCGATGCGGCAAGTGCGGTGACCGGCGCGCTGCTACCAGTGACAGGGCGGGTTTAGATCGCCAGAGCGCGGTGCCGCCCAGAGAATATCCGTCGCAAGCCGATCAAACGCCTTAGCGAATTTCCGCTAGAATCGGCTGCCCTGAGTCGCGGCGCTGCCGCCGGAGCCTGCATTGGAAACCGCGCTTTACCTTCCCGTCAAACGCTTCCTCGAAAAGCTCGGCTTCACCGTCAAAGGCGAGGTCGGCGGCTGCGACCTGGTGGCGCTCAGCGGCGATGATCCGCCCATCGTCGTGATCGGCGAACTGAAGCAGTCGTTCAATCTCGAGCTGGTGCTGCAGGCGGTCGACCGCGCCAAGGCTGCCGACGAGGTATGGCTTGCGGCAAAACTCTCGGCGCGCGGCAAAGGGCGCGAGAGCGATGCGCGCTACCGCAATCTCTGCCGCCGGCTCGGATTCGGCATGCTCGCAGTGACCGACAGCGGCGAGGTCGAGGTGATCGTCAAGCCGCCGACATCGGCGCCGCGCCGCGATCCCAAGAAGCGCTCGCGGCTGGTGGCCGAGCACAGGAAGCGCATCGGCGATCCCGCCATGGGCGGCAGCACGCGCGCGCCAATCATGACCGCCTATCGCCAGCAGGCGCTGGCCTGCGCGTCGGCCCTTTCGAACGGGCCGCAGCGTGTGCGCGACTTGCGCGTCCGCATCCCCGATGCCGGCAAGATTCTGCTGCACAATGTCTATGGCTGGTTCGATCGCGCCGAGCGCGGCATCTATGTGTTGACCGATGCCGGCCGCGCCGCTCTCAAACGCTGGCCGCAGCAGCCGGTCGATCTGACGCAGGCGGCCGGCGCTGCAGGATAAAAATCGCACGGAGGAAGACATGATCGTCGTGACCGGCAGCGTAACCGCAAGGCCCGATACGTTCGACGAGGTGCGCCGGCTGAGCCTGGAGCATGTGCACCGTTCGCGCCGCGAACCCGGCTGCATCTCGCATGCGGTCCACGTCGATTGCGAGAACCCGCTCCGGCTTGTTTTCTTCGAGCAATGGGCCGATCGCGCCGCGTTGCTCACGCATTTCGCGGTGCCGGCCTCACGCGACTTCGTCCGCGAACTGCAACCGCTCGCCGCAGCCGCCACGACTATCGAGATTTACAACGCTACCAAGGTAGACAGGCTCTAGTGCATAGCAGCATTGCCACACCAATTTCATATTGCAATGCAACATAAGCGTCCTTAGATATCGCCGATCGATTGTGAGAGGCCTCGATGAGCGAAGACTGGCAGACCAAGTACGGAACGCGGCGCGTGCGGCGCGACCCGCCGACCCTGGAAGAGGCGATTTTCGCTGCCGCTGGCATCACCGAGGACCATGAAGCGCAGGCGGAGATCGCCGCGTCCCTGATGGGCCTGGACTACGAGCCGGTTCTCGCCGAAGTGAAGAAGACCAGCCGTCTTTCCGCACGCTCCGCCACGCGAGTGATTACCGGCGAACAGGGCGCACAGCGCGCCGTCGTCGTCGAGCGCCGGGTGATCCGCAAGCGCGTCGCGACCTGAGAGTCTGACCCAACAGAATAGCCGTCATGCCCGGCCTTGCCGCCTTCGCTAAAGCTTCGGCGGCCGAGTGAGCTTGTGGCCCGGCGTAGCCTTGGCGGAGACGGGTGCCGGGCATCCACGTCTTTGGCACTGACGAAAGAAAAAGGGCCATTCGCCTGATCGGCGAATGGCCCTTTCGTTTGCAGTCCGGTCAGGCCGCCTTGCTGCGGCCCCAGCCATACATGCGGAACAGGATGCGCCAGTAGGCGCGGTTGAAATTGGCGATCGCCTGCGCGGCCTCGATCGGCGTGACCACCAGGGACGGCGCCAGTTCCAGCTGGCTGCGCCTGGTCAGGTCAATGACCCCCGTGGATTCGCCGTGGCTGAAGCTGAGATGGGCGCCGAACTTGTTGGCGAGCGCCCGCATCGCATCGTTGCCGGCACCGGTGGTGATCCGCAGGCTCTCGTAACCCTTGGCTCGCGCCACGGAGATGAGCTTGCGGAACAGTACGGTGCCGACGCCCTGCCGGCGCACCTTGCTTTCGACGCTGAAGGCAATCTCGGGAATGCCGTCGTCCGACTGCTCCGGCGGATGCAGCTCGGCTGCACCCCGCACCGCGCCGTCCTCGAGATAGGCGATGACGACCGTGCCGTCATTGGCGCATTTTTCGGCGTAGCGCTTGATGAAGCTGTCGTCCATGAAGCCATGGAAGCGATCGTGGCGGCTGGTTCGATCCAGCCTTAGGAGATGATCGCGCAGGAGGGGAAGTTCCTCCTGCTGGCTTAGGGTCCGGACGGTTCCCCTGGGACGCGTCAGGTCGGCCAAAGTCGTATGTTTCATAGTCCAAGCTCCTCGTGAGTGGCCCTCGAGGAGGCGTGTCCGAATCCCTAGGCGGCTAATATTGTGCGTCGCACCATCTATTTCAAGCCCTTGTCCTGCATCAATTTTCAGCAAGGTTGGATTAAGGATTCATTTAAGTTTTGTGAAGGTGAGCAAACACTTATCAGAGCACCATTTGGGTTTGCGTCACGACCGCAACCAGCTTGCCATCCTCAGTCTCGAGCCGGGTTTGCCATACCTGGGTACGGCGCCCGCGGTGCACCGGCGTGGCAATAGCGACAAGGGTGCTACCCTCCTTGGCGCCACCGATGAAATTCGTCTTGCTCTCAAGCGTCGTGGTTCCCTTGGCATCTTCGGGCAGGTTGATCACGGTTGCCGCCGCGCCGACCGAATCCGCAAGCGCCATGATCGCGCCGCCATGGATGGTGTGATGCAGCGTGCAGAGATCCGCTCGCACGACCATCCTGGCGACGACGCGATCCTTGTCGGCCTCGGTGAATTTGACGCCCTTCAGCTCCGCAAAGGGCATCTTCATCGCATTGATTTTTTCCAGCAACGACATCGTTCCTCCCGGCCGTTTTCACGATTCCGGGCGATCATGGATGGCCGACGTAAATTGGGCAATGACGTCGGAGGTAATGGGGTCAGTGACAAGCGGCCGCCAATTCTGCATATCCTTTGGCATGAAAGCTTTCCCTCCCTGCCGGATCGTCTGCCTCACCGAGGAAACGGTGGAGACGCTGTATCTGCTCGGTGAGCAGGACCGCATCGTCGGGGTGTCGGGCTATGCGGTGCGGCCGCCGCAGGTGCGGCGCGAGAAGCCGCGGGTGTCGGCCTTCATCTCCGCCGACATCCCGAAAATCCTGGCGCTGCAGCCGGACCTGGTGCTCGCCTTCTCCGACCTGCAGGCCGACATCGTCGCCGATCTCGTGCGCGCGGGCGTCGCCATCCACGTCTTCAACCAGCGCGACGTCGCCGGCATTCTGGCAATGATCCGCACGCTCGGGGCAATGGTGGGCGCGGCCGAGCGTGCCGACCAGCTCGCGCGCGGCTTTGAGGCGCGGCTTGCCGAGATCGCGGCAAGGCCGCGCTCGGCGAAAAAACCAAAGGTCTATTTCGAGGAGTGGGACGATCCCCTGATCAGCGGCATCGGCTGGGTGTCAGAGCTGATCGAGATTGCCGGCGGCGAGGACGTATTGCCAAAACTGCGGTTTCAGCAGGCGGCGAAGGACCGCATCATCCTGCCCGACATCGTGCGCGAGGCGGCGCCCGACGTGATCCTGGCGTCGTGGTGCGGCAAGAAGGTCGTGCCCGATCGCATCCGGCAGCGGCCCGGCTGGAGCGACATTCCGGCGGTGCGCAACAACCGCATCATCGAGATCAAGTCGCCGCTGATCCTGCAGCCGGGGCCGGCAGCACTGACCGATGGGCTCGATGCCATCGTGAAGGCATTGTGGCCGTAAGGGTCCTTTGGAAAACTCGGCGAGGCACCATGGGCACGAGCCGCCCGCCAGATCTGCTAAGCAACCGCTGCGACTGACCTGGGTTTCACCAGATATTCCTTCAAGACCGCATTGCCTGCATCGACTTCCGCGAGGGACACGTCATAGCTCCAGAGATCGGCCAGGTGCTGGAGCACGTGTCTGGCGTCCGTCTCCTGTAGCTGGGCTCCTCCTACGACAACATGCTGCAGCATGAGGCGACGATCGCCGGCGAGATCGACGTCAACCACCTCGATGTTGGCATCGAGGAAACCGACATCATGCTGACGCGACAATTCGCGCCGGATGCGGCGGTAGCCCCGCTCGTTGTGAATGGCATCCACCCTGATGCCGGCACTCTCGCCGGGATCGTCGTGCAGATGAAACATTCGCATCTGCCGAATGAGGCGCGGGCTGAGAAACTGACTGAGGAAGCTCTCGTCCCGATAATTCGCCCAGACGTCGCGCAGCACGCCCATGGCGTCTCCCTTGCCCGCAATGTCGGGAAACCACTCGCGATCCTCGTCATCGGGGCTGGTCGCAATGCGTGCGATGTCCTGCATCATGGCAAAACCGAGCGCATACGGATTGAAGCCCGAAAAGTAGGAGTGATCAAAATCGGGCTGAAAGACCACGTTCGTGTGCGATTGCAGGAATTCGAGGAAGCTTCCGTCGGAAATCCGGCCCTGCTCGTGCAAGCGTGACATGATGCGATAGTGCACGAAGGTCGCGGTGCCCTCATTCATGACCTTGGTCTGCCGCTGCGGATAAAAATACTGCGCCAGGTTGCGCACGATGCGAAGCAACTCCCGCTGCCAGGGCTGCAGACGCGGCGCGGTCTTCTCGAGGAAATAGAGCAGGTTTTCCTGCGGCAGCCGGAGCAACGCCCGCCG
>Ga0081455_10006639_pt1 | contig 12369 bp, 11 predicted proteins | sample TabmetS3T2R1_FD_70207 | JGI IMG/M metagenome (GOLD analysis project Ga0081455, IMG submission 70207) | Tabebuia heterophylla rhizosphere microbial communities from the University of Puerto Rico - S3T2R1 | ecosystem: Host-associated > Plants > Roots > Rhizosphere ... | reverse complement strand
GTCGGCGTCAGGCGGCCGGTCGCCAGCTCGTGGCCGATGTAGCTGGCACTGAACAAAGCCGTGGTGAAGCCGACGAAGGTATTGAGCACCACGAACACGATGTTGAGGTCGTCGATCAAAAGATAGCGCCCTGGCAACGGCCGGTCGGTGACCAGCAGCGAGAGCGCCGCGAGCAGGGTGAGCCCGCTGGCGAGGGCATTGATCTGCGCGGTCAGGCGGTGCCCCGGCAGCAGGGCGAGCAGGGCCGCCGCCGCGAAGGGCTTGGCGAAGAACGCGGTAGCTCCCGCTGCGCGGGCGGCCCGGCGCGTCTCGTCTGAGGGGTAGCCGGTGATCACGATGACGGAGGGAGGATCGGCCGTCCCGCGCGCGGCTCGCACCACCTCGAGTCCATCGCCGTCGTTCAAGCGCAGATCACAGATGACCAGGTCCAGTCGATGCTCCCCCGTCGCGGCGCGCACTGCAGCGAGGCCGCCCGCCCGGGACGTCGCGGTGGTGACCTCGTAGCCCTGCCGGCCGAGGAGCCGCTCGTAGGTCGCCAGCAAATCGGCTTCGTCCTCGACCACGAGCACCCGCCTGCCGCCGCGTGTGTCCCGGGCGCTCATCGGGCCTCCTTCGCCGGTCGAAGGGGTCCGGCCAATCGCTCGATGGTCGCCAGCACCTGCTCGGTGGCGGACTCCACATCGCAGACATCCGTCCAGACCGCAAGATCGGGCCGGATCGATTCCTCGTAGGCCATCTCGATGTCGGGCCTGCCCGTGATGCCGACGACCCGCCGGGTCTCGAACGTCAACCCCCAGCGCCGCGCCCGCTCCCGCTCGAGGCAGATTTCGACGGGGCACAGCAGCTGGATCTCGGCGAAGGACGGGATGAGATCGCGCGCAATCTGGCGCCACGCCCGCCGGCTCGCCGTTGCGTCCACGATGGTCGACACACCGGCCTCGGTCAGAAGCTTCGCCGCATACGCGAGCACGCGATGGACCACGTCCTGCTCTTCCTGGCTCGTCGCGCCACGCTCGAGTAGAATCCGCTGCACGGGATCCAGATCGAGCAATCGCACGCGCAGGCCCCGCTCACGGAACGCTTCGAGAACCCGTTGCGCGAGGGTGGTCTTGCCGCTCCCCGGACGCCCGGTGATCCAGATCGCCCACGCGGCCTCCTCACCCCCATCGACATTCATCCCGGCCGCGGTCGCCCGGGTGGCCAGGTACTCGGCGAGCGCAACAACTCGTCCCGCCGCGCTGGCCAGACCGCCCGCCGCAGTATCGATCAGCAGCTCGGGAGGCAGCCCGGCCTCGCCCTCCGGCTCGCGACAGGCCTCGATCGGACACACCAGCTGCACCTCGGCGAATCGCGGGACGGCCGCGCGCACCAGATCCCCCCCGACCCGCCGGGGCGCGGTCGCGTCGATGACCACGGGTCGGCCCGCTTCGACGAGCAGCGTCGCCAGGTAGCCCAGGGCGCGATACACGAGATCGCGCTCGGCGTCGGTACCGCGAGGGTCGGGCGTGATGCGGGCGCGCACCTCGTCCAGCTCGAGGCATGTCACCGGCTGTCCGCGCGCCCGGAGCTCCGCGATGACGGCGCAAGCGATGGCCGACGTGCCGCTCGCCGGCGGGCCGGTGATCCAGATGGCCCAGCTCACGCCTGGGCTCCTACTTGCCGCGCACCGTGAGCACCGGACACGGGGCAATGGCGAGGACTCGGCTGGCCACGCTGCCCAGGAAGAACCGGGCGAAGCCGGTCCGACCATGCGTGCCGATCACGACCAGGTCCGCCTTCCGGGAGCGCGCCGCCTGCGCGATCCGCTCATGGGCAACGCCCTCGAGCAGGATCGCCCGGGCCCGGGCCCCGGAACGCTTGGCCTGTTCCGCGAGGCCCCCCAGCTGCTTCTGCGCACCGGCCCGGGCGGCCGCTTCCATGTCCTCGTACACCTTGGGCGAGACGTAGCCGTCTCCCGTCATGATGGGCGCGGCGGGAGCCAGGACGTGCACGACCAGCAGCTCGGCCCGGTTGTCCTTCGCCATCTCCACCGCGCGCCTGAATGCCGGCTTCGAGGCCCGGGAGAAATCAGTGGGATGCACGATGGTGCGAATCCGACTCATCTCAGGACCTCCTTGGGCGGCGTGCTGGCCGCGGGCAAGTCGACGGGGGCCTCGGACGGGCGGCGCAGGAAGATGGGGATGGTCGTGCCGCGCAGGATGGACTCCGCGACGCTGCCGAAGATCAGGCGGCCGACACCGCTTCGGCCGTGCGTGCTCATCACGATGAGATCCGGCTTGTACACGGAGGCCGCCTCGATGATGGAGGCTGCGGGCGGTCCGTACCAGACGCGCGTTTCGATGTTCCGGATGCCGCGCCGCGCAAGCCTCGCCGTCAGGTCCGCCATGTAGTTCTCGGCCTCGGCGACGGCATCGACCTGTGCCAGAGTCGGATCGGCTCCGGGAAACACATGAGCCTCGGCGGCGCGCATCAGGATCACCACGCCCCCGTCCTGCGGGGCCAGATCAAACGCGTCGGCCAGCGCGGACTCCGCCAGCTCCGAGCCGTCTAGCGGGACCATGACCTTGTTGGTTTTCATCACGCCCTCCTCGGCTGCCGGAAATTGCAACGGCAGTGCCACGACGAAACCCGAGAGTAAACAGCCACTTCGGGATACGGACGCGGCGAGACATGAGGCGGGCGCTCCTCGCTGGGTCACCACCGCCACGGTGGCAGTGCACCCGGCGACGTCATGCGCGGAGGGCGTACTTGTCGATCAGCCGATGAGACGTCTTGCGGTCGATGCCTGCGGCCAGGGAGGAGACGTTGCCGTCGTGGCGGCGAGCAGGCCGCGCAGGTAGGACACCTCCAGCACCTGCAGCCATTGCTCCTTCGCTTCTTTGCGTGTGAGGTCGCTCCCGGCGGCAACGTGCTGGGTGGCACTGCACCACCCTGGTCCCTCGGCTCTTCGCCGGTCCGGCCCGTTGCGGGATGGAGGGCGTGATCCGGCGCGTCGTTCACCGCGATCCGCCTACCGCGTCCCGCGCGGGCGAGCCTTGCGTCCGTTGGACGCCGCCCGTCGCTGCGCCTCCTCGCGCCGGACCGCGGCGGCGAATGCCTGCTTCTTGGATTTCTTGTTCTTGCCCGTGCTCTTCCGGATGCCCATATCGAGCTCCTACGTGGCGAGCCGGGCGCGTGCATCCACCGCTAGCACGCCACTGGACCCCGCCACCAAGGGGTTGACCTCGATCTCCTCCAGCTCGGGAACATCCACCAGAAGGCGCGAAAAGCTCGATATGGCCCCGGCCAGGGAAGACACATCAATCGGCGGCTCACCCCGCATCCCGTGGAGCAGCGGCGCGAGCTTCAGATCGCTCAGCATCGTACAGGCCTCGTCGGGGGACACCGGAGCCAACCGTGCCGCCGTGTCGGCCAGCACTTCGACGTAGATGCCACCCCAGCCGACCACGACGAGCGGCCCGAACTGGGGGTCTTGCAGGCCACCCAGCAGGAGCTCCTTGCCGGCCGGGACCATGGCCTGCACTAGAATGCCGTCCACCGTCGCATCGGGGCACGTGGTGGCAATCCGTTGGAGGATCGTCCGCGTACCGCTCTCTACCGCCGCCGAATCACGGAGATTCAGCACCACGCCGCCGACATCCGACTTGTGGCTGATCTGAGGCGACAGCACTTTCAGCGCCACCGGAAAGCCGATGCGCTGCGCGATGGCGACCGCTTCTGCCGGCGCCTTGGCCCGGCCGATCGGCGCCACCGGCACCCCGTAGGCGGTGAGTAGCGGCGCCAGATGCGCCAGGGCCAGCTGGCGTGAGGTCATCCCCTCCACCGTTCGCCGCCAGGCTCTTACCGCCGCGGTATCGATCGCCGTGGCGCACTGCTCGCGAGGGACCCGGCGGCTCCGGTGCTCCGAGATGTGCGCCATGCCCGCGAGGGCCTTCACCGCTCGTTCGGGGAACTCGAAGCACGGGATCCCGGCCTCTTCGAGCGCTCGAACGCCGGGCACGACCCGAGCACCGCCCACCAGGGCCGCGACGACGGGAATCGGCCAGTGGCGAGTGGCCACCGCCACGGTGCGGGCCACACTGGCCGCGTCCGTGGCGGCCTGCGGCGTGAGCAGCACCAGCAGCAGATCGACGCTCGACGGCCCCAGCGCGTGGAGGGCGTGACCATAGCGCCGCGCGTCGGCATCGCCAACCAGATCGATCGGGTTGCCGAGAGCCGCATTCGCGGGCAAGCCGTCGGCCAGTTGTCGGATCACGGTTTCGGGCAGCGTCGCCATTTCCAGTCCGCTGGCGCGGGCGGCATCCGCGGATACGATGCCGAGACCGCCCCCGTTCGTCACCACCGCCAGGCGGCGTCCGCGAGGCAGTGGCTGAGTGGCGAGCCCGCGAGACAGATCGAACAGCTCCTCGACCGTATCCACCCGCACCGCGCCGGTCTCGTGCACCGCGGCGTCGAACGCGCGATCGGAGCCGGCCAACGCCCCGGTGTGCGACGAGACCGCCCGGGCGCCTTCGGCGGAGCGCCCCGCCTTCAAGAGAACGACCGGCTTGGTGGCGGCCGCATGTCGAAGCGCCGACAGGAACCGCCGGCCGTCCGCCAGGCCCTCCAGGTAGCAGGCGATGACCTTCGTCTCGGCGTCGTCGGCCATGGCCTCCAGCACGTCGCTCTCGCATATGTCGGCCTGGTTGCCGAGCGATGCAAAGAGGGAGAACCCGACCCGTCGGTCGCGAGCCCAGTCGAGAATGGCCACCGCGAGAGCGCCCGAGTGGGAGACGAACGCGATTCCACCGCGCTCCGGCATCCCGGGCGCGAACGTGAGGTTCAGCTGCGCCGCCGGCCGGATCCAGCCCAGACAATTCGGCCCGAGGACCCGAAGGGGCTGGCCCCGGAGCCACTCTCGCAGCTCCACCTCTCGCCTGACCCCTTCGGGGCCGGCTTCCCGAAAGCCGGCCGAGATGACCACCGCGGCCTTCACGCCCTTGGCCGCGCATTCGCGCAGGACCGGAAGGACCGCCTCGGCCGGGACGGCGACGACGGCGAGATCCACGGAACCCGCGATCTCGAGCACACTCTTAACGGCGGCGAACCCCTGGACCGCCTCGGCACGTGCGTTGACCGGAACGATGCGTCCGCAGAACTTGCCCGACCGCAGGTTGGCCATGACGCTGCCCCCGACCTTCAGGGGGTTGCGCGAGGCGCCGATGACGGCCACCGTCTCCGGCGCCAGGAGCGGGTCCAGCACGTTCATCAGGCGGCGGTCACCTTGCCCGGCGGATGGACGGCCAGGACCGCGCACGGAGCGAGGCGAACGACTCGATCCGCCACGCTGCCCAGCAGCATGCGGTTGAGGCCGCCGCGCCCGTGACTGCCGATGACGATCAGGTCGGCCCGCTCGTCGAGCGCCAGAGCCACGATCTCCCGATACGGGACGCCCGTTCGCACCGCGGCCCGGGCCTCGAGTCCACTGGCCCGGGCCTCCCGGACCAGGTCGTCGAGTCTTGATCTGGCCCACGCCAGGACGTTGACGGCCCGGTCCTCCGCGAAAGGGTCCGGCGCGAAGCGGGCCTTGTCCGGAAGGACATAGCAGACGATGAGCTCGCCGCCGGCGGCCGCGCTCAAGCGCTTGGCCATGTCCCACGCCTCTGCCGCACACACCGAGAAATCGGTCGGCACCAGGATGCGACGAAACACTCGGAATCCTCCTTCCGGCGTCGAATCACCGTCACGGAGACTGCAACGGCGGTGCCACGACACGCGGTCGCGGAATCAGCCGGTTGAGGCTCGGCCGGTGCCCACGGCGTGGCGAATGTGCCTCGCTGGGGCGCAGATGCCCCTGTGCTTGAAGCCCGCGTCGTCTTGGCCGACAATTCACTCCGCCATGTTCCCGTGGCTTCTCCGATACCGGATGGGCCTGGCCTTCGCGGTCGTCATCGGACTTCTCTTCGCGATCGCCCTCATCGGGTTCAGCGCCCGACGCCTGGTCGGGGAGTACGAGGCCGTTCAACACACCACCCGGGTCCTGACCGAGCTCGACGCGGTCCTCTCCGGGATCACCGACGCGGAAACCGGCCAGCGAGGCTTCACCATCACGGGCGACGAGCGATACCTCGCGCCGTATCTCACCGCCACCGGTGCCACCGAGGCGCACCTCCAGGCCCTCAAAGCGTTGACCAATGACGACCCGCGGCACCAGCAACTCCTGGACGCCTTGACACCTCTGATCGCCGACAAGTTCGCGGAGCTCCGCGAAATCATCACCCTTCGGCGGCAGGGGCCAGAGGGGGCCGCGATTCGGCGAATCGAGACCGGGCGGGGACTCCGGCTCATGGAGGAGATCCGTTCGCTGGCCGCCACCATGAAACGCCAGGATCGCGAGCTCCTCCTCGCGCAATCGCGGCGCTACGCGGAGCAGGCCCGGCGGCTCTTCCTGGCGCTGGTGAGCCTCACCGTGGCGACCCTCCTGGTCCTGGTCGGGCTGATCGCAGAAACCCGGCGCCGCAGTGGCGAGATCCGATCGACGCAGAGCGCGCTCCGAACCCAGGTCGCCGAACACGAGCAAACCCGGTCCGTTCTCGCCTCCCTGGTGCGTTCCTCCAATGACGCGGTGGTCGGGATCGGGCTCGACGACCGCATTCTCAGCTGGAATCCGGGCGCCGAACGCATGTTCGGCCTGGTCGAGCGCGAGATGACGGGCCAGCCGACCCGCGCCTTGCTGGATCGCGTGCCGGCGGCCGTCGCCTCGGCACTGACTCGAGTGCAGTCGGAGCGCACCACCGAGCAGGTCGAGATCGATCATACCGGCCCGCGCGGGCGGGTCCGACTCCTCCTGACCATCTTCCCTATCCGTGACGTCGACCAGGTGGTGGTCGGCACCTCGATCCTGGGACGCGATATCACGGCCCGCGCTCAGGCGGTGGAGGCACTGCGGCGAAGCGAGGCGACCTCACGGGCCTTTCTCGAATCCGCCTCCGAGGGCATCGTGGTGGTGGACACCTCGGGCCGCATCCTGCTGGTGAACGCCAAGACCGAAGAGATGTTCGGCTACGCGCGGACCGAGCTCGTCGGTCAACCGGTCGAGCTGCTGGTTCCACCTCGACGTCGTGACATCCACGTCGCGCACCGGAATGCCTACATGCGGGCTCCTCGCGCGCGCTCGATGGGCCGGGAGCTCGATCTCGCCGGCGTCAAGAAAGACGGCGTCGAGTTCCCGGTGGAGGTCAGTCTCAGCTACGTCACCACGGACGAGGGCACTCGCGCCATCGCCTTCGTGACCGACATCAGCGAGCGTCTGGCGTACCAGCGCGCCGCCCGCCAGGCGGACAAGCTGGCCGCCCTCGGCACCCTGTCCGCCGGCATCGCCCACGAGATCAACAATCCGATCGGCATCATCAGCTCGCGAGTCGAGGTCATGATGCTCGAGGCGTCCGACGACACCCTGTCCGCGGAGACGCGCAAGGACTTCGAGGTCATTCTGCATCATGCCCGACGAGTCGCGAACATCACTCAGGGTTTGTTGTCGTTCGCGCGTCAGTCCACGGGCACCCGGGCGCCGGTCGCGTTGAATCGCGTCGTGGAGGAAATGGTACTGCTCGTTCAAAAGGACATGAGTCGCTCTCGCGTGACCATGTCGACGGCATTGCGGGAGAATCTTCCCCCGATCATCGCGGACGAGAACGCCATCGAACAAGTGCTCCTGAACCTGCTCACCAATGCCCGCAGCGCCATGCCGGAGGGTGGATCGATTGCGATCGAGACGGCCCTGGTCGACAATGGCCGGTCGATCCGCCTGCTCGTGCAAGATACCGGCTGCGGGATCCCCCCCGAGGTCCTGCCCAAGATCTTCGACCCGTTCTTCACGACGCGATCGGATGGGACCGGTCTCGGTCTGTCGATAAGTCACGGCATCGTGCATGATCACCGAGGCAGCATCGAGGTGAGCTCCGAGCTGGGCCAGGGGACGATCTTCCGCTTGACGTTCCCGGTCGATCCCCCCGTCGGAGCATAGGCAAGGTCTTCAGTGGCAAGCCCGGCCCCGGCCGGCCTCGGGTGTATCATACGCGCCGACCATCTGCCTCCAGGAAGGAGACGCCCATGGCGAATCAGACGACAGTGGACCACGATATCGACGTGCGGGACGTCGAGTACCTCTGTCACGGCGATCGCCCGCTGCTGGCCCGCCTGTTCGTGCCGCGCGGCGCCGGGCCCTTCCCGATGATCGTGGAGCTGCACGGCGGCGCGTGGTGCCGCGGCGACCGGCTCAACGACACGATCTTGAACGAGCCGCTGGCCCGGAGCGGGGTGGTGGTCGCCGCGCTCGACTTCCGCATGCCGCCCGAGGCGGCCTATCCGGCGTCGCTCCAGGACGCGAGCTACGGGGTGCGCTGGCTCAAGAGCCGCGCCGCCGATTTCCACGGCCGCGCGGACCGCGTCGGCCTCATGGGCGCCTCCAGCGGAGCGCACCAGGCGATGCTGCTCGCCATGAAGCCGGCGGACCCGACCTACGCCGCGCTCCCGCTGCCCGCCGGCGCGCCGGCGGTCGACGGCCGGGTGGGCTGCGCGGTGCTCTGCTGGCCGGTGATCGACCCGCTCGGCCGCTACCGCTACGCGACGGCGCTCAAGGCGGGCGGCGGCGCCTATCCGGAGGTCGTGGACCGCGTGCTGCCGTGCCACGATCAGTACTGGGGCACCGAGGCCGCGATGGCCGAGGGCAACCCGACGCTCGTGCTGGAGCGAGGCGAGCGCGTGGAGTCGCCGCCGGTGGTCTACATCCAGGGCACGCGCGACATGGCGCACCCGCGCCCGGATCTCGACCGCTTCGTCACTCAGTACCGCAAGATCGGCGGCCGGGTCGACCTCGAGCTGATGGAGGGCGAGGCCGAGGGCTACATCAGCCGGAAGCCGGCGTCACCCACGGTGGAGCGAACGATCTCGCGCATCGTCGAGTTCGTGCACTCACAGTTAGCCTAGCCGGACGCCCGGCGCGAGAGCGCAGGTCCGATGGCTCGACGCCATCGGCTCGTGGCCGCACGGAGCCTCGCGTCAAGAACAGTCTCAGCCGAGCGTGGGAGAGGTCTCGGCTGCCGTTCTCTGATGACCGTTTTGTGACACTGCCCCCACGCTGTCCTCCACATTCCCCCGCCAAAAGCGCCGAAAAATGGGAATCATCCTGGCACCACGACTTGGCCGCCTCTATGCACCTTGCGACGTCGAGAAGGACCAAGCCGCCGTGCAGGAGGTTTCGATGCGCATCCTGTTACTCACCGCAATCATTTGTCTGGCCGTTGTCGGCTCGGTCGGGGCAGACGGAGTCAAGATCGGCGTCGGAGTCAATATCGGCGTGCCCGCACCCCCACCGGTGATCGTGACCGCACCGCCGCCTGCGGTGGTCGTCACCCCTCCCGTCGTCGTCGCCCCTCCCATCGTCGTCACGCCTCCGGTGGTCGCGACCCCGCCACAGCTCGTGGTCGTGCCGGGGTCGCCGGTGTCCTACGCACCCGGCGTAGAGATGAACTTGTTCTCCTACGGTGGGCGGTACTACAGCTTCCATCACGGCGGATGGTTCGTCGCCCCGAAGCATGGAGGTCCATGGGCGGCGGTTGCACCCAAGCGGGTGCCTCAGCCGGTTCTCGCCGTTCCCGTCGCCTACTACAAGGTTCCTCCGGGACATGCGAAGAAGATGGGCCCGGGACGCGGTTGCCCACCTGGACTAGCCAAGCAGGGCCGCTGCTAGATCGCAGCTACTCGCAGGAGGCTCGGACCAGCAACACCTCGGCGCCGAGAGCGACTACACCCCGCGGTCCAAGGGCCTGAGAGTGCGAGACTCTCAGGCCCTTGGTCTGTCTGGGCCTCGTGCCGATGGGACATTCCGGGTCAATTTCCCCGGGAGTGGTCATCCCGATGCTGATGCCAGTCGTAGGATGAGCGAGCGCCCAGCCATCACTCGATGACCTCATCGGCGCGCTGTAGCAGCGACGGCGGGATCGTCAACCTCAGGGCTTTGGCTGTCTTCACGTTGATGACCAGTTCGAACTTGGTCGGTTGCTCTACGGGCAGTTCGCCCGGCTTGGCTCCTTTGAGGATCTTGTCCACGAAGACGGCGGCCTGTCGGTTCTGGTCATACAGGTTCACCGCGTATGACATGAGGCCGCCAGCATCGACGAAGGAGCGATGACCCCACATCGCCGGGATCCGATGCCTGGCGGCGAGGTCCACGAGGACTTGTCTGTGCTCGAAGGTCAAAGCTCCCGGTGTTCCGAACATCGCATCGGCGCGCTGCCGGGTCATCGCGACGAAGGCCCCCTCGAACTCGCGCGCTACACGCACCTCGAGCGGTTGCAGGATGAGCCCCAGGCTCGGCAGCGACTCCTGGAACTGCTTCAAGATGAGCACATTGGACCGATCGGTCGGGTTGTAGAGGACCGCCACGCGGGAGGCCTTGGGCACCATTTGCTTGAGTAGGTCTAGCCGTTTGCCGCCCAGCTCGGTCAATCCAGTGATGTTCCCACCTGGCCGCGCGAAGTTCGAAATCAGTCCAGCTCCAACGGCATCCGCAACGAGCACGAAGACGATTGGAATGCTGCTAGTCGCCTGCTTGGCGGCTAGAGCTTGAGGCGTAGCGGGGGCCACGATAACGTCGACATTCACACGGACAAGCTCGGCGGCAAGCGCCGGGTATCGCTTGATCTGCCCGTTCGCGAACCGATACTCGACGGCGATATTCTGACCCTCGATGTACCCGAGCTCGCGCAGGCCTTGCCGGAAGGCGTCGATCTCTCCCCAGCGCCCGGGAGAGCCATAGAACAGGTACCCGACCCGGGGAACCTTCCCCACCTGCTGTGCCCGGCCGCCGAGCGGCGTGGCGAGGAGGCCCCCACACAAGGTGCCGAGGAACGCACGTCGGTCCATCAATCCTCACGCTGGCCGGGTCGTATGGAGGGACCGGGCAGGACGGCCAGGGGGACGACCTTACACCAGCAGAGCAGGCGTGCGACTACGATTCCACCTCGGTGACGTGCTCGGTGCCCACCTGGGCAAGCAACTGATGTCGCCTCACCGCGATGGCGGCCACTCGGAGGACGCCTCACGGCCGCATCCGCAGCAACAGAACACAAGGCAGCGCGGCGTGGACTTTGACAATGCCAGAAGGATAGACTACGCGCCCATGCTCCGGTCAGCGGTTATCACGGTGCTCCTCCTGTTCGGCGCGGTCGTGCCTGCTGCGACGCAGACTACGCGTATCGATCTGCTCGACAAGGAGGCGAACCGCGCTGGCGGCGTGATCGTGGACGAACGCAGCGGGCGGGTCGATTTCTACGACGATCGCGCGAATCGGGTTGGATACGGTCACCTCGACCGGGCGTCTGGTCGCATCGAAGTGTTCGATGCTCGCGGCAATCGCGTTGGAAGCGGCACCCTCACACCGAGCGGCAATGTGATCCGGGACCGGCGCTGATGGCCCAGAGAAAGGAATGGCTGCACGGCGGTTTCGATCTAGAGCGGATGGCTGCACCTGGCCAGTCGCCTCCCATCACCTGGCCAAGGGCCGGGGCGTGGCGTGGGTCGTCAAGCAGATCGGTGACAGTTCCGTCAGGGTCACGCTGAGCAACTACCCGGACTACATCGAGTCGGGCGGCCCGGGCGACTGCCTGGTGGCCGAAGACCACGGCCCCGAAGCGGCCCGCGAGCGCACGATGAAGTGCGCGAAATGGCGGACTACGCCCGGGGCGGCACGACGGCGTAGGACGCGCGCACCCGAGGCAGCACCTCGCGCGCCACGCGCGCGGTGTAGTCGGCCTCCGGGTCCGCCGGCCAACGCGGATCCGGGATCGGGTGCAGCACCACGTAGTCGAACGCGGCGGGCGCCGCCCGCAGCGTCTCGACCAGGCGGGCCGCCACCTCGGCGGGGCCGCCGCGCAGGCTGAAGGCGTCGGCCGCGCGCTCGGGCAGGAAGTCCACCACCCGTCCGCTCGCTTCCAGATCCGTCGCGTGATGGAAATCGGGCCACACGCCGCGGTCGTGCTTGAGCCGCTCCGGATCCGGCCCGGTCCACTGGAGCCCCGGCGGCCCGAAGACCGCGGGCGAGTACTCGTAGTAGCCGGCGGCCATCGAGCGCGCCATGGTGAGCGCGCGATCGGCGTCGTCGACCAGCACGGTGTGGAAGATCGCGCCCAGGCGCACGCGCGCCGGATCCCGCCCGGCCTCGAGCGCGCCGGCGCGGATGGCCTGGACCGCGGTGGCCAGGTTCGCCGCGTGCGTGCCGACCCGCACGAACACGCCGTCGGCGACGGAGCCGGCCATGCGGAGGGTCTTCGGGCCACCCGCCGCAATCCAGATCGGCACCGGCCGGTGATGCGGCAGCCGCGCCGGCCG
>Ga0081455_10006638_pt1 | contig 12372 bp, 7 predicted proteins | sample TabmetS3T2R1_FD_70207 | JGI IMG/M metagenome (GOLD analysis project Ga0081455, IMG submission 70207) | Tabebuia heterophylla rhizosphere microbial communities from the University of Puerto Rico - S3T2R1 | ecosystem: Host-associated > Plants > Roots > Rhizosphere ... | reverse complement strand
CAGCCGATGGACAACAACAGGCATTGGGTCGGTACCTGGGCCACCGCGCCGGCGCCGAGTGAAGCCGGGGTGGGCTTCAACAATCACACCGTGCGGATGCATCCGCGCGTCAGTATCGGGGGCGACACCGTGCGGGTGCGGGTGTCGAACGCCTATGGCCACGGCAAGCTCGCGATCGGCGCCGCCTATGTCGGGATCCGGGACAAGGGCCCGGCGATCGTGCCGGGCTCGGAGCGCCAGCTCACCTTTGGTGGCTGTGGTGCAACGACGGTCGCGGCCGGCGCGCTCGTGATCAGCGACTCGGTCCAGCTCGACGTGCCGCCGCTGGCCGACCTGGCGGTCTCAGTCTATCTGCCCGGCGAGATTCCACCTAGCTTCCAGATCACCGGGCGCTATGCCCGGCAGACCAATTACATCTCGCCGCCGGGCAATTTTGCCGCCGCCATTACTATGCCGGTCGGCAAGATCATCGACGAATGGTTCTTCGTCAGCGGCATCGACGTGCTGGCGTCGCCAGAGACCGGAGGCGTGGTGGCGCTCGGCGACTCGCTGACCGACGCCAATATCTCGACCCATGACGCCTATTGCCGCTGGCCCGATCAGCTGGCCCGGCGGCTGATCGCTCGGCAGGGTGGCCGGCCGCTCGGGGTGATGAACCAGGGGCTCGGCGGCAACCGGATCTTGCACGATGTGCGCGGCGACAGCGGGTTGCGGCGGTTCGATCGCGACGTGCTGGCACAGCCTGGCGTGACCCATGCGATCGTCATGCTCGGCACCAACGATCTGCGCAACCGCAACGCCAAGCCCGACGAGGAGGTCACCGCCGCACAGATGATCGCCGGCCTCCACCAGATGGCCATGCGGGCCCAGGCCCGTGGGATCAAATTGTTGGGCGCCACCCTGACGCCGTTCGGCAACGAGACGTACCTGCCCGGCGCCTGGAACCCGGTGCGCGAGGAGCATCGCGCCGCGTTCAATCAGTGGATCCGCGAAAGCGGCGCCTTGGACGGCGTCGTCGATTTCGATATGGCGTTACGCGACCCAGAGCATCCGACCCAGATGCTGCCGATCTACGATTGCGGCGACGGGCTGCACCCGAGCGATCTCGGGTATTGCAAGATGGGCGACGCCATCGACCTGGCGCTGCTCGATTAAGCGCGAGCCCGCAGGCTGATAACATTTCACTGCTGCACGCACACCGGTTATAATGCCAGAAAATTTCATCAGGGTGGATAGCACCCGCAGGAGAGAGGAGACGCAAGATGGCACGAATTGTTTTGGGACTTGGCACTTCACATAGCCCGCAGTTGAGCCTCCCCGCGGAACACTGGCTGCAGCGGGGCGAGGAAGACCAGCTCAACCAAAGTCTGTATCGCGTGCCCGATGGCAAGCATGTCACCTATGAGGAACTGCTGGCTGAAGTCGGCCCCGGGGTTGCCAAGGAGTTAACGCCAGAGGTCTTCCAGAAGCGGCACGCCGCCAACCAGAAGGGTATTGCCAGGGTTGCTGAGGCCCTGGAGCGCAGCGCGGCCGACGTGCTGGTTGTGCTTGGCGATGACCAGCAGGAGGCCTTCCACGACGATAATATGCCGGCCTTCTGTGTCTACTGGGGTGAGCAGGTGCCCTATGTGCCACGCCAGCGCACCAGGGGGACGCAGGCCCTCACGGCCTGGGCCTATCCCCAGGAGCCCAGGATGTATCCTGGTCATCCAGAGTTAGCCCTGCACATCATTGACGGCATGATGGAGCAGGGGTTCGATGTGGCCCACTCCAAGTATATGCGCGAAGGCCAGTCGATTACCCATGCCGTCACCTTTGTGTACGCGCGCATCCTGCAGGGGAAGAACATCCCCGTGATCCCCGTCATGCAAAACACCTACTACCCACCCAATCAGCCGCGGCCGCGGCGGTCCTATGAATTTGGCATAGCGCTCAGAAACGCTATCGAAACCTGGAAGAGCAATGCCCGGGTAGCAGTTCTGGCCTCGGGGGGGTTCAGCCATTTCGTGCTCGATGAGGAGCTGGATCACAAAGCCCTCAAGGCCCTGCAGGACAAAGACGTCGACGCCATTGCGTCATTGCCCCTGGAGCGTCTGCAATCGGGTACCTCAGAAATCCGCAACTGGTTCGCCACCGCAGGGGCAGTGCAGCACCTGGAGATGGAGGTCTTTGACTACGTGCCCTGCTACCGCTCCCCGGCGGGAACGGGGTGCGCGATGGCCTTTGCCCAGTGGATCTAAAGCAGTGACTAGTGGTTAGTAGTTAGTGGTTAGTGAAAGCCGGTTTGTACTAACCACTAGTCACTAACCACTATTTTTTCAAGGAGCGTGCTGTATGCTGAGCCGCGAAGACAATGAGCTGGTATGTCGAACCGGTCCGGATACGCCCATGGGCAAGCTATTCCGGCGCTATTGGCACCCGTTCTTGCTGTCCTCTGAGCTCCCAGAGCCCGATGGCCCGCCGGTGCGGGTCAAACTCCTGGGTGAAGAGTTGGTGGCCTTCCGGGACACTATGGGTGAAGTGGGCCTGCTCGAGGAACGCTGCCCCCATCGCGGCGCGTCCCTCTATTACGGGATCAATGACCAGTGCGGGCTGACGTGCGTCTACCACGGCTTTGCCTTTGACATCCATGGCAAGTGCATCGCCACGCCGTCGGACGCGCCTGGGAGCAATTTTAAAGACAAGGTTCGCGCCAAAGCCTATCCCGTCATCGAGTCCGCCGGGGTGCTCTGGGCCTACATGGGTCTACCGGAGAAGCAACCCCCACTGCCGGATTTTATCTTTCACAAGCTCCCGCCGGACCATGTGATGGCTACACGCGTCCCCGTGTACTGCAACTGGCTCCAGAGCGTCGAGGGCAACATCGATTCCACCCATCTGGGTACCCTGCACGTTTATTACAAAGACCTGGATCCGGTGGACGATGGCACGGACCGTCCTGGGTATCCCTCGGCGCGCTATTCTCTCTATGTCCGGGCGAAGTACCGGTATGCGCGCATCGATGTGCAGGACACCGCCTATGGCTTTCGGCTCATCGCCGTGCGACCCACAGATGCGGGGAATCAGCACGTTCGCATCAACTGTCATGTCCTGCCGGAGTTCACCTTTATCGCGTCCCAGGGCCGGGGCGGATCAATCTTAAACGCTGTCCCCATCGATGACGACAACTCCATGCGCTTTGCGATCCAATACAACCCGGACAGGCCCTTTACCGCTGATGAGCGGCAGAGCATCATGGCGCGCAACATGCTGATGGATCCTGCAGACCCCTCGCGTCGGCTCAAGCGCCTGGACAACGATTACCTGATCGACCGGGCGGCCCAGAAGAAGACTCTCATGGCCGGTATCTGGCCGATCCCTGAGCAGGACTACGCCATGACTGAGAGCATGGGCCCCATTGTGGACCGGACCAAGGAACATCTCTATCCGGCCGATGCCGCCATCATCCGGCTGCGGCAAATGCTCCTCCGGGCGGCCAAAAATCTGGAAGCGGGTCGGGAACCTCCTGGTCTGGATCCCAGTATTCCCTTTGAAAAGATTCGCTCAGAAGAAATCATTATTGGGCCTGAGGATGACCCATGGCAGGTCGCTGCTGAGGCTGGGGAAGTCGCAAAGCGTGGTGAGAGGCTTCTCGTCTAGGGCATGCATGGTGAGGGGGCTTGGGCCACAGCCGTACCCCCTCGCCTTCGCCCCATCGAACCACTGCTATCCTACTTCTTGAAGACTTCGGCATACTCGGCGCGTGGGAACTGCTCCCCCTCAGGGACCTTCATCATATCGGTGTAGATCTCCAACCGATTGCCATCGGGGTCCAGGAAGTAGAAGGAGCGGCTGCCGCTGCCACCAAAGGCGTTCCCCGGACCATTGCCCCCCTCAGGCCCATGGATCAGGGGTCCTTGCACAATCTCGACGCCCTTGCGCCTCAGGTCCGCCAGGGCCCTCAGCCACTCATCGCGATCGGCCACCTCCATGGCGATGTGCTGCAGAGCGTTATAGCCGGCATTGCGGTTCTCGTCGGTGACTCTGGTCGGATGCGTGAACAGGACGATATTGTGGTGGTCATCGGTGAAGCGCATGAAGGCCATCTCACCGTTCTCGCCCATGGGCCAGCGTCCCGTTAGCGTGAGCCCCAGGACGTCTCTGTACCACGTGATCGACCTGTCAACATTGGTGCACTGGATGCCTACGTGCCCCACTCGGCTAATCGTAAATCCCCTTGCCATCTTCACGTCCTCCTTGCCGCAGGTTCGGCCCTCGTACGACGTGCACAGGGCCACAGTACGGACACGGCCCTCACGCGATTGCCGCTTGCGCTCGGGTATGCTTCCAATGGAGAATATCATAGCACAGACTCCAGGGGGTTGTACCAGGCTCAGCATACTCATGCATAAAGTGTATGAAAAACAGTGAGTTCTGGAAGAGACCACAAGGACACCAGCTGCTTGTGGGGGAGGGAAAGAGGATGTCGTACACAACCATCGGCCAGCCTACTCCCAGGGTAGAAGGGCCGGCAAAAGTGACCGGCGCTACGCAATACACCGCGGATGTGGCGCTGCCGGGGACCCTGTGGGGGCGCGCTCTGCGCAGCCCTTTGCCGCACGCCCGTATTGTCCGTATTGATACCTCTCAGGCGCAACAGGTGCCGGGGGTTCATGTCGTCTTAACTGGCGCCGATGTGCGCGGCATACGGTACGGCCGCCGACTCTTCGATGTCCCAGTCCTGGCAGAAGACCGGGTGCGCTTTGCTGGGGAGCGTGTAGCCGCCGTGGCTGCGCAGGACCGGGACGCCGCCGAAGAAGCATTAGCGCTGATTGATGTGGAGTACGAGGAACTACCCGCCGTGTTCGATCCGCTCGAGGCGCTAGGGGAGGGGGCGCCGATCCTGCATCCTGAGGTGAACAGCTATCTCGGGCTCCCCAAACCGCTCGAGAGGCTCTCCAATGCCTTTGCCCGGGATACGTGGAGCAAGGGCAACATTGACGAGGGCTTGGCCCAGGCAGATCGCATCATCGAGAACACTTTTACGGTGCCACGACAACACCAGGCCTACCTGGAGCCCCACTCCTGCCTCGTCTGGCTCGACGACCAGGGGCGGGTACAGGTCTGGGCTTCCAGCAAGGTGCCATACCAGGTCAAGGAGCAACTATCTGTCGCGCTGGGGCTCCCCAAAGAGCGTATTTGCCTGAATCCTGTCGCCATTGGCGGTGACTACGGGGGTAAGGGCTCGCCAATGGACATCCCTCTGGCTTACTTCCTGGCGCTGCGCACTGGCCGCCCGGTGCGGATGGTCATGGACTACGTCGAGGAGTTGATGGCTGGCAATCCCCGCCACGCCGCTATTATCCAGCTCAAAACCGGCGTGAAACGCGACGGTACCATCGTGGCACATCAGGCCAGGGTGGTATTCGACAGCGGTGCCTATGGCGGCTTTAAGCCTGTGCCCACCGTCAACCTGGGTGGAGCGGCGAAGGCAGGTGGGCCCTATAAAATACCCCATGTGCACATCGAGAGCGTGCAGGTGTATACCAATACTATCCCAGGCGGCTTCATGCGCGCCCCTGGAGAGCCGCAGGCTGTCTTTGCCATCGAGTCCCATATCGACTGCATCGCCCGCCAGGTGGGGATAGACCCGCTGGACTTTCGGTTGCAGAATCTCATCGAGGCCGGGGCTGAAACTCCTATCGGGACGCGCTACCAGAGTATACGGGCGCAGGAGACCCTGGCGGCGGCCGCGGCGACGGCCGGGTACCACACCCCGAAAGCCCCCAACATCGGGCGCGGCATCGCCATGGGCGAACGGCCGCCAGCAGGGGGCGAATCCCACGCGGCGGTGACGCTCAATCCGGATGGGTCGGTGCTGGTCCATACCTCCATCTTTGAGCCTGGGACAGGTACCTATACCATTTTGCGGCAGATCGTCGCCGAAGAGCTGCAGGTGCCCTTACAGAGCATCCAGGTGCAGGTCTGGGACACTGATGGCGTGCCCTTCGACACCGGTGTCGGCGGTAGCAGGGTCACACGCGTGGCCGGCCAGGCAGCGTACCAGGCGGCTCGGGAGGCATCCCACGAGGTGTGTATGGCGGCTGCTGAGCTCTTAGCATGGCCCGAGGAAGCGCTGACTTTACGTGGTGCTGACGTCATCCGTCAGGACACGGGCGATAGCTATCCCTGGGCAGCATTGCTGCAGCGCTGGGGTCAGCCGGTGGTTGGCAGAGGGTCGGTCCAGGATATGCACCCTTCGCCGGTCACCTCGTTTACGGCGCAGGTGGCTGAGGTCGCGGTGGACCCGGAAACTGGTGCGGTGCAACTCCTGCGCTTTACGACGGCGCATGATGTGGGCCAGATCTTAAACCCAATGGACCACCAGGGCCAGATCGAGGGCGCTGTTATGCAAGGCATTGGCTACGCGCTGAGTGAGGAACTCGCGGTGGACGAAGGCCGAGTGACCAGCGTCAGCTTGGGCGACTACAAAATTCCCAATATGCAGGATATTCCGGCACTGCACACGGTCATCTTAGCATCTGAGAGCGGCCCGGGACCCTACAACGCCAAGGGCATTGGGGAGAACCCGATTGGGCCTGTAGCACCTGCCATCGCCAACGCTGTGGCCGATGCGGTCGGCGTCCGTATCAAGGATCTTCCGATCACGGCCGAGAAAGTGTATCGCGCTCTCGTGGACAGATAGCCTGGCTACCATATACGTATTGACCCTGCACCATGGCACGCGTACACTGCTCGCATCGCCATCCCAGAAGAGGAGGGACACTATGCAGCAGCTAACCAGCAACGTTTTTGCAGAGACCCAAATACGGGGTTGTAACCATGGATTCGTGACCACGTCCGATGGCATCGTCATGATTGACAGCCCGCACAAGCCCAGCGATGCGCTGAAGCTGAAAGCGGAGATCGCCAAGCGCGGCCAACTCCGCTATATCATTAATACCGAACCCCATGGGGACCACTGGACGGGCAACGCCTTTTTTGATGTCCCGGTCATCGCGCACGAAGGCGTGCGCACCCGCATCCTCAGCACTGATATGGCAGCGCATGTGGCCCGCGTGGCTGCCTTTGGGCCGGAGGAGCCCAAGCTGCTCGAAGGCTACACGCCCAACGCCCCCATCATCACCTTCAAGAACGGCATGACCCTACACGTAGGCGACCATACCTTTCAGATGCTCCACATGCCTGGCCATACCGCCTATCAGGCGGCCATTTGCATCAAAGAGGAAGGGGTCGTGTTTACCAGCGACAATATCTTCCACAAGGTGCACACCTGGCTGCAGGAGGCCAACCCCGATCTGTGGCTCGTGGCGCTGGAATCACTGCGCAAGTTGGATGAAGAAGTCTTTGTGCCTGGGCATGGGCCGGTGTGTGATAAGGGCTACCTGGATGAGCAAGGGACGTTCATCATAGAATGGAAAGAGTACGTCAAGAGTGCCATTGACCGGGGTATGACGAAGGATGAAGCCGTTGCCCGTCTGACCGACATGACCAATCGGTACCCCATGGATGTGGGGCAAGACGGCATGGCGCCTATGGTCATGCGGCTGAACATAGCGAATCTGTATGACTACCTGACCGGTGCCTGATCTCTCCAGGTGACGTGCTTTGCCCTGGTTTTTACCCCCTCTCCTCGCAGGAGAGGGGGTTTGACCTTATCCTAATGGCTGGCGTGGTACAGGGGGCCCCTGAGCACCTGGCCGGGCAGGGCGCCGGTGTGCTCCCCGCCTTCCAGGAGTACTTCGCCATTAACCAGCACATAATCGATGCCGACAGCCTCCCGCTTGACGCGTACGCTGCCGTCCGGCATGTCATACACGGGCTGCCGTGGCTTCGGGGCAATGGTCTCGGGGTCGAAGATGACGATGTCAGCGGCCTGCCCGGGAGCAAGAAAGCCGCGGTCCTGGAGGTCATGCATCAGGGCGGTCTTGCCCGTCAGCCGGTAGACTGCCTCTTCCAGGGACATGATCTGTTTTTGCCGTACCCAGTAACCGAGCAGATGAGTGCTGTACTCATAGCGGTCCATCGTATACGGGCGCGCGCCGCCATCGGTGGTGCCGATCACGGTGTAGGGCGAGCCGAGGATCTGCCGCTGGGCCTCCACGTCGATATTGCGGTCCACGCAGATAAAGTAGGTCTGCAGGTCTTCATCCACGGCCAGATCCAGGAAGGCATCCATCGTGCTCTTGCCCTGATCGCGGGCTAATTGCTCGATACTCTTGCCCTCGAACTGGCGGTTTCTCTCCTGATAGGTCATGAAGACCTGTACCAGGCCCCAGCGCCGGTTGAAGTATCCCCGCGCGCGGCCACGGCGGTCGCTCCCTGGTCTCTCCTGGGCGACGGTGCCTTCCACCGCCTCGGCGCTCAGCGCCTTGCGGGTTGCCGGGTCGCGGAAGGCCCGCATGCGCTCCTCATACGGACGGGCCATGACGGCGTCCCAGGTTGGCATGCCCTGGAACAGGCTATGCGGGTTGATCAGGTCTTCGTCCTGCGGCACATCCAGCCCCAGCCGCAGGTTAAAGATCGGGCCGGCAGGGACAGAGACGCAGGAGCCATATGCCCTGGCACCGGACTTGAAGGAGTCTTCTAGCCAGTGCAGGTGTTCCTGCCACCCGTCGGGGTGCTCAAGCTCCTGGGAGACGAGGTTGTAAATGGCCGGGCGCCCCGTCCGGCGCGACAGCTCCTGGGCTACTCGGCGCGACGTGGCGACGCCCCCGGGGGCGCCACCACTGACCTGGAAGATACCCGTGCCCAGCTCTCCCAGTACACCGCCCAGAGCCCAGCGCTCCGCATCGGGAGCGGCCCCTGCCGGATCTCCGCGGCCCGCCGGGGCGGTGCTGAACCCGAGCGCGCCGGCCCGCATACCGTCGCGCACCAACTGCTGCATGGCCGCGAGTTCCTCTGGTGTGGCCTCAGCGCGCTGCGAGGATGCCTCACCCATGACATAGCGCCGTATCCCGGAGTGACCGACCAGTGCCCCTACGTTGACACCACGCCGCTGGCTGAGAGCCTCCAGATATTCGGCGATGGACTCCCAGGTGAAGTTCACTCCCTTATGGATCGCACTCAGGGGGATGGTCTCCGCTTCCGCAAAAAATTCCAGGTACCAGTCATGGTCACCCGGCCGCGCTGGGGCAAGCACCTGTCCGCACTGGCCCACGATCACGCTGGTGTTACCGTTCTGCACAGTGTAACTGCACAAGGGATCCCAGAGCGCCTGGGGATCATAATGAGTATGATGGTCAATGAAACCAGGGGCGACGGCGCGACCCTCGGCATTGATGATGCGGGTGGCAGACTCATTGAACCTGCCGACCCCCACGATCTTCCCCTGGTGCACCGCCACGTCTGCGGTGAAGGAGGGCCCTCCGGAGCCGTCAACCACGCGTCCGTTCTGAATGAGCAGGTCATAGGCCATGACGCTTCCTCCCCTCAGCCCCGACGCATCGGGGCCAATATGCCACCTCAGTGCGTCTTACCTGTGTCCACCCTGTGACGCACCCGCACAGGTGCTGCTGTGGACAAGCGTACTCTACTCTAGGTGAGAGGTGCAGTCAATAGGTGACATGCCGCACAGCGGTAGGGCGATAACTACTGGGCTACAACGTCTATACGGCAAATCCTGCAATGTGCGCTTAGCGCACGAAAAGGAGCGGGTGGCACGCGGCCTGACGTGCGCACAGCGCAAGCTAACCCTGTGCCAAGGAGCGGTGTTCCTGACTCATAGTAGCCTGGAAATCCGCCACACTCTCCGACCGGACCGCGGTCGCTAAGAGCTGTGCGAGGTGGGCTTCATCGGTGATCGTCTCGAGTTGCCGCTCGATCTGTTGATACACCGATACTGGGGGGTCGAAGCGCACCACCAGCACATCCAGAAGACTGCGCCGCCGTGCCGCCAGCGTAGCTTCAGTGCGACCTTCGGCGCGACCTTCGGCGCGACCTTCGGCGCGACCTTCTTCGCGAATACGGCGCAGGAAAGGTGTATCCAACAATAATTCCTCTCTGTCGATCAGTCTCTCGACCATGGCTATTATCTCCTCCTCAGGGATGAGAGCCGTCAGGGCTGCCAGGAGTCTGCCACGCCTCTCGGGATCGGGGACGTTCTGCAGGCGAGCCACGACGTCGGGCAGCACCGTCTCTGGCGTCTCAATCTGCGTTTGCCCAATAAGAGCCAGCAGAGCTGGCCGTCCCACCGCCAGCAGCTCTTCGGCGCGCATCTGCCACAACCGGATGACGCGATACCGCCACACCAGCGTGGGTATGCCATCCAGACCATTGACCTGATAGGAGCCGGTATCTCCGGTCCCTGCCCCACGGCCCACGTAGATCACCACACTCCATAAGTCCAGGCGGTGCGTATGCGCCAGGCGAACCATGTACTCCAGCATGCGCCACTCCATCGGTTCGTGGCTGGTCCGCCCCTGAAACTCGATGTGCAGCACCAGCGTACGGCCATCGGCCAGTGTAACCTGGAACACCTGGTCTGCGGCCAGCGTCGCGGTCGGCAGTTCGACATTGAGGGGGTGGGCGTCGTGCACCTCGGCCTGGAGCAGCCAGGCAGCAAAGTCGGTGATGAAGGCACTGACCAGTTGTTTGAGCGGGCTATCAGTGTCGGCCATGGCTCCTGCTCCTCAGAACACCTATGGCACCAGTGTAGCACACGCTGGCGCAAGTGCCGCGAGGATTTGGCACAAGAGGACCCCCGGCAACGACCTGCTACGATGTGCCTGATAATGCTGCGAGCAACGTCTTGGCTTCCTGCAAATCAGCGGTGTCAAAGCCTTCGGTGAACCAACCGTACACCTCTGCTAGCAGCCGGTGGGCTTCGGTGCGCTTACCCTGGCCTTGCCATAGGCGGGCCAAGCTCATGGCGGCCCTTAGCTCCAGGGACTTGGCCTGCTGGTGGCGAGCCACGGCGAGGGCCTGCTGGAAGCAGGCTTCCGCCTCCTCTGGCTGGGCTACTGTCTGCTGCAACAGCAGCTCGCCCCTGAGCCGATACAGTTCCGCTTCCCACCAGCGCGCCCCGCTCTTGGACAGCGTCCCCAGCGCCTCGGCCAGCGCCTCCAGCGCTTCGGTAGTCTGCTCCTCCTGAGCGAGCGCCTCGGCGAGCAGTGCCAGGTTATACGGTCGATCCCTTATCGCACCCGTGGCTTGGTAGGCGGCCAGGCCCTGATGAATCTGCGCTCTTCCCTCCTCTCCGTGCCCAAGCGTGGTCAGCGCCCAGCCCCGCAGGGGCGTGACCCGTGCGCATAGTTCCGAAAACCCCTGGTCTGTAGCGATAGCTATGATGGCCTCGGCACGTGTCTCGGTTAGGGGCGCCTCCCGGCGCAGGTGATGCAGCATGGCAGCCCAGAACAAGGCAAGGGCGAGACTCAAGGGGTGGGCAAGCTGCTGAGCCAGGGCCAACGCTGCCTGCATGCTGGCTAGCGCTTGGTCGGGGTATCCGAGGAGCCAGAGGGACGGCGCCGCCTGCATGCGGCAACACACCCCAGGATCGTGCCCGCTGTAGATAGCGGCATGGGCGCGGTGCCGCTGCTGATCATAGAGCCGCAACCCCTGTTCTAGGTGTGGCTGGGCGGCGGCCAGCTCGCCACCATGGAACAACACGGACCATAGGGCGTGGTGGGCCTCGAGCAGCAGGTCCGGGTCTTGCAGGCGCTGGGCCAGGCTGAGGAGCTGCTCTCCTAACGCCCGCGTCGTTTGATATTCGCCTCGTGAGTTATACACCAACCAGAGTCCCCACAGCACGCGGAAGAGCTGCGGTGGCTCCCCCACCAGCCCACACAATTCGCGTGCCCGAGTATACAGCCTTTCCACCTCTGGGGCCGCATAGCCCTTGGTTGCCCTCAACGCCATGCCGAGGGTCATCTGCACGATCAGCTCCTGCTGGCTGCGCTCACGAGTCTCTGGCAGGGTGGTAAGCAGATCTAAGGCGGTGGTCAAGTGGCTCACCGCCTCAGCATAGGCCGAGCGCTCCACCGCCTGCTGTCCAGCGCGGTGCAGGTAGTTGACTGCCTTGGTGGTGTTGCCGCTGCGGCTGTAATGATGCGCCAGCGCGTTGTAGTGCTCCGCCAGGCGCTCGGCAAAGAGCCCCTCGATGGCCTGCGCAGCACGTTCATGCAAGACCCGACGCCGCTCCAGCAGCACGGCGTTGTAGGCCACTTCCTGCGTCAGGGCGTGTTTGAAGGTGTATTCCAGCTCCGGGAACAGACGCGTCTCATACAGAAACTCTGCCGCCTGCAAGTGCGCCAGGCTGCGCTGCACATCCGCCCAGGGAACCATCATGGTAGCCTGGAGGAGTGCCGCGGGGACGTCCTTGCCGATGACCGCAGCTGCCTGGAGGAGATTTTTCTCTTCTGGAGGCAGGCGGTC
>Ga0081455_10006637_pt1 | contig 12372 bp, 11 predicted proteins | sample TabmetS3T2R1_FD_70207 | JGI IMG/M metagenome (GOLD analysis project Ga0081455, IMG submission 70207) | Tabebuia heterophylla rhizosphere microbial communities from the University of Puerto Rico - S3T2R1 | ecosystem: Host-associated > Plants > Roots > Rhizosphere ... | reverse complement strand
GACCAGCGCCGGCCAGATGAGCGGCAGGCTCAGCGTCAACGCCACTCGCCACGGCGGCGCGCCCATGACGCGCGCCTGCTCCTCGAGCTCCAGATTGAGCTTGCGCAAGGAGGCCGACGAAAACAGGTAGACGTGCGGCACGTGGGTGAGCCCGGCGATGACGATCAGGCTGGTCATCGAGTAGAGATTCCAGGGTACGAAGCCGAGCAAATCCTTGGCCGCCAGCGACGCGAACCCGACCGGACCGACGGCGACGACGTAGCCGAATGCGATGACGATCGGCGAAAGCACGATGGGAACGAGCAGCGCCGGCTCGATCAGGCGCTTGCCCGGCAGATCGGTGCGCACCACGAGAAAGGCCAGCACGCCGCCGAGCGGCAGCGCGATCGCAGTCATGCCGGCGGCAAGCACGAATGACGAAACGAAGGCGCGGGCGAAATCCGGCTCGCCGAGAATGAAGGCGTAAGACTCCAGGCTCAGCCGCGCATTCGGCGCAAAGAACGGCTCATCCAGGACGCTCTGGTAGATGACCACGCCCACCGGCAGCAGGATGAGCACCACCAGGATGACGAGCGTCGGCAGCCGCAGCCAGATCATGGCGGCCTACTGCGCGCGGGCGGTTTCCTGCCATTTGCGGATCATGCCGAGGCGCTTGGCCGGCGCCAGCGCGGCGAGCAGGCTCATGTCGGCGGGGATCGGCTTGAGCCGGCCGCCCAGCTCTTTCGACAGCGCGGCAGCCGAATACGGCCCCTCGACGTCCTCGCGCGGGGAGAACAGCATGGCCTGGTTGGCAATGATCGTCTGCGCGCGCGCGGAGAGAATGTAGTCCAAGTAGAGCTTGGCGGCGTTCGGCCGCCGGGCGTTCTTGGTGATGAGCGCCACCCGCGACATCACCAGCACATATTCGCCGGGATAGACCAGGCCGAGGTCCGGATCCTTCTTCTGCCGCAGCACGACATAGGAGCCGATTACGTTGTAGCCGATGAGGTGCTCTCCCGACGTGATCCGCTCGATCATGGTGCCGCTCGAAGGATAGAAGCGGCCGGTGCCGCGCCCAAAGGCCGCGGCGAGCTCCCAGAACGGCGGGAAGTATTTCTCGTCCTGGGTCATGAGCAGGAAGGCGAAGCCGCTCTTCTCGGGATCGTAGGCGGTGAGCTTGCCGCCGGCGAGGAGCTGCGGCCGCTCCCTGAGGAGCCGCAGCAGATCGGCGCGCGAGGTCGGCACGGCATCCGCCGGCAGAAGCCGCTTGTTGTAGGCGATCACCAACGGCTCGAAGGTCGTGCCCCAGGCGCGATCTTCGTACACCGCCCATTTCGGCATCTTACCCGCTTCGGGCGAGCGGTAGGTCAAGGCGTGGCCGTCGGCGACCAGCTTGAGCTGCAGGTCCATCGAGCCGCTCCACAGCACGTCGGCGGTCTCCGCGTTGGCGGCGGCCTCGCTGAGGTAGCGGTTGTAGACCTCGGTCGAGTTGAGATCGTGGTGGCGGATCTGGACCTTGGGGTAGAGCGCGCGAAAGTCCTTGAGCAGGACATCGGCGCTGGCGGAATCGGTGGTGGAATAGACGACGACGCTGCCCTCCTGCTCGGCGGCGGCGATGATCGCCTGGTAGTCCGCCGGATAGCCGGGCGGGACCGCCTGCGCGAAGGCGCAAGCGGTGGCGCCGAGCAGCAGTGCCGACGCGAGCGCGAAGCGTTGCACGGACGTTTCTCCCTGGGCCGGGGCTTGGTCTGGTGTTATGTGCTTGGCCCGCATCGATCTTGCGCAAGACTGTGCGGGCGCGTTCATCCTAGCTTGGACGGCACGGCCGATCCACTCCGGAGATTCGCACATGGCGAGAGAGACGGCGCAGCTCGCCGAATATGCGGCCTCCCTGCGCTACGCCGACATCCCCGGCGACGTCGTCGAACGCGCCAAGCACTGCATCGCGGACACGATCGCGACCATCATCTTCGGTTACGAACTGCCCTGGAGCCGGATCGTCGTCGCCTTCGCGCAGAGATACGGCGCCGGCGGCAACAGCCGCATTCTCGGGCCGGGCGGCGCGCGCGTGCATCCTCCCGCCGCCGCCTTGGCCAACGGCGCCCTCGCGCATGCCTTCGAGATGGACAATCTGACCTGGCCGAGCACCGGCGTGCATCCGGGCGCGACCCTGCTCGCTCCCGGCCTCGCCGTCGCCCAGGGAAGCGGTATCGCGCGCGGCATCGAGCGCGGCATCGGTGGGCGCGAGCTGATCGCCGCTTTCGTCGCAGGCGCCGAGGTGATGATCCGCATCGGGCGCGCCACACAGCACAGCAACGAGGGCCGCGGCTTCCATGCGCCGGGCACGACCGGCCCGTTCGGCGCCGCGGTCGCCTGCGGCAAGCTCATGGGCCTCGACGCCGAGCGGGTGCGCAACGCGCTCGGCATCGCCGGCTCGCTCTCCTGTGGGCTGATGGAATTCGCCTGCTCCGGCACCGGGGCGATGGTGAAGCGCCTCCACCTCGGACGCGCGGCCGAGAGCGGCGTGCTCGCGGCGAGCCTCGCCAGTGAGGGCTTCACCGGTCCGGTCAGCGTGCTCGAAGGCGAGTTCGGCTTCCTGCGCGTATTCTGTGGCAGCGCGTTCGACACGGCCGAGCTCACCCGCGGGCTCGGGGAGAGCTACGCGACGCGCTCGATCATGCTCAAACGCTTCCCCTGCCACATCACCGCGCACACCTCGGTGCAGGCGATCCTCGACCTGCGTGCCGAGCACCGCTACGCCGCCGCGGACGTCGCGTCGATCCACATCGCCGGCAACGACAAGATGGCGGGCGTCAACAACATCCGCTCCCCCGCCGACATCATGATGGCGCAATACTCGATCCCGTTCTGCGTGGCACTGGCGCATGTGCGCGATCCCCACGATCCGCGCTCCTTCGACGAGGCCGCGCTGCAAGACCCGCAGATCCGTTCGCTGTGCGAGCGCGTGACGATCACAATCGGGAAGGACCGCCCTGCCCCGCTCGCCGCCGCCGTCACCATCAACCTACGCGACGGGCGCGCGCTCACGCGCTGCGTGGCTGACTTCAAGGGCACCCCGGAGCAGCCGCTCGATCGCGCCGAGTTGCGGGAGAAGTTCCTGGTGCTGACCCATCACTGCGGCGCCGGCGACATGGGACGGATGTTCGACCGGCTGCAGGATCTGGAGCAGGAAGCCGACCTCGACTGGATCGGCGTCGGCGTGCAGTGACGCTGCGTTTCCGGAACCACCCCATGGCCGAGCACGCGTCCACCGACAACGTCCATACCCGCAGGATCGCCGAGTTCGTCGCGGGGCTGCGCTATGAGCGCGTTCCGCAGGAGGTGCGCGAGCGCATCAAGCTCCTGATCTTCGATTCGCTCGGCTGCGCCATCTACGGCGCCCGGCTCGAATGGTGTCGCATCCTGCGCTCGACGCTCGAGGCTCTCGATGCGACGCGCACCACGTCGGTGTGGGGGACGCCGCTGCGCCTCTCCTCCCCGCATGCCGCGCTGATCAACGGCACGCAGGTGCAGGGCTTCGAGCTCGACGACGTGCACCGCCACGGCGTGCTGCACGTGGGCGCGGTCACGCTGCCGGCGCTGATCGCGGTGGCGGAGAGCCATGCCCGCCTGACGGGAGAGGAATTCATCGCTGCCGCGGTCGCCGGTTACGAGATCGGCCCCCGCGTCGGGCGCTGCATGGGGCAGGAGCATATCGGCCAGGGTTGGCATTCCGGCGCCACCGTCGGCGTCTATTCGGCCGCCGCCGGCGCAGCCCGCGCTTTGCGGCTCTCCGCCGACGCGACCGTGCACGCGCTCGGCATCGCGGGCACGCAGGCGGCCGGGTTGATGGCGGCGCAGTACGGCGCCATGGTCAAGCGCATGCACGCTGGCCGCGCGGCGCAGAGCGGGCTCTACGGCGCGCTCCTCGCCAAGGACGGCTTCACCGGCATCCTCGACGTGTTCGAGGCGCCCTATGGCGGCTTCTGCACGACGTTCTCGCGCTCGCAGGACCGTTTCGACCTCGGCGAGCTCAGCGCCGAGCTGGGCGAGCGCTTCGAGACCATGCGCATCTCGCTCAAATTCTATTCCTGCTGGGCAGCAACCACACCACGCTCGACGCCATCCGCGACATCGCACGCCGGCGCCCGTTCACCCTCGCCGAGCTCGACCGTATCGTGGTCCACGGCTCGCAGGTGACGGTCGATCACGTCGGCTGGCCGTACCGGCCGGAGGGGCTGACCGCGGCGCAGCTCAACCTCCCCTTCTGCGTCGCGACGCTGCTGATCGAGGGCGACGTGTTCGTCGAGCAGTTCGAGCCCGAAGCGGTCGACGATGAACGGCGCATCGCGCTCGCGCGCAAGGTCGAGGTCGTGCACGATCCCGCCATCACCGCGCTCGGCTCCGCGTTCCGGCACAAAGTGCGGGTCGACATCCATTTCCGCGACGGCTCGGTCGCGAGCGAGACGCGGGAAGCACCGCGTGGCAGCGAGCAATCGTTCGCGACGCCCGAGGAGATCATCGCCAAGTTCCGCAAGCTCGCGCGCGCGGTGATGAGCGAGGCGCAGCAGGCCGCGCTGATCGACACTGTGCTCCATCTGGAGAGGGAGCCCAACAGCGCCCGGCTGGCGCAGCTGCTGCGCGCGTCGTGAAGAACCACGATGGCGGGAGCAACGGATTCGAATTACGCGTCTCGCCGAGCAAAGCCGCGCGATGAGAGAGTCTATTCCGCAACGACCGCATGACCCCCGACGCCCCCGGACGGCCGCTTGAAGGCGGCGAGAAGCGGGATCACGGCCAACGTGGCGATCATCAGCAGCTTGTAATCATCGATATAGGCGATGATCTGCGCCTGTTGCGTGACCACGGCATCGAGCGCAGCGCGCCCGGCGGCGGTCAGCGGATTCCAGAACTGGGCAATGGTCGGGTGCTCGAAAATTCGATTGACGGCCGTGACGTGCTGGACGATGTCGGCGTGATTCACCTGCGTGTTTGTCGTCAAGAGGCTGTTGACCACCGAGATGCCGACGCTCGAGCCGACGTTGCGCGACAGGCTGAAAAGGCCGGCGCCTTCCGCCCGGTGCTCGGGTGACAGGGTGGACAGGGTCACCACGCTCAGCGGCGTGTACAGGAAGCCGAGACCGATGCCCTGGATCACCCCGACGATGATGACCGTCTCCTTTGCCACGTCCGGCGTCCAGCCGGTCATCACGTAGAACGACCCGGCCGTGAGCGCGAGCCCTGCTCCTAGCAGGATGCGGGTGTCGATGCGCCCGACCAACTGTCCGGCCGCCAGCATGGCGGCCATGGTGCCGATGCCGCGCGGGCCCATCACCAGGCCGGCGGTGACCACCGGGTACCCCATGAGATTCTGCAGATAGGGCGGCTGCAGCGCGAGCGAGGCGTAATAGGTGAGGCCGACGACCGCGATGAGCAGCATGCCTGCGGCGAAGTTGCGGTCGCGGAACAGCGACGGGCGCACGAACGGCTCGCGCGTGGTGAAGGTGTGGACCAGGAACAGGTAGAAAGCCGACACCGCAACGATCGCCTCGATCCAGATCTCGCCGGAGCCGAACCAGTCGCGCTCCTCCCCGCGGTCGAGCAGAATCTGCATGGCGCCGATTGCGAGGCTCAAGGTGGCGAAACCGAACCAGTCGAGTTTGGCACCCACATTGCGCCCGCTGTCCGGAAGGAACGCGATAATGCCCAGGAAGGCGAGCACGCCGACCGGCAGGTTGATGTAGAAGACATAGCGCCATGTGTAGTTATAGGTCAGCCAGCCGCCGAGCACCGGGCCGAGCACCGGGCCGGCCATCACCGCGACGCCCCACAGCGCCATCGCGAAGCCTTGGCGCTCCTTCGGATAGATGCTGAACAGCACCGTCTGCGACAGCGGAATGAGGGCAGCGCCGAACACGCCCTGCAGGACGCGGAACAGCACGATCTGCAGCAGCGACTGCGCCATGCCGCACAGCATCGAAGCAACGGTGAAGCCGGCGACGGAGGCGAGGAACAGTCGCTTGACGCCGAACCGCCCGGCGAGAAAGCCGGTCGGCGGCGTCATGATCGCGGCAGCCGCGATGTAGGACGTCAGCACCCAGGCGATCTGGTCCTGGCTCGCCGCGACGCTGCCTTGCATATAGGGCAGCGCGACGTTGGCGATCGTGGTGTCGAGCGCCTGCATGAGGGAGGCGACCATCACGCAGGCGGTGATCGCCATGCGATTGACGTTATCGGAGGCGAGCGCGGGCATCACGCCCTCCGCTGGGAACCACCGAACAGCGCGGCGAGGAAGTGCGGGAAGCCGCGCGTATGTCCGGTATCGACGTTGACCTCGACGCTCATGCCTGCGCGCAGCGGCGGCTGGTTCTTGTCGCCGGCGTCGAGGCGGATGCGCATGTCGATCCGCTGCACGATCTTCACCCAGTTGCCGCTGGTGTTCTGGGCCGGCAGCAGGGCGAACTGCTGTGCCGCCGCCGGGCTGATGCTCTCGACGGTGCCGTGCCATTCCTGGTCGGGATAGGTGTCCACCGTCACCGTGACCGGCTGCCCGGGCCGCACATAGGTCAGTTCCGTCTCTTTCGGGGTCGCTTCCACCCACAGGTGATCGGTGTCGACGAGATAGAACGCCGTCGTCGAGGCCTGCAGGTACTTGCCGGGCCGCAGCGTGGGCACCTGCGTCACGGTGCCTGCGAACGGCGCCTTCACCGACGTGTGGTCGAGCTCGCGCGCCGCTTCGTCCCGCTGCGCCACGGCCGCGAGATAGCGCGGGTGCTTTTCGACCGCGATGTTCGGATCGCCGTTGAGGTTGGCAGCAATGCCGGCGAGCTGCTCCTTGAGCGAAGCGACCTTCTGTTGCGCGTTCTGCAGGTTCATCCGCGCGGTATCGAGCGTCTGCTGCGAAGCGACGAACTTGGATGCGAGGTCCTGCTGGCGGTTGAATTCGCGCTGGTAATACTCGACGTCGTCCTGCGCCTGCGTGATCTGCGCCTGCACGTCGCGGTAGTTCGCCTTGAGCGCGTTGAGATCATTGGCGACGATGCCGACCTGGGCCTGGGCCTTCTCCAGCGCGTATCGGAACGGCCGATCGTCCAGCCGGAACAGGACGTCGCCGGCCTGGACGTGCTGGTTGTCCTTGACATCGACCTCCGTGACGATGCCGGAGACGTCGGTCGAGATGCCGACCGTGTCGGCTTCGACATAGGCGTCGTCGGTCCACATCACCTGGCCGCCGGTGACATACCAGTAGGCGCCGCCGATCAGGGCGAGCGGCAGCAGGGCAAACAGGCTCCACCGCAGCCAGCGCCGGCGTGAGGGATGAGGCTGCGGCACCTCGGGCGGCGAGGGTTTCTCCGCCGGCCGTTGTGGCGGCTCGGGTTGGGGCTGCTCGGGCCGCTCCCGGAGCGGCCGCTGTGGCGGCTCGCGGGGCGTTTCGCGCCGTGCGGCCGGCGTCTCGCCGGTGCCCGAGCGCAGCGAAACGATGTTCGCGTCTGCGGGCATTTGATCTTCTCCACCTTTGAATTCCGTATGTCCGTTAGATATCGACGAACGGCGCGGAGAAAACGCCTATATTATTGCATTGGGTGATGAGAGGAATTCACCAATGGAGCGCGGTGACCTCGCCAGCCTGGCCGCCTTCGCCACCGTCGCCGAGCAACGCAGCTTCCGCGCCGCGGCGGCGCGGCTCGGCGTCACACCGTCCGCGCTCAGCCATTCCATGCGGCAGCTGGAGGAGCACCTCGGAGTGCGCCTCTTGAACCGCACCACCCGCAGCGTCGCCCTGACCGAGGCCGGTCAGCACCTGCTCGAGCGGCTGCGGCCGGCGATCGACCAGATCGCCGGCGCGCTCGAGGACTTGAACCGCGGGCGCGAGCGGCCGGCGGGACGGCTGCGGATCTATGCAACGCATATGGCCGCGGGTGTCGTCATGGTGCCGATCTGGCGGCGCTTCCTGTCGACCTATCCAGAGGTGCACCTCGAGCTCGCGGCGGGCGAGTTGCCCATCGACATCGTGGCCCGGGGATTCGATGCCGGGATCGGACCGCGCGACCGCGCGCCCGCCGACTTGATTGCCGTTCGCGTGTCGGGGCCGCTGAAGTTCGCCGCTGTCGGCACGCCCGCCTATTTTGCTCAGCGGCGGCCGCCGCGCACGCCCGACGATCTCGCCCGGCACAATTGCGTGCAGTATCGGCGGCGTTGGGACGGCGACGTGTTCGAGTGGCCCTTCGAGCGCAATCGCAAATCGCGGCGGATTTCGGTGGATGGGCGCGTGATGGTCAACGACATGGATTTGGCCGTTCGCGCCGCGCTCGATGGGTTGGGCATCGCATACACGATCGAGGCGCTGGCCGAGCCTTACATCCGCTCGGGACAATTGGTACGCGTGCTGGAGGACTGGTCCCCGTCGCTTGAGGGTCTGTTTCTCTATTACTCCGGACGCCGGCAGGTCCCGGCCACGTTGCGCGCCCTCATCGATATGATCCGCACCACTCGCGGCGCCGCGCCGGGCAAACGCCCGCTCCAGAATCCCTTTACCAGGGCCTGAGCGTTCATCGAGCGACAGGTCGATCGCGCACGACCAAATTTTCCGACGTTGCGATCTGCCGCAATTTCGGCTGCGACGCGTTCAACAAAGGGCAAACGCCCCTCGCCTAACTCCAGCCGTGCTCAGATATGTCGAAGACAATGCCATTGAGGTCCTTGAATTTCTTTTCAGCGTCGACGCCGGGATAGTTGGGCAATTCCATGAAAAATTCGCCGCCGTGACTCTTGATGCTCTCCTCGGTCGCGCGCTCGTCTTCGACGACGAATCCAAAGTGATGCAATCCCGCCCAATCAGACCCGCCCTTGCCACCCTTGGTTCCTTCGGGGAAATGCAGAAGCGTGAGATTCATGACGCCGTCCGATAGCGAGATAGCGTTCCCGATCGGTGCCTCAACTTTTTTCAGGCGCTTGAGGCCAAAGACACCTTCATAGAACGCGGCTGCCTTTTCCAGGTCGGGAACCTGAATAGCGATATGTCGAAGCTTCGCCATGAGCGGTCTCCAAGGGCAATCAGCCTATGACACGCCTCACTCCATTACCTCGTCGGCGCGACCAGGCAGTGCGAGCGGGAAGCCTCCGACGGACCTGTGCCAGCTTACCGCACGCTCAAGCTGTCGGGGAAGTCAGCGCGAAGTGTTCTGAATTGGGGCCTGGTTTTTAGGAGCACGGGAGCGGATGTCCCGATTAACCAGACCGCCGAATACAGCGCCTTGGAGGCTCAATCGTAAACGCCTCTTAACCCACCTGAGAGAGCCTGCCGCCTGACACAAATGGAGGCTCTTCCCCGTGAAACTTCTCTACGCCATCGCTTGTGCACTGTCCTGTGTGGCCGCTCCGGTGGCCGCTTCCGCACAATCGCTCGACCTGTCATTGATGTCGGCGCTGTGTTCCGACGACTACTACGAGGACACCGCTGGCCAGTGTGGTGCCATCTCGGACGGCGAAGTCTTCACGATCGAGACGATCCTGGCGAAGTATGGAGTCGTCATCACCGCAGATACCGATGAAGAGGTCATCGTCCTCTACTTGGATGGCTTGGACGACACGCCGGTCGGCTCGGTTCAGCCTCGGAACGAAGACCCAGTCTCAATCGATGGGAAATCCACCGCCGAGCCTGCCAACGAGCAGGAGACGATCGCCTCCAAGGTCATCGCCGTGCAACCGCCACTCGAAATAGCTGGCGAGGCGGCGGACGATGTCACAACGACCGGTCCAACCGGGCGGCGCATCCCGGCAGCCGCCGAGCCGGTCGACGATCGGTCGGTCGAATGAAGGCCGTGAACGTTGTTCGAGACCGACTACGCTCACGCTGAGCCGCCAAAGGCTCCCCCACCGGTACCCGTGCGTGTATCTCGCCGATCGCAGCTCATGGTTGCCCTGCGGCAGCACGAGCGCCCCATTGTCATCGAAGACGAGGATCTTGCCCGACCTTTCGTTCGGCTGTTGCGGACGCGGGACATGAAACTGCGGCCGCTTGGGGCGATCGTCGCGGAAATGATGTCCTACACGATCCGACGGTGCTACGGCTCCGACATTGAGAACGATTGGTACATCGGCGGATACATCCTTCCGGGTAATGTTCAGAAAGTGATCCTCAAGTCGAAGGCGCTGCCACCTTGCGATCTGCTGGACATGAGGCCGCCAGAGCCCACCACAACGCTGGCTCGTCCCGTAGCGGCGCTGCCAGTGCCGCCGGCGACGTTGCGGTCTCCTGCACTTTCGACTGCGACGCGTTCAACGCAGGGCAACCGCGACGGCGGAAAAAGCCGGAGCGCAGACGACGAGAGCGAAGTCCTGGGAAAATGGCGGGAGCGACGGGGCTCGAACCCGCGACCTTCGGCGTGACAGGCCGACGCTCTAACCAACTGAGCTACGCCCCCGCGGGCGCCGTGCGGAGTTAAATACCCGCCCTCCCCAAGTCAAGGCGGCGGGCGCGAAGGGAGCGGGACGGCAGCCGCGAAAAGCCCGATCTCATGGGCAAATCAGAGGCTTCGCCCTGGCGGCGCAGCCCCGGAGAGCCCGTCATTGGCTGATTTCCAAGGACCGGCATTGAAAAAACCCACATTTTTCGCCAATAAGTCATGGTCAGACCCCATCCGAATCGTCTAATGCCACAGCGTGATGGGTGGCTTTGACGCCACTTTCTGCAACGAGGAGGGCCAGCCATGGCAGCGAAGAAACCGGGCGCGCAGAGCACCGTGACCCTGAAGCATCTCGCGGCGAATCTCTCGGAATCCCATGAAATGTCCAAGAAGCAGACCGAGGCGGTCCTCGGCGACCTCGTGGGCTTGGTGACCAAGCACCTGAAGAAGGGCGACCGCATCCGCATCGGCGGCCTCGGCATCCTGGTGGTGCGCAAGCGCGCGGCCCGCATGGGGCGCAATCCCGCGACCGGCGAACCGATCCAGATCAAGGCGAGCAAGAAGGTCGCCTTCCGCCCGGCGAAGGAACTCAAGGAAGCGGTGTGACGCGAGGCCCGTCGTTTAAGGGCTAAGTCGTTCGCACCACGAGTCATCACGTCGACGGCCCCTGCGGCCGTCGACGGACTTTGATCCACGACATCGTTGACTTGCATCGCGGGAGCCTGTCGCCGCCTGCGGGCTTCGACGGGCGGCCTTCGCGCTTGAGGCTGGCTCGCCGGCCGAAACACCGCAGGCGCGAAGGCCGGTGGGCGGTGACGGACTCGAACCGCCGACATCCTGCGTGTAAAGCAGGCGCTCTACCAACTGAGCTAACCGCCCTCGCGCCTCCTTTATCGCCCTGCGGCGCGCGGAGGCAAGCGGACAAACTTCCGGCACCCTATTGCGAGCGAATGCCGAGAGTCTTCACCAGCGTTTCCATGGTCGCAACCTCGTCGACCATCATCGCCCGCATCTCGTCGGAGGTGCTGGTGGCGATCAATGTACCGTTCTCCGCCAGGCGCCTCTGCAGCTCCGGATCGCGCGACGCCTTGACGAATTCCTCGCGCAATCTCTGCACCATCGCGGGCGGCATCCCGGGGGGTGCGGCTACGCCGAACCAGTTCGCGACCTTCTCCTTGCCGTAGCCGATCTCCGCCAGCACGGGGACATCAGGAAGCTCGGACCAACGCGCGTCGGCATCGAGCGCGAGCGCGCGCAGCCGCTTGTCGGCCAGGAATGCCCGCGACGTCGAGAGCGTCACCACCGCGAAATCGACCCGTCCCGTAAGCACGTCGGCGAGCATCGGCGCGCCGCCGCGGTAATGGATTGATTGCAGCGGCGCGTTGGCCGCCAGCGCGACCCGCGCCCCCAGGAGATGCGAGGGCGACCCCAGTCCCGGCGTGCCCATCGACAGGCCGCCCGATCGTTTGCGCCCCAGGTCGAACAGCTCCTCAAGTGTGCGGGCCGGACTGTCCGGCGGCACGACGAACGCGACCACGCTGTTGAACAGAATGGTGATGAAGGAGAAGCCCTTGACCGGCTCGTACGGCGCCGAGCCCATGGCCGCGACCGTGGCATGCTGCGAGCCCGAAAATACCAGGAGCATGGTGCCGTCGGGAACCGCGTTCTGCACCGCGGCGGCAGCGAGCGCACCCGCTGCCGCCGGACGGTTTTCGATGGTGATGCGCTGCCCCGTATTGCGCGCGACCACTTCCGCGTAGAGCCGCGCGGTGACGTCGGTGATGCCGCCCGGCGCCAGGCCGACCATGATGGTGATCGGCTTGCTCGGAAAGTTGTCGGCCTGAGCCGGCCACAGGGCGGGCAACAGCAGGACGCCAACCGCCACGGCGTGCCGGACGATACTCCACATCGTTCCCTCCCTCAGCCGATGCGGCCGGTTGGCTCAGGCCGCTGTCGTGCCCCGCCGGGACGGGAGCTATCGCAGCCT
>Ga0081455_10006636_pt1 | contig 12372 bp, 8 predicted proteins | sample TabmetS3T2R1_FD_70207 | JGI IMG/M metagenome (GOLD analysis project Ga0081455, IMG submission 70207) | Tabebuia heterophylla rhizosphere microbial communities from the University of Puerto Rico - S3T2R1 | ecosystem: Host-associated > Plants > Roots > Rhizosphere ... | reverse complement strand
CGGCCGCACGGTGACCCGTGCGTACGAAGTCTCCGGGTGCGCGCTCGAGCCCGACGACCGGCTCTGGCTGTCGTGGGCCATGGCGAATCGTGACCCGAGCGTCTTCCCCGATCCCGACGAGCTCAAGCTCGACCGCGTGAACAACCGGCACACGAGCTTCGGCCTCGGCGTGCACCGCTGCATCGGGTCGAACCTGGCGCGAGCGGTGTTCAAGTCCATGCTGAGTGGGGTGCTCCAGCGCATGCCCGACTTCGTCTGCGATCCGGCAGGCTCAGTGCACTACGACACCATCGGAGTCATCAACGGGATGAAGCACCTGCCCGCCACATTCACCCCTGGGAACCGCGTTGGTCCCGGTCTCGACGAGACGATCGCGACCTGGCAGGACGTCCTCGACCGCGAACCGCTCGCCGACGCGGTGGTCCGACGCCCGCACGCCGAGCAGCGCCTCGATCTGCGGGCTGATGTAGGTGAACGGGTTGGGCGGCTCGGGGCTGATGGTGTACACCACGGCGGGCACGCGCTCCAGCAGCGCCTGGAAGCCTGCCTCGACGTCAGCCAGGCGCTGCTCCAGCCTGCGGCGCGGCGCGACGTCCTGCTGGGTGGAGACCCAGTGCGTGATCCGCCCGCCGGCGTCGGGCAACGGCGCGATCTGCCAGCGCGCCACGTACTCCGTGCCGTCCTTGCGGTAGCTCACCGTCTCGCTGGTCCAGGGTAACCCGGACGCCAGCTGGGCGTTGATGGCCTCGTACACCGAGTCGGCCGCCTCTGGGCACTGCACGATCCGCAGGGAGCTGCCGATCAGCTCCTCTGGCCCGTAGCCGGTGAGCTCGCAGAACGCCCGGTTGGCGTGGACGATCCGCGGGCCCTGGCGGTCGGCGTTGGTGGTGCTGATCACCACCGCGTCGGGAACCGCCTCCAGCGCACCCCACAGGTGCTGGTTGTGCTGGGCCAGCGCGGCGTCGGCCAACTCGTGGGCGTCGAGGTCCATCCGCAGCTCGACCTCGTCGATCACCATCGCGGCCAGATCGGTGAGGCTCGCCACGTGCTCCCCGGTCCAGTCCCGCGGTCGCCGGTCAGCGACGCAGAACGATCCCAGGACGTGGCCTGACGACAGCACCAGCGGGATGCCGAGGTAGGCGAGCGCCCCGAGCTCGGACATGAACGGGTTGTCGCTGCCGAGCGGGTCCAGACGGGCGTCCCGGATGACCAGCGGCTCCCCCGCCGCCAGCACGTACTGGCACATCGACTGGGAGACGGGGGTCTGCCTCGCCGAGACCCAGGCCTCGGGCATGCCGAAGCTCGCCTTGAAGAACTGGCGGTCCTGGTCGATCAGCGACATCACGGCGATCGGCGTGGCCAGCACGCGGGCGGCCATGCGGACAAGCCGGTCGAACACCGCCTCGGCCGGGGTGTCGAGCAGGTTGGTCTGGTGAAGCGCAGCGAGCCGGCCTGGGTCAGCCAGCACGCTGGTCAGGCTCGAACTCATGTCGCGGTTCTCCCTTCGGCAGCCACCCAGTGTCACAAGCAGAGCAGACGTTCCGCAAGCGCCGGCCGCTCGATTGCCGACATTGGGCGGTCATGAATATCCCCAAAGCAACTGCATTGCCACCCATTCCGGACCTCGGCCGGGCCGGCCCGAAGTCTGGCCGGCCCTGGCCGCGGGGCGTGGCGCGCTGGGTCGAGGCTCGGGATCAGGGCCGGCAGCGCGGGTCGCCGCAGCTGATCAGGCGGAGCTGAATACTGCCGGGGCCGTCCGGGCCGCCCCACAGGATCGCGGGGCGGTCGCCGGCGTCGAGGGCCAGGTCCAGCAGGCCGATCGGTGAGCCGCTGTTGATCTCGCCGAGGTGCACCGTGGTGCGGCGCCCGCAGCCGCCGTCGTCGCAGGCAACCAGCAAGGCGTCCGGGGTGAAGTCCCGCTCGGCGACGACCGCGAGCAGCGGCCGTCCTCGACGGTCCAGCTCCACCGCTGCCGGCCCGACCGGGAACCCCTCCGGCCCTCCGCTGTCCCCGGCGGCCAGGGTGATCCGGTCGGTCGCTCCGCACTCCGGGGTCCGGCAGACGAGCAGGACGGTCGCGGCCGCCTGCGGCACCTCGGCGGTGATCAGCGGCCCGCGGCCGGCCGGCAGGGCGATGTCGATCCCGTGGCGCGGCTGGAGATAGGCATCGGGGCTCGCCGCGCCGCCGCTGTCGGTCCCGGTCGGGATCCTGGCGGCGGCCGGGTTCGCGCACAGCGCGGTGTCGCAGGTGGCGACCACGATCGGGCCGTCGCCGGCGGTGGCCAGCGCGGCCACGGCACGGCCGTCGGGGCTGACCGCGACGGCCAGCGGCCGCGTCATCGCCTGCGTCACCTCCGGCGCCAGCGGGACGGGCACCTCGCCAGAATCAGGGACGAGCTTCAGGTCCGCGCCCCGCGCGACCACGACCGCGCGCGGGTCCGCGCAGCGGGTGTCGGCGCAGAACAGGAGCCGCAGGCGGCCCTCGGGCGGGGATTCGGCCTTGGAGCCCGTCGGCGGCGATGCCGCCAGCAGCACCGCGACCACCAGGCCTCCAGCCGGCGTGGCCGCGACCGCCACCACGCTCCGCTCCTTGGCGTCGGCCGGGGCCTGCTGGAGCAGCGGCGACCGCTCGATCGCACCGCAGCCGCTCGGGGTGCAGGTGAGCAGGCGCAGCTCCAGTTGGCCGCCGTCGGCCTGGCGCCAGGCGGCCACCGCCATGGCGCCCGGCGCCGAGGGCGAGGTGCCCTGCCCCCGCATGGTCGCCGCGGAGGCGCTCACGAAGCCGCTGCCCACCTCGACGCGGTGGCTCCGCCGGCACCGCCGGTCGGCACAGGCGACCAGCGACAGCGTCCCACCCGCGCGGACCACCGCGAGCGGCAGCCCGCCGCTCATGGCGAGCGTGCCCTCCGCCGCCTCGGCACGGACGCGATCGGGAAGCACCTGGTCGCTGACCACCGCGAGGCCGCGCGGGTTCAGCGCCCGGCTCCCGGCGCTCAGCGCCCCCGGTAGCGCGAGCGCCGCGACAACCGCGAGCACGAGCACCGCGACCAGGGCCGGCCGCCGCCTGCCGCCACTCGGTCTGGCCACGGGCCCCCACGGCGCCGGCACGCCAGCGGCGACCCGAGCCGGAGCCGGGGACCGGGCTGGCCGCCGGGTCGAGGTGGGCGGCAACGCGGTCCAGGTCCACCTCGACGGCCGGGGCCTGGTCGGCGAGGCCGAGCTGTGCGCCTTCCCGGCCGGGCAGCCGGCCGTTGAGGAAGACCACCGTGAGGGTGGCGACCTGGAACGGCACCACCCCGACCGCCAGGGCGAAGCGGGCCGCGACCACCCGGCCGCGCGTGACCGCGACGGTGTAGCGCAGCGTCGCCCCGGCCGTGCCGAGCCGCTCCAGCACCGCCGCCGGCAGCGCGACCAGGAACCGCAGCGCGAACACCGCGACGGCCGCGGTCAGCACCAGAGCGAACCAGGAGATCGCCCCGAACGGATCGCCGAACAGTCCGCCGAGCGGGCCGGGACCAGGTCCGCTCACGAACCCGTCCGGCCCCACGGCATCCGGCCCGCCGTTCCCGAGCAGCGGGAGCATCATCAGCGGAACGTTGAGCATCGGCAGGACCGCCAGCGAGACGACCAGCCAGATCACCACGAGCAGCCCCGTGACCGCGGCCAGGGGCAGCAGGCGCGACCGCGCCATCCGCAGCGCCGTCGGCCAGGCGACCGGCCGACCGAGCAACGCACCCGCGGTCATCACCGAGCAGGCCGCCAACGCCAGCAGCGCCGCCGAGACCCCCAGCGTCGGCCAGAGCTGCCGGCGGGCCGTCCCGTAGGCCAGGCGGACGATCCCGAGAGCGCCCAGCCGAAAGCGACCCTGATTCAGGGAGCCGGCGGTTGGACCGTCACCCGAGCCGTCCCCCCCATCTTCAACGGCCATCGACACCTCACACGGCCCGCGCTCCCAGCACCGGAGCAATCAGCAGAACTTTACATAGCCGCACATATCCGCGCGCAAGGGCCAGCACGGCGGCAGTGCCGGCAGGCGCGGACGTCATCTCCGGATCCCGCGACGTAGGGCAAATACGCAGTGCGCACGTTCTGGCGACCCGGCGGCCGAGCGGACCATGGCGCCGAGCGGGCGGCGTTGTGGGCTGCCGCGGTCGGGTCCTGCCGCTCGCCGTTTCGGAATGAAAGAGGGAGCCGCGCGGCCGGCCGTGGTGTTAGGCTCGCCCCGAGTTTCCCGTTTGCTGGATACGAGAAGGCGACGAATGACTGACGGCTCCCCTCGGGTGCTGGTCGTCGAGGACGACGAACCACTCGCCGCCGCGGTCGCCGAGGGCCTTGCCGCCGAAGGCTTCCACGTGGAGGTCGCGCTCGACGGCGGCGGCGGGCTGGCGATGGCCCGCGGAAGGCGCTTCGACCTGATCGTGCTCGACCTGCTGCTGCCCAGGATCGACGGGATCCGCTTCTGCGACCTCCTGCGCCGGGACGGCGACTGGACGCCGGTGCTGGTGCTGACCGCCAAGCAGGGCGAGCTGACCGAGACGGAGGCGCTGGAGACCGGCGCCGACGACTTCCTCACCAAGCCGTTCTCGTTTCGGGTGCTGGTCGCCAGACTGCGATCCCTGCTGCGCCGCCACCGGCGCGAGCGGCCCGCCAGACTGGCAGCGGGCGACCTGGTGCTCGACACGGTCGAGCGCCGCTGCTGGCGGGGCGAGACCGCGATCGAGCTGACGCCCCGCGAGTTCGCGCTGCTGGAGTGCCTGCTGCGTCGCGCCGGCGAGGCGGTGCCCAAGCGGGAGCTGCTGGACGAGGTGTGGGACTGGGAGTTCGACGACGACTCCAACATCGTCGAGGTGTACGTCGGGTACCTGCGCCGCAAGGTCGACTGCCCGTTCGGGCGCGAGGCGATCGGCACGGTGTGGGGCGTGGGCTACCGCCTGGACCCGGCCGGTGGGTGACGGTGGCGGATGGCGCGCCATACGGTGCGGGTGCGGACCACGGCGCTGGCGCTGGGCGTGGTGGGCGCGGCCCTGATCGTCGCCGCCGTGGCGCTGGTGGTGCTGCTGCACCGCTCGCTGGTCAGCAACGTCGACGCCGAGGCTCGAACGCGGCTCGACGACGTCGCCGCCATGGTGCGGCGCGGCGGCGTGCCGCCGACCCTCGCCGGCAGCGGGGACGACGACGGCACCATCGCGGAGGTCGTGGCCGGCGGGCGGGTGCTGGCCAAGAGCGCGCTGATCCGCGGCACCGCGCCGCTGGCCGACTTCGAGCCGTCGGGCGACGAGGTGGTCCTGCGCACGCTCGCGCACCCGCCCATCAGCGGCTCCGCCTACCGGGTCGCCGCCCAGCGGGTCGACACCCCCGAGGGCCCGGTGGTGGTGTACGTGGGCGCGTCACTGGAGCAGGTGGCCGAGAGCACCACCGCGCTGCGCGTGCTGCTGGCCATCGGCGTGCCCCTGCTGCTGCTGTTCGTCGGCGTGACCACGTGGGGCCTGGTGGGCCGGGCCCTGGACCCGGTGGAGGCGATCCGCCGGCAGGTGGCCGAGATCTCCGTCACCGCCCTGGACCGCCGGGTCCCGGAGCCGGCCACCGCCGACGAGATCGACCGCCTGGCCCGGACCATGAACGAGATGCTGGCCCGCCTCGACGCCGCCGCGCGCCGGCAGCGCTCGTTCGTGGCGGACGCCTCGCACGAGCTGCACGGCCCGCTGGCGGCCATCAGGGCGCGGCTCGAGGTCGGGCTCGCGCATCCGGACACGACCGAGTGGCCCAGCCTCGCGGAGGGATGGCTCGAGGAGCAGACCCGGCTGGAGCGCCTGGTGGACAACCTGCTGGTCCTCGCCCAGGTGGACGAGGGCGTCGCGATCCGGCGGACGCAGGTGGTCGACCTCGATGAGCTGGTCCTTCAGGAGCTGCGGGACCTGCAGGCCCGCGGCAGGGTGCGGGTCGACCCGGCCGGCGTGGCCGGCGGCCGGGTGGTGGGCGACCCCGACCAGCTCCGCCGCGTGGTGCGCAACCTGCTCGACAACGCCGAGCTGCACGCCGTCAGCACCGTGCGCGCCGAGCTGACCCAGGTCGACCCGACCACGGTTGCCCTCGCGGTGATCGATGACGGCCCAGGGATCGCGCCGGACCAGCGGGAGCGGGTGTTCGAGCGGTTCGTGCGCCTCGACAAGGCCCGCAGCCGGCGCGCCGGCGGTGCCGGGCTGGGGCTGGCGATCGTGCGGGAGATCGTCACCGCCCACGGCGGCACCGCCAGGGCCGAGGAGTCCGATGCGGGCGCCCGCCTGGTGGTGCGCCTGCCGGCCGCCGAGCAGTACCGGCAGCGGGCCGAGCCGGCCGCACCGGCCTGGTGGACCGGTGACTGATCGACGATCCGTGCTCACGCCGGCCGCGCGGGTGGCTCACGCCGGCTGCGCGGGTGGCGTTCCACGGTAGAGGCCCTTCGTCGAGGTGTAGGCGCGCCTGTCGAGCCGGAGCGCCGCCTGGCGGACCTGCGCCATGGCCGCCTGGTCGAGGTGCACCAGCTGGACCAGCTCCAGGATCTCCTTCTCCTTCTCCTCGGTCCCCGCGAAGGCCGCCCGGATGTTGCCGACGTCGGGCGCGTAGAACTTCTGCTGGTGGGCATCGGGCTCGTCCGGGCTGAACTCGTCGGTGACCAGGACGTCGTCGTAGCACCTCACCGGGACGCAGGTCCGCTGGCCGGTCTTGAGCACCCTCGCCGTGTCGTTGAAGTGGATCGCCGGCGCCCAGCCCTGCAGGTACGTGGACGCCCCCACGCGCGGGGCCGCCCGCATGATGACGCCTGCTCTGGCGCCCGCCAGACCGGTGATCCAGGTGTCCGGGGCGCCGGTGAACTTCCCGTCCTCGTACTCCTCGGGGTACTCGCCCATGTTCCAGACGTTGCCGTCGTCGTCCTGCGCGTGGAAGGCGAGCTCCGCCTCCACGAGCTGGCCGGCGTTGTAGTCCAGGTCGTAGAGGACCACGTTGCGCACGCCGTCGATCACCTTGGTCAGGTCGGTGACGGTGAACACCACGCGGTGCTGGAGGCGCTTGCCGGCCTCGGTGATCTGCCCCGAGTAGACGAGCTGCGTCCCCGGCCGCAGCGGCATCCACTGGTTGTCGACGCTGGTCGGGGCGTGGAAGCCGCCGCGGTCGAAGTCCTTGTCGGTGACGTTCTGGGGAGCGTGCGGGGTGGTCGCGGACGGGGACCCCGGGCGGTCGGAGCCGCCCGTGCCGCAGCCGGCGAGCAACAGCGCGAGGGCAGTCGCCACCACCGCCGCGAGCTTGCTGACCCGTCTGGTCATGATGCCTTCCCCTCCGATCGACTGGGACGCCTGCCGAAGCGCAGGTACAGCGAGGGCACGACGAACAGGTTGAGCAGGGTCGAGGTGAACAGGCCGCCCAGGATCACCACCGCCAGCGGGTGCTCGATCTCGTGGCCGGGGATGTCCCCGGCGATCACCAGCGGCACCACCGCCAGGCCGGTGGCCAGCGCGGTCATCAGGATCGGCGAGAGCCGCTCCCCCGCGCCGCGCAGGACCAGGCCCGGGCCGAAGGGCTCGCCCTCGTGGCGTTCCAGGTGTTGGAAGTGGTTGATCAGCAGGATGCCGTTGCGGGCGGCGATGCCCATGACGGTGAAGAAGCCGACCAGGGAGCCCAGCGAGAGGATCCCGCCGCCCAGGTAGGCGGCCAGCACCCCGCCGACCAGCGCCATCGGCAGGGTCAGCAGGCTCAGCGCCGCCAGCCGCCAGCTCCCGAAGGCCATTCGCAGCAGCAGGAGGATCCCGATGAGCGCGGCGATCGCGTACACGAGCAGGTTGCGCTGGGCGGCCTGCCGCTCCTGGTACTCGCCGAGCAGCTTGGTGTCGTAGCCGCGCGGGAACGAGACCTGGCGCAGGCGGCTGCTGACGTCGCGGGCGACCGAGCCGAGGTCGCGGCCGCGGACGTTGGCGCCGACGTCGATGCGGCGCGAGTTGTTGTCACGCTCGATGAGGTTGGGCGCCGGCCGCACCCGCACCTTCGCCACCTCGCCGAGGCGCACCTGCCGGCCGCTGGGCGTGTCGATCGGCAGGTCCGCGATGCTGGTCAGGCTCCGGCGGGTGCTCGGGGTGCTCCAGACCTGCACGTCGTAGGCCTTGCCGCCGCGGAACACGTCGGCGACCTCCTCGCCCGACACCAGCGTGGCGGCGGCCCTGCGGACGTCGCCGGGCTTGATCCCGTAGCGCCGGGCCTTGGCCAGGTTCACCTCGACGTCGACCTGGGGCACCTCGACCTCGAAGTCGGCGTGCGCCTCGACCACGCCGGGCACCTTCGACATGACCTTCTCGACCTCGGCGGCCTTGCTGCGCAGGACGCCCAGGTCCTGGCCGTAGATCCGTACCACCAGGGCCTCGCTGGTGCCGGTCAGGACCTCCTTGATGCGCTCGTTCAGGTAGGTCTGCACGTCGGTGTAGAGGCCGGGGTAGCCGGCGACGACCCGTTGGATCGCGACCAGCGTCTTGTCGTAGTCCGCCTTGGGGTCGACGCTGATCCAGTTCTCGCCGGCGTTGACGCCGACCACCTCGTCGGCGAGCAGCGCCTGGCCGATGTGGGAGCCGAAATTGCGCACGCCCGGGATCGACCGCAGCTCGCGGCTGCCGCGTTCCACGATCCGCACCTCCTCCGGGTGGGAGGTGCCGGGCGCCGTCACCCAGTGCATCAGGAAGTCCCGCTCCTTGAAGGTGGGGAACAGGGACTCGCCGAGCGACGGCACCACCGCGATCCCGGCCGCGACGACCACGGCCACGGTCACGTACGCCCATCCGGGCCGTTGCACGACCCTGGACAGCGCCGACGTGTAGCCGTGCTGGAGCCAGGCGACCAGCGGGGACCCGCGGCGCTCCAGCGGCGCCCCGCGCAGCAGCAGCAGCGCCAGCGCCGGCGTCACCGTCAGCGCCACCACCAGCGAGGCCAGCACGGCCAGCGCGTAGGCCAGCGCGAGCGGGCGAAAGAACGACCCGGTCAGCCCCTGGAGGAAGTAGATCGGCACGGCGGCCACCACGATGATCAGGGTGGCGTAGACGATCGGGCCGCGGACCTCCAGCGAGGCCTCCAGGACGATCGCCGCCGTCGACTTGTCGGTGCCCTCCCGCCGGTACTGGCGCAGTCGCCGCAGGATGTTCTCGATGTCGATGATGGCGTCGTCGACCACCACCCCGACGGCGATCACCAGGCCCGCCAGGATCATCGTGTTGATGGTGGCGCCGCGCAGCAACAGCACGAACCCGGCGGCCACCAGCGACAGCGGGATGGAGACCAGGCTGATCAGCGCGCTGCGCCACTCGAACAGGAAGAAGGCGAGCACCACGATCACGAACAGACAGCCGAGCAGCAGCGCGTTGGTGAGGTTGCGGAGCGCCGTCTCGATGAAGCTGGCGGGCCGGAAGATGGTGGGGTCGACGTCGATGCCGGTCAGACCGGGCTGGAGCTCGCTGAGCGCCTGCTCCACCCCGCGGGTCACGTCCAGGGTGTTGGCCCACGGGAGCTTCTCCACGATCAGCATGAGCCCCGGGCCGTCGTTGATGACCGCGTCCCCCGCCAGCGGCTGGTGGTCCTCCACGACCCGGGCCACGTCACCGAGCCGCAGCGGCTTGCCGTTCCGCTTCTCGATGACGACCTGGGAGAGGTCGTTCGGCGTGGCGATGGGCAGGATGTGCCGGACCTGGAGCCGCTGGCTGGGGGTGTCGAGGAAGCCGCCGGTGCCGACCACCGCGCCGTTGGAGAATTTCAGCAGGCCGACGTCCAGGGCGTCCGCGGTGGTCTCCATCACCTGTTCCAGCGAGACGTCGCGCGCTCGCATCTTCTCCGGTTCCGCCTGCACCTGGAGCATCTGCAGGCGCTCGCCCCAGATCGGCACGTTGGCAACGCCGGGGACCCGCAGCAGCCGGGCCCTGATCGTCCAGTAGGAGATCATCGACATGTCGATCAGGGACCGGGTCTTCGAGGAGAGCCCGATCTTCATCACGCGGCTGGTCGCCGACACCGGCTGCATCATCACCGGCGGGCTCGCCCAGGTCGGCAGCGTGGGGACCACCGTGGCGATGCGCTCCTGCACCAGCTGCCGCGCGTGGATGAGGTCGGTTCCCTGCTTGAAGATCAGCTCGATGGAGGAGAGCTGGGGGACCGACTTGGAGCGCATGTCGTCGAGCCCCGGAACCCCGCTGAGCGCGTCCTCCAGGGGAACGGTGATCAGCGACTCCACGTCGGCGGCGGTGAGCCCGAGGCAGGGGGTCTGGACTTCGACGCGCGGCGGCGCGAACTCGGGGAACACGTCGACCGGGATGTCGCGGAGCCGCACGATGCCGAGGGCCATCATGGTCGCCGCCACCGCGACCACGATGAACCGGAATTTGAGGCTCGATCCGACGATCCAACGCATCATGGCTGGAGGTCTCCTGGTGCGGTCCCTGGGAGCCGGTCCGGGTCAATCCCCGCCGACGCCGAGCTCGGCGCCGAGCAGCTCCTCGGAGCCGACGGTCACGATGGTGATGCCGGCGCGTGGGCCGCTGTCGAGGATCGCCTGGTCACCCTGGATTCGCTCGACGGTGATCCGCTGCCGCACGAAGGTCATCGGCTCCGGGTTGGTGTAGACCCAGGTATCGCCGTTCTCGTCGTACAGCACCGACTCATAGGGGACCACCGTGCGCCCGGCCGGCCCAGGCCGGACCTTGGTGGTCCGCAGGCCGAGCCGCTGGGCGGCGCGGTCGGTCAGCACGACTCGGGAGAGGTCCGACCCCGGGATGCGCTCGACCCTGGCGGCGTGCTCGCTGTAGCTGGTCTGCTCGCCGCTCCCGCTTCCCGAGGCGCGCGCGCATGCTCCAAGGGCCAGCCCGGCGACCAACAGGCCGGCCGCCGCCCACCGTCTACCCTGCCGCATCCGGCTCCCCCCTTTCCGGTACGTGCCCGAACCGCAGGTAGGCGAGCGGCACGACGAACAGGCTGAGCAGCGTCGACGTCACCAGCCCGCCCACGACCACCACGGCCAGCGGGCGTACGGTCTCCAGGCCAGGCCTGCTGCCAAAGACCAGGAACGGCAGGAGGGCGAGGACGGTCGCCAGCGCGGTCAGCAGGATCGGCAGCAGCCGCTCGCGCGAGCCGCGGAGCACCAGCCCGGGGCCGAACGGCTCTCCTTCGTCCCGTTCGAGCTGCTGGTAGCGCCTGAGCAGGACGACGCCGTTACGGGTGGCGACCGCCAGCACTGTGAAGAGCCCGGCCAGCAGGGCCAACGAGCTGATCGCCCCGGCCAGGGCCGCGGCCAGCACGCCGCCCACCAGCGCCAGCGGCAGCGTCAGGAACTGGAGCGACGCCAGGCGCCAGCTCCCGAAGGCCGCCTGGAACAGCAGGAACACCAGCACCGCCGCGGCGATCCCCAGGCCGACCGACCTGCCGAGGGGGTCCTGGCGCTGGGTGCTCCGGCCGAGCAGCTCCGCGTGGTACTCGAGCGGGAACCGCATCGTGTCCAGCCGGCGCCGGACGTCGCCGGCCACGGCGTCGACGGAGCGGCCGCGCACGCGCGCGGTCACGTCGATGCGGCGTGAGACGTCGTCGTGCACGATCACGTTGGGGTCCGGCCGCACGCGCACGCTGGCGACGTCGCCAAGGCGCACGTGCCCGCCGCTCGGCGTGTCGATCAGCAGGTCGCGGATGCTGGTCAGGCTGTGACCGGTCGAGGGTGTGCCCCGCACGACCACCTCGAAGATCTTCTGCTCCTCGAAGAGGCTTCCGGCCTCCAGGCCGGACAGCAGCGTGGCGGCCGCCCTGCGGACGTCGCCCGGCTTGATCCCGTGGCGCTGCGCCTCCGGCAGGTTCACCTCGATCTCCACGGTCGGCTCGTCGGGTGGGACGTCGAGGCTCGGCGCGACCACCCCATTGATGCGCGCGAGCAGCCGCCGCACCTCCTCCGCCTTGGCGCGCAGCACCCCGAGGTCCTGGCCGTACACGCGCACGGTCAGGTCGTCGCCGCTGCCGCCCTGCGCCTGTTCGATCCGCGCCTGCGGGTAGGTCAGGACGCTGTGGCGCAGGCCCGGGTAGCCGTCGACGACGCCACGGACGGCGGCCACGGTCGCCCGATAGTCGGCCCTGGGGGCGATGCTGACCCACAGCTCGCCGGCGTTGACCTCGGTCACCTGGTCGGAGGTCACGGCACGCCCGACGTGCGCCGCGACGGCGCTGACCCCGGGGACGGAGCGCAGCTCATGGGTGGCGAGCGCGGTGACCCGGTCCATCTCGGGTCGCGACGTGCCCGGCGCTCCCTCCCAGCGGATCATCAGGTCCCTGTCCTGGAGCGGAGGCACCAGCGGCCCGCTGCCCAGCTGCGGCGCGGCCAGGAGGCCGGCCA
>Ga0081455_10006635_pt1 | contig 12376 bp, 11 predicted proteins | sample TabmetS3T2R1_FD_70207 | JGI IMG/M metagenome (GOLD analysis project Ga0081455, IMG submission 70207) | Tabebuia heterophylla rhizosphere microbial communities from the University of Puerto Rico - S3T2R1 | ecosystem: Host-associated > Plants > Roots > Rhizosphere ... | reverse complement strand
GTCAAGTTTTGCTCAGTGAAGCTAAGCTTGTGACCAGGGAGAAATGCACATGAATCGGCAATCCGCAGGGCTCGGTCTGCTCCTGCTGGCGCTCAGCGCAACCAATGCGGCCGCGCATCACGTCATGGGCGGACGCATGCCGGCAACTTTGATGGACGGCTTATTGTCGGGACTGGGGCATCCGATCATCGGGATTGACCACTTTGCGGCGGTTGTGGCGGTTGGCTGCCTTGCCGCCATGCACAACGCTGGGCCGACGCTTGTGATTGGCTTTATCGCAGCCACGATGGCTGGAGTGGTCTTGCATCTGCACGGAGCCAGCCTGCCGGCCGCGGAGCTTCTGGGGGCGATCACCGTAATAGCGCTCGGCGCGCTGCTGGTGGGCAATCGGCAGATGCCGACAGGTCCCGTGCTTACGCTTTTTGCCCTCGTAGGACTCGTGCACGGTTACGCACTCGGGGAGTCGATATACGGTGCCGAACCAACGCCGATTTACGCCTACCTGACCGGGCTTGCGGTTGTTCAAAGCGCTATCGCGCTTGTGGCGATGAAAATTGCGCGTGGTTTCGCCGGTGCGCCGGTGAGCCTTTCGCCGCTGAGACTCGTCGGCGCCGGTATCGCCGGAGTGGGGCTTGCCGTGCTGGTTCAGCAAGTGGTTCCGACGGCCTGATCAACGCCGAACAATGTGCTCGAGAAATCCGGTGAGATTGTCGGTCAGATGATCGACGTATGGCGCATCACGTCCCTCCAGCTCCCAGTCTTCGCGAAAAACCTCCCGCTGCCCTTCAGGCACCACCAGTACGGTTGTCATTCCCAAGGCGTGCGGTGTTTCAAGGTTGCGCGCCAGATCCTCAAACATTGCGGCTTTTGCCGGATCGACGCCGTGCCGCGCGAGGAAGCGTTGATAGACCTGCGGGAGAGGCTTGGGGTCAAGATTCGCCGCGGCAATGTCGAACACGTCCTCGAAGTGGCGATCGATTTCGAGTTTTTGCATGACTGCATCGGCGTGCTTGCGTGTGCCATTCGTAAGAATGAGCTTGCGGCCCGGAAGATTTTCCAATGCTGCACCCAATCCCGGATTGGGTTCCAGCGGCGAGTGATCGATGCGGTGCACGAACTCGAGATAATCATCGGGCTCCAAACCATGTTCGGCCATGAGACCGCGCATCGTCGTTCCATAGCGTTTGTAGTAGTCCTTCTGCAGGCGAAACGCCTCGTCTTTCGTTACCTTCAGGAATTCCGAAACATAAGCGCGTATGCGCTCATCAACCTGCTGCCACAAATTGAGGTGATGCGGGTAGAGCGTGTTGTCGAGATCGAACACCCAGGTTTCGACATGGCCGAAACCGCGCGGCTTTGAACGCCTTGTTTCCACGAGGCTAGGGTTCCTTGAATCGCACCGTTGTTGACGGCTTGCCAGTCAGATCGATGACGGCAAACCCGGCAGAATTCAGACCGCGTGCTGCGCAATCCTTGTGATCGGCCAGTTCGAAGCGTCCGTCGCGCGTGCACAAGGGGACGGTCCCGCCCCAGGCCAGCGGCGCGTCGCCGCTCCGGATTGTGCGGCCGTTGCCGTCGATTGCCTCCGCGTAACTATAGAGTCGATGCGGGTCGTTGCGCAGATCCGGTCGCACGCATTGGCCGGTCTCAAGGCGATACCAGCCGCGGGTGACAATCGCTCCCATCTCAACGATGCCCAGCGAAGCCATCACCGCATACCGAGTATCGTTGCACCACGTGAAGCCGATGCCCTCCGGGTTGCGGGCGGCCTCGATCAGCGTTTCGAAGAAATTCGGTGCTGCTGCGGTATCGGGCGGAAGTTTGCGATCGTTGAGAAATTTCGTGATGGCTGCCTGGGTCTTCGCGCCCTGCACGCCATCGATCGGATAGGCGTCGTATCCGGCAATCACCAGCAGCCGCTGAATGCCTGCAAGGCGCGACTGCACATCATCGTAATCGGATTCTTCGGCCAAATTGACGACCGGGCCTTTCGGCGACTCGGACGGCTTCGCAGCGCTGAAGTGCGCCTGCTGGCTTGCCGAGCAACTCCGGGCGTCGGAAATCTCAAAATCACCATTGCGTATGCAGAAGTCGGCCTGTCCGTCCTGCGGCCGGGGCGCGGTGCCATAAACCGACGGCGTTCGCGCATGCAGGTAGACCATCTCGGCGTCGAGCGGCCCGTCGATCACTAGTCGGCATTGCCCGGGATCAAGGCGAAACCATCCTCGAGTGGCGACATTCGCACGCTTTTCCAGGCCGATCGCCGCTTCAACGCGGAAACTTGTGCGGTTGCATAAAGTAAGTTCGGCGCGAGCCTGGGAAACCGCCAGAGCGGCGATTGGCACGGCAATCATCGAGAGGAAACCGCGAATCATGGGGCCATGCTAATTGGCATCAGGAAGGCAGGGAATCGCCCCGTGTCGGGGACCCGCTTGCGCGGAAATGAACGGAGGACAGCTCAGCGGTGCATCAAGGTACCGACGCCGTGATCGGTCAACAGCTCAAGCAACACCGCATGCGGCACCTTGCCGTCGAGGATGACGACACCCTCGACCCCCTGATCGAGCGCGTAGATGCATGTCTCCACCTTCGGGATCATGCCGCCGGAAATGGTCCCGTCGGCAATGAGCTTGCGCGCGTCGGCGACTGAGAGTTGTGCAATCAGGTTCTTCGATTTGTCGAGCACGCCGGGCACGTCGGTCAGCAGCAGCAGGCGCTTGGCTTTCAGCGGCCCCGCAATGGCGCCGGCAAAGGTGTCGGCATTGACGTTGAAGGTGCCGCCATTGGCCGAAGTTGCCACCGGCGCCAGCACCGGAATCATCTCGCGTCCGATCACCTGATTGAGCATCGTCAGGTCGACTTTTTCGGGCTCACCGACAAAACCGAGATCAACGACTTTCTCGATATTGGAATCGGGATCGACAACCGAGCGACTGACCTTGCGAGCCTGGACCATGTTTCCGTCTTTGCCGCAGAGCCCGATCGCCTTTCCGCCGGCCGCATTGATGTAGCCAACGATTTGCTTATTGATCGAGCCCGCCAGGACCATCTCCACGACCTCAACGGTCTTGGCGTCCGTAATGCGCAAGCCCTCCGCAAATTCCGACTTGATGCCGAGCCTTTTGAGCATGGCCTCGATTTGCGGTCCGCCGCCATGAACCACCACCGGATTGATTGCGGTCTGCTCGAGCAGAACGATGTCGCGGGCAAAATCGCGCGCCATCTGCTCCTGGCCCATGGCATGGCCGCCGTATTTCACAACGACGATTTCCTCGTCGTAGCGCTGCATATGCGGTAGCGCCTCGACCAGAATGCGGGCCTGTTCTTGCGGATCGATCTTGGGTGCTTTGCTCATCGCGGGGTTTCTAACCGATGTCGCGGTCGTCCGACAATGTGTCAGCGGCCTCTTTCCGCCAACAAGCGCGCTATTGCCGCCCGCAATTCGGGAATACCGGTTGTATTGCGCGAGGACGTCGGGATCACAGTGGGGAAGGCGGCCGGCCGCCTCGCGAGGGCTGCTTCGATGTCGGCAATGCGGGGACTGAGCTCGGCGGGTTTCACCTCGTCGCATTTGGTCAAGATGATCTGATGACTGACAGCAGCCTGGCCGAGAACATCGAGCGCAGGCTCGTCAGCCGATTTCAGGCCGTGGCGTGCATCCACCAGAACATAGACGCGCGCGAGGTTGCTTCGCCCGCGCAGAAACGCCTCGATCAACTCTGTCCATGCCGCGATCTTCGATTTGGCCGCGGCGGCATAGCCATAGCCGGGCATGTCCACCACGTTGAGGCCCACGCCATTGGTAAAGAAAATCAGCTCCTGCGTCCGACCGGGAGTACGGGAGATGCGCGCCAGGTTTTTTCGGCCGGTGAGCGCGTTGATCAGGCTTGATTTGCCGACATTGGAGCGTCCGGCGAACGCGATTTCAGTGCCCCGCATCGGCGGCAGCGAGGCTGGCGTGCCTGCCGCGGCGACAAACTGCCACTGACCAGAGAAGAGGCTTCGGCCGGCTTCGATTTCGGCGCGCGTGAATTGGCTGGCAGCCACCATTTTAGTGCGCGTCTCTGTCTTTGGCGTCATGCCTGGCACTCGCATCCGGTTTCCGGCCCAGACACTAAAGACGTGGATGGCCGGGACAAGCCCGGCCATGATCAGAAAGCTTCTGGTGACGCCGCTACTGCTGCGGCTTGTCTTTCACGAACATCGCCTTGATGTTGTCGAACAACTCAATTTTGGCGCCGTGCTTGCGCATGATGACGCTCTGCTGCAGCACAGAGATCAGATTGTTCCAGGCCCAATAGATCACCAGGCCGGCGGGGAAACTGGCGAGCATGAAGGTGAAGAGCAGTGGCATCCAGTTGAAGATCATCGCCTGCGTCGGGTCGGGCGGCGCCGGATTGAGCTTCATCTGAATCCACATGGTGACGCCCATAATCAACGGCCATAGACCGACATGCAGAAACGGCCCAATGAGAGGCAGCACAGTCGGATCAAGCGGAATAAGACCGAACAGGTTGAAGAGGTTGGTCGGGTCCTGGGCTGAAAGGTCGTGGATCCAGCCAAAGAAGGGCGCGTGGCGCATTTCGATGGTGACAAACAGCACCTTGTACAGCGAGAAGAACACCGGGATCTGAATTGCGATCGGCAGGCAGCCGGCGAGTGGATTGATCTTTTCCTTCCTGTAGAGCTCCATCAGCTCCTGCTGCTGCTTCGCCTTGTCGTCCGCGTAGCGGTCGCGGATCGCCATCATCTGCGGCTGCACCGCTTTCATCTTTGCCATTGACGCATAGGATTTGTTGGCGAGCGGGAAGAAAGCGATCTTGATCAGGACGGTGATGATGAGGATGGCGAGGCCGAAATTGCCCACCAGGTGGTACAGATAATCGATGGCGATGAACAATGGCTTGGTGATGAAGTAAAACCAGCCCCAGTCGATCAGAAGATCGAAGCGGTTGAGCTTTAGCCTCTTGTCGTAGTCATTGACGACCGCAACTTCCTTTGCGCCCGCAAAAAGCCGGCCATTAACCGAAGCGGTGGCGCCCGGCGCAACTGTTTGCGCTTCGAGCAAATAGTCGGTCTGGTAGGTCGGCAGGTTGCCGATGGCGCCGGTAGAAAAACGGGCCTTCAGGTGGGCGGACGTGTCGGGCACCAGGACGGCGGCCCAGTATTTGTCAGTGATGCCAAGCCAGCCGTTGACGACGTCAAAGTTGACGACCTTTTTTTTCGCTATGCTGTCGTATGTGTATTCCTGCAGGCCGGACTCGCCGAGCACGCCGATCAGGCCCTCATGCAGAATATAGTAGCCGAGCGTTTGCGGCGTGCCGTGACGCGAAATCAGAGCGTAAGGATACAGCGAGACAGGGCTCGAGCTCTTATTGGTGACCTCGTCCTTGATCGTGAACAGATACTTGTCGTCGACCGCGACAGTGCGTCGGAATTCAAGCCCTTCGCCGTTCTCATAGGTCAATATCACGGGGTGGCCGACTCCAAGAGCGCCCGAGCCGGCGTGCTTCCAGACCGTTTCGGAGTTCGGGAGCTTTACGTTTGTGCCCGCGGCGCCGGTCCAGCCGAACTCGGCGTAGAACGGATCGGCGGTGCCGGACGGCGACAGCAAGACGATCGGCGGCGACTTCGGATCGACAGTTTCGCGAAACTTGACGAGGGCCAGGTCATCGATGCGCCCTCCCTTGAGCGCGATCGAACCCTGCAAACTGCCCGTCGCGATCGGCACACGCGGCGACCCCGACAAAGCAGCCTTGCGGTCGACCGCTCCGGGGTGCGCCGGAGCGCTCGGTTGGCCGGGTACCTGGGGCGTTCCGGCGGGTGAGTGTTGCTGCGAAGGCTGGCCGGGCGCAGGCACATTTTGCTTTTGCTGCTGCGCCTGCAACTGCTCCTGCCGGGCCTTCTCTTGCGGACCCGCGAAGTAATATTGCCAGGCGATAAGTACAAGCGCCGACAGCACAATCGCGAGGAGGGTGTTCTTATTGTCGTTCATCGAGATTCCACGCCATTGCGCCTTGCATGCACTCGTTTGAGTGCCTCTTCGAAATCCTTTGTCATTCGGTCAAACGGCATATCGAGCGCCGCGCGCCTTCCGACAAGTACATAGTCATGTCCGGCGCGAAGCCGGCTTGCGGCCGAGAGCCGCACTACTTCCCGCAAGCGACGGCGCACCCGGTTACGCTCGACGGCGTTTCCCACCTTCTTCGACGCGGTAAAGCCAAACCGGGCCGGTCCCGCGTCGGGGCGTTTGCGTGCCTGCAACACAAATGCGGCGGCCGGTACCTTGATCCCGGACGCCGCGGCCAGAAATTCCGCCCGTTGCCTCAGCCGCTCCATGCAAGCAATTCGTGCGGCGGCTTACTCCCTCAGGCAGACAGCCGCTTGCGGCCACGCCCGCGGCGTGCCGAGAGGACTTTTCGCCCGCCCTTGGTTGACATGCGTGCACGGAAACCGTGACGGCGCTTGCGCACGAGCTTGCTCGGTTGATAGGTCCGCTTCACGTTTCAGGTCTCCGCCGCTCGCGCTGTTGGGAAGGAGGACCTGTGGTCCTCCAAACGTCTTCAAACCCCGTTCATTCGGGTCCGTACACGATTTCGGCGGCTTATACGGGAGGGACCTAGACCCGTCAATGCGACTGCTGTCCATCGGTCGGCGACCTCAAAAACCCTCACAAGGCGGTGAGATTGGCCCGACCGGGTCGGGGGGTCGTGTATAAGGCGGCAATGTCCGCAGACTTGCATGCCAATAACCAGTCAACGGGTTTCGTCCGCCGGTTGCTGCTGCCTCTGGCGGCCTTCGTCATCTTCGCGGGAGCGGCCTACTTCATGCTCGGAGAGGGTGGCATCTCGCTTGAATCGCTGGTCTGTAATCGCGCGAGTATCGACGCCTTTGTCGCCGAGCATCGACTGCTGGCGGTGATGGCGTATATCGGCATTTATATTGTCGCAGTCGCGTTATCCCTCCCTGGGGCAGCTTTTCTGACGATCGCCGGCGGATTTCTTTTCGGTGTGATACTTGGTGCCTCCGCCGCGGTTGTGGGCGCAACAATTGGAGCTGCCATCATCTTCCTGATAGCGCGCACCGCGCTCGGGGAGCCGCTGTTGCGGCGCGCAGGGCCACGCGCCAGTCAGCTCGCCAACGGGTTTCGTGAAGATGCCTTCAGTTATCTCCTGTTCCTGCGCCTGGTGCCCGTGTTTCCATTCTTCTTGGTCAATCTCGTTCCTGCATTTGCGGGAGTGCGGCTTGGCCCATTCGTGGCGGCCACCGCGCTTGGTATAATTCCGGCAGCGCTCGTCTATGCGTTGGCAGGGACCGGATTGGACAGTGTGATTACGGCGCAGAAAAATTTGTACGACCAATGCATTGTCGACAAAGGAATTGACTGCCGCATGGTCTTCGACCCCGCAGAGGTGCTGACGCCGCGGCTGGTGGCGGCGCTTGTTGCGCTCGGTCTGCTCGCGTTGTTGCCGGTGGTGGTGAAATATTGGCGCGGACGATCACGCACCGTTACTTGATGTTGTGATTGGGGGCTTGCGGTATGACGGAAACACTAACGCCCGACATCTGCATACTCGGCGGCGGTCCGGGTGGGTTGTCGGTTGCTGCGGCCGCCGCCGCTTTCGCCGTGCCAACTGTCCTGATCGAGCGCGGCAAAATGGGCGGTGATTGTCTCAACACCGGCTGCGTTCCTTCCAAGTCTCTTCTGGCGGCGGCAAAGCGCGCCGAATTAATGCGCAATGCCGGACTGTTTGGCCTGAATGTTCAAGGTATCGGCGTTGATTTCGCGAAAGTACATGACCATGTGCATTCGGTGATCGCGGCATTAGCGCCGGCGGATTCGACGGAGCGTTTTACCGGTCTGGGCGTTCGTGTCATCCGCCAGCATGGGCAATTCAAGGACCGCAACACTGTCACGGCAGGCGACGCCGAAATTCGCGCGCGGCGTTTCGTGATTGCGACCGGGTCCGTGCCGGCTGTACCACCGATCCCCGGTCTCGATGACGGGCCTTTTCTCACCAATGAAAATGTTTTCGATCTCAAAGAGAGGCCGGAGCACCTCATTGTTATCGGCGCAGGTCCGGTCGGGCTGGAATTGGCGCAGGCGTTCCGCCGGCTCGGAAGCTCGGTGACGGTACTCGAGGCGGCGCAGCCTCTCGCGAATGACGACCCGGAATGCGTGGCCGTCGTGCTCAATCGTCTTGAACGCGAGGGAATTGTCATTCGCAGCGGTGTAAAAGTTACCGGCATTGCTCGCACCGGCGGCGTCGTAACGGCGACGATCGAAAGATCCGGCGTCGAGCAAACCATCACCGGCAGCCACCTGCTGGTTGCGGTCGGCCGCAGGCCGCAAATCAATGAACTTGGTCTTGAGGCCGCGGGAATTCGGCATGACCACCGCGGAATCATCGTCAACGCCAAGCTGAAGACGAGCAATTGGCGGGTCTATGCGATCGGGGATTGCGCTGCGGGTCATCAGGCACTCACGCACGCTGCCAATTATCACGCGGGTCTCGTCATTCGAAATGCGCTGTTTCGCCTGCCGGTGCGCGCGGACAACAGTGCGATTCCCTGGGCGACCTATACCGATCCTGAGCTTGCTCAGAGCGGCTTGACCGAAGCACAGGCGCGAGCGCGACGAATGAATATTCGTGTCGCGCGCTGGCCGTATCACGACAATGACCGCGCACAAATCGAGCGAGATTCGCACGGTCACATTAAAGTCGTCACCACGAGGAAAGGTAAGATAGTAGGTGCGACGATAGTTGGAGCACAGGCAGGTGAATTGATTGCAGTCTGGGCGCTCGCAATTGCGCGGGGGCTCAACATCCGCGCGTTAACCAATGTTGTGCTTCCTTATCCGACATTATCGGAACTTGGGAAACGTGCGGCGATGGATTTTTTCACCCCAAATTTGACCAAGCCTTGGGTGCGGCGCATCATTGGCTGGATGCGAATCTTCGGCTGAGGCCATTTTGTCGGAAATCAAAACAGAACCAACTGAGGTGCAGCCAGGGCCGGCGCGAAAATTGCGCGTCGGCCTCTCCGGCAAGTTGCTGTTGCTTACCATCCTGTTCGTGATGGTGGCGGAAATTTTGATTTATGTGCCTTCGGTCGCCAACTTCCGTTTGAACTGGCTGAACGATCGGCTGGCTGCCGCCCACACGGCGGCCCTCGTGCTCGACGCCGCCCCAAGTGGAATGGTGCCAAAAAGCCTGGCGAACGAAATTCTCACGAGCATCGGCGCGCGCGCGGTGGCGATGAAGATGGGCAATCAGCGTCGATTGCTCGCCGCCTCCGATATGCCCTCGACGATCGCGCAAGACATCGACATGCGGAGTTGGTCGTGGTGGACCGCGATTATCGACGCATTCGATATGCTGCTCACTTGCAAGCCTGATGACGTTATGCGGGTGGTTGGCCCGGCGCCTGTGGGCGGCGACTTTCTAGAGGTCATTCTTAACGAGGCGCCGCTCTGCAAGGCGATGTGGACGTTCTCGGTGAACATCCTGATGCTGTCTCTGGCTATCTCGTGCATCACGGCGATGCTCGTGTTCTTCGCTCTGCATTACCTCCTGGTGCGGCCCATGTGGCGTATCACCGGTAACATGGTGGCCTTTCGGGCGGATCCGGAAAACCCGTCGCGCATCATCGCCGAAAGTGGTCGGCAGGATGAGATTGGCACGGCCGAGCAGGAGCTCGGCGCCATGCAGCGCGAGCTCGCCTCAATGCTTCACCAGCAGAGCCGGCTCGCGGCTCTTGGCCTTGCGGTGTCGAAAATCAATCATGACCTGCGCAACCTGTTGGCCTCTGCGCAACTCTTCTCCGACCAGCTTTCCACGTCGCCCGACCCCAAGGTGCAGCGCTTTGCTCCCAAGCTGATGCGTGCGCTCGAACGCGCGATCGCGTTCTGTCAGTCAACGCTGTCTTACGGCGGGGCACAGGAACCACCACCGGAGCGCAAAACCGTCGAGCTCGAACCGTTGATCGAGGAGGTCTACGAAGCGCTTGGTCTTGGTCTTGAGGTGCCGATCCGGTGGATCGTTGCCGTGGAGCGCGGTCTCACGGTCGAGGCCGATCACGATCAGTTGTTCCGCGTTCTCGTCAACATTGCGCGCAATGCGGTGCAGGCGCTGGAGACCCGCGGTGCACGCGATCCCGCTCGCGATCAAATCCGCATTACCGGGCGGAGAGAAGGCAGCGTCGTGGTCATCGAGGTGTCGGATACCGGGCCGGGCGTAGCTGAGAAGGCTCGCGCACATCTATTCCAGGCATTTCAGGGGGCGCGCGCCGGCGGAACCGGACTTGGCCTTGCCATCGCCGCGGAGTTGGTTCGTGCGCACGGTGGCGAAATCCGCCTGGTGCCGGGGACTATTGGCGCCACGTTCAGCATCTCCATCCCTGACCGGGCGGTCGACCTGAATACACGACGTGGTGAACGCGCCAGCGCCTGAAGCCGGGAAGAGCTCACAGCCTGTGGTGTTCTTCGCATAGGGGCGACGGTCGCAAGTTTTACGAAAAGGATATGCGTATTGTGCCTCCGGTAAACGTACTTGCGGTTGCCACCGCGGTACCACCGAACAAGCTCGAGCAGAAAGTGGTCGCGGATGCTGCGCGCAAGGTCTATGCGCGCACATTCACGCGTTACCCGAAACTGGCCGATGTATTTGTCAATGTTGGCATCGAGCGGCGCTATTCGGTGCGACCGCTGGAGTGGTTAAGCGCGCCGCACGATCTGGCAGAGCGCACCAAGGTCTATCTCGAGGGCGCAAACGAATTGTTTGTGCAAACGGCGCGCGCCGCGCTTGAACGTGCAGGAGTCTCCGCGCGCGACGTCGATGTTGTCGTAACGGTTTCGTCGACGGGTATTGCGACGCCGAGCATTGAAGCGCGCGTGGCGCCGGAAATGGGATTTCGGCCAACGGTGATGCGCGTTCCGGTCTTTGGACGGGGCTGTGCAGGCGGCGTCTCCGGCTTGGCGCTTGGTGCCCGGCTCGCGCGTGCCGAGCCGGGCGAGGTCGTCCTCGTGGTGGTGATCGAACTGTGCACGCTGGCTTGCCGCATCGACCGTGGATCAAAGGCGGACGTGATCTCCTCGGCCTTGTTCGGCGACGGCGCCGCCGCGGCCGTACTGCGCGCGGGACCAGCCGATGCGAAGGTGCGCATCGGTGCGGCCTCCGAACACACCTGGCCGCGCACGCTCGACATCATGGGCTGGATGGTCGATCCCGTCGGCTTCCGGGTCATGCTCTCCCGCTCGTTGCCGCGCTTCGTCGAGCAGAAGCTGGCTGCGCCGGTGCGGCGATTCATAAAGGCTGCGCAACTGCAGGCGCCCCAGCTCATCTGCCATCCAGGCGGCGCGAAGGTGCTTGACGCGATCGAAGTCGCGCTCGAGCTGCAGAAAGGAACGCTGCGCGACGAGCGCGAAATCTTGCGCGGCTACGGCAACATGTCGGCGCCAACAGTCCTGTTTGTGCTTGAGCGAATGCTGCAGCGGGGTTTGCGCGGTTCGGCCATGCTCTCGGCACTGGGGCCGGGCTTCACCGCAAACCTGCTCGCACTCGAGGCTGTGCATGCGTGAGGGTGCCTGGCTGGTTGCGTTCGTGCTGGCGCAAAGGCTTGTCGAGCTTTGCCTCGCGCAATTCAACACCAGCCGATTGCGCGCAGAGGGTGGGGTCGAATTCGGCTCGGCGCATTACCCGCTTATGATCGCGCTGCATGCTTCGTGGCTACTCGGATTGTGGGTGCTTGGGAGTGATCGGCCCATCAATGCATTCTGGCTCGTGGTATTCGCGTTTCTTCAGGTTGGACGCGCATGGGTGATCGCGAGCCTCGGCCGGCGATGGACCACGCGCGTGATCGTGCTGCGCGGCGCGCCGCGGGTGACGCGCGGCCCCTATCGCTGGTTCAAGCATCCCAACTACCTGATCGTCGCGTTGGAGATTGCCGTAGTTCCGCTGGCGCTCGGATTGCCGGTGTTTGCGCTGTCCTTCTCGATCGCAAATGCAGCGCTGCTTGCGTACCGCATTCGCATCGAAAACGAGGCGCTGGCCTGGGCCGCGCAACGGCCCGACGCACCACTGGCGTCGTCAACCCTTGCCAATAGGTAACCAAGACGATAGCTATGCCGCTGTGCCGCGGTCCGGTTTCCGGCAGCGGAATCAAGCGCCCGTAGCTCAGCTGGATAGAGCACCAGACTACGAATCTGGGGGTCAGGAGTTCGAATCTCTTCGGGCGCGCCAGCAACTCGTTGATTTTGATTCAGAATTTCTGCGCGATTTTTTGCCTGTTGACAGCAGGATCCTTCGGGCAGTACCGGGGCAACACGCGACAAGTTTTCAATTGCACCTTAATCCTTGGCCGAGAAAAATCTTCG
>Ga0081455_10006634_pt1 | contig 12376 bp, 10 predicted proteins | sample TabmetS3T2R1_FD_70207 | JGI IMG/M metagenome (GOLD analysis project Ga0081455, IMG submission 70207) | Tabebuia heterophylla rhizosphere microbial communities from the University of Puerto Rico - S3T2R1 | ecosystem: Host-associated > Plants > Roots > Rhizosphere ... | reverse complement strand
CTCGGTGGAAGCAAACCCGGCAATCAAACGACCGAGTCCGCTCCAGAGATTAGAAAAGCGATTCCAGTCCAACCACAGGATCAGAAGCCGGTCGAAATCCGGCGCGCCATTCCAGTTAAACCTCTTGTACAGGAAGGTGAAGATGAAACTCTCTTGAAACCGGCGACCCCGCCTCCAAGCGACGAATAACTGCGGTTCCTTTTAGGCCGTCTCAAACGGAAAATGACGAAAACTGAACGACGAAGCCCGAAGGAATGACGAATCTTGTGAAGACGCATATTCGTCAGTCGTCATTCAGTCTTCTTTCGTCATTCGACATTCGTGCTTCGTCATTTTTGTCAGCGTGATTCACGGGCTCATCTGATAATGGCATCGCAAAGCGAGGACGATTTTCGATTGACCGTTCTCAATCCGATGGGACGTGATCCGGAACAGGAGTTCCGCGACCTGCCTGCGCCGGGCGAAGGTGCTCATCCACCGGTCAACTTTCATGCCTTCGCCGCGTGCGCGCAGGGAGCTTTTCACCATGATACGCGTCGCGCCATCGCAGAGAACACACCGATTCTTTTACTCCTGCGCGGTGATTTTCGCGCTTCGGAGCGCGCATTGGCCGATCTCAAGAAACATGCTCGCACCGTCGTTGTCTCGTTGAAGGAGACGGGGCTTCATCAGATCGCGCACCAGTTATCCAACCGCACGAGGTTGTCGCGCTTCATGAAAATAGTGGCGCAAGCTGATGGATGCATCGCGACAACCCCGGAAGCTGCTGAAATCTATCAGAGCGCTCGCCGGCGCCTGAGGGGCGTAGCATTTCTTCCAACCCCATATCCTGTGGAAGACCAGAGATGGAATTTTTGTTCGGGGCCAGACGAGCAATCTGGGATTTTCGTTGGCACGCGCGAATGGGATGTCCCATCGCGCAATCATTTCGCAGCGCTGCTTGTCGCGCGGCAGCTTTGTGATGCGACGGGAGAGCCAGTGACCGTCGTTAATCTGGATGGAAACAAAGGACGACGTTTGCTCGGCGAACTGAAATTCCCTCAGGGAAAACTTCATGTAATTGAGGAACGGAAATCCTATCCAAGTTATCTGCGAGAGTTGGCACGGCATAAGATAATCCTGCAACTGGATCGCAGTCATGTGCCCGGGCAGGTGGCAGGTGACGCTCTCCTTTGTCGAGTCCCGTGCGTTGGTGGCGATGGCGCAATTGAGCGAATTGCGTTTTCGAAAACCTGCGGCGCTGGCAGGGCGATTACCGAAATTACTTCTATGAGCCTGGACCTCTTGAAGAACGCTGATTTACGGGGCGCCGTTGTGGCTGAGGCTGAGCAATGCGCACTGGAGCATCTCTCTTTTCGGGCGGTGCGTTCGCAACTGGCAAAGTTTTTTGCCCAGCTTGCTCAAGGGGAGAGCTAAACGACAAAAACAGACTCACGCCGCGTCTGAGAGACGCGACACGATCGACTCAAGCAACGAGGCGCACGATTTCGCCGCAAAGGTCCGGGTTATCCGAGCACCAGGCGCAGAGCTGCGTTGTGATCAATCCGGAGACCGCCGCCCAAGGTCGCCTACGGCTAGTTTCGTCGGCCAGTGCAGTTGAACGGAACGTTTCAAGTGCAATCACTGCGGCAGCTGTTCGGTTTTCCACGTTCAGCTTACCGAGGATGTGTTCGACATGTTTGCAGACGGTTCCGGTCTTCGCCCCAAGAATGACACCGATATCGTGGTTGCTTTTTCCCTGCGAGATCCAGAAAAGGACTTCAGCCTCGCGAGGGGTCAGCCTTAACGAAATCAACGCCTTCACGTTGTGCTGATCGGGAAGAGCCGCACAATGCATCCACGCTCTCGTTAACAGAGACCGATGCATCGGGCAACAGAATTCGTACGCAATTGTGCGTATTCCAAAAAACCGGGCAGCGCGTAAAAATGGGCGCACTATGAAAACGATCATCCTCCATTCATTTGCGTCGCTTAATAAAAACATCACGAATTCGGTCTGTCGAAAATCTTGCCCTCGTCGGCGTGGATTACTTCTCATTCCGCTTGTTCTGGCAGGCTTTGCGCTTTGCCAACAAGTGCAAAGCGCCACAGACGAGCCGAGCCACGCACCAAAACAAGTGCAAAGCGCCCCAGACACGCCAGAGCAGCAAATGCAAAATGTCCCAAACACACCGGATCCAGGTCCTCTTCCCGCAACCAATACCGGGGATGGCCAAGGTGCTCTTGCGAGTATCACCACCGGCCTTTACAATTCAGCGTTTGGGTTCGACGCGCTCCTGTTGAACGCCGACGCCAATTTTAATACAGGGATCGGCGCTGGGGCACTCCTGGTCAACAACGCGAGTAATAATACGGCTGTTGGCGCCGGAGCGCTTCTAAACAATACCGGTGCCAGCAACACAGCCGTCGGCACCTTCGCCCTTTTTACCCACACCACCGGCTCTGAGAACACGGCCGTCGGTTTTGATGCGCTGCTTAGCAGCACCACTGCCTTCGATAACGTAGCCGTGGGGTTGTTTGCTCTGCAGAGCGCCGTGGACGGTGGCAGTAACACCGCATGTGGCACCGCCGCACTGCAGGACAACGTATCCGGGACGAACAACCAGGCCCTTGGCCGGGGAGCACTCAGGCACATCACGGGTTCCGGAAACATCGGCATCGGCCGCGAAGCCGGCGAACTCGAAGGCCCAGCCGTAGATAATGTTATTTGTATCGGGGACGATGGTGATAACAATGGCTTTGGGACTGAGTCCAACAGATGCTATATCGGCCAAATTCGTGGGGTCACAGTAGGGAACGCCGACGGCGTAAATGTCATCATAGACTCCGACGGCCAGCTCGGCACGGTTAACTCCTCGCGCCGGTTTAAGAAAGACATTAAACCGATGGAGCAAACCAGCGAAGCCATCCTGGCGCTCAAACCGGTCACGTTTCATTACAAGAACCAAGACGGCAAAAAAGCCGAAAATACGCCGCAATTTGGTTTGATTGCGGAAGACGTGGCCGAGGTAAATCCCGACCTGGTGGTGCTCGACGCAGAAGGCAAGGCGTTAACCGTTCGCTACGATGCGGTCAACGCGATGTTGCTTAACGAGTTCCTTAAAGAGCACAAGAAAGTCGAGGAACAACAGACGAACATCTCGCAACTGAACTCCAAAATGGCGAACCAGGCGGCGATGATAGCTCAGCAGCAAAAAGGGATAGAGTTTCTCACTGCGCAGGTTAAAGAACAGGCTGCCCAAATCCAAAAAGTGAGCGCACAGCTGGAGCTGAATAAATCTGCACCGCAAACGGTGCTCAACGATCGGTAGAACTGCGAGTCGCAACGAATTGTCGTCGCCAAAAATCTGCAGCCAACAGCCAGATTGGCTGTTGGCTGCCAGATCAAAAGATGATTTCGAAGAGCTTAATCCCGTTCCATTTTCCGGGATGGTTCGGATCGAAAGAGGTGCTTTCCACCCATGTGCCGTAGCGCGCCGGCGCCCAGGGATTGAGCATCTGAAATGGATTGCGGCCATTGCTAAATCCTCGCGGAATCACTCCCTCGACTGGAGGGCGTTGTAAGAGTGGCGGCGGCGTGGGCATTGCGCGCACCGGTTTTTGCGGACCAATCGGGGCTCTGAATTCTTGTGCCCACGCGGTGGTAACGAGTGCGGCCATGATTGCGATCATCAATGTTTTCATGTTTTTTCCTTTCGTTCGAGGCGCGCAATCCGCCTCAGGCGGGCTTGCCCGTCACAACGCCTGACCACATTATATACTTCGATGGACTACCTTGAAAAGGCCGGACGTGTGCTGGACATAGAAATTTTAGAGCTCAGGCGCTTGCGCGAGCGTCTGGGCGAAGAATTCTCCCGGGCGGTTGAACTGATCAAGGACACAGTCGATGCACGGGGCAAAGTCGTGGTCGTGGGAGTGGGCAAGTCGGGACACATCGGCGCGAAGATCGCCGCCACGCTTACCAGCACGGGATCTCCGGCCGTGGTGCTCGATTCTTCCAACGCCTTGCACGGCGACCTGGGCGTGGTCGCCGATGGTGACATTGTGCTTGCCTTGAGCGCGAGCGGGGAAACGGAAGAAATGGTTCGGATCTTGCCGGCGATCGCCCGCTTCCAAGTGCGGATTATCGCCATGTGCGGCGATGCGAAATCAACGCTGGCGCAGAATGCACACCTGTTTCTCGATGTAAACATCGAGCAGGAAGCGTGTCCGTTGAACCTCGCTCCGACATCGAGCACGACAGTGATGCTGGCCCTCGGTGACGCCCTGGCCATGGTTTTGCTGGAGGCCCGCGGATTCAAGAAGGAGGATTTCGCGAAGTTTCACCCTGGCGGAATGATCGGACGCAGCATGTTGATGCGCGTGCACCAGGTCATGCGGCCGCGTGAAGCCATGGCCATTGTTTCGACTGATACAAACGTGCGTGACGTGTTAAAGGCAATGACCGCTGTGCGTGCCGGCGCTGCCGTTGTAACCGACGAAAATCAGAAATTGATGGGTATTTTCACCCACGGCGATTTCGTGCGGCATTTTCAATTCGATTCAAAAATCGGCGAACGACTTGTCGCGGATCTGATGACCTTGAATCCGGTGACCGTGCATAAGGATAAGCTGGCCGTGGAGGTTCTTAATCTGCTCGAGCGCCATCGCATAGACGACCTGGTCGTTGTCGATGATCACAGCGTCCCAGTCGGCGTTGTTGATTCGCAAGATCTGACCCGATTGAAGCTGCTCTAGCGCTGCTCAGATGGTTGCGTTCACTCCGGGACGCATGTAAGGTGCGCGTCCCCCCGGGGTCGACGCTTTCACGCTTCAAGTTTAAACGTTGTAACCTTTTAACCAATCGCGTCACAGAAATCATGCCCGCAGCCAACGATCTTCGCAGGGGAATGGCCATAAAATACAATGGCAACGCTGCCATTGTGCTGGAAGTTCATCATCGCACGCCCGGAAACTTGCGCGCATTCGTCCAGGCGATAATCCGCTATATCAACACCGGCAAAAGCGCTGATGTCCGTTTTGGTTCAACGGACAAGGTGGAGTTGGTCGAGATTGAGCGAAAACAGCTCGAATTTAGTTACAAGGATCGCAACGGGTACCATTTCATGGACCCGGAAACGTACGACACGATCACGTTGCAGGAAAACTTTATCGGCGATGCAAAAGACTATTTAGTGGAAAACCTTTCCGTTCAGGTCCTCTACGCGGAAGGCAAACCGGTGGAAGTGGAACTGCCCGCGTCGGTGAGCCTGAAGGTAACGGAATCTGCGGAGGGACTGCGCGGGGATACGGCGAGCAATGTTACCAAACCGGCGACACTCGAAACCGGCAAGACCATCAACGTCCCGCTCTTCATCAAGGAAGGCGAAACGATCAAGATCGATACCCGTACGGGGGCCTACATGGGCCGCGCGTAAACGCCGACCGAATGACAGAGTAATGAGCGAGTTCTCCTGGAGAACACCAGTATTCAAAAGTCCAGATCTTCATCGTTCGCTGTTCCGTCTTGATTTTAGCAAGCGAACTCTGCGTAATCTGCGGGCACTTTGGCTGCAAGAAAAAGCAGATTGACGAACAATCGCAAAAAGCGCAATTCCAAGCGCGGCCGGAAGGTTGTGCGCAACGTCGCACGAGCCCGGACATTTGTTCCAGTGTCGGATTCGCTCACGGTGCCGACACGCTGGGTGAAATTTGTTGTTGCGATTTTCCTGTTGCCCGGCTGCGCCATCCTCAGTCAGACGTTTTTCACCGCTTTCGCGCGCGCAACAGTGACTGATCGCTTTTGGGCGGGCGAAGAATTTTGGTTTTTTTCATTGGGCGTGATTCTGTGGCTGATCGCGTTTTTTGGCCTTCCGCGTCCGATCCTCATTTATGTCTTCGGACATGAATTGACCCACGCGCTCTGGGTTTGGTTGATGGGTGGGCGGGTGAGCCGGTTTCGCGTTGGCCGTGACGGCGGGCATGTGGTTACCGACAAGGCGAATTTTTGGATTGCCCTCGCGCCGTATTTTTTTCCGCTCTACAGCATCCTTGCGATCGCCGTTTATGGCGGACTCAGCCTTTTCGTGAATACGCACCCGTACGGGCGTTGGCTTTATGCCGTGATCGGCGTGACGTGGGCGTTTCATTTCACGTTTACGTGCTGGATGATCCCGAAAAATCAGACCGATCTCAGCGATCAGGGGACGTTCTTCTCGCTCGTGGTGATCTATTTGATGAACCTGTTGTTACTAAGCGTGATGCTTATTCTCGCTTCCCCACAAATTACATTTACAGGATTCGGCGCGGATCTGCTGACAAATCTTGGCAACTTTGCGCGCTGGATTGTCGATCTTTTTCAGCGTCATTAACAATCCTGTAGCCACCGCCCTGTGGGCGGTTCAATGCGTGAAATCATCAGCGCATGGGACGGCGCACAGCGCCGTGGCTACAGCTACAAATTCGTCATCACGGCGAAAGGCAGGATCGACAAGGCGTCGGCAAGTTTTACCCGTCGGTCCTGCATGGAAACAGGATGACAGGTAAAAAGGTCATGGGCTTTCTCCAACGAAAGCGTTTCGGGAAATTCGATCGTCGTGTCCTGCCAACTCTCGCCAATCGGTGGAAAGCCGAGACGAGAAGAAAGTCGCGGCGCGATTACGACGAGCCATTGGTCCCCGAACTGTCGAGCGAAACTGACGCAGGACTCCGCAAATGTCCCACCCGGCGTGAGCGGCAAGTATTCTCCGCGGTGGAAAAGCTCCACGTGCTCGCGCCGAAATTGCAGGACCCGCTGCGTCAGAAACATTTTAATCCGGCCATCGGACCAGTTGTGCACAAGATCGCGGGGATTAGCTGTGGCTAACGACTCCAACATCTCGCGGCGTCGCTTGTAATCGACTGGCCGCCGATTATCGGGATCAACGAGACTGTAATCCCAAATCTCGTTGCCTTGATAAATGTCGGGAACTCCCGGCGAAGTCAGCTTCAGCAATGTTTGGGTAAGCGAATTAACAGCGCCGAATCGCGCAACCTCCTTCGCTACCGGAACGAACGCTGGAAGGAATTTATTTCGCGGCGATGGATCCAGAACTTTTGCGATGAAATCCCGCATTGCTGCGTCCCATTCTTCATTGGGTTGTATCCAACTCGTGTTGATCTTTGCTTCGTGCAAAGCCTTGGCCATGTACGCCTGAATCCGCTCGATATAATCCGGCGTAACCGTTGTTTCCGGTTCGCCACTGGCCTGTAGTGGCCAGGTCCCCAACAACGTTTGATAAAGCAGGTATTCTTCGTTTGCGTCCGGCGCCGTGGCGTCATTGATCGTCTGCTTCCAGCGACGATTAACAACGCGCCATCGTTGCAATGAACGCCGCCACAGCTCAGGGATTTCGGAAATGGCAACGATTCGTGCGCGCACATCTTCGCTGCGTTTAGTATCGTGCGTCGACGTAGCGAGCAATGTCGCCGGCCAATTGCGGTGTCGATCAATGTTCCGCCCGTGAAATTCTTCTACGCTTAATCCAAATTGTTGCGGTTCGCCGCCTACTTCGTTCAACGCCGTCAGCCGGTTGTAAATGTAAAACACGGTATCTTCGAGCCCCTTGGCCATGATCGGTCCGGTGGCTTGCTGAAATTTCAGAACGAAGTGTGTGTGCTCGGCGCGCGCTTTGACGTCCAGATTTGGTGGAAAGCGGAAGAGCAATACGTCGCGGAGAAAATTAAAAATGGATTCTTCCATTGCTGGATTTCGCCGCTTTGCAGCGGCGATCGCGCGCTCGACGATTTGCCGATCCTCTTCTGTCACAGGCTGCCCGGGCGCCAGGTATGTTCGATAAACCGGAAAACAGGCAATGGCCTCTCGCACTGTTCGAGACAGCGCCTCGAGTGTGAAATCGCGATACCATCGGTTTTGCTCGGAAAGCCGGTCGAGCATGTTACCCAACACATCGACGTCATTAGCCAGGGAGAGTTTCATCACCTGCAGCTTTTTTGCGTACATCAGATGCCCAAACGGCATAGAATGACCAATGAAACGGTGGAACGTTTTTGTGATTACCGTTTCGGCCGAGGAATCAACGAGCAGCTGTGCTACCTGGTTCGTAAAATCGTAACCAGTGGTGCCGTGTACCTGCCAATCGGTGCGCAGCGTTTCGGAGCCGGTGAGAATTTTTTCGGCAAGCATGTAAATGGCGCGGCCGTCCTTTGGCAAAGCAGTCCCCAGTGCCTTCGCGCAACGCTGTTGAAGCTTTTCAAAATACTCCTGCGGAAGATAAAGACCGTCGGGATGGTCGATCCGGAGACCTGTAACCGCGTGTGCGCTTATGAATTCGAGAACAAGCCGGTGAATGGCGTCAAAGACTTCTGGCAACTCGACTCGAAGCGCGGCGAGTTCGTTCACGTCAAAAAAGCGACGGTAATTAATTTCCTCCGCGGCGACCCGCCAGAATGCGAGCCGGTAGGATTGCGCGTTAAGCAATGCATCGAGCGTATCAAAGCTACGAGGATCGCCCGGCTCACCGTTGATTTGCGCCAGTGCCTTTTCAATTGCCTGTTGGACCTGCGGCGCTTCGGCGCAACGACGTTCGAGACGCCGTTTGATGATTTCCTTTTCGCGAATGCGCTCCGCGATGCGTTTCAGGTCGGTCTCAGTGCGTTTTGGCAAATATTCCAGCGCCGTCAGGATACTTTGCAGTTCCGCGTAAAAGTCTTCTTCCTTGTATTCGGCGAGATTTCGAAGGGCGATTTCCAGAACGTAGCGATATGTTCCGGGAGCAATCGGCAATCTTCGTTCTCCGTAAAGCAAATAAAAGGTTCCGTCTTCAAAGCGCACCTGCAGTTCGCCGCGCTCGAGAACACGCCCATATTGGTTGCCCAGGATCGGCAGCAGCACTTTATCGCGAAGGTCCGATTTCAGCGGCTGCCAGTCGATATCGAAATAGGGCGCGAATCTCGAACTCGGTCCATTTTCAAGCACGTCCATCCACCATTCATTGAGCGGCTCAGCGATCCCGACGTGATTTGGAACAAAATCGAGTACCTGGCCCAACGAATGCGCCTGCAACTCCGCGATCCAGGCGTCGTATTCTTTGCGTGAGCCAATTGCGGTGTTGAGCTTGCTGTGGTCGGTGATGTCGTAGCCGTGCAAGCTGTCCGGGCTGGCTTGAAAATACGGCGATGCATACACATCACTGACCCCCAGTGCATCGAGATACGCCACAATCTCGCGTCCCTGCGAAAAAGTGAACCAGCGATTGAACTGCAATCGGTAAGTGCAGGTTGGTATTCTTGTCATGTCGAGCGAAGTCGAGACATCTCTCCATCTTCTCCTTCGATGGCCTGGTCAAACAGTAAGCGATTCCAGAGATTCCTCGACTTCGCTCGGAACGACAAAAACGACTACATTTTCTCCGGCACTTTGATACCCAACAAGTCGAGGCCTCGATAAAGGACTTGGGCGGTGAGATTGCACAACGCCAGTCGCGAACTGCGTGTCGGTTCGTCCGACTTCAAAACCGGACAGGCTTCGTAAAATGCATGGAAGCTGTTCGCCACTTCGAAGAGGTAATTTGCCAGAATGTTTGGACGGAAATCGTTGAGTACTTGCGGAACGACTTCTGCAAACTGACAGAGGCGCTTGGCGAGATTAATCTCCGCCGTTTCATTCAACGTCAGAATCGTTAGACTCGGCGGCTTTAAGCCGTCGAGTTTACGTTCGTCTGCGGCATTGGCAGCCTTGCGGAAGATCGAGCGAATTCGCACATAGGCGTTTTGTAAGTAAGGCGCTGTATTCCCCTGGAGAGAGAGCATTTTTTCCCATGAAAAAACGTAATCGGTCATCCGGTACTGTGACAGATCGGCGTATTTGACTGCGCCGATCCCGATTTTCTGCGCGACGTCGACCTTTTCTGCCTCACTCAGATCCGGATTTTTTTCATCGATAATCTTGCGTGCGCGCTTACATGCTTCTTCGAGAAGCTCGCGCAACGGCACGTTTTCGCCGGAACGCGTCTTCATTAATTTGCGATCTTCCCCGAGGATGCTGCCGAATGTGATGTGGCGCAGATCGGCTTGATAACCCTGTCGCCGCGCGATCTCGAAAATTTGTTTGAAGTGAAGGGTTTGCGGAGCGCCGACTACATACCAAACGCTGTCCGCTTTCAAATCGTCGAGGCGATAGTCGACTGTGGCGATGTCGGTAGTGGCGTAATTGAATCCGCCGTCGCGTTTGCGAATGATGCATGGCTTGTCGACCAGCTCTGGAATATCGCGAAAAAAAACGACAACCGCGCCCTCGCTGATTTCAGCAATCCCGGACTTAAGCAGACGTTCGACAATGCCCGGGAGCCGATCGTTGTAGAAACTTTCGCCGCACTGGATGTCGTAGTGAATATCGAGGAGTTCGTACACGTGTTCGAAGTCCCGCATGGAAAGAGCAACGCATTGGTTCCAGATATCGATGTTTTCCTTGTCGCCGGCCTGTAGTTTTACCAGTTCCTGGCGGCACGCTTCTCGAACCTCGGGATCGCTGGTCGCCAGCGCGTTCGTTTCCTTGTAGATCCGTACAATCTCCTCCAGGGGATGCTGCTGAAGCGCTCGTTGATCCAAAAGATTTTTCCAGCCATAAATGACCATTCCGAATTGGGTGCCCCAATCGCCGATATGATTGTCGCGGATTACTTTGTGCCCCAGAAACGTGGCAACCCGTGCCAACGCATCGCCCAGAACGGTGCTGCGAATGTGACCTACATGCATCGGTTTGGCCACGTTCGGCGAACCGAAATCAATCACGATACGCCGCGGCGATTCTGTCTGCGTGACGCCGAGCCTTTCATCTGCCAGAATGCTGGCAGTTTTTTCGGCAACCGCGCCGGACCGCAACGCAAAATTAATGAAACCCGGGCCTGCAATCCCGGGTGGTTCGCAAAGATCGTCAACCTTCAGCTGACCGACGATTTTCTCAGCGATTTCCCGCGGACTTTCGCCACGCTGCTTTCCGAGCACCAGAGCAGCATTTGTCTGGTAATCGCCGAAACGTGGATCAGTTGCAGGTGATAATTCGCCTGCGTCCGGCAAGCCGGCAGCAGCCAGGGCATCGGAAAGCTTCCTTGCGAGGAGTGATTGAAAAGTGTCCATCGAATTCGGTTTACCGCGTTCGCGAAGCAGGCAATCTTGCCTGCTCATCCGTGACTTTTACAGACAGGATTGTCTGCGTCACTACGAACGATCGCGAAAGATCGACAAAATTTCCTCGGCGGATTTTGCGCTGGCCAGGCTCTCGCGCACGGAGCGATCGTTCAAAAATTTTGCGATGGAGGCGAGCGTTCGCAAATGGGTTTGAAATTGGTTTTTCGGGACGATGAAAAGTACGACAAACTTGACCGGCGCGTTGTCGAGCGCATCAAATTCGATGCCTGTCGTCGATCTTCCAAACGCGGCTACTACTTCTTCAAGCCGGTCGGAGGAGCAATGCGGAATGGCGATTCCGAATCCAATGCCTGTGCTCATTGTTTCCTCGCGCTGTTTCAGCGACGCGAGAATGGGATCGCGGTCTTCCGGCTTAATTTTGCCGAGGCTAACGAGCAGATCGATCAGTTCAACGATGGCGGCCCAGCGCTCCGTTGCTTTCATCTCAGGGATGATTTGCTCGACAGAAAGTAAATTGGCCAACGACATGCGAAACCCGGTACGGGAGGGCAAGCTTAGCGGGAGCGCCCAAGTTGACAAGCGAGATTTGCCACGGTGCTGGAACTGCAGCGATCGCATCCGTTGGTTCTATTCGCGAATCTTGTAATTCAATCGCCGGGACAGCAACCAGCGTACACCAAACATGTCGATTGTTGCGCGTAAAGCGCGGTTACCGAGACCATACTTGCTTCGGCCGAACCTGCGGGCGCGATGGTTTACCGGAATTTCAACCAGACGATAGCCGGCCGCTTTGACAAGCGCGGGGATGAAGCGGTGCATGCCTTTGAATGGAACCAGCGCGCTAACACATTCGCGGCGCATTGCTTTAAGAGTGCAACCCGTATCGCGGATCCCGTCTTTTGTGTAGCGGCTGCGTACACTGTTCGCAATCCGACTGGTCAACCGCTTCACCACGGTGTCCCGTCGCTTGAGGCGATAGCCGCAGACGAGGTCGGCGCCGTTTGTGATTTCAGCGAGAAGTCTTGGAATATCGGCGGGATCATTCTGTAAATCCCCGTCAATCACAACCACGTTCGCTCCGCGGGCCGCTGTAAGCCCGGCATGAATGGCAGCACTTTGTCCGGCATTTTTCTCGAAACGAATCAAACGGATATTCGGCGCAGCCTCGATCCGCTCCGGGGTGCGATCGACCGACCCGTCATCGACAAAAAGAATTTCATAATCGAGTCCGCTCAGCGCGACGCGCAAT
>Ga0081455_10006633_pt1 | contig 12376 bp, 11 predicted proteins | sample TabmetS3T2R1_FD_70207 | JGI IMG/M metagenome (GOLD analysis project Ga0081455, IMG submission 70207) | Tabebuia heterophylla rhizosphere microbial communities from the University of Puerto Rico - S3T2R1 | ecosystem: Host-associated > Plants > Roots > Rhizosphere ... | reverse complement strand
AGGAAAATCCACGGTGATAACTTCACAGCGCCCCGGTCGGGGGCACCGCGCATAGGACAGTCGAGCCGACGCACAGATGACCATCCTGGCCGGTGAGGTCCGGATTTTTCTCGCGAATGATCCTATCGTCGGGCACGTCGATCCATTCTTGACCACCGAACCACTTGCGGTCCTCCGGCGCGAGTTCGGCGATCCACTCCGTTCTATGGGTTGGATTCGGCCTGAACTTCGTCGGATAGCAATCACCGGTAGGCAATCCGTTCACCTTCTTCCGCGCGGTGCAGCATGAATCCGATTGCCTGCACGGCTTGCCTTTGCCCGGCTGACACCAGGTTCGATAGAAGTCATGGAACTGTGCGTGACCCTTGTCCCGCTCCCCGTTCTGCGCCAGCGCCGTATAGCCGGCGAGGCCCCCCAGCCCGATGAAGATCATCGTGATTGCCGACCAGTAAAGGCACCACGCGCGAAGCGGACGAACTAAAGCGCCCATCGCGTCAGCCGCGATTGATGATTTCATCGTTCGCGAAGGCTGCTGGGCTGGTGATCGCCAGCGTGTAGACACGCCCGACTGGTAGTTGTTGTTCAGCGCCCAATGGTAGCATCCAGATATCCAGACAACGGATGCAACTATATTCCATCTCATGGACAAGAGTCTGGGGCGACGTTCCCGCGTACTTTCACTGCGACGCACTACGCCGGCAGCTTGTCTCCGTCCGGCGGCGCCGCCACCTCGAACGCGTTGACCACGCCGCACAGCATTGCGTAGTAGTGCACGCCAGCGGTCAGCTCGACGAGCCACTTCGTCCCGTGTTTCTTGTGGAGGGCATCGAACGCGGCCTGTTCCGCACGATTCGTGCGCATGAGCTGACGGACGTACGTCACGATCGCGGCCTCTTCAGCCGGAAACTTCGACTCCTCCGCCTTCGCGCGCAGCAGATCGATCGCCTCTTCACGTAGGCCGTTGCGGCGCGCGGCCGCCACCTGCGCCGCCCACACGTACGCGGCTTCGCGCTCCCGCACGGCGGCGAGGATGCCAACGGAGCGCAGCTTGCCTTCGACGACGCTTTCGTCGCGGAAGAAGGGCACGAGCGGCAACATGCGCTTCGTCATCTCCGGGCTGTGCAGCATCATGCTGAACGGGCCACGAACGGCGCCGAACACTTTCAGCACGTCGTCGACGACGGCCTGATGTTCGGGAGCGACGTCGGCTTTGCTGGCGACGGGCGTCACGCGTGGCATGGGTCAGCTCCTTTCCGCGACAGACGTACGGTTTGCGGCGCTGGTTCTTCAACCTACCAGACTCTTGCACGGTTCTATTGTCAACGGTCAGAGTGGCGGAGGCTGCCGAAATTGCTCGCCAGGAACCAAGAATCGCGCCTCAGACACCGGCGATCACCTCCGCCCATTCCTCCAGCATCTCGGGATGGCCGTGACGAATGTGAATCGAAAAGTCGGTGTAGCCCGCGCCTTGCAGCTCGCGCAGCCGTTCGCGAAGCGCCGACCTGGTGCCGGTGATGGTCACGGCGCGGATCAGCTCGGCGGTGCAAACCTGATGCTCCTCCGGGCGCAGGAACATCAGGTGGCCGCGGTGGTTCTCCAGGTAGCGCGCATCGGCCGGCTCGTAGCGCTCGTAGATCTTCCGGTATTGCTCGACCAGGGGCGCGAGCGCCGGCGGGATGCCGCGGCCGAAATCGCCGAACTGTTCGCGCTCGACCAGATTGTGCAAGGCGATGGTCGCATGCGGGCCAGCCTGCGCGCGGGCGCGCGGGCTGTCGAACGGCTCACCGTCGGCGAGCACGCAGCCGCCGCAGAACGCGGTGACGATTCGCGTTGCCGGGTCGATGCCGGCCGAGCGCCAGGCCGCCTGCATGGCCTCGATCGCGGCCTTGGCGGCATCGATGTGGCCGACGGCGTTGATCCAATGGGCGCCGAGTTCAGCCGTCAGCGCCCGGGCGCGCGGGCCGAGCGCGGAAATGTGCAGCGGGATCGGATCGCGGCTGTTGACGACGCCGATATCGGGGCTCAGGAACCGCATCTTCCGCTGGGCGCCCTCGAGCTCCCACTCCACCGTCTCGCCGGCGATCAGCCGCTGCACGTGCTCGATGTAACGTCGCATGTCGGCGAGCCGGACCGGACCAACCCCCATGGTGCGCCGGGCGGTGAAGCCGGTGGAGATGCCGAAGTCGATACGCCCCGGCGCGAGCGCATTGAGTGACATGAGAGCGCTGGCGGCGACCGGCGCGAGGCGGTTCGAAGGGATCAGCACACCGGTTCCCAGGCGGATCCTGGACGTCTTCACCGCCGCCGCGCCCATGGCGACGAAGATCTCCGCGTTGAGCAATTGCGTATCGTAGAACCAGGCGCGGCTGAAGCCGAGCTCTTCGGCGCGCTTCACCACCTTCCAGGAATCGGCCGCGGTGGCAAGATTGATGCTGTAGTCCATGCCTCGACCTTCCTGATGGCGGAACCGGTTGTCAAATCAGTCAACGACTCTAGACTCGTGCCATGCCCATCGTTCAAGCTGATCGTCTCTCCCGTATCGGCGCCGCCTTGTTGAAGGCCGCCGGCGCCTCTGATGAAGAGGCAGGCGCGGTCGCCGTCGGTTGCGTGAACGCCAACCTCGCCGGCCACGACTCCCATGGCGTGATCGCAATCCCCACCTACATCGATCGCATCAAGGCCGGCCACATCGTGCCAGGTGCTGCGTGGACCATCGTGCGCGAGTCGCCCACGACGACGGTGATCGACGGTCACTGGGGCTTTGGCTTCCACGTCAACGCAAAGGCGATGGCCCTCACAATCGAGAAAGCCAAGACGGCGAATGTCGCGGCCTGCACGGTGTTCCATCAAAGCCATGTCGGCCGGCTGGCCGCCTATCCGTTGATGGCCATGCGCGAGGGTATGATCGGGCTTGCCACCGCCGATTCCGGCCGCTCGCCCAAGCACGTCGCGCCATTCGGAGGACGAGAGCCGCGGCTCGGCACCAATCCAATTTCGATCGCGGTGCCCTCGGATCTTGAAGGTCCGTTCTATCTCGATATGGCGACCTCGGCGGTTGCGGCTGGCAAAGTTGCGCTCGCTGTCGCGCGCAGCGAGCAAATCCCCAAAGGCTGGATCATCGATGCAGCCGGTCGTCACACAACGGACCCCAAGGATTATCGCAAAGGCGGCGCGCTGCTGCCGCTTGGCGGCAGCGAGGGCTATAAAGGAAGCGGCCTCGCCGCCATGGTGGAGGTGCTGTGCGGATTGTTGACGGGCCTGGGCTTTGGCGTCGAGCCGACCGGCCGTCACAATGACGGCTGCTTCATGGCCGTGTTCAATGTCGCCGCGTTCCGGCCATTACAGGATTTCAAGAAGGAAGTTGCCGAGTTCGCACGCTATCTCAAATCGACGCCGCCGTCCGAAGGGTCAAGCGGCGTGTTCTATCCAGGCGAAATCGAATATTTGCGCGAGCAGGAGCGTCGCAAGAACGGCATCGAGATAGAGGACGCGACCTGGGACAAGTTGCGCGCGCTCGCTGCCGACTACAAGATCACGGACGAACTCGGTCTAACCTAGAGCGCTGGCCCGTCGCCAACACGAGCGCAGCGAGCGCCTGGAACGCCGCGGTCAGCGCCAGTGCCCAGCTGTAGCCGTCCGGATCCCAGCCGCCCGACGTGGTGCGCGGCCAAAGATCGAGGATCCAGCCGATCGCCGTCTGGACCAGGAACGCAGCGCCAAGCGTCAGCGTGTTCGCGGCCGTCGAGACCCGACCGGTCTGCTCCGGCGGAAACATCTGGCATATCGCGATATAGCCCACCGGTCCGGACGCACTGAACACCGCGATCGCCAGCCAAAGCACGAGCACGACCGAGGGTTGGCTCGGCTGCAGCATGAGGCCGACCTGCAGCAGCACCACGCCGGCAAGCGACACGATGGGAACGAGAAAAGGCGGCAAGCCGGCGGCGTTCGCCCGGCTGGCGGCGCTGCCGGTGAGCACGCTACCCACGACCATCGCGAAGGTGTAGAGCAACAGCACGCCGGCTCGGGCCGGTCCGTCCATGCCGGCCACGTCGCGCAGCCAGGGGCCCGCCCAAAGGCCCAGGTAGGCAAAGTTGAACATCGAAATCGTCGCAACCGCCGGACCGAACCGCCAGAAGGTTCGCGAGCCGAGAATGCGACCGCTCAGCGCAATGTCGCCGCGCAGCGTTCGCGCCGCCCCCGGGACACGCGGCTTGTCGGGTACCGACAGGAAGATCCAGGCCGACACGCCGAGCGCCAGCAGGCACAGAACCCAGAATACGCCCCGCCAGCCGAGCGCGGGCAGCAGTGCCTGGACGGGTGATGTGGTGAGCGCGCTGCCGAGCGCGCCGATCGCCGTCGCGATGCCGGTCACGTATGCCACCCGGCCGCGTTCGAACCAATCGGCGTGCGCCTTGATCACCGCCATCAGACCGGCCGAAACCCCGATGCCCACGACGATCCGCGCCACGACGAGGCCGGCAAAGCCCGGCGACAGCGAGAATATCGCGAAGCCGATCGCCGCGAGCGACATCAGCACGGCCTGCACGCGTCGCGCGCCGAATGCATCGAGTGCGACGCCGAGCGGCAGTTGCGTGGCCGCATAGGCGGCGAACAGGCAGGCTGCCAGCACGCCCAGCTCGGTGGCAGACAAGCCGAGCTCCACCGCGAGCACGGGACCGACGATCGCCATCACGGTGCGCGCCGCCTGGTTCATGACGTTTGCCGCGGCCAGCGGAAAGGTCACTCGGACCAGCATATTCAGTCGAGCTTCGACAGCACGCCGTCGCGGAAGCGATGCATGTTGTCGACCGTGCCTTGCAGGGTCTGAGCCGCGCCATAACCGAACAGCCGCACGTCGACCGAGCTGACGCCGAGATCTTCTAGCCGCTTGATATCCCCGACCCAGTCGGAGTCGCCGCCGGTGAACAGCTCAGCCTCGCCCGAGAGGCTCCCGCGGGGACGCACGCCTGGGCCGGACAGGACCCGAAAGGCCAGCGTGATCTCCTTCGGATCGCGGCCGCCGCGCTCGCAGAACCCGCGGAAGCGCTCCAGCCCCTGCCTGAAGGTCGAGACCGTGTTCATCGGATGCTGCGGGTTCGTGCCCACCGGATACCAGCCCTGGGCATAGCGGATGGTGCGACGGAGCGCCGGCGCACTCTCCCCGCCCACCCAGATCGGAATCGGCTTCTGCACCGGTTTGGGCGTGAAGACCACATCGTCGAAGTTCACATATTTGCCGGCGAATTTCGGCGCCTCGGCGGACCAGAGCTCGCGGCATGCTGCCATCCATTCGTCGGTCACGTTGCCGCGATCGTCGAACGGGGCGGCGCCGATCGCCTCGAACTCTTCGCGGCACCAGCCGACGCCGATGCCCAGCGTCAGGCGGCCCTTGGAGAGGTAGTCGATGGTGGACAGCACCTTGGCGGTCAGCACGGCCGGGCGGTGCGGCACCACCATGACCGACAGGACGAAGCGAAGCTTCTTCGTCAGCGCGGCGACATAGGCCGCGGTGGTCAGCTGCTCGAGCCACGCGGCCGACGCGCCCGCGGGAAACTCGCCCGTCCCGGTATAGGGATACTTGGAGTGCAGGTTGCGTGGCACCATGATGTGGTCGCTGATCGTGACGTAGTCGAAGCCCAGAGCCTCCCCTTCCGTGACGATGCGGACCAGGCTGTCCGGCTCGATCAGCGGACCAGTGGTGGGCGCATTGAAGCCGATCTGCATGACGTTCTCCTCCTGCGGGCGAAAAGCGATAGTTGCTCCAATGCTTCGTTCATTCCAGATTTGACGTGGAGGGGAGGACTCCCATGAAAGAATTCTCAGGCAGGATTGCTATCGTCACCGGTGGCGGGTCGGGGATGGGACGCGAGCTGGTGCGCCTGCTGGTGGCCGAGGGCTGTCACGTCGCCCTGTGCGACGTCTCGATGCGCGGAATGGCAGAGACACGACGACAGTGCGAGGCGGCGGGACTGCCGCAAGGCCTGCGCGTCACCTCGCATCTCGCCGACGTGTCCAACGAAGCCGACGTGCTGCGCTTTCGCGACGAAGCCGCAAAGCAGCACGCGACCGACCGTATCCACCTGCTGTTCAACAACGCCGGGATCGGCGGCGGTGGCAGCATGATCGCGAACGGCCGAGACGAGTGGGAGCGCACCTTCAACATCTGCTGGGGCGGCGTCTACCTCGCCACCCGCGCCTTCCTGCCCCTGCTGCAGGCGGCGGACGAAGCGCATATCGTCAACACCAGCAGCATGAACGGCTTCTGGGCCTCGATCGGCCCCGGTGCGCCGCACACTGCCTATTCGGCGGCCAAGTTCGCCGTGAAAGGCTTCTCTGAGGCCCTGATGACCGATCTCCGGCTGAATGCACCGCACATCAAGGTGTCGGTTGTCATGCCCGGACATATTGGCACCAGCTTTCGCAGCAACTCGCTCAAGGTCCAGACCAACAACGATTCGGACGAGCTCGATGCCCGGCAGATCGCCCAGGCGCGTGCCCGACTCACGTCGATGGGCAAGGACGCGTCGATGCTGTCGGACGAGGAGATCAAGGCTTTGCTCGCAGAACGCGCCCAGCGCTTTCTCGCGGATGCACCGACCAGCGCAGCCGAGGCGGCGAGGATCATCCTCGAAGGGGTCAAGGCGGACAGGTGGCGCATCCTGGTCGGATCGGACGCCCACCTGATGGACCGGCTGGTGCGCGACGACCCCGATCACGCTTACGAGGAGCAGTTCTTCGCCCGCTTCGCAACCGCCGCAGGCTGGCATCCCGGACGCTGAGGCGGTTGCTTGATCCGCGTCTTCAGACTTTTGCGTATTCCAGGCAGAAGCCGTCACCCCAGCGCTTGATATGGCCGACCGAGGGCGACGGGAAGTGCATCGTGCAGCACAACGTGTCGGTATCGCAGTAGCGCTCGAGGAAATTCCGGCGCGTCCGGACAGCCTGCTCGCGGTCGGTGTCGACCCGCATGACCAGTTCGGGATAGCGAGCCTGGATCGGCGAATGGATCAGATCGCCGGTGAACACCGCGGCGTCGGAGCCCTTGCCGGCGCAGACCGCGAAATGGTCGGGCGTATGGCCCGGGGTCGGGCTCAATCGGATATGGTCGTTGAGCGCATGATCGCTGGTGACCAATTCGGCTCGATTGGCTTCGATGATCGGCAGCACGCTGTCGGTGATCTGGTCGAGCGGCGTCTTGCGATGGATCTCGCTCCAATAGGTATATTCCTTTCTCGAGAACAGGTAGCGCGCCTTCGGAAAGGTCGGGACCCAGCGGCCATTCTCCAGACGCGTGTTCCAGCCGACGTGATCGCCATGCAGATGCGTGCACATCACGAAATCGATGTCCTCGACCCCGAGGCCGGCCGCCTTCAGCGCACTCATCCAGTTGCCGTCGTTCTTCTTGTTCCACGCCGGCCGCATCGGGAAGTTCTTGTCGTTGCCGATGCAGCTATCGACCAGGATGTTATGGTGCGGTGTCTTGACGACATACGACTGGAAGCACAGCACGACATTCCCGCTCGCGCTGTCGTAGCCGCCGGGCGCCAGCCAGGCCAGGTTCTCGCCGAGTGTTTCTTTCGACAATGTCGGCAGGAAGTCGAGCAGCGGCGTGAAGCCGCTCTCCTGCTCGACGATGCGGTGGATGGTCATGTCGTTGACGGAAAAGCTGGTGCGCATTGCTCGCGTCTCCTCACCCGTAGGCTATCACCGCGCTATCGTAGCTCAGCCTGGAGCCGATGACGAACAGCGCCTTTGGACGGGACCTGGCGCATGGACTACGGTGAACGCCATGCAACGGGGGCACAAAGATCGACTCGCGTCGCTCTTGAGCGGCCTCGCCATGGCGGTGCTGCTCGGAACGCTTCTCGGGCTCCCCTTCTGGCTAGTCGGATTGTTGCGCATCATCAGAATCAGCGGCTACTGGCGGGCGGTACACACCGTGCGGCGCGGCCGCGTGCTGATCGTTGCCAACCATCCATCGCTCATCGAAACGTTTCTCATTCCTCTCGTGTTCTGGCCCTGGGCGATGTTCAGGCTCCGGATGTTTCCGTGGAGTCTTCCTGACAAGAACCTCTTCAAGGGTCTCACGCCGGAACATCATGAGCGACTGCGCTGCATTCGAGTTGGCCGCGACAACACGCTGGAGTCTCGGAAGCTCAACTGGAGCGCGATGAAAAGGGTGATGGAGCATTTCGAGAGAGAGCAGTGCTTCGTCGCACACCTTGAAGGCGGTCGAACGAGCAAGCAGGTCGAGCACGTGTCGGTCGGACCGAACAAGATGGGCAGGATCAAGAACGCCCAGGTCCTCAAGGCTGCCTGGAAAAAGGGTGCCTGGGTAATGCCACTGCACGTCAAGATGACAGACGCCATGAAGCGGGATCTGCCGGGTTTCAGAGAGTCCCTGCGGCGCCTCCTGTTCAGTCCGGCATGCTGGCCGATCAGGCTCGAGTTTCGCCGTCCCTACAAGATCGTCGGACAGAGGTTCGACGAAGAAGCGGAAAAGAGACGTCTGGAATTGGCGCTGCTTACACCCGAGCTGCCGGCATGACCTGTCGGCCCGGCGGCGAAACCGATCGGTCTACCGAACCTGGCCGAGAGAGATCGTCGCCGACGGACCTTCGCCCGACTCGAATTGATGCCGGCAGGCGGCGGTTGCACAATCGTAGGCGCACTGTTGTTGCCGATGGAACAGCCGGGAGATTGAGCATGACCGACAATCTCGTGCAGTACGAGACGGACGGCAGTATCGCCATCATCACGATGAACCGGCCCGAGAAGCTCAACGCCGTCAATCACGAGCTGCGATCCGGCGTCTCCGAAGCGCTGATCCGGGCAGATGACGACAAGTCGATCCACGTTGTCATCCTGCGATCCAACGGGCGGGCTTTCTGTGTCGGCTACGATATCGACACCGACACGCCGGAGCGCGCGGCACGCCGTTTCGACGCGCTCAAGTGGCACGAGTCCCTGACTGAGGACCTGCGCTTCGAGATGATCCCGTGGTACATGCGCAAGCCCGTGATCGCCTCGGTGCAGGGTCACGCGCTCGGCGGCGGCTGCGAGCTTGCCATGCTTTGCGACATCACCATCGCGGCGGATAACGCGATCTTCGGCGAACCGGAGATCCATTTCTCGAACGTCGGGCCGGCTATCGTCATGCCCTGGATGATTGGTTTCAAGAAGGCCCGCGAGCTTCTCTACTTCGGAGACATGATCGACGCGGAATCGGCACTGAGGCTTGGCATGATCAATCGGATCGTGCCGCTCGCCGAGCTCCAGGAAAAGACACTTCGCTTCGCCAAGCGTATGGCGCTGATTTCACCGGAGGCGCTCACGCATACCAAGCTGGCCATAAACCGCGGCGCCGACGCCATGGGCTTCACCGATGCCATGCATGCCGGGCTCGACGTGGTGGCCCCACTCTATGCGGCAAGAACGGACGTCGGCGTCAAATTCAGCGAGATCCGGCAGAAAGAAGGTCTGCGCGCCGCCCTCAAATGGCGCCGCGATCAATTCAAGCAATACGAGGACTGAATCACACGACGCCCATCACACGACACCGGCCGCGCGCAGCTCGGCCACCTGCTCAGGCGTCATGCCGAGAACCGACTTAAGAACGCGCTCTGTATCCTCGCCGTAGTTGGGACCGGAGCGGCCGAGTATGCCGCCGGCGTAGGCCGGGCTGCGGTCGAGGCGCGCCGGGAAGCCCTTCACCGGCCAAGTACCGAGCTCGGTTTGCGGCAACTCGACCAGCCATTCCAAATGGCGAAGCTGGGGATCCCTTTCGTAGCGGTCCTCGGCCGTCTGGCAGAGCCCGGCCGGAACCCCTGCGGCCTGCAGACGGTTCATGAGGTCCGCCCCGTCGAAAGCGCCCGTGGCGCGGGAAATCAGGTCATCGAGAGCGTCTTCATTGGCGCGCCGGTTCGACAATCCGTCGAACCGCGGATCGTCGAGCCACTCGGGATGGCCGAGCTCGGTGGCGACCGCCCGCCACTGTTCGTCGGTGAAGGCGGCGATCGCGATCCAGCGGTCCTCGCCTCGTGTCGGGTAGGCTCCATGCGGCGCGGCGAGCCGATAGGGCGAACGGTTGCCGTATCGCGACCAGCGGCGGCCATTGACCGAGTGATCGAGAATTGCAGTTCCTGTCAGGAAGATGCCGACCTCCGCCTGCGAGGCGTCGACGTGACAGCCGCGGCCCGTCGTGGCCCGCCTATAGAGTGCGGCGAGCGCCGCCGTCGCCATGTTGTACGCGCCGAACCAGTCGAGATACGAGTAGCCGATGCCGGCGGGCGGACGGGGTTCTGGCAAGCCGGACATGTCGCTGATGCCGCTGAATGCCTGCGCTGTCGGGCCGAAGGCGCGGGCCCGACCATAGACGCCGTGCTGGCCGAACCCCGACTGCTGGAGATAGATGATGCCGGGATTGAGCGCGCGCAGGCGATCGTAGCCCAGTCCCATGCGGTCCATCGTTCCCGGCGAATAGCCCTCGAGCACCACGTCGGCGTTGCGGATGAGATCCTCCAGGATCCGCTTGGCCTCGGGCTTCTTCAGGTCGAGCGAGAGCGCGAGCTTGCCGGCGTTGATCTCCATGAAGGAGCCGCTGCGATTGAGCCCGTCGCGCGGCGGCGTCGGCATCGTGTCCGTGGCCGCCTGCCGCTCGGCGCGCCCGCCGAGGGGACAAGCCGCCGGACCGAAGCGCATGCCGTCGGCGCGCGACTCGTGCTCGATCTTGATCACCTCGGCGCCAAGGGCTGCGAGGTAGCGTCCCGCGCCGGCGCTGGCGAGCATCCAGCCGAGATCGACGACGCGGACTCCGGACAGCGCGAACGGCTTTCCTGTCGGGCCTGACTGGGTCGATCCGCGGGCCAGGCCGCAATCGGGCGACAGCGACGGCACCTTGCGCGGCGCCAACCACTCCTCGACGACCGAACGCGTGTGCTCGCCCAGCCGGGGCGGTCGCCGCGTCGATACCGTCCAGGGTGCATCGGAGCTGTACCAGCGCGCGGCAACATAGGTGTACGAAGCGCCGCTCTCCGGATGCGGGACGCTGGCAAAAATGCCCCGCTGGATATAGTGCGGATCGCGGGCATTCTCCTCAGGCCGCCGCACGGGCGCCCACGGCAGCCCGTGGTCCTGCCCGTCGCGCCACAGGTCGGCATCGAAATCCAGGTTTTTAGCAAGGCGATCGACCAGCTTGCCGACCTTGGCCTCGGTTTCCGCATCCAGTTGGTCCAGCTTGGCGAGGCCTTCGTCCATGCCATGCTTGGCCAGAACCGCGATGGTCCCGCGCAGCGCGTCCGAGGAGTAGGTCGCCGTGGCGCGGAGATAGGTGCGGTACGGCAGGAGATAGCGTCCGTCCTTCGTCTGCGCGAGCGCCGGCAGGCTGGCCGACGGCATCGAATGCCGGCATGTCTGCCGATGGTGGCGCTGGCGCAGGAAGATCCAGTTCGGCAGGTCGCTCTCGGTATTCATGCTGACCGCCTCGTGGATGCTCAGCGACAGCTGTTGCCCCTCGCCCGTCCGCAGCCGGTGCGCGAGGGCGCCGAGCAGCGCGATCACGCTCATCTCGCCGGCGATGTGGTAGGCCTGCCACATCTGCGGCGCGATGGGCGGCGTGTCGTAGCGGCCGGACGAATCAGGGTCGTAGCCGCAGTTCATCATGACGCCGCCCAGCGCCAGATGAACGAGATCGCTGCCTTTGAAATCGGCCCACGGGCCGGTATCCCCGAACGGGCTGATCCGCAGATGGATCAGTCGCGGATTGGCTGATCGCAATCGTTCGAAGGCGAGGTTTCGGTCTGCAAGATACCCCCGCGGACGCGCATCCAGCACGATGTCGGCGGCGGACGCGAGCCGCAGGAACGACTCCTGCCCGTCGGGCTTGTCGAGATCGACGACGATGCTGCGCTTGCCGAAATTGTAGTGCCAGAAATGCAGGCTCTCCTCCGGCGACGGCACATCCCCGCGGAAAGGCCCGATCCGTCTCGTCGTTTCGCCTTCCGGCGGCTCGACCTTCACGACGTCGGCGCCCAGGCCTGCGAGCACCCGGCCGGCATACTCTCCCGTCTCGTCGGCAAGCTCGAGCACGCGGATGCCGTGGAGATAAGCACGGTCGTCAGCCATGCGCGTCACCCTTCACGAGATCAGCGAGCCGCTGCGCCGATCCGTGACCTCCTTGCGGCCGGTCTTGGCGGCGCGTTCGGCGGCGTGCTTGTCGATCATGCGCTGGGCCGCCTCTTGGCGCTGGCGCGAAAGCGTGTCGCGGTTGCGCGTCACCCAGTCGTAGGACTCGTCGCGGGCGACGTTGCTGCCGTCGAAGGCCGGCATGACGTAGCGCGCATAGAGCTCGTAGGAACGCTTGGTCGCTTCCCAG
>Ga0081455_10006631_pt1 | contig 12379 bp, 9 predicted proteins | sample TabmetS3T2R1_FD_70207 | JGI IMG/M metagenome (GOLD analysis project Ga0081455, IMG submission 70207) | Tabebuia heterophylla rhizosphere microbial communities from the University of Puerto Rico - S3T2R1 | ecosystem: Host-associated > Plants > Roots > Rhizosphere ... | reverse complement strand
CGTCGATATCGTCGCTCGAGGCTCGGCGCCCGACGGCTTACAGATCGAGCGCGCCGATTTCCTCTATTTTGAAGTTCAACCCGGCCCCGCCCGCGTACCATTGACTCTGGCGCTATTGATCATCGCCGGGATAACATTGGCTACGGTGGTCATCTTCTGGTTAATGAACCGTCGGGGGCGCAAGGCAAAACAATCCTGGTAGGTCGCTCTCGATAGTTTAAGACTTATGGGCTTTATGAGTCTTACTAAGTCCTATTCATGACGCTCCCAGGGATTTTTCGCAGGAGTCGTTCATGTCCCGTTGCGACGCCCTGAAACAATGAAAATATGGGGAGTGGGGAATGGGGAGTAGGGAGTGGGGAATGGGAAATAACTTCCCCACTCCCCAGTCCCTACTCCCCACTCCCGAAATTCTTTGGAGGATTAGAAAAATGAAGTTCTTTATCGATACCGCAAATTTGAAAGAGATTCGTGAAGCGGCGAGTCTGGGCATACTCGACGGCGTGACGACCAATCCATCGCTCATCGCCAAAGAGGGTAAAGTAGATTTCAAGGAGCACATTCTGAAAATCTGCGAGATTCTCAATTGGGAGGGCGCTTCGGTGAGCGCCGAGGTGGTCGCCACCGAATACGACGGCATGATCGCCGAAGGCCGCGAGTTGGCGAAAATCCATCCGAACGTATACGTCAAACTGCCGATGACCAAAGCCGGCTTGCAGGCCACACACACGCTGTCGAAAGAGGGCATCCGCATCAACCAGACGTTGATATTCAACGCCACCCAGGCGCTGATGTCAGCGAAAGCGGGATCGACTTTCGTCAGCCCGTTCATCGGCCGACTAGACGATATCGGCCACGAAGGCATGGGATTGATCGGGGAGATTCGGGAGATTTACGACAACTACGGATTTAACACCCAGATTCTGGCGGCCAGCATCCGCCACACGCTGCACGTGATCGAATCGGCGCGGCTCGGCGCGGACATCGCCACCATGCCGTTCAAGGTGATAGAGCAGTTGCTCAAACACCCGCTGACCGACATCGGCCTGGCCAATTTCCTTAAGGATTGGGAGAAGATCAAACAGTAGAATTAGCCACAGAGGCACAGAGACACAGAGATGAAGAGAGGGAAGGACTGCAGAGACCGCAGCGACACCTTTCCTCTGTCTCTCTTTCTCTTCCTCTGTGTCTCTGTGTCTCTGTGGCAAACTCCAGGTTTTAGTTCCCCGGGCGGTTTTGACGGGCGCCGCGAATCTCTTCTTTCGTGATCACCCCGTCGCCATTGGCGTCGAGGCGGTCGAATCGTTTCGGATTGCCCTTCCATTCGTCGCGGGAAATCTTCCCGTCATTGTTCGTGTCCATTTGATTAAGGCGGCCGCCCTGACGGCGCGCGGCGTCGCCGAGCTCTTCGCGCGTGAGCGAGCCGTCACCGTTCTTGTCAATCCTGTTGAAGGCTTCCGGTCTGCCCTTCCACTCGTCGCGCGAAATCACGCCGTCGTTGTTGACGTCCATGGCTTTCATTCTCTTTTCCCCGTTATGGCCGCCGCGCCGTCGGGGGCCGGTTTGGCCCTGCGGGTCTTGCGCGAGGACTGAAATCGAGGTTAGAAGGGCTAAGACACAGGCCGCAAATATCAAAAATCTTGTCATTTACATTTTCTCCCGTTGATATTGATGTTTTACTGTCTAATCGAATGATGTATCGTTGCCTAAACTGTTAGAGGCCGTGGGGCGTCTGAAAGCCGAAAATAATTTGACCTGCGCGAACGAGTCAGTACCGCGAGCGGTAGCGAGCGAGGCTTTCGAAAAGGACCTTTTGATGTGGCCTCGCTCGCTACCGCTCGCGGTACTGACTCGGGGGCCATCCGCACAGGTCGAAAAAACTCGTGCCGCCACAGATGTTCAGAAAGGAAAACCATGACAAAGAAGTTTTGCAGACAGTGTGGAGCCGCTCTGACCAAAGCAAGGGCGAAGTTTTGCACGACTTGTGGAGCGACCGTGGACGGCGCGGAGACCGACGACGTAACATCTCAGGAGACCGCAGGCTTACCCGGCGAACCCACGGTTCAAACTGTCGCAGCCACCGAGGTACTTCCGGCGTCAAAGCCGCCTTCAAATTACAACACGGAAGAAATGCCGCAAGTGGGAATCACGGGGCGGGCTGAAGGGAAGGCGACGGCGGTCGTCGTAGACGCGCCCATCACTCAATCGCAAGCAAAACTTGCGGAACCGGCGCCGGCGACCCGACCCTCAAACGGACGGAAGAAATTGGCGATGGCCGCTGCGCTCGGCGTTGTGGCGCTGGCGGCGGGGTCATTTTTCGTTATCAACTCGCGCAGGCCGCCCGAAGCTCAAGTGGGGTCTCAGACTGCCGCCCAAGCCGAACCGGCCAGATCAACGCAACCCGTCGACCAGCAATCTAATCAGCAACTCGGCCAGCAACCTGGCGCCGGCGCGAACGCTCAAGCTCAACCGCAAACCCAGCCACAGCCAATCGGCGAGGCCAAATCGTCCGCAATTCATAACGCCGAGTCCGCCTCAAACCAGCAGCGGCAGGCCACAGCGAAACCAACGCCGACGCCTTCTCAAGATAAGCAGACCGCCGGCGGAACCGGCTCCCCCGAAAATATTCTGAAACAGGGAATCGCGTATTATTACGCCGGCCAATACCAGGAGGCGCTGAGGGAGTTAGAGAGCGTCAAGAAGCTCGATCCGGATAACAAGGACGTCTATTACGTTTTCGGCCTGACCTACCAAAAGATGAATCAACTGCAGCAGGCTCTTGAAGCTTACCGTCAATGCACGTCGGGCGTTTACGCTTCTGTGTCTCAGAGAGCCGTGAAGAATCTGGAGAAGAAAGTCGGGAAGGTCAACGCGAAATGATCTTGTGAGCCGTCAACCGATTATCTTTTGCGACGTAAATCAACTCGGTGACCTCGTCGTTCGAGAACCTGTAATCGAGGTCGTCCAGAGCGACTATCCGCTCGGTCTGGCCAGTGTTCAGGTTGACGCCCGCCAACCCTCGCCCACCTTCAGGCTTCAGATCGGTGTAAAAGTACATAAAATGGCCGCGCAGTGTGGCCAGTTGTTGTCTTCGCCACAGAAAACGCGAGAGCTTTTCGATCTGATGCGATGGATCGAGCCGATCCATCAACCTCTCTTCGACATCGACGTCGACTGAAATTTGCGCCGTGATCGTACGCGCTTGCGCCGCGCGGACGGCCCGTCGCGCCAGGTCGGCGCGTGATATGACGCCGTACCCTTTTATTTGCGGCGTGACGTATTCCCGCGCGGCGCCGGCGGCGTAATCGGTGAGGTTCGGCATAACAACGCGCGAGGCCACTCCCGACCACCGCAGCGCGCTCACGCCGCGCGCCAGTTGAACGCCGCGAAAGGCCGTCGTAGCGATCCCGCCGTAGCGAAAATAGATCGAGGCGGCGCGCGCCGTGATCGCCCCTATCGTTCGCATAACGCCGCGCCCCGGCGGGTCGTGGCGAGCGCGCCAGACCGCTTCCCCGCCCCGCGCCGTGTCGAAGCCCGCGATCTCATTGCGCCCGCCGACGACGGCCTGCCTCTCCTCGTTGATCAAGACGAAGGCGGCGCGGTCAATTCGGTGTTTCAGGCGTTTGACCACCTTGCCGTTCGACGCGTCAATCGAGATCAACTCGTCGCGGTCGGCGACGAGCGCGGTCGAGGCGTCGGCCAGCCCGATATTCGTGATGCCTTTGTCGGCGCCGCGATAACGCCAGAGGGTTTTTCCGCTCGACGGGTCGATCGCGCTGACGCCGTAAGGCCCGCGCTCGACGACCTCGCCGTCTTTCAACCCCGTGAACTGCCCGCCGGTTCGGACGAAGAGCGTCCCGTTGGCCAGAATCATTTCCGGCGTCAAGCCCAGGTCTTTCGCCTCCCAGACCTCACGCCCCGTCTCGCGCGAGATCGCCCGCACGCGCCCGCGCCCCGAAACATAAATATTCCGCTCGTCGACCACAGGATCGGCTTCGGTCAGCGCCAATCCTTCTTCGTTGACACGAAACTTTTCCCTGATCCCCTCCTTACCCGTGCGCGCGTCGAGTGAGGTCACGCCTTCGTAAAAGAGCCACAACCGGCCGTCCAGGAAGAACGGCGCGCGATAATTGTCGAGCGTATAGAAGGTCTCGTCGCCGTCTCCGCCCCAGCGGGCGGGCATCATCTCGACCTCGCTCTCCAGGTCGCGCTTCCACAACTCGTCGCCCGTGGACAGGTTCAACAAGTGGAGCGTCGGACGCCGTTTGAATCCCTCTTTCGGCCCGGCCTTAGCGTCACGAACGAAGACGACTGCGGCCAGATCGTTCTCCGGATCGACTGCCATCTGCATCACGCCGCCTTTGATCTTATCGCTGCGCCACAACGCATTGCCCGCCATCAGATCGACGGCCTCGACGCGGGTCTTCCCGCCTTTTTCAAAACTGAGCAGCAGCAGGTCGGTGCCTACTATCGGCGCGACGTCCGATTCGTCCAACCTAACGTCCTTGCGACGCCACAATATCTCGCCAGTTTCGCCGTCCACGGCGTAGAGCGATTTTTCAGTCCCGACGATCAACGCGCCAAGTTCGGTCGTTTGATGGAAGCGGATTTTGCCGTCGAATTTCGCGGACCATGGCGATGAAGGAGGCGTGACGGCGTTCGTCGCCGGCAGGATGAAGAGAGGCGCCAGAAGTAGAGCGAGAAAGAGAGACCTTTTTGCGCGACGGGGAGACAGAGATGAAACATTCAAGAACATCCACCAATCCTTTCGCGGGGGCCGAAATTGCCGTGCGTAGTGTAACGATCCGGCCCGCCTTCAACAACTCGCGGGAAGTGGCGACTCAGTTTCTCAGAGGCGTGACTTCTCGATAGAAGATGATCGCATCGTAGGAATCCGCCCAATAAACCAAGCTCGCCTCGATCGCTGATCGCTTGCTCTCTGGCAACTGGCGCAGCGTCTGGCGCTGCGGCCTGAGATCAAAGACCGTCGCAGGATAACGTGCGATGGACGCCAAGTAGGCGAAGGCTGGATCGTCGCCTCGCTCATCAAAATCCCTTGCAGGACCAAGCAACCGAATCTTGCCGCCACCAGCGAACACGGCCACGTTAAAGACCTGCAGACGCTCAGCAATCGCAAGTTCCGCTACGAAATTCCCCAGCGTCGAAACGCCTCGTCTGTCAATTCCGCGGTGCAGATGATTCCTGCCGAAGCGCAGGAGCGCCTTCGCCTTGCCCTTGCCCGCCTTCATCCAATAGTTATGAAAGAGATCCTTCATGACTGCTTCGCGACGCTCAGACGCGCGAAGACGCGAACCGGTAAATCTATCCCTCTCGACCTCCAGAGTCTGGACGAGGCTGTTTCGAAGCGAGACGGCGCCGATCAACCGATCCTTGATCCCGGCGGCCGCCTCGACGAGTTGAAGCAGCGCGGGCGCCATCTGACGTTGGTAGCCGTTCTCGACCATGTCCACAGCTTTCTGGAGGTTCTTGTTGTCAGGATTCGCCGCCGCCAAATCACGGATAAGAAGATGAGGCTGCGCCTCCTCGATGTCGCAACCCCAGAGGACGGCGCCGCGGTCCCTCTTCAGTGATGTCACGAACGTCGCCTCTGGCTGCGTCCACAGCCCAAAGATAGGTACGTCGCGGCCGCCGAACTCCAACAGATTCGCGGCCCACGGGCTGACCTCTGCGGCGACGTGCCGGTACCCCGCCTCCCACAGGGACGGCCACAGGCTTCGAATGAGGGCTGGAATCTCATTCTCGCCGTGCAATTCCCCAAGCATGAAGAAAGAAGCGCGCGCCGCTTCCTTGAGCAGAAACTCTCGACCGTCCGTCGACAAATCATACTGGGATTGCTGAAGGGGAAGGTCGAGGCTCTCTGCCACTTGACTCTTGACGGAGCCTCCGCAGAGGCTGAGTACCACAAAGACAACCATCAATTGACGCATCTCGTGAATTCTCCAAGCACTGCTGCCGTTGGGGCAGTACTATCAGTTAACGTATGATGTCTCGCGTGACATATCTACCAGCCTCGCGCGAATCTGGGTCTAACTTCCGCGTCAATGCGATTATCCCATTCTGGTTGTTCGCCGCCTAACGCCAAGGGCGCCTGCCGGGGCAGCGAGTGAGACTATGGGCCCTGAAAAAACGGAATGGCGGCCCCGGTCAGGCGCAGCGCCGGGTTAGGACTCGCCCGCCGGTCGTCGTTTGGCATACCTTCGGACGGCCAACTCATACGCCTCGGCGAGTAACGGCCGCACCGCCTGGAACGTGGCCTCGCTGGGGTTGAGAACGCAGACCCAGGACTGCGGCGCATAGACCGGGTGCGGCATGAGCTGGTCCACTGCGGTGAAGTCGTGGCCGGTGTCAACAACACCGGACGCGCCGGGAGGGGGCGGCTGGGGGCCGAACAAGGAACGGTAGGTGTCCTTGCTGACGCCGATGTTCAGGCGGAACACTCCCGGACGATTCAGATTCGAGGCGCGGTCGAAATCGCCATAGTCTTTGGTCACGATGGTGGCGAACGGCAACCTGTGCTTTGGCTCGAGGTCCCGATCGGGGTCGTAGCTAAAGAAGGTATCGCCCCAGGCGATTTCAGGGGCCCCAGTTTCGCGGGATGCGACGACGACATCGACGCCGTCAAACGTTTCGGCGATGTATCGGGTGATGGAGGCTTCGTCCACAGCTGGCTCCTGATGATGATAATGTGAGTCCCAGTATGAATTCTACCGCGTTGTCAGTGTCTAGTATTACACTGACGCTTGTTGTTACCAGTACGCTGCCGATTGTAACTGCAAATTAGACAAAATGCGTATTAGGTTTCAAATAAAGCTTATGCGGCGCACCTGGCCGCCGCCAGCAAAGGTCGTGTAGTAGAGCGCCTGCGTGTTCTGATGAGGACCAAAGATCATAGTGACGGCGCTGCCGGAGCCCAGGCCCGTCACGAACTCGCTGGCCGTAAAGCCGCCGCTGCCGTTCGGAGAGAGTTGAAATATCTTTCCGCAAACGAACTCGCCAAATAGATAGGCGCCTTCAAATTGGGGCGGCCAGACGCCGCGCGGCACGAACGCGCCGCCGGTGATCGAATTGCCCGCGACTCCGCTTGCGTTGCAGTCGCCGGTGTGTTGGTACGCGAAGACCGGGTTGGTCAACCCGGCGGGCGGCGGGCCGCAGTTAGTCGTCGAGCCGTTGACGCAAGGCCCTTCGCGAATGTTCCAGCCGTAATCGGCGCCCGGGGCTGCTTCATCAATCTCTTCCCAGGCGCCCTGGCCGACGTCGTTGATGAAGAACCTGGTTACGGCTGCGTTCGGATCGAATGCGAGGCGAAACGGATTGCGGAAGCCCCAGGCGAAAGTCTCCTGACACCAATTGCCCGCCATCGTCATACCAGTCATGTTGCACCGCGCGCTGTTCGTTCCCTGGAAAGGATTGGTCGGCGGGATGAATCCGTCGCGCGTGATACGCAGGATCTTGCCGAGCAGCACATTCCTGTCGCGCGCTGCGTCGTTGGCGCCAGCGCTTCCGCTGTCGCCCGCGTAGTCGGCGCCGCCGTCGCCGACGCTGATGTAAAGGAATCCGTCCTTGCCGAATTGCAGATCGCCCCCATTGTGGTTGCCGTTTGGCGAGAGAATATTATCAATGAGTACGATCTCGCTCCCGGGGATGACGATGTTGTCGCTGCCGAGGATGAATCGGGCGACCCGGTTGACAGGGTTAAGCGCATTGGTCGGTTGTCCGGTCGGACAAGTCAAGGACTTATTGAAGGTGTAGTAAAGGTAGATGAAATTATTACTCGCAAAATCCGGGTCTACGGCGACGCCAAGCAGCCCGCGTTCGCTGTTGGAGCAAACACGGCTGCTCAAGTCGAGCGCCGGCGTGGCCAGCAGATTACCGTTCTGGTAGACGCGCAATTGTCCGCCCTGAGTTGTAATCAATAACCTCCGGTCGGGCGTAAAGGCGATAGCGGTAGGCCCGCCGATGTTCGCCACTAATACGTCTTCGCGCCGCGGCGGCACTGGCGTCGGCGTGGGCACGAGTATTTCACTTCGAGAGCTAGCCATACAAGCTGTGAGAATGGGGGCAAGCGTAATGATGATAGCCAGAATTCGGGCTCGCACGAGATATGCCTCCTTTGTATCAATTGCTACAGGCTGATGTTATTCAATGGGGGGATTTGGTTATTGGGGGGGTATCGCGCAGCATCATTGCCCCCGATGGACAACGACGCGGACTAATATAGTCTCTAGGCCACTATGGCGCAAGCGCGGCGAATTTTCGATTTAGCGATTCGCCCGCCTCCACTTCCTGGAGCGCTCGATGTTCAACTCCAGTTCCTCCTTCAATTCCGGCTTCAGAGCGACGGCTCGCTCGAAATCCTTTTCGGCTTCGGCGTCCTTGCCCAGCCGCAGCAAAACCAGTCCGCGGTTCCCGTAAGCCAGGGCGTAGCGCGAGTCGAGTTCGATTGCGCGATTGAACTCCCTGATCGCGCGTTCCAATTCCTCCTTGTCAGACAGCGCCACCGCGCGGCCATAGTAGCCCGGAGCGTAGCGCGGATCGAGCGCGACGGCCTTGTCGAAATCTTTCAACGCGCCGTCCCCGTCCTTCTTCTCGCGCCGGGCAAAGCCGCGATTGAAATAGGCCTCCTTGAGGCGCGGATTGAGCGCGACGGCGCGGTCAAAATCGGCGAGGGCGCGATCAAAATCTTCCTTATCCATATACAGGTTGCCGCGGTTGTTGTAGGCCTCGGCGTCGCGCGGTCTGATCGCGATCGCGCGGTCGAAATCTACAAGCGCGCGGTCGTAATCTTTCATGGCGTAACGCGCGATTCCGCGATTGTTGTGTACCTCTTGGAGACGCGGATTGATCGCGAGCGCGCGGTCGCAGTCGGCGATCGCGCCCTCATAATCTCCGAGTTTATAACGCGCCAGCCCGCGATTGGCGTACGCCGCCGCCGCCAGCGGGTCGAGTACCCTCACCTTGTCGAAATTCGTCGGCGCGCCGCCGAAACCGGCGCCGCCTTGCCAATTGCGATTGTCCAGGCGCGAGCTGATCTCGATGGCTTTGGTGAAATCGGCGATTGCGCCCTCAAAATCTCCTTTCTGATAGAGCGAACCGCCTCGGTCGAAATGATCCTGCGCGGCGCGAGGCGCCTGCGCCAGACAAGGCGCCGCGAGAAGACTCAGAGTGAGCGCGGCCTTCGCGATAGGATGAAGTTTCATACCCAGCTCTCCTGCGGAAAATCCCCGGGTACGCATCGCTTCCAGCATGCAGTCTCGGCGAGAGATTGCACGCTGGAAGCGATGCGTACCCAGGGGCGATTTTCATTATTTCGGGGCGTCGCTCACAGCGATATGAACGACTCCTCGGAATGGCGCACGACGGCGTGGGCAAGCGATCGCAGGTCGAGTGATGCGCCGCTCGCGTACGCGCGATGCGCTGTTGATTCTATGGGTGGCGCGAATGTGAGTAAGGCCGTAGAAGCCGCAGTCGTAAATCCGCTCGGCCAATCCGCGCCGCTAACTATATTTACTTCGCCAGCGAGGAAAACGTTCGGAGAAAAGTTACTGATGCGGCCGATTCGCCGCGCAATCAGAGCCGGAATTTGATCGCGAATCAAAAAACGAAGATCGTTTCCTCAGCGCTGTACATTTGCTCAAGGAGCGCATGACTAAGATGTCAGTCACAATGGGTTAGTGATGAAGAGGCTGGAAAGGTAGCGGGGATTTTTCGATTTTTCTATCATCCGTAGGCCTAATATGCCGCGAGCTATGTAATATCAATCGAAGAAAGAATCAATCAGGCCGCTCGGCCGGCAGAAACCAGCCACGTAATGCCTTAACTATAATTTTCATATTAGCTGGAAAGAGGGAATTGCTGCGAACGCATGGTTAAGCAGGCTGGCGGGAGTCTATTTACAGACGATTTTCTCGAACACGCTGATTTGCCTCAGTTCCACTGATCTCTCTTCAAGCCGGATGAGGCGGAGGGAGTCGCCGCGCTCCTTTCGTCCGAAAGCGACGCCGCTTTGCCGCCAGAGATAACAGTATCAACTGAAAACACATAAGCCGTCATAAGGGGGTCTTCGTATGACTATGAGAAAGAGTATAGCCCTAGTAAGCATCCTTGCGATCTTACTTACGATAATTCCACCGTTGCCCGGGCGTGGCCAACAAGCAAGGCAACCAATCGCCAACCCTTCATTCCCCACTCCGTCCCCGACTCCTGTCGGTCAACCGACTCCATTTCCAACCCCGGCGCCAACCCCGGACATTGACCAGACGCCTACAGATAACATATCGCTCGAAGGGGATCTGGGTCTGCGCCAAGACACCGACCCGGTCATTGCCGCGCAAGCCGCATTGGGCGCCCAGGGCGCCAGTTTCGGTCGCGGCCCTGATGATGACTTTGAAAACACGGACTACGAGTCGCCGGACGAATTGGGGATGGATCACATCCGCATGACACAGACCTATCAAGGCGTTCATGTGCTGGGCGGAGAACTGATCGTCCATATGACGTCCGACCGAGTGACTGGGATCAACGGTCGCTTCGTCCAAAACCTGCAACTCTCCACCACGCCAGTATTGAGCGTGGACGAGGCGGAGTCGCGGGCCGCCGCCGATGTCGAACTAAGAGGCGGGCAAGAGATCCAGATCTACGAAGCAAGTGATGAGCCGACCTTGTTTGTATTCGCGGAGGGGAATGATCCCCGTTTGGCGAGGCGTATTCGAGTCGGCTTCCAGGGCGAGGAGGGAGAAGAGCTAGAGGATATATTCGTGGACGCGATCAATGGCCGGACGCTCGGCCGCCATCCGCAAATCCATCGAGTCAAATTCCGCAAAATTTTCAGCGGTCTTCACGCCTGCAATTCCCCTCTGCCGGGAGATTTTATTTTCCAGGAGGGCGGGGTTTCTCCGGATCAGATCGCGCAGGCCGCTTACGACAACACCGGCATTTCTTACGATTTTTATCGGACAGTCTTCAACCGCGACTCTTACAACAATCGTGGAGGGGCGTTGGTCTCGACCGTCCATAAACGATTCCCTACGCGGGCTCCTTCAGGGGCCTTGCAATGCGTGTCGGGCAATAACGCTTTCTGGAACGGCCATCAGATGATTTACGGCGACGGTGACGGTGGCGTTACGTGGCTGCCTTGGGCCACCTCGCTCGATGTCACGTCACACGAGTTGACTCACGGCGTAATCCAGTACTCGGCCGGGCTGGTGTACAGCGGCCAATCCGGGGCCCTCAATGAAGCGACGGCGGACATCCTTGGTGAGACCGCTTGTTTCTGGGCCGGCAGCCCTGAAGGAGATTGGAAGCTCGGGACGAAGATTTACACGCCTGCCATCCCGGGCGACGCGCTGCGCTACATGTACAATCCCCGCGCCGATTTTGACCCGAGGACTGGAGTCTACTCCCGAGACTGGTACCCGGATTACTGGAACACCAATCTTGATAACGGAGGCGTTCACTACAATAGCGGGATTGCCAACCTCTTTTACTTCCTCCTGACGCAAGGCGGATGGCACCCGTATAACAACACTTTCATCAACAACAAATACATCCCGACGATCTTTGTCCCGGGGATCGGCATTGAGAGGGCGCGAAGGATTTGGTACCGGGCTTTGACCGTTTACATGGGCCCATACACCAACTATCCGGGCGCGCGAGCAGCGACGGCGCTCGCCGCACGGGACTTATTTGGCCTGTGCAGTCCTGAGTACGTTTCGGTGCAACGAGGCTGGGATGCGGTCGGTGTGCCTGGCAACTGGTTCTGCGCGCCGCCGCCGCCGGCGCCGCCAGGCCCGCCGCCCGCGCCGGGGCCAGTTCCGCCGCAGCCAGGCCCGCCACCGCCTCCTCCAGGGCCGCCGCCGCAGCCAGGGCCACCACCGCTTCCTCCAATACCCGGACCCGGGCCGCAACCTCCCGCGCCTGGTCCCGCGCCACTGCCTTGCCTGCTGAAAACGCTATGGGGGCCGCGCCCAATCCCTCCAAAGCGCCCACCTTGGTGCTTGCCGCAGGTGATCATCCGGCCACGGGTCATCATAAGGTCGCAATAAGTTCGCGGCGCAAGGGTAGGGCAAACTTGCCGCTTTGCCTAGTTTTCCCGAAAGGCCGCTTTGCATTCGACGCTTCCGCCTAAAGGCATGACTACGAACTTATCTCGACTTTATCCATTTTGATTTTGAAAAATATTCGCCAAATCGAGCTTTGTTTTCAGCGCTTGGGAAATATGTGAAGTCTGCCTTCCAGGTTGACTTCACGTATTCCTCCGCCGCATCGCGGCGCCTTGAATTTAGCCGTGGGTTTCAACCCACGGGATGGCTAGCGGACATTCCCGCGTCGCGTCAGCGACGGTTGAACCCCCACGCGATCT
>Ga0081455_10006630_pt1 | contig 12379 bp, 10 predicted proteins | sample TabmetS3T2R1_FD_70207 | JGI IMG/M metagenome (GOLD analysis project Ga0081455, IMG submission 70207) | Tabebuia heterophylla rhizosphere microbial communities from the University of Puerto Rico - S3T2R1 | ecosystem: Host-associated > Plants > Roots > Rhizosphere ... | reverse complement strand
CCGGCCAGACGCAGCTCTGGAATTACACGACGGGCGGCTCGCCCAACGACGTCATCGGAGGCGGCAGCACGGAGCCGGGGGCAACCTCGGTCACGATGTCCTGGACCGCTGGCTCGGCCCGGTCCTGGGCGATCGGCGCGGTTCCCATCAAGCCGGTCGGCGTGCCGCCCACGCCCACGTTCACCTTCACCCCGACCTTTACGGCCACGCGCACCTTCACCAACACCCCGAGCAACACTCCGACGAATACCCCGACCAACACGCCGGTACCGCCGACCAATACGCCGACCAACACGCCCACGAGCACCGCAACCAATACCGCGACCAACACGCCGACGAACACACCGACCAGCACGCCGGTGCCGCCGACCAATACTCCGACCAACACTCCGACCGGCACTCCATCGAATACCCCGACGAACACGCCCACCGCGACACCGACCGACACGGCGACGCCGACCTCTACGAACACGCCCACCGCGACACCGACCGACACCGCAACGCCGACCCCCACGAACACGCCGACTGCGACGCCAACCGACACCGCGACGCCGACACCGACGAACACGCCGACTGCGACGCCGACGAACACGGTCACGCCGACCCCGACCTTCACGCCGTCGTTGACGCCCACGGCCACGTCGACGGGGACGGTCACGCCCACGATCTCGCCCTCGAACACACCCACGTTCACGTCGACGAGCACGCCGTCCAATACGCCGACGCGCACGCTGACGAGTACGCCGTCCTCGACGCCAACACACACGGCCTCGCCGACCGCGACGAACACGCCGTCCGCCACGCCGACGTCCACCCTGACCGGCTCGCCGACACTGACGCCGACGGGAACGCCTCCGACGGCCACTTCGACGTCGACGCCCACCTCGACGCCGACGCCCACGACGACGGCGGGCCCGCCCACGCCGACGGCGACTCCCGGCGCGACCTGCGATCTCTCGATCCAGAAGTCGGCCGCTCCGAACCCGGTGGAGCCCGGCCAGACACTGACCTATACGATCGTCGTCTCGAACGCCGGCCCGGCCGATGCGCTGGCCGTCACCGTGACCGATCCCCTGCCCTCGGCAACCGCATTCGTCTCGTGCACCGCGAGCCAGGGGTCGTGCGCGAACGCCGGCGGGACCGTCACGGCGACTTTGGGCACGATCGCCGACGGCGGCAGCGCCACGGTGACGATCACGGTGACCGTCGTGGCTCCGTCCGGAGCCATCACCAACACGGCGACGGTCGACACCAGCACGCCCGATTCCAACCCGAACAACGACTCGGACACCCGGGTCATCGTGGGCGGTTCGACGATCCCGACGCTGTCGCCCGGGATGCTCGCCCTGATGACCATGCTGCTCGCCGCCCTGGGCATCCTGGCGCTGCGCCGCCTTCCCTCCTAGCCGGCGCCCCGGGGCGCGGGAAGGCTAGAATCGCGCCGAGCCTCATTAACCATTAACCATTAACCATTCGCCATGTTCTCGTCGTCGGACGCCAAGTTCGTCATCCTCGCGTTCTCGTCGCTCTTCTCGGTCATCAACCCGATCGAGGCGGCGCCGATCTTCGTGTCGATGACAGGGGGCCGCACGTCGGCCGAGCGGCGCCGGATGGCGTTCCGCGCCTGTTTCGCGGCGGCCCTGATCCTCGCGGTCTTCGCCGCGACCGGCGGAGCGATCTTTTCGTTCTTCGGGATCACGCTGCCGGCGTTTCAGATCGCCGGCGGGATCCTCTTCACGATCATGGGGCTCAAGACGCTGCAGGGCGACGAGCACGAGCGGGCCGAGGACGCCGAGGTCGTCTCCACGCGCGATCCCTCGATCGTCCCGATCGGCATGCCGCTGATCGCGGGGCCCGGCGCCATCTCCACGGTGATGGTCCTGGTCGGACAGGCGCGCGACGGCGGCCACCGGACCGGGCTCGCGATCGCCATCGCCGCCAACATTCTTCTGACGCTCGTGGTCCTCCTCGCCGCGCCCGCGATCGTCGGCCGGATCGGCGAGACCGGCCAGCGGATCGTCTCCAAGATCATGGGCCTGATCACGGCGGTCATCGGCGTCCAGTTCGTCCTGAACGGCGTCGAGAGCGTCGCCCTCTCGATCCTCAAGGAAGCCCGGACCTGACTCAGCGGGCCGGCTCGGGCACTCGGATCAGATAGCCGACGTCCCGCCCCGGGTTGCGGGGATCGGCCAGCGCGATGGCTCTCGTGATCCCGTAGCGCGCGCGCCACTCGGGGACGACCGGCATCTTCTGCAGCGTGACGAGATGGAGGCCGGCCGGCGGACGGTCGCCGCCCGACGGTTCGAGGTCGCGATCGCGGAACCGGGTTCGCGGCAGGAGATACATCAGGGAGGCGAAGGTGGAGTCCAGCTCCGGCGGTCCTTCCATGAACACCTCCTCGCCGCGGAAGCGCGGGGCGGAGAGGATCCGGGAGGCCGCCAGCGCGGTCGCGCCGCCGTCGCCTCCGTAGTCCGGCGAGGGATCGCCCAGGCACGGGATCCATTCGAGGCCGACGGTCAGCGCCGCTCCCAGGATCAGCGTTCCCGCCGCGGTACGCGCGATGCGCGCGGACCTCCCCGCCCCGGGCACGAAGTCGAGAATTCCCGCGACGGCGGCGCCGGCCAGAACCGACAGCGCCGGGAAAAAGCTCGACAGCCTCTGCGGCGACGGCGTGGTGTCGGTCAGAACCACCGCCGCGACGTTGCCGGCCACCAGAAGGCCGAGCAGCATCGCTTCGAACCGCTTGCCGAGCCCGAGCAGGAAACCGAGGCCAGCGACGCCGAGAGCCGGCAGAAAGGACGGCGCGACGATCGGGTAGCCGGAGTACCAGGAGATGTTGGAGCGGACGGAGAGCAGTCCGGCGGTTCCGGCCACGAGCTGCTGCTCGAGGACCCGCATCGGCGAGCCGAGCCGCTCCACCTCCGGTCCCCACCACGCGCTGCGGAAGATGCCGACCTGGTTGAAGCGGCCGTTCCACTCGTCGAAGTGCTTCGCCGCGAAGATCAGGTTGGGCGCCGCCGCGAGCACGAAACCGGCGGCGAGCGCCGTCGCGATCAGGACGCGCCGTCCGCGTGCCGCCCGGGAGAAGACGAGAAAAGGTGCCGCCGCGGCGAGACAGATCGGGACGAGCCGTCCGGCCGCGTAGCCATAGAGGGCGAGGCCCGCACCGGCGCCGGCGAGAAACGCCAGGAAAGGCGAGCCGCTTCGGCGCGTCGAGATCGCGAGCACGACGAAGAGCGCCGCGGCGAGCGCGTCGAGGATCATGACGCTCGCCAGCCGCGAGAAGTGGAGATGGTACGGGGACAGAGCGAGGAACGCCGCCGCGCCGAGGCCGCCCCACGCGCCCGCCACGAGCCATCCGGCCGCCGCGGCCGCCAGGACCGACAGCGCTCCGGCCATCGCGTAGGGAAACCGCGGGCCGCCGACCGGATCCGTGAAGGTCCGCGCGGCGAGACCGGCTGGAAGCATCCCCAGCCGCATCGTGCTGTACCACCCGGTTCCGAAGGGATTGGCTCCGGGGTCCGTCCCGTCGATCAGCTGGAAGGCGTCCAGGATCTGGCTGGCCTCGTCTCCACCGAATCCGGCCGGAGACCGTCCGAGCCCGGCAAGGCGCAGCCATGCCGCCACGGCGACGATCACGCACAGCGCCACGACGGGAACGACCGCCGGCGCGCGAGACCCGGGGATGCGCGAGCGGCGCGGACTCAGCGCGGCGAACGCCGCCCCCGCCAGGACAAGCGAGGCCAGCCAGACGCCGAGATCCCAGAGAGGGACAGGCACTCTCCGCTCGACCAGGAGGGTCGGGATGAAGAGAGCCACCGACGCGAGGCCCGTGACGATCGCGGCGGTCACGCGGGCTCTCGAGACCGGCCGAACCGCCTTCGAATGGTCCGTGTCCGGACCGGGGTCGTGTCTCGAACGTCGAGCACGCCGTCCCGCGAGAAACGCGAGCGCGAAGCAGAGGAGGAATCCGACGAAGGCGGGCGCGGCCGGCATGTCGTCGAAGCTCCGTCCCCGGATCTCCATCCACTTTGCGACCGCCCATGCGATCGCGATCCCCGCCGCGAGCAGCGTCAGTCCGAGAGCGTCGACACGGAGAGGAAGAGCGGCCGGCGGACGGTCCGTTCCGAGCCGTCCGGCGGCCCCAAATTCGGGCGCTGGGCCCGCGGCGCCTGGAGTCATCCTCTGCTGCGTCTTCGAAAACCGTTGCGAAAGCTGGCGAATAGGATAGCGCGTGACTGCGGTCACACCTTCGGGACGCGGAGAGCGCGCCTCGGATCCGGCCAGAACCCGAACCCGATCCCACGGCCGGGACCTGTCCTTTTCCCGTCCTCGGCGCAGGCAAGGACAGGAGACGTAAAACGCTGACGTCCCTATAATTACCGTACCCGCAAATGAGTGTTCCCGTCCGGGCTCTCGTGGTGGACGACTCTGCGTCCAACGCGGAGCTCCTCGCCGAGGAGCTTCGCCGAGGAGGCTTCGAGCCGAGCTGCGAACGCGTGTCTTCGCGCGACGCGCTCGAGGCCGCGCTCGCGCGCGGGAGCTGGGACGTCATCCTCTCCGACGTCGCCGCGGACTCGCTCGAGGCGTTCGACGCGCTCGCGATCCTGAAGGAGCGCGACCTCGACGTGCCGTTTCTGATCATCTCCGAGACGATCGGCGAAGAGACGGCGATCCGGGCGATGAAGGCCGGAGCGCAGAACTGCATTTCGCGGACGAGCCTCGCGCGGCTCTGTCCCATCCTCGAGAGAGAGCTGCGCGAGGCGCAGCTCCGGCGCGATCGCCGGCTCGTCCAGGAGGCGCTCCGCAGCTCCGAGGAGCGATTCCGGCGGGCCGCGCTGATGTCCTCGGACCTGATCCACGAATGCGATCGCGCGGCCAACCGCATGGAGTGGCACGGCGACGTGGACCGCATCCTCGGCTACGCCAGCGGCGAGTTCCCCCGCACGATCGAGGCCTGGCAGAAGCTCATCCATCCCGAGGACCAGCCGCGGGTCGCGGCGGCGGCGTCCCGCCACTTCGAGTCCGGAGCGCCCTTCTTCGAGGAGTACCGGGTCGTCAAGCGCGACGGCTCGATCCTCCACTGGCACCACTCCGCCACGCTCGTCCCGGGCGCGGGCGGCCAGCCCTCGCTCTGCATCGGGACCGTCATCGACGTCAGCGGACGGCGGCAGATCGAGGAGGCGCTGCGCCTCTCCGAGAAGCGCTACCGCACGCTCTTCGAGCGCAACCTCGCCGGCGTCTACCGCTCGACGCTCGAGGGCCGCATCCTCGACTGCAACGAGTCCTTCGCCCGCATCTTCGGCTACGCCTCGCGCGAAGAGGTCCTCCAGCAGGCCGCGTGGGATTTCTACGTGAAGCCCGAGGACCGGCAGGCCGCGCTCGCGAAGCTCCTCGAGCGGCAGAGCCTGACGAACTACGAGCTCTGTCTCAAGCGCAAGGACGGAAGCCTCGTCTGGGTCCTGGAGAGCGAGAACCTGATCGAAGGCCCCGACGGCCGGCTCTCGGTCATCGAGGGCACGACCATCGACATCACCGAGCGAAAGCGCGCCGAGGAGCAGGTCAAGCACCTCGCCTTCCACGATCCGCTGACCAACCTGCCCAACCGCCTCCTCTTCAGCGACCGCCTGACTCTCGCGGTGGCGCAGGCCCACCGCCACGCGCAGAAGCTCGCGGTCCTCTTCCTGGACCTCGACCGCTTCAAGATCATCAACGACTCGCTGGGCCACTCGGTCGGCGACGAGCTCCTGCGCCAGGTGGCCGAGCGGATCCAGGAGTACGTGCGGGAAGGCGACACGGTCGCCCGCCTCGGCGGCGACGAATTCACCCTGCTCGTCCCGGGCATCAACGCCGAGGAAGACGCCGCCAAGATCGCCCGCAAGATCTGCGACGCGATCCACGACCCCTTCTGGATCGACGGCCGCGAGCTCTTCGTCACGACGAGCATGGGCGTCGCCGTCTATCCTTCCGACGGTCACGACGCGGAGACGCTGGTCCGCAACGCCGACTCGGCGATGTACCGGGCCAAGGAGCAGGGCCGCGATAACTACCAGCTCTACACGCCGGCCATGAACGCCAAGGCCGTGGAGCGCCTCTCCCTCGAGAGCCGCCTCCGCCAGGCCGTCGCGAACGACGAGCTCGAGCTCCACTTCCAACCCTTCTTCGACCTCAAGACCACGAAGGTGCTGGGCGCCGAGGCGTTGCTGCGGTGGCGACATCCGGAGCTCGGCCTCATCCCTCCCGGCGAATTCATCCCCATCGCCGAGCTTTCGGGCCTGATCGTCCCGATCGGCGAATGGGTCCTGCGCACCGCCTGCGCCGAGGCGCGCAAGTGGCATGAGAAGGGTTTCTCGGGCCTGACCGTGTCGGTCAATCTTTCGAGCCGGCAGTTCCAGCAGGCGGATCTCGTCAGCCAGGTCACGAGCGCCCTCGCGGACACCGGCCTCGAGCCCGACAAGCTGGACCTCGAGATCACCGAGTCCAACGCGATGCAGAACGCCGAGCACTCGATCAATACGTTGGGGCGCCTGAAGAAGCAGGGCGTGCGCATCTCGATGGACGACTTCGGCACCGGGTATTCGTCGCTCAACTACCTCAAGCGTTTCCCGATCGACCGGATCAAGCTGGACCAGTCGTTCGTGCGCGACCTTCCCGGGGACAAGGACGACGCGGCGATCGCCATGGCCGTCATCGCGATGGGCCGCAGCCTCGAGCTCGTCGTCATCGCCGAGGGGGTCGAGACCGAGGAACAGCTCGAGTTCCTGAAGGACCGCGACTGCGACCAGCTCCAGGGATTCCTCTTCTCGCGCCCGCTCCCCCCCGACGACTTCGCCACCTTCCTGGAAGATCGCCGCGCTTCCGCCGGTACGGTGCGTGCCCCCGCCGCCCGCGAGCACTGATTCATCTTCATCACCGGATTCCGGGCCCGATCGGATACGATGCCGGGCCTATGGAAGCGATTGCGACGACTGCACCGACCCGACTTCGTTCGATCTTCAGCCCCAGCACCCCCGACGAACGCGCCGAGAACTTCGAGTCCTACTGGGCCTTTACCCGGCGCCGGGACGGCGAAATCCTCGAAAGCGAAAAGAACCTGTCCCGGAAGAAGGAAATCCTGGAGGCCTATCAGGCCAACCCGGTTCGCTCCCGCAAGCCGCTCCCGGACCCCGAGCGCTTTTACCGTAACTACGTGAAGCTGCAGGAGGATCCGACGAAGTTCGACCGGATCACGCTTCTCCTGACCTTCCTCTACAAGTTCGCCCGCCACGAGTGGGCCGGCATCTCCTGCGCCTGGGACGCCACGCCCTCGATCACGCAGGCGACGCGGACCACCCAGCGGATCAGCCGGTACCACCTCTGCGAGGAGTTCAGCCACGTCCGCCTCTTCCACGAGATGTTCCGGACCTTCCACCTCGACAAGGTCGTCTGGGTGCCGCCCGGCAACGGCATGCGGCGGATGTACGCCGTCTTCTCGCGCTTCCCTGGGGTGCTCATGAACCCGCCGGCGTTCGTCAGCGAGCTGATGGGATTGACGCTGTATCTGCACATCGACGCCGTGCTCGACGACATCCTGGCCGAAGAGCCCGAGGCCCGGGACCGGGTGCGGGCGCTTCTGCGCGAAATCATGACCGACGAGATGGCCCACGTGGGACAGCGTCGCAACTTCATCGGATCGACCGGCATTCACGCGGCCCACGCGATGGTCGGCCCCATGTTCCGGGGCTTTTACCGCGACCTGCCCGAGGCCAAGCACCTCTTCGACATCGAGCGGATGGTGCGCGAGGCGAAGGCCTTCGACTACAGCACGATGCCGGCGGACGTGCTCGCGGAGAGCTGGACGCCGAGCTATTGCCGGAGCTGAGGCGCCTTCAACTTCCTCGTCATCCGCAGGCCCTCGAGTCCCCAGCCGTAGTAGTCCGGCAGCTTTCGCGTCGCTCGAAAGCCCATCCGCTCGTAGAAACGGATGGCGCTGGTGTTCCGGACGTCGACTTCCAGGCGCGCCTCGCGGGCGCCGGCCCGCTCCATCCGCTCGAGCAGCTCGCCGAGGAGCCGCGCGCCGATCCCCTGCCGGCGCCCCGCGGCGGCGATGTCGATCGTGACGATGTGGGCCTTTCGGCCCGTCACCTCTCCGATCGCGAACGCCAGAAGCTCTCCCTCCTCGCTCTCGGGCTCGACGTCGACCACGAGCGCGACCGCTCCCTCGCGCGCGAGGAACGCGCGGATCTGGCCGCGCGTGTACGAGATTCCGTCTTCGAAGCAGGACTGGTCGAGTCGATAGGCGGCCTCGAGGTCGTCGGGCCGGTAGTCCCGGATCGGGAGCGCCGCGCGCACCGAACCGGCGCCCGCCGTCATCGCCTTCTCATCTCGCGGTCCGCCTCGCGCCGGAGCTCGCGGTTGCGGATCGCGTCGCGTTTGTCGTGCAGCTTCTTACCCTTCACGAGCGCGATCTCGGCCTTCACGCGCGAGCCCTTGAAGTAGAGCGAGAGGGGGACGCAGGAAACCCCGCGAGTCGCCACGGCACCGGCCCATCGGTCGAGCTCCCGGCGGTGCAGGAGAAGCTTCCGGTCGCGCTCGGGCAGATGGTTCGTCCAGGACCCCGATCCATAGGGCGAGATGTGCGCCGCCACGAGGTAGGCCTCGCCGTCCCGGAACTGGACGTACGAGTCCTTGAGCTGGGCGCGCCCCTCCCGGAGCGATTTGACCTCGGTCCCGGTCAGCACCAGGCCGACCTCGATCCGGTCGTCGATGAAATAGTCGTGAAACGCCTTGCGGTTGGAGGCGACTTGCTTGACGGTTTCCGACTTGGGGCGGGCGTTTTGAGGCTTCATGCGAGAACCGGCCGGCAGTCTAGCAAGCCCTCCAGAGGCACCCCCTGTGGCGGGAAGGAGACACCGGCTTGCAAGATGTGCCATGATGCGAAAAGAGGCTTTACCGGTGCTGTTGTGCTAAGCTTCTCAGGGACAAAGGGATACCTCGGTACAGGGCCGTTCGCCTTCGGCAACCGGTAAACCTGGCACCATTACTGCGAGAGAGCAGGCACCGTAGATAGAGGCATGCGCCAGCAGACAACTCTGAAAACCACGGTCTCCATCGACGGCGTCGGCCTCCATTCAGGTCACCCGGTGCGCGCGCATTTCCACCCGGCGCCGCCGGACTACGGCCTGGTTTTCCTCCGCCGCGAGCACCCGGACCGTCCCATCCCCGCCCGGCTGGACTCCGCCTCGAGCTTCGACCTCGCGACCACACTCAAGCGGGGCGAGGTCTCGATCGGGACGGTGGAGCATGCCCTCTCGGCCGCGGCCGGCGTCGGCCTGGACAACTGCCTGATCGAGATCGAGGGTCCCGAGGTCCCCATCCTCGACGGATCCGCGCTGCCTTTCGTGCGCCTTTTTCACGCCGCCGGCTTCGAGCGCCAGAACGCCCTGGCCCGGCCGCTGTCCCTGCCCCGGACCGTGGAAGTGGTCCGGGAAGACCGGCGGGTCGAGTACGTGCCTGACGGGAACAACCTGACGATCACGTACGAGATCGACTTTCCTCACCCCATCGTCGGCCGGCAGGAGCTCACCTTCACGCTGAAGGCCGAGGAGTTCGCTTCCCGGATCGCCCCGGCCCGCACCTTCGGCTTCGCCCGCGAAGTCGAGGCGATGCGCGCCCGGGGGCTCGCCCGCGGCGGGAGCCTCCACAACGCGGTCGTCCTCGACGACACCGGGATCATCTCCGGCCCGCTGCGCTTCCGGGACGAGTTCGTCCGGCACAAGGTCATGGACCTGATCGGCGACCTCGCCCTGCTGGGTCGCCCGCTGACCGGCCACATCCACGCGCGCAAGGCCGGGCACGCCCTCCACATCGAGTTCGCGCGCGCGCTCGACGCGGCCTTGAACAGCCCGGCCGTGGAGACCGTCGAGGTCGACGAGGACGTGAAGCGCGCTTCCGGGACGAGCTAGCTCTCTTCGAGCAGCTTCGTCTCGAGCACCTGCCCCGCGGAGAATCTCTCCAGCCTCAGATAGTGCTCCGCGGCCGCGAACAGCGCGTCCGCCGGCGTCAGCCCGACGATCTCGGAGCCGACGACCGCGACCCCGTAGCGCTCGGCTTCGCTCCGGACGCATTCGAAGACGCGGTGCAGGGGCGTCTTGCGGAAGTTCGTCATGTTGATCGACACCTGGACGAGGCCCCGCTCGGCCAGATCCACGCCCATCGCCTTGACGTACCGGAAGCCTCCCGACACGTGCCGGATCGACTTGGCGATCCGGTCCGCGATCGTCAGGTCGCGGGTCGCGAGATTGATGTTGTAGGCGATCAGGAACGGCCGAGCGCCGACCGCCACGGCGCCGGCGGCGGAATGGGGAACGGCCGGGCCGAAGTCGGGTTTCCAGAGCGGGTCCTTCATCTTCTCGGCGAACCCCTCGAACTGGCCCTTGCGGACGTCGGCGAGATTGCGCCGGTGATCGGCGGTCGCCGCGTCCTCGTAGAGGTACACCGGGACCTGGAAGCGCTCGGCGATCGCAGCGCCCACCTCGCGCGCGAGTGCCACGCAGTCCTCGGTGGAGGCCCCTCGGACGGGGATGAAGGGGACGACGTCGACCGCCCCCATGCGCGGGTGCTCGCCGCGATGGGTTCGCAGGTCAATCCTCGAGAGCGCCGCGTCGAACAGCGCGAGCACTCCGGCGCGCAGCGACGGCGCGTCTCCGACGAGCGTCAGGACGCTGCGGTGGTGCGACGTGTCGGAGGACACGTCGAGCAGCCGGACGCCGGGCGTGGAGCGCACCGCGGCCGCGATCGCCTCGATGGCCGCCGGGTCCCGCCCCTCCGAGATGTTCGGAACGCACTCGATGATGTTCCGCATGTCTAAGTTCCTGACCGGGCAGTTTATAATCTCGGCACCGTGATCACGACATCGATACCCTCCCCGGCGTCCGCGGGGGAAGGCGCATGAGCGCCGCGCCCCCCACCACCTACCCCGGGAACCCGTCGCTTCCCAAAGAGGTGCGGGACAAGATCCTGTCGACCTTCCGGCACACGCTGAACCTCTACAAGGAAGGCAAGACGGACGACTGCCTGATCGGCTGCGACTTCATCCTGAAGATGGACCCGCGATTCGCCGCGGCGCGGCAGCTCATGGAGAAGGCGAAGAATCCGGCCGCGGCGGTGGACGTCGGCGAGCTGGAATCGCTGGTCGCGGCGACGCCCACCCGCCAGGAGCGCGTGGCTTCGGTCGAGATCGACAAGCTGCTGGTCCGGGCGGCGGAGAGCCTCAACGCGCGGGACTTCGACGCGGCGATCGCCGCCGGCGAGCAGGTCCTCCAGGCGCTCCCCGGAAACCGCGACGCCCAGGCGATCCTCGACAAGGCGCGGCAGCGCAAGGAGGCCGGCCCGCAGGTCGAGGTCGCCCGGCAGCGCGCCATGATGGCCCTCGACGGAAATCGGCCGGCCGAAGCCCGGGCGGCCCTCGACAAGATCCGCTCGATCGATCCCGATCACCCGTCGGTTCTCATGCTCGAAGGGCGTCTGGCGAGCATGGCGGGCGCGGCGAAGGAAGTCGGCGAATCGACGAACCCGGGACTTTCGCTCGCCGAAATCGACGTGGCCGCGCCCGAGCCCGCGCCACCGGCCCCCCAGTTCGGGCACGTGCCGTCCGGCAGCAGCGGCGGCGGGCTCGGCGATCTGAGCCTCGACTCCCTCTCCCTCGACGAATCGTTCGGGAGCCCCGAAGTGGCGCCTCCGGCCGACTTCACCCGGACTCCCTCGACCGGCCCCCTGGCGCTCGAGGAGTTCCACAGCGAATCGACCACGCCGCCGCCGTCCCCGCTCGACGCCGGCGGGCCGGCGGACATGTGGGGGCCGGCGCCCGGGGACGAGCCGCCGGGGCCTTCGGGGGCCGACGGCTATCCGGCCGCTTTCAGCATGGGCGCGCCGGAGGAGTCCGCGCCCGAGCCCGAGCCGCCCTCCCCGCGCCAGGAGATCGAAGGGCTGCTCGCCAAGGGCGACGAGGCCGCGCTCTCGGGGCAGCGCCAGCAGGCGATCGAGATCTGGTCGCGCATCTTCCTCATCGACATCAACAACTCCGAGGCCGTCGGCCGCATCGAGAAGGCCCGCCAGGATATGGCGGAGGGCAACAAGCGCATCTCCGAGAGTCTCCGCCAGGGACGGGAGAAGTTCGAAGCGGGCGACTTCACGGCGGCCCGGGAGGCGTTCCTCGCGGTGCTCGCCCTCGATGAGAGCGACGCGACGGCGCGCTCCTACCTCGACCGCATCGAGCAGGAGCTGGCGCGTCCCTCGTCCGGCCTCGACCTTTCGCGCAAGGCTCCGGCCGGGGACATCCTGGCCGAAGAGATGGCCGAAACGGCCGCGCCGGCGAGCTTCGAGCCCGAGCCCGTCGCCG
>Ga0081455_10006629_pt1 | contig 12381 bp, 11 predicted proteins | sample TabmetS3T2R1_FD_70207 | JGI IMG/M metagenome (GOLD analysis project Ga0081455, IMG submission 70207) | Tabebuia heterophylla rhizosphere microbial communities from the University of Puerto Rico - S3T2R1 | ecosystem: Host-associated > Plants > Roots > Rhizosphere ... | reverse complement strand
CGGCAAGTTCACCGGCATTGCGCTGGCGCTGGCCTGCGCCATCCTGTTCGCGCTCGGCAATGTGACGAACCGCGCGCAGCTGCCGATGCCGCCGCTCGCGCTGGTCGCCTGGCAGGTCGGGCTCGGCTGCTTCGTCATGCTCGTGATCGGCATCGCCTTCGAGCATCCGGACTACGGCGCGATCACGCCACTCGGCATCGCCTGCTTCGTCTACATGACGCTGGTGCCGATGGGCCTCTGCTATCTCACCTGGTTCGAGACCCTGCGCCGCCTGCCGCCGACCTCCGCTTCGACCGGCATGCTGCTGGTCCCCGTGATCGGCGTCGTCTCCGCCGCCTTCATCCTCGGCGAGCCCTTGGGCCTGCGCGAGATCGCCGCGATGGTGCTGACGCTCGGCGGCGTCACGCTGGCGCTGCAGGCCGGGAAGTAAGCTCGGCGAGCAGCCAGCGCTTGAAAAGCTGCAGCGCACGGTTGCGCCGCGATTCAGGCGTGTGAACCATCCAGTAGCTGCCGGTCGGCGAGTCCACCTGAAACAGCCGGCGGATGGTCCCCTGACGCTCGCGTTCCGCGATGAACAGGTCCATCCCCAGCGCAACGCCGGCGCCTTGCTCGGCCGCCTGTATCGCAGCCACGAACGTGTCGACGGCGATGGTGCTGGCCGGCTTGAGCTTCGGCGCCCCTGCCGCTTCGAGCCAGTGCGACCACGCCTTTGGAAAGGTGGTGACCTGGATCAGCGGAGCACGTTGCAGATCGGCCGGCTTCTTCAGCTTGAGGCGGTTCGCCAGCTGCGGAGCGGCGATCGGCGTGGAGCGAAGGTTCGACAGGTGCTGCGCATCAAGTCCCTCGAACGTTCCATCGCCAACGCAGATGCTGGCGTCGAAGGCTTCCACGTTGAAATCCACCAACCGGCTCGACGTCTCGATCGAAATATCGATCGCGGGATATTTGGCGGTGAAGTCCGCCAGCCGTGGAATCAGCCACGCCGACGCAAACAGCGGAAAAACCTTGATCCTCAATCGTTGCCGGCCTGAAGGTGCGCTAAACGACGTCCCGGTCTTTGCAAGCTCGGCAAACGCACGTCCCGTGGAACTTGCAAGCGACTTTCCGGCGGCCGATGGATGAACGGCCCTGTGGCTGCGTGCGAACAGCTCGATACCCATCGCCTGTTCAAGATGGCGAATCCGGTGGCTTATCGCAGACGAGCTAAGGTTCAGCGCGTGCGCGGCGGCCTTGAAGCTGCCGAGCCGGACGACGACGTCAAAGGCCTGAAGCGCAAGCAGCTGGCTCGGCTTCAGCGATGCCGCGGCCACGTCGCTTTTCGGCGAGCGCATCCGCCGGGTGGCCATCTTGCTGGGATCGCTTCGGTTTCTGTTCCGCGCCATGTCCCGGACATCGTCGCTACGGATGAATGACATTCATGCGTAACACACCGCCTTTCTCTTGAACACTCCAGCCGGCAGGCAAATGCTTCCGGGCGGATCAACGAAAGACTCGTCTCGTCGGATGGACGAGGCGGCGTGTTCCTGGGGAGGCGAGCCTTGGCCGATCAGGTTGTGAGATATGAGAAGGCGGGCGCAATCGCAACGGTCACGCTCAATCGGCCGGAGAAATACAATGCCATGCGCGCGGATATTGCGCTGGCGCTCGAAGATGCGCTGCGCGATGCCAACCGCGACAACGCCATCAAGGTGATCGTACTTCAGGGCGCCGGTGACAGTTTTTGCGCGGGGTTCGATTTTTCCAACGGCCTTGAACACCATGAGGTGTTCAAGGAAGAGGGCTATGACCCCGGCATGGACGTGTTCACCTCCGCCAACGCCTTCATCGGGAGGATCCCGATTTACATGGGCATGTGGCGGGGCTTGAAGCCGACGATTGCCAAGGTCCATGGCTGGTGCCTCGGGGTCGGATCGGAGATGGCGCTGTGCGCCGATCTTGTGATTGCTTCCGACGATGCGCGCTTCGGCACGCCCTATGCGCGCGTCTGGGGCTGTCATTTGAGCGGGATGTGGATTTACCGGCTCGGGCTTGCCAAGGCCAAGTACTACGCGCTGACCGGAGAATGGATCAGCGGCAAGGAGGCGGCGCGTATAGAGCTGATCAATTTCTCCTACCCGCTGGAGGAGCTGGACGGGCGCGTCGCCGAGTTGGCGGACAAGCTTGTGAAGATTCCGTTGACGCAACTGGCCGCGATGAAGCTGATTGTGAATCAGGCCTACGACAATATGGGGCTTCGGGGCACGCAGCTCCTTGGCCCGATCCTCGACGGCGCCATGCGCAACACGCCGGAAGGCCGGGCGTTCGTCCGCGTTGCAGCGACCAAGGGAGTGAAGCAGGCGGTCGCCGAAAGGGACGCGCCGTTCAATGACTACAGTCAGGGACCGCGCGATGAGCAGCCGCGCCGCAGGAGCAAATTGAGAGATTGAAGGAGAAGATGTCATGGGCCAGGTACTCGCCGACGATGCAACGGTGATCGCCCGCCTGTTCGAACACATCGATCGGCGAACGACCGATCTGAGCGAAGAGGTATGGCGCGAGCCGGTCGAGCATTACGTCTCCCCGCAAAGATTTGACGCCGAGTTGCGGGTGATGCGCCAGACATTGACGCCGTTCTGCCCGTCTGCGGCTCTCAAGGAGCCGGGTTCGTATCTCGCCCGCGATGCGGCGCTCACGCCGATCGTCGCAGTGCGCGGCAATGACGGGAAGGTGCGGGCCTTTCGCAATGCATGCCGTCATCGCGGAGTGCAGTTGGTGGAAGGCCAGGGCTGCAAGAAAGTCCTGACGTGCCGGTATCATGCCTGGACTTATGGCCTCGACGGTCAATTGCGGGGCGTGCCCCATGAATACGGATTTCCCGGGCTGGACAGAAGCAGGACCGGGCTCGTGCCGGTCCATGCCGTCGAGAAGCATGGGTTGGTGTTCGTCAATCAGGACCTCGCCTGCGATGCGGCCGGGCAGGACATCGAACTCGTTCCGGATTATTTCGACGAAAGCTGGCGTCTGCATTCAACAAGGGAGCAGGAGTTCGACTTCAACTGGAAGATCTTCGTCGATGGCCTGCTCGAGGGCTATCATATCCGCTCGACGCATGCCGACACGTTCTATCCGCGCCAGTACGACAACATCAATGTGTGCGAGCATTTCGGCAGGAACACGCGGGTCAGCTACCCCTATCGCAGCATCGAAAAGCAGCGAGGCCGTCCGGCTGACGAGCGTCGGGCCGTCGGCGCTCTCACGCAGCTCAACCACCTCTTTCCGAACGTTTCGGTGGCGACGTTTCCAACTCATATGACGATGGCCGTCATCGAGCCTCTTTCCGTCGATCGCTCTCGCCTGATCACCTACTTCCTGACCAACCATGAAAATGAAGACGCCTTCGTGAAGGCGCGCGATTTTGTGATCGAGGGCACGGCCGAAGATCGCGAGATGGGCTCCGCGACGCAGAAGGGCTTGGCTTCAAGGGCCAATGACGTCTTCATCTTTGGCCTGTTCGAGGGCGGCAGTCGGCACTTCCATCGAAATCTGGCTTCGGCCATCGGGCAGCTTGAAGGCTAGGGCAAAAAAGAAGGGCGCAACCGGCATCACCACGGTTGCGCCCTCTGTAGCCGGTCAATGGGGCAGGGGGGATAACCGGCTGCCGGGATGACTCGCTGCCCCCCGGACTCGTTCCATTCCGTTCAAGAAAATTTGTACTGGCCCCACAAAATTTTTCCGGATGGAACCCGACCAACTTTAGACACGCTTAATTTACTGCCCGGGCGACGAAACCCGCTTTGCCGGCCGGCGTTGATCCCGCGAGTACCATGGGGCATACGCTCATGTCACAGAAATCAAAGATCATTTTCGCCGCGCTGGCTGCCGCCGCGACGCTCGGCGCCGTGCAGATTGCCGCCGGCGAAGCCGCTTCCACCGCCAATCTCGCCGACCGGTTCCAGGCGCTTTCGGAGCCCCAGGGCGCCGCCGGCATCAACCGCACCGCCAAGACCGACCGCGAGCCGAAGGTGCTGGGCGCCAACGAGGGCCGCACCGTCCTGTTGAAGGTCGAGAGCCTCGCCGACACCTCGGTACTGGTGCGCATCCCCGTGCAGAAGGAAGCCCGCAACCTGCCGCCGGCCCCGGCGCCCGCGGTGAAGCCAGCCGGCGACAAGGCGAAGAAGATGACGGTCGCCTGCGAGCCGGTCGTGAGCGTGCTGACCGAGGTCGCAAAGCTCCTGCAGCCCGGCAAGTGCGTAACGTGATGTCGAGGAGAAATCCCGACGAAAGCTCGTAGGGTGGGTAAAGCGCCGCTTTGCCCACCCTCTTTCGTAGATGATCCGGACAAGAGAGGGCGGGCGTGGCGGCATCAGCGCCTTTGCCCACCCTGCGTCCTATCGGGGTTTCCGTAGGATGGGTAGAGCGTAAGCGAAACCCATCAATTGCGCGGCCAGGTGTGGTGGGTTTCGCTTCGCTCTACCCACCCTACGTTCGCGTTCACAAAAACATCTCCGCAAAATCGATCGTCGAGCGCGTGCCGATATGCCGGAAATTCGCATCCAGCCACGCCGTCGCGGAGTCGCGGCCGGCATCACGCAGGCGGCACAACAGGCTCCACTCGGGGTGAAACTGCGTTGCAGTCCCAAGCTGCGCCATCAAGGGATCGTTGCCGATCCAGTGCATGTACATGCGCCGGTGCTTTTGGCCGTCGAGCTCGCCGGCATCGATCAGCCGCGTGGCAAAGGCGACCGCGCGCATCTCGCGCATCAGCGAAGAATTGAAGCTGATCTCGGTGATCCGGTGCAGCACGTCGGCCGCGCTCGCCGGCAATTCGTCGCGCGTGATGGCGGTGACCTGCGCGATGATGACGTCGCGCGAGCCCGCTCGATAGATCAAGGGATAGATCGCGGGATTGCCGAGATAGCCGCCGTCCCAATAATGCTCGCCGTCGATCTCGACCGCCTGGAAATAGGGCGGCAGGCAGGCCGACGCCAGCACGGCGTCAGCCGACAGCGCCGGCGGCTGGAAAATCTTCAGCTTGCCGGTGCGCACATTGGTGGCGTTGAGGAAGAGCTGCGGCGCCTCCGGTGAATTGAGCCGCTCGAAATCCACCACGCGCTCAAGCAGTGCGCGCAGCGGGTTGAAATGAAAGGGATTGAGCAGGTTCGGCGGCAGCGTATGGGTCAGCGTGTGGATCGCGGCATGCACGGGATGATATTCCGGCGGCAGCTTCATCGCCTGGATCAACTGATTCCACGGCGAGAAGAAGTCGAACGCCGCATCCATCTGCGAGACCTGGCGCCAGAAGTCGTGCAGCGTCTCCCGCGCCGCTTCCGGCCCGCCCTTGACCATGCCGGAGGCGAACGCCACCGCATTCATGGCGCCGGCGCTGGTGGCGCTGACCGCCTCGATGGCAAGCCTGCCGTCCTCGAGCACGCGGTCGATCACGCCCCAGACAAACGCGCCATGGGCGCCACCGCCCTGCAGCGCAAAGCTCACCTTCTTGACCGGCTCGCCACCCACGACACGTCCTCAAACAACACGCCACCAAACTGCCCGGCAAGGGCGGTTGCCCGAACGGGCAGGCATATTTCCGCGTTTTTGGACGGGGTCTGTCCAGTCCTTTTGCGAGAAAAATTTTGCTTCACAACGATGAAACCACTCGTCCTGCTTCAGGAAACATTGGGCTGCGGCCTGCGTGACGTTTCGCGATGGTTCGGCGTCGCCCGGACGCCGTTGAGCGAATGGGACTAGGCGCTTGGCGACGGCACGCTGACGACAGTCATGGCGACGCTCGGGCTTGTGCCCGCAAGCCCGCGTACGAGGCGCGACGCAGATGCGCTGGTATGCAAGTGATGGATTGCGCCAGCGCCCCGACGAGAGGCCTTGTGGTGGAAGCCCAAAGCCGTCCCGTCGGAGCGCCGCACCGCGCCGAACCGGAGGGGCCGCTGCGGTATCATCAGGGTAGGCATGCTGCCTGAACGCTATCCTTGACTTGCATCAAGGTTCTTTCGGAGCGCCTACATCGCGAGAAACAGGATGAAGGCGGCACCGATGACCGCCAGTGAGCAAGCGATCACTAAATAATCCCAATCCAACCGCATCACGAAAAGCCGGCTCGTAAAAACTTGGCCGTCCGCTTACCAACGACGGCGAACTTTGTCTTGCTAACTTGCGCCAATAGTTTGTTTTCTCGTGCCAGATGCAAAACCTCGGGCGAAAGAAGCCGCGGGAATGGGGACGCTTGGTTGCCGCCTTCGCGCCCAGGCGCTTCTGCGGACTGCCAGCCCGGCGTAGCTTGCGAAGCAAGCGTGGACGGGTCGTCGCTTTGCTCCTCGCAATGACGGTGGCAATTACTCCGCCGGCTCCTCGGCCTGGGCGTGTCCGCGGGCTGCGAGCAGCCCGAGCGCGACGCCGCCGATGGCGAGGATCGGCACCAGCCGCTTGATACCGACCGCGCGCACCACCTGCAAACCGATGGCCAACATCGCCGGATCCGCCAGCAGGCTGTGCGCCGCCGCCTTCGCCTCCTGCTCCGCCTTCACCTTGAGCTGATGCTTGCGCACCATGTAGCTGCCGGCCGAAAGCAGCGCGACCACCAGGAAAACCGCGGCTCCCGCCAGACAGGCTTCGATCGGGCCGTATTTCTCCAGCACGAACATGAACGCGGCCGCACACAGGAACGCCGTCGTGATGAACAGCGCGAATGCCGCTGCCACCGCGAGCGACGTCAGGCGCACCACGTTGCCGGTCGATTCCTTGAAATCATCTACGATGCGCATGTGCCCGCCTCGTCTTGTAGAGCACGTCAACGAAGCGCATGGCGGCCCACCAGCGCCGCCATCCGCGCCAGATACCGGTTTTGCTCGGGCCCAGCATGGCTTGCCTCAGCGCCGCCAGGTGACGCCGATCAGGAAGCCGAGGCCGATCGCCAGGCCCATCGCCGCGATAGGCCGCTGAACGATGGCGTCCTCGACCGTTTCCTCGATGGTAGCCGCCGCGTCCTGCGCCGCGTCCATCATCGCGCTGCCGCGCTCGGACAGATCGCCAATGGCGTCTTCCGCGTTGGCGCGGGCCTGCTTGTAGGTCCGGCGCGCCTCTTTGCGCGCGTTACCGGCAAGCGAATTCATCACGTCGCTGATCTGGCGGGCCAGGGCCGAGATATCGCCCTTGACGGCGTCGACGTTCTTTTCGAGACGATCGAGATTTGCAGTGTCCATCATGTCTTCACCCTGCTTTCAACGAGAGAATTGATTGCCGGGAAAACGCGTTTCGGCGCAGGAAGTTCCTCTTCCGCAACCCAATCAGCCCTCCGGAAGCTGCGGCGATTCGACCGGCATCAGGTGTTCTTTGAGGATCAGCGCGACGATCAGCAGCGGCGAAGACAGAAACCCGCCCATCGGTCCCCACAGCCAGGTCCAGAACGCGAGCGCCAGCAGCACGGCAAGCGCATTCAGCGCCAGCCTGCGGCCGATGATGGTGGGCGTGATGAAATGGCCTTCGAAGAAGGTAAGGGCGGTGAACAACATCGGGGCGACCATCGCTCCGCTCAGCGTCGGGAACGCGACGAGGCCGACCACGACCAGCACCGCGAACATCGCGACCGGGCCGATGATCGGGATGTAATTCAATGTCGCCGCCAATGCGCCAAGGCCTGCCGGATTGGGCATGCCCGCGACCACGCAGATGATGCCGGTGGCGATGCCGACCCCGGCATTGATCATGGTCACCGTGGCCAGATAGCCGCCGAGATGCTCCTCGATCTCGTTGAGGATGCGCAAGGTGCGCAGCCGGGAGACACGGTCGCCGAAGGTCAGGATCAGCGCTCGGCGCAAATCCTTCCAGCTCGCGATGAACAGCACCAGCGTAACGAAGAACAGCAGACCTTCCGTAAAGGTCGGCGACAGGAATTCCAGCGTCGGCTGCACCCACTCGAATTTCGGCATTTGCAGATTGGAGAGTGCATCGGATCCGCCGATCATGGTCTGCAGCTCATGCCAAAGAGCGAGCGGCCGGTCGAAAACATGCAGCTTTTCCTTCAGCCGCCCTGCGAGCTCCGGCAGCCGCGAGCCCCATTCCATGGCGGGCGCCGCGATCAGGCCGACGATGAATGCGCCGAGCGCGCCGACCGCCAGCACGATCAGAACCGCGCCGAGGCCGCGGGGGATGCGATAGCGCTCGAGAAAACTTGCCGCGGGCGACAGCATGGTGCCGACCACGAAGGCCATCACGACCGGCAGAAAGAAGGCCTTGCCGAAATAGAGCACCGTGGTGACGGCGATGACGAGCAGGCCGACCAGCGCGATCGCCACCACCTCCTGGCGGCGGATCAGCGGCGGCAGCTCGATCGCAGCGTCCGGCAACGGCGTGCCGCCGGCCCGATGGATTTCCTGTTTCGCCTCCTGCTTGGTATCCCGACGCGGCTCGTGCTTGCCCTCGCGATGCGCCTCGCGCTTGGCTTCACGGCGCGGCTCGTGCTCTTTTTCCTTGGGAAGCGAACGATCACCGGGAACGGCGCGCACAAGCTTTCTCCCCTGCGCAAGGGCGCAGTACTCCGTCGCGCTGCCGCGCTCTGCCATTGGGACCTGTGCCGCGATAACGCGGGGGCATCGACCGGGTTCCATCGCGTCGTGCGCTTGACAGTCGCGGCCTCGAGCTTGCCTGCGGCGGAACTGCAACGTGGTGAGCGGCGTTTGTCGCAACAGAGCATCACTTCGATGCATATCCCGATGGGGCACAGCACATGAGAAAGCCAGTCTCCTCCCGCCGCCGGCCGCTCGGCCGCGAAAAGCTTTTCCTTGCCGCCTTGCTGATGGCGCCGGCGTTTTTCACCACATCCGCAAGCGCGCAAACGCTGGGCTATGCCCCGCTGCAGCAGAACTTTCCGTCGGACTATGTAACGCAGGATGAAGAGACGGCGGCGCCGTTGCCGGAGCGGCTGCGCCGCGCCACCGTGGGCTTCGATACACGCGAGGCGCCCGGCACCATCGTGATCGATACCGGCGGCACCGCGCTCTACTATGTCCTCGGCCAGGGCCGCGCCATCCGCTACGGCGTCGGCGTCGGCCGCGAGGGTTTTACCTGGTCCGGCGTGCAGACCATCAGCCGCAAGGCGGAATGGCCGGACTGGCATCCGCCGGCGGAGATGATCGCGCGCCAGCCCTATCTGCCGCGCTTCATGGCCGGCGGTCCCGGCAATCCGCTTGGCGCCCGCGCGATGTATCTCGGCTCCAGCCAGTACCGCATCCATGGCACCAACGATCCCACCACCATCGGCAAGTTCGTCTCCTCCGGCTGCATCCGCCTGACCAATGAGGACGTGGTCGACCTGTTCCGCCGCGTCGATGTCGGCACCAGGGTGGTGGTGCTGCCCAGGAACGCGCCGCTGGAGGCTCGTACGCGTAACCCGGTACGCCCCGCCGTAACCACGCTGCCCTCGGGTCGTCAGGCCATGATGCTGACGACGCAGATGAATTGAGGTGGATGTAATGGCAATGCGCAAGGGTTGGACGATGGGTGCGGCGGCGGTGTTTGCCGTCGTCGCGCTGGCGCCGGCAGCGCAGGCGCAGGACTTCTTCTCGAACTTCTTCGGCGGCTTCGGCCGTTCGCGTGCCCCGGTGGTCCGGATGCCGTTCGACGATAGTTTCCAACAGACCCAGCCGCGGCAACGCTATGGCGGCGGCGGGCAGGCGTTCTGCGTGCGGACATGCGACGGACGGCATTTCCCGATCTCGGGCAGCGATAGCAAGAGCCGTACGGAATCCTGCAGCAGCCTCTGTCCCACTGCGGAGACCAAAGTGGTCTATGGCAGCAGCATCGACAATGCGTCGACCGAGAACGGCAAGCCCTATTCGGATCTGCCCAACGCCTTCCGCTATCGCAACGAGATCGTTTCGGGCTGTACCTGCAACGGCAAGGACGCGATGGGCCTCGCCCAGGTCAAGATCGAGAACGACACCACCTTGCGCAAGGGCGACATCGTCGCGGGCGCGAACGGCCTCGTGGTCGCCAACACCAGCGCCGACCGGCGCGGCGCGTCGGTGGATTTCTCGCCGGCGTCGGAGCGGATCAAGGCGCGCTACCGGCGGGCGCCGGTGGTGGCGAAGGGCAGGGACTGAATGCTTAAGAAGCATCTGTTTCGTCATGGCCGGGCTCGTCCCGGCCATCCAAGTCTTTCTTTCGAGGCGCCAAAAACGTGGATGCCCGGGACAAGCCCGGGCATGACGCGGTGAGAGACGAGAAAAGGAGATTTAAGCGGCGCGGATCTTGGCGAGGAAGTCCGTCACCTGGCTGCCCAGCGCCTTGCTCTGCGTCTCCAGCGTCTGGGACGCATTCTTGACGTCGTCGGCAGCGGCCGCCGCGGAGTCCGCATCGGCCTTCACGCCGGTGATGTTTTCCGAGACGTTGCGGGTGCCCTGCGCCGCAAACTGCGTGCTGCGGGTAATCTCCTGCGTTGCCGCGCCCTGTTCCTGCACGGCGGCGGCAATGGCGGTGGCGACCTCGTTGACCTCGCCGATGATGCCGCCGATGGTCTTGATGGCATCGATGGCTTCGCCCGCGACCTTCTGGATGTCGGCGATCTGCTCGGAGATTTCCTCGGTTGCCTTGGCCGTCTGGCTGGCGAGCGACTTCACTTCCGAGGCGACCACCGCAAAGCCGCGGCCGGCCTCGCCGGCGCGGGCGGCCTCGATGGTGGCATTGAGCGCGAGCAGGTTGGTCTGGGCTGCAATGGTGTTGATCAGGCCGACCACCTCGCCGATGCGGCCCGCCGACTTGGCAAGGCCCTGCACGGTGCCGTCGGTGTCGCTGGCCTGCTTGACGGCGCGGCTGGCGATCCCGGCCGCATGCGCGGCCTGCTGGCTGATGTCGTTGATCGAGGCCGACAGCTCCTCGGAGGCGGCCGCAACGCTGTCCACGCTCATGGAGGCGTCGCTGGAGGCCTTCTCGGCGACCACGACGCGCTCGTTGGTCTGGCGCGACACGCTGGAGAGGCTGTTCGAGGTCGAGCGCATCTGGCCCGAGGCGTCGCCCAACTGATCCAGCGTCTGGCGCACCTGGGTTTCGAAGTCGCCGACATAGCCCTCGATCGCCTGCTGGCGCGCGGCGGCGCCGGCATTGCGTTCGCGCTCGGCGGCCTCAATGCGGGCCTTGTCCATCGCCTGCTGCTTGAAGGTGTCGAGGGCGCCGGCCAGCGCGCCGATTTCGTCGCTGCGCGAGGTGTAGCCGGTGTCGACGGCAAGGTCGCCGCCGGCGACCTTGAGCATGGCGTCGCGCATATTGTGCAGCGGCTTGATGACGCGGCGGGTCACCAGCATCATCGCGCCCGCGGTCAGGACGATGGCGCCGAGCAACAGCGTGAGCTGCAGCACGAGCGAGTTGCGCGCGGAGGCGTATTGCGCGAGCGAGTGGTCCTTGGCGGCATCGAGCGCGGCCTCGGCGACGTTGACCGCGGCGGCGAGGCGGCCGACCGTCAACGGGGTCCACTGGTTCGCGGTGAGCTCGGGCTTCTCGCCCGCCGCCAGCACGTTGACCAGGCGGTCGCGCAGCTCGAGATATTTCGGCTCGAAATAGGCGGTTTTAGTCGCGGCAATCGCCTTTTCCAGCGCCGGTGGCAGCTGCATGCCGGCAGCCGTCAGCTCCAGCGCGTTCCAGGCAATCTCGGTGCCGCCGACGAACTTGGTGTAGCTGAACTTGGTCTCCGGCGAGATCTTGCCGCTGGACAGCCCGACGGAGACGATGAGCGAGGCTTCGCCCGCCGTGTTGCGGAGCAGCCAGGCCATCTGCTTGATCGCGAGCAACTGGTCGATGGACGCATCCTGGTGGTTGACGGCGGCGGCCAGACTACCCGACAGTTTTTCGAGCACGTCGAGCGTAGCGGTTGCCGTGTCCATATATTCCTTGGGCAGAGACGGACGACGTTGCGCCTTCGGCTTGGCCATCATCTCCCAGAATTCCTTCTGCATGGTGCCGAGTTGCTTGAACAGGCGATCCAGCTCCGGCACCAGCGTGCCCTTTTGCGCGAATTCCATCGAGGGCAAGAGCGCCAGTGCATTCGCCATCGCGGGCATCTGGGTGTCGCGGATATTGCGCAGGTATTTTTCCATCTCCGCATCCATCGGCCCGTCGGTATTCAGCATCCGGTTGGTGCTGGAGCGGTCGGTGCGCAGATTGTGCATCGCCTTGAACAGGTTAGCCGAGGCGTCCGCAACGACGGAGATGCGGCTCGCCACTTGCAGGCGGCCCCAGGAATCCCAGGCGTTGAGCGAAAAGCCGACCACGACGCAGAAGGCGGTGGCCAAAATGACGGTCTTCAGCAACGCGGAAACGGTCAAACGATTAAGCATCGGAAATCCCCCAGGAGTTCCGTGCATTTGGACCGAAAAGGTTAAATACTTAGACAGCATCGCC